>Ga0182018_10005031_pt1 | contig 10815 bp, 14 predicted proteins | sample 812P2MmetaG_FD_120490 | JGI IMG/M metagenome (GOLD analysis project Ga0182018, IMG submission 120490) | Permafrost microbial communities from Stordalen Mire, Sweden - 812P2M metaG | ecosystem: Environmental > Terrestrial > Soil > Wetlands > Permafrost | place: Sweden: Stordalen | collected... | reverse complement strand
CTCAGCTTTCCGCAGCCCCGTGGCGGCAGGGGGCGGAAGCCTTGTGTCAGTGGCGCGAGGCGCATGGCGGGCTGCTGTTAACGTCAGTGAAGGCGACAGTCTGGATGTTCGGCGCTCTGTTCTTGTCCTACCTCGCGGAGTTCCTGCTGCTGTTCGCCGACCGCAGCGCCACCTCCGACAGGGCGTGGCTCCCGGTCGCGACATACTCGCCGTTGGCTCTCGCTTGGGCTTGGAGGAGGCTGCATGGATAGTCTCTCGGGATGCAAGGTCATCCATATCGACGGCCTCAGGCGCATAGCCCTTCAGTGCGTCGATCTCCTACTGCCGGGCGCTGCGCCGGCGAGGGAGACGAGGACGAGGATCGCCGACCGGATACTGGCCATATGCGACGGGAAGGGCCGCGTGCAGTCGAGGAGGGAGCGCAAGCCCAGCAGGATGACGCCCCAGTTGATGTCGGAACTCATGGCCGTCCATTCGTCGTGCGTCCACGACCAAGAGGGGCGATGTCCCCTGCTCGTGTCCGTCGCGTCCTTGTGTTGGGAAATCAATCAGGCTATGGGCGTCGCAAATGATGAGGATCGCGCCTTCAAGCGGCATGACCCGATGTGCGCTGCCCGACCCTTGGGCAGAGACCGATTCGAGGAGGAATGACGTGGAAATGTGCAGCGAGGTCGTCGAGACGAGGATCGCGGGCGCCGAGGCGCAGGTGAGGACGCTGTCCGACGAGGGCGACCTCTCCGCGATGGAGTTCGCGGAGGCGTGCGAGACGCTTGTCGCCGCCGAGCGGAGCCTCGAGAAAATCGACCGGAGAACGAAGGCACACCTTGGAATCCCCGACAACCTGTGCGCGTAGTTCGACGCGCTGGAAGAGCGGTACCAAGCGGAGAAGCGCCTGTGGCAGTTTTTCACCGCTGGCGACCGCAGACCGCGCACGGGCAGGATGCGGAAGAGTGCAGGCAGCACCGGGAGGAAGTTACGAGATTTGCCGAAGCGGTTTCGAGTTCCCCGATCAAATTCCGTTGGCTGACGTACAACGGTTTGTGGGCAGAATGGAGCGGCATCTCCGATCTGATGGCACACGCACGATCTCTCAAAGGACGCTATGAGGTCAGCTTGTCTTGAAACGGGCACGCCTGAGGGACTTATAGGCCGTCTTCGCGCCCAAGGGCGCACGGTACGCGAAATTGCCGAGCAGTTGGGCTACTCCCGCAGTCTCGTCCACAAGACCCTCGCGAATCGCGGCTCCGACCGCGTTGCAAACGTAGCCGATTAGCGGCGCCGTCTTCTTGTCCTGAAAAGAAGTGATATATGAACCTGCGATGGTTCACTGCTCAGGTTGACCCTGAACTAGGTTAGTGCGTCGGGGTATAGGGAAACGGAACCCAGAACAAGGACTGTTCCTTTGAACCACGGCGTTGGGAGAATCCGATCTCGACGAGTTGCTCGGCCCTTGTGTGCGCCTCACTTTGGTTCACTCCGACGCAGAAGTGATAGATCGACCAATTCGACAATAGAGGATTATTGCGAGCACTGCACCTAGCATGCGTCGGTGGGAGCTCTCCATTTCGTCGAAATGGGTTTGACCCACCCTCTTCGCAACTTGGATTCTTCCGGCAGCGGCGAACAGGAGGTTTGCCTCATCGACATCATATAGGCCTCCTTGCTCAAGGATCGAGTCATAGTCCGCGCCAACCCAGCGCTTGCCGATTTTTCTGATTGGCCACTTTAAGTGCTCGACCACAAACTTGGCTAGGCAGTCTTCATTGTCATGGTACCGCGACGGGGGACTGCACTTATCCAACTCAGCCAATAACTCATTCAACGGTCCGGCGTAACTATTCTCCTCAATAAAATAAGTTCCCGTTTTTCTATCCCAAACGAGCTCCCAGTTCGAGTGTATGTGCGATAGAGGGCGGAGAACCGTGTGGTCCAAGTACTCACTGTCGGCGAAAAAATCATTCATAAATTCTCCAGACGTAAATCTCGCGATTGGCCAATCCTAATAATAGCCAAATCCTGGCTCTTTGGCAGTCTGAAGGAGAGATGGCCTTAGCGGCAGACTGAGCAATTCGCGGCGAGGCAAAAAACGGGTGAGTTAGCTCGATGATCGAGCGCGTTTGATCAGGGCCTCAGCAAGATCAGAAGAAGTGGCTGGAAGGCTACGACGTGGGCAAGGGCGACAAGACCAAGGATGCGGTGGCGCTTGTCATCAAGAACTTCCTCGCCTGTACCGATGCGAAGGACGTGCGCGAGGTAAACGACGGCCACGTGCGGCAATATTGGCAATACGAGATCAACCACAGCCCGACGAAGTCCCGCCGGACCGCGCATAACAGAACCACGTTCCTGCTCGCGTTTCTCAAAGCGCACGGCGTGGTCATCAAGTGGAAAATTCCCCCGTTCGACCAGACGTTACCGGAGGTGTACGAGCCGGAGGAAAGCGAGGCGCTGCTCGCCGCGTGCGACGCCAAGCACCGCGCCGCCTACTCCGTCATGTACAAGGCACTCTTCCGTGACAGGGAGGTGGTGTACCTCACTTGGGACTGCGTGGACGTCAAACGAAACATACTGCGCGTCCGCTCGAAGCCCGAGTACAACTGGCGCGTAAAAAAGTACCGCGAGCGTGACGTGACGGTGCCGAAGGATTTGATCGACCAAATCACGGCGCTGCCGCGCACGTCCAAATTGGTACTCCCGCGCGAAGACGGCAACCCGGATGGCCACCTACTCCGCGCGCTGAAAGATACGGCCAAGAAGGCCGGTGTAGACCCGAAGCGGGCAAAGCTACACTCGTGGAGGCGCAGCGGCGCGACTCATTTGCTACAAAAGGGACTTCCACTCCAAGAAGTTATGGCGTTAGGCGGTTGGAAAGACCTGAAATCCGTGCAGAGGTATGCGGGTCTGTTGTCCCACGAACGCAGGCAAAAGGCGGTCGAGGCGGCGTGGGCTTAAAGCATTTTTCGAGTTTGCTGCATCTAGCCCTTTGACAACCGAACGAGCCCGGCTACGGGGCACCAAAGGCGGGCTTTTTTTGTTGGAGGACGGAACACCATGCAGCGGCCGTTGTAACCCATTGTAAACATTTGGCTTCCGACAAGCTCAGGACAAAGTTTGGAGGCAGGCAGAACTTAAACACAAAATTCATTGACCGCGAGGCACCACCAATGAACGCGGACGAAGTACTCGAAGTGATTAACAGGTTCCACACCGCAAGCACGGAGCGTGGCGAAGCGCCAAGCTCGCAGGCGGCGGAGTTGCTGCGAAGCGGATGGCACGCGGTCGGCTACCTTCTGGCCGCGCCTACCACCAAGGCGCATCCGGAGACCGGCGAGCAGGCGCTTTACGGTGTCAAGCGCGTGGCCGTGCGACCGGAGGACGCCTTGGACATGGAGGAGTGGTACCAACGGAACTACGCGGCGGGTTATACGGCGCTGTGCCGCTTCTACCTCAAGCAGGGAAAGTTAAAGATGGCCAACTCGGCGTTCAAGAGCCCGGTAGTGCATCGCGGGAACATGTACGTATGGGAAGTCATCACCGGGTTTTATCCCCAAGCTGCAAGACCCTCGGGTCACGCCGAGGAGTGGGCGGACTTCGCCAAGACCGTCACGCTCAAATTGTTCAACGCGAAGGATGCGGCGCACCAGATCGCGCTCACGGCGGACATGGTGAACCGGGGCGCGAAACTGGCGTACTTCAACTCGACCGCGAACTAAGTATTAAGGGGCAGCGCAAGCCGAGTTACACGAGAGCACCATAAATAGCGAGCGAGCCATACATATCGAGAGCACCACGCTGACAGAGCGAGCCAAGGTGTTAGAGAGCACCAGACGAAGAGAGTGAGCCGGGTGGTATGAGAGCACCAGATTGAGAAGAGTGAGCCAGGAGAACAAAGCGTACCAGACGCGCAGAGCGAGCCATTGATTGAGAGAGCACCACCTTGATTGAGCGAGCCAGACCGATAGAAAGCGAGCACCCAAGAGCTAGAGCGAGCCACTCTTGGAGAGAGCGCCAAAAGCTGAGAGCGCCGGGGCTCCGAGATCGGGGCGGTCGGGGAGGTGGAGTATCGGGGAAGGTTTCGATGCCCCTTCTCCTACTGAATCCCCCTACAACCCCGATTTTAAGATTTTGATTCTATATTATATGCGCACGAGGAAGGCTCTCCTTGGATTGAGGGCATCAAGGCTCTCCCGAGATGGAGGGTATGTAGGCTGGGCGCAACCTAGACCGTTCCCGCGCGCCGCAAAACTTTCTCCAAAATCCCCAAAAACTCAGTATTGCCCTATATGCAGCGGTCAAGGCGGGTCATCCGCCGAGGTCGTGAGCCGGGGAATTCAGCTGCCCCGGCTCGAAAAAGGCTGAACTTCGCTGTTCGTCTTCACTTCTCTGCAAATCCCAAGGCTGTAGGAAACCGAATCAATGGAACAAGCGTTCGAGAGCGAAGTGGTATCAGTAGAAACCCCCAACCCAAAACCCAATGGCAAGGCCACCACCGAGCCGGTCGGCAGGACCTCAAAATTTGCGTCCGTCGGAGCCGACACGGCGCGCAAAGCCAAGAAGGGCGGCGTTTCCAAGAGCCGCACGGGCAAGAGCCGTCAGGTCACGATCGAGTTCGGCAAACCCCCAAAGCACCTTTACGTCAGAGTCCATCCGAGTCCCGAGTACCGGCAATATGGCGTGCCGGTCTTTTTCGACAAGGATCGCGACACCGCCCACTACATCCCGGCAGATTTGTACGAGGGTGACCGTCTGCCGGAGCGCTTCAAGCGCGCCTGCACCATCACCAACATTTTCACCGCCGCCCTGGCTGACGGGTCGTTCATTCTTTGGACGGTCAACCAGTCGGCGACCAAATGGTACAAAGCCGCGCTGCGCGCCGTCGAAGCCGCCTCCCGCGAGTTTGTCCTCGTAGAAGCGTTGAAGGCTCGTTCCACGTACATGATCGAGCCGAGCGACGGCACGGTGCCCGAACCCAAGTGGGAAATCTTGCCTGCGTTCGAGGCGCTGCTCGACGGTGCGTTCGACTCAACAATCATCGGCACTAACGACGAAGTCGTGGCGCGCTATATGGCTGGTGGCAACTGGGAAGAATTCGGCGAGGACGACTAACCCTTGCCATCCCAAACAGCAATCTCGGAGGGGCTGACTTTGTCAGCCCTCATCCCCGAAAAATTCAGCGAAGTCTGGTTTATTGACACCGAGTTCATTTCGCTCCCCGGCGAGCCGAACCTACCGGTCGCTCTCTGCGCCTATGAGCTTCGATCAAAACGCAAGGTCGAGATGTTCTTCGACCGGCCACACGAAAACCCCTTCACGGACTCCGACGCCCTGCACATCTGCTACAACGCGGTCGCCGAATGGAAAACTTTCTTGGCACTCGGTTGGCCAATCCCGAAACACTGCATCGACCTTTTCGTCGAGTACACCCGCGCCGTAAATGGTGTGTGGCGCGGAAGCACCAGCCTTAAGGAACTGGGCACAGGTCTCGTGGATGCCATGAGAGAGAACGGCTTAGACCCGATAGCCGTGGGTCTGGACGGCAAGGAAACCGAACGAGCATACATCCGCGACTACGGCATCGCCGCGCCGGTAGAAGAGCAAACCACCACGTGCACTCAACGCGACGGAACCGTGACCCATCTGCGCGCCAATGGCACCGAATTTATCGGCGCACCGGCCAAGCCCTGCACCCAAGAGGAACACGGCGCACGGATCGTCAAGTACTGTTGGGCTGACGTGCGCGGCACCTACAGACTTGCGCTGCGCATGTTCGGCGACCTTGACCTAGATCAAGCCCTCTGGCGTGGTCGCTACCAAGAGCCGACCGCATGGTTCGAGCATAACGGCATCCCGGTAAACGTCGAAAAGTACCGACAAGTCGCTGAGCACCGCACTGAGCTTCAGATCGAAATTGCCGAGAAAGTGGAGGAGAAGAACGGGTATGGCGTGTACCAAATCGAGGGGACGAAAAAGAATCCGCGTCAGCGCGCGGTATTCAAGATGGCTCAGTTCACGGACTTACTGACGCGCCTTGACCTGATCGACATTTGGCCAAAAACCGACAGCGGGCAACCCAGCACGGAAGACGACGAAGTGTTCGGCCCCATGGCGAAGGCACACCCGTACTTGGAGGACTTGCGGCAGGCTCGCAAATCGCTCAACGACCTAGGCAGGTTCGGATCGTATGTCGGCAAGGACGGCAATAACCGGGCGACGATGTGGAGCTTCGGGACGGCGACCGGCAGGAACAACCCCAAGGCTAAGGCATTCCTGCTGAGCCGACCGCACTGGGTTCGAAATCTCATCACGCCGCGAGAAAAAATGGCAATCGTCCACGGCGACATTGTAGGCGCTGAAAGTTGGTTGGCGGCGGGCTTCTCCGGCGACCCGGAACTGATGCGGATTTATAGCAGCGGAGCCGATCAGTACATCGAGTTCGCGGTGGCCTCTGGTGCCCTCCCTCCCAGCACTGTGCGCGACAAGTCCGACCGGGAACGCGAACGAATCCGGGCGATGTTCAAGACAGCGCTTTTGGCCATCAACTACGGTGTTAAGGAAAAGACGCTCGCGATTTACGTGGGCGTGCCGACGTGGAAAGCGGCGTCGATTATCAACGCACACAAGACCGCGTATTCAGTTTATTGGAACTGGGCAATCGAACAGGTGGCGGCGGCGCAGGCGCGGGGCTTCATTGAAACGGACTTTGGATGGCGTCTCGACGCGAAGAACGCGCCTTTCAACACGCTCCTGAATTTTCCGCAACAGAGCGCCTGTGGCGAAATTCTGCGCGCCGCGTGCGTCTTCCTTTGTGACCGTGGCTGGGGTGCATACCTTGCCGCACCCCATCACGACGCAATTTACATGCATTGCCCGGTCGAGCTTGCCGAGGAAGCGCGGCAGGCTTTGGAAGAGTGTTTCATCGAGGCGGGCGATCTAGTGATGGGCGACCCAAACTTCCGCCTGCGCGTTGACTCCGACATTGAGCCTTATCCCGGTCACTACGTGGACCCGGACGGCGCGTCGTTGTGGAAGATCGTCGGGGATTTTTTAAAGTGGGAGGATGCACATGTTGGATGAGGAAGATTTGTACAGACCGCCCTTCTATGAAGAGTACGAGTCCGACGAACCGGAAACAACCTCTGAGGACGCCGCTTGGTTGGCTGCTGGCTGGAACAAGAGTCGGAACAACCCGGCCAACATCTGCAAGTTTATTCGGGGCGTCGGGCTGGTTACGGTATTTTCCTACGGTGGCAGACACAAGCTAGTCGCGGGCGGTGAGTTTTATGGCCCCTTCGAGACGCAAGTGGAAGCGCAGCTTGCGGCCAGAAAACTCCGTGCATGAACGATTTCAGCACCGGCCAGGGTTCGGTGCAAAAAGGAGCAACAGAAAATGGCAGAAACAGCAGCGGTACAGCAGCAAGTGGAGTGGCCGACCAAATCGCAGTTCGACCGGCGGTGGGCTACGAGCGGGAGGTTGTCGCGGAGCATATCGCTCTCGACAAGCGTGTGGTCGCTCTTGAGAACCTTGAGAAGACCCGTCAGCGCGCCGAGGGCGAAGGGGTATAACGATGTCATCCGAGCCGCCCTCAAGCTACCGCGGCCCGCCAAAGCGGCAGCGAACGGCGGCAAGGCTTGGGCTGTCTCAGACGCCGGCATCCCCGAGGGATCGGAGTTCAGGGCTAACTACAAGGGCAAGATTTATTCTGGGGCTGTGAGAAACGGACATCTGGAACTTAACGACGGCAGTAGGTTCTCTACGCCGTCCGCTGCCGCCGGGTACATCACGAAGACCAACGTCACCGGCTGGCGCTTCTGGCGCTGCAAGTTACCGGGACAATCTGAATACGTCCTTTTCGAGCGACTGCGAGGGAAGCCCCAATAGGTTGAACCGTCCGCCGCCAGCGATTCGGCACTCCCTGATGAATCCGAAGGTCGGAAATTGTGACAACATGAAACCCCCCTTGTGCTCCCCCTTACAAGCAAGGTGACACCCACGCGGTCGTGCTGGCACCCGGGGGCTCCCCAGGCACCCAGCAAATTTGGATTTGACCCGGTACCTTGGCGGCTCGCACTGGCTAACTTGTTGCTATAGAATGTACTTACGTACGACAGTTCGAAATGTCCAAAGGCGCGGGTTGGGTGTTTAGTATTCGTTCGCCACGGTAGAAAAGGCGACAAAAGTAGGGGTGATTGGACTCAGATTACATCAGGGAAATTACAAAATGGTGCGGGGCTACTCGGCAAATTTGGATTTGACCCGGTACCTTGGCGTCTGGAAGGCGCTAACTTGCTGATAGAGTGTGCTTGCGGGCGACAGCTTGAAATGTTCAAAGGCGCGGGTTCGGTGTTCGCTTTGCGTTCGCCAGCGAGGAAAAGGCAAAAAAGTATCAGCGAATTAGGCTCCAGTTCGGGAATATTCAATTAGGGGATTTACGAAATGGTGCGGGGCAAAGATCCTTTCCTCGTAGATGAAGCCGGTTCCTTTGGACTTCCTGCCATTGCCTGCTCCGGCGATGCCCACCACGGGCGGCTTCCGGTGCGCCCGAAGCGCGATGGATGTCTCAAGCTCCTTGCACTGGCGTTCTTCCTCAAGCACCTCGGGCGCGGGGCTGGCGATGACCCGGTTCAGCACGGCCAGCGAATTGTGCGCGACCGAAAGTCGGACGGCGTCTTGCCGGTGACGTGGTTTTTGGGATACTACGGCTTCGGAACCGGGCGTCTTGGACAATGCTGCCGTCGGATACATCAACCAACGATTCCCTCCTCGATATTTCTTCGAATTCAACTGAGCGGCCTGACAGCCGCGCAGGTAGTATGTCTTATTGGAAATGTCCGAACATAAGTTGCAAGCTCAAACTCAACGCTATTCCCGAAAGCATCCCGTAGCTATCGTCGGAGGCTCGGCCGCTGGACTCTACACCGCCGCCCTGTTGGCGCGCGATGGCGTCGCGGTACAAGTCTATGAAGGCTCCCAGACCCTCGATCCCGCATCCCGAGCGCTGATCGTCACCCACCGCATGCGCGAACTGCTCGGCCAGGCCGCGGAAGCATCCATCGTCAATGAGATTCGCCGCTTCGAACTATTTACCGATGGCCGCGCCGCCACCGTCGAGTTGAACCAACCCGACCTGATCATCGAGCGCGCCACTCTGGTGAAAAGCCTGGCGGCCATGGCCCAGAGCTCCGGCGCAAAAATTAATTTCGGAAGGAAGTTTCAGGGTTTTCGTCCTGGTCCCGGCGGGATGTCCCTCGAGTTTACCCGCGTCGCCGATGGAACCCGCGAGGATGTCGCCGCCGATACCGTCGTGGGCGGCGACGGCACCACCAGCCGCGTCGCGCATTCCGGCGGTTGGCCGCAGCAGGAAACCGTTCCATTGATTCAAGCCATCGTCCCGCTGCCCAAAGACATGTCGCCCGATACCGTTCGCGTGTGGTTCGTTCCGCAAGACACCCCTTATTTTTATTGGCTGATTTTCCGAATCCAAGACCCACGGCGCGCTCGGGCTGATCGGCGTCAACGGCGCCGAAACTCGCCAGCATCTCGAACGCTTCATGCAAAAGCGAAATTTCGATCCGATCGGATTTCAGGGTGCGCGCATCCCTCTATATCGGCGCTGGATTCCGGTGCGCCGCGAATTTGGCGCGGGAGAGATTTACCTCGTTGGCGACGCTGCCGGACAGGTGAAGGTCACCACCGTCGGCGGCATCGTCACCGGTTTTCGCGGCGCGCTGGGTGTGGCAAAATCCATCCTGAATAAGAAACAGAGTCCGGAATTGCTCTCGCTCCGCCGTGAGTTGAATACCCATCTGCTGCTGCGCAAATCTCTGCACCATTTTCAGCAAGCGGACTATATCCGCCTGGTCGACCTGCTGAATGACTCGGCCCGGCGTTCCCTGGGACAGTATTCGCGCGACGACGCCATGAGCGTTCTGTGGCACATTTGCAAGAGCCAGCCGCGTCTGCTGCTGATGGGCCTCCGTGGACTGCTCACCCGCGGGCGCGGGGAAGCGCACACGTCAGAATCAGAGAGAGGGCGTCCCCGTCACGACAACAGCGACGGTGTCGTTGAGGACGAATTTCGCTGTCTTCGGAGAGGCTGGCTTGCTCGTTGTGGATTTTTCCTCTTCCTCTTTTCTGTTCATCTCGGCAATCAGAACTTCCTTCTCTATGGAACTGACGTAAGACCAAATGCTGTCTGATTCTTCGTCGTGGCCCAGTAGGTTTCGGACGGTTGGAACATCATAACCGCATCCACTCAGCCATTTGGGGCGCAACCATTCAGTCGCACGCGTCGCCCTGAATGTCTTTAGATCGAAGCCGTCCATCCCTGCTCGCTTTGCGATTGATTGAATCTTATCCCACAGATGCGTGTCTGGACGGCCTGTGCAGGTGCAGAAAACTAGCCGGGACTTCGGATGCGCCGGACGGTTCATGTGCGCTACGATCCGCTCCATCAGCTCCTTTGAGATTGGAACTTCTCGCTCGGAATTTGCCTTTGCCTTGAACTTGTAGAGGAGATTTCCGTTATCATCGTACCGGGTCTTGCATTGCACGCGGAGCACCTGCCGATCCCTAAGCACGTCGTCTTTTTCCAGATATACCAACTCCTTCTTGCGTAATGCAGGCTCATACAGCGTCCTGCAACGTAGCTCCTCGTAAGGATCGCAATTATTGAAGAACGATTCCTTTTGCGCCTTCGAGTAAATCTTCACGGGGCCGATCCGCCTGATCTTTCCCAGTTCGGATTTCTTGATCGGCCCCTTGCCCTCGGGCAGACCGAGGATGATTCTGACCAGTTGGTTTACGTGTGAAGCCTT
>Ga0182018_10005030_pt1 | contig 10817 bp, 3 predicted proteins | sample 812P2MmetaG_FD_120490 | JGI IMG/M metagenome (GOLD analysis project Ga0182018, IMG submission 120490) | Permafrost microbial communities from Stordalen Mire, Sweden - 812P2M metaG | ecosystem: Environmental > Terrestrial > Soil > Wetlands > Permafrost | place: Sweden: Stordalen | collected... | reverse complement strand
GCACGACCTTATATCCGGTAACTAACTCTGTCAATTGAAGCACGTTGCCGATCGCGACCATCAGTGTAATGGCGCAGATTGAACGCGGAAGTGCTACTAATTCCGATGCACTGCTTCTCGGAGCGTAGCATGAATATGCTGTCGCATATAAATCATTAAGAATCCTCATTGAAAGAGAGGGGTGATGCAAATCGACCTGCCACGAAGCGACTAATGCCGAAAATCGGGAGGCGCTTCGAGCAAATTCGCGTAAAAGCCCGATACATCGATATAGGAATCTACGAGCGTCCCCACTTTATAACCCAGATTAAATAGGACATATGCCCCGCCAATGGCATTACCAATCCCGGGGGCAAGACCTACGAGGCCGAAGATGGTATCAGCACCACTTTTCCAGGTGGGATGTGTCACGTCCTCGTATATCGAGATGCCGAGACCCAGCGGGCCAAGATACTTGGAAAAACCTTCGGCGAGTGGGCTAACCCTTCCGAGCGCCAAGGTAAGACTACGGTTATAGAGGAAATTTGACTTATTCGCGGCCGTTACCAGCCGGACAATGCCGTTCTTTTGTACCCAGAAATAGTTGTTAACAATTATCTTCGATCTAAGGTCAGCGATGAGTCCGGCACCGTCGGTTACAAGACTCGCTGCTTCCACTGAGTCCTTCTCCGACCAGCTGCTGTCAGAGTCCTGTGCTTGGCTTCCACCTCCTGTAACCGAAGGTATGGCTGGCGGTGCGGTTGGTGGCGAGGGCGGCGGAGGTGATATCACCACATCGGAAGCTTGCGCCGGACCCGTCGGAACATAAACAATGCCTTTCCCGTCGGCACTGTTTGTCAAATAGCCGGACGTACCATTTCCCCAATTCGAAACTGGTATCGCACCCTTGGGAATATGGCCGCCTCCTGCCTGTTTCGCTTTAGTCGATGGGCTTCGAGAAGACAAGAGCGTTATTGAATTCGCCCCATATGAGCTAACGCTATTCACAGCATCTGACCATGAATACAGGCTCTCATTCACATTAAACGTACCCATCACTACTGGTGCATCACCAGGATCCCCAACGTCGAATAGCTGATTTGTGCTTTGAGCTGCATTCGCGACTCTTTGCGCTTCTGCGGCCGCGTAGGCGTCGGCGGCATAATAAACCCAGGCCGGCACCTCGGGCGGCTGAATGAGGAACGTTAGAACTCTGCCATGCCACCAGAAATCCTGCCATGCCAATGTACTTATGATGTTAGCATCATCCTCCTCGATCTGTATGGACGGCAGCAATCCCAAATAATCCGTCTCATTGACAGGATCGTTGCCGCAGAATCCGTATAGATTGGTTCCTCCCGCTTCCTCTATCGGATCCCTGTTTATGAAACGGCCCAAGGTCGGGCTGTAATATCTCTGGCCGAAGTAGACAAGTCCGGTTTCGATATCGGCGTAATTTGCGCCATATCTAAAAGGATTGTCCGCTACCGCAGCGTCGTTGGCCTGTGACCGCAGAATTTCGCCGAATGGTCCGTATTCATATATCGCGGCTATGAATCCATCGGTCGACCGGACAAGCGAAGCTACATTGCCATTGGCATCATAGGTCGGCCAATAGTCGGTCGTCGTGCCATCCGAATTGAAGTTGGTCAGCTCAAGCAACGTACCGGAAGGGCCGGATCCCCAAGTATAACTCCGCGTGATGTTGCCCGAGCTGGTATTTATCTCGGCGATGAGGCTCATTCCGAGATAAACATATCTATGGTCGAATGAGCTTAGTGAGCTACTAACGGACTTTTCTACCCTTCGCCCTAGATAATCGTACGTGAACTGAATCGTGTTAACCGCGCCGTTAGCCTCCGGGATTGCATTAACCATCGAGTGCAGGCGATTCTCAGCGTCGTATGTGTAGTTCCAGACCCCGTCGCTTGTCAGGTTTCCATCAGGATCATATGTCAACGCCTGATTAAGCGAACCAACGATATAAGCTGCGGGCGGCGCAGAATATGAAGCGCTCGTTGTAGTGCCTGTTACCGTCACAGTGCCGGCCGTGGCCGCATTGGCATTAGGTGGCACCAATCCCGCCCCGAACACCCGATCTAGCTGCACCGTACCTCCCGGCACCACAGGGGATGTGGTGACAACTGCGCTATTCGAGGACGTTCCAAGAATGCGGACAAGATTGTTCTCCTTGGATGAATACTGGTCAAGGGAGTCCGGCGCATATTGCTCGTCGGCTTTGGTCCCCGCCTCGCCTGCAGACAGTCGGTTCCCAGCAGCATCATAACCGTAATAGTACGCCTGACCCGGAAGCTGGTCAGCTGCGTTTGGATTGACAATATCACCTCTATACATCGCCGAGCTGCTCAGCTCACCAAAACCATCGTAGTTAAATGTGCGATATACATGCGAGTAACTCATCCCCGCATAATAATCCCCAAAGGCCGCACCGCTCTTCATCTCGGACAGCCGCTGCCCTGTAGATGAGTTTGTATAATCGAACTGGGTAATCGGCGTCGAGGACCCCGACCATTGCGACCTCACCGAAGTCATGAGCGGGCGCTGGGGATCGTAAAGGTATGATACTGAGAAGGTGCTATTTGCGCCATTTGCAATGCTATACCCAGACATCAGGCCCGCATAGGAGCCGTTCGATCCGCTCGGCTGGCCGTACGCGTAGTAGATGTCTTTTGCCGCGCTCGCCGAGGCCACAGTATGGACGCCCATAAGTTGGCCAATGTTGCTATAGGTGAGATTCTGCTGTAGGTCGCGTGACGGACTTCCCGCGCTCCCGAGCGTAAAACCAACGGTCCTCCCAGGCACGTAGCCCGGCACATATAGGCCGTTGGTTTCGCCCGAACCATTCACGCTATTGTAAACCGTCGTCAGAACCCTACTTGAATAAAAGCTAGTATCCAAACTCTCCGTATCCAACTCCGTCAGTACATTTGGATTATTCGATCCGTAGCCAAAGGTACGTGATCCAGTGGCATCGGTCACGGTGAGCAGGCTTCCGAAGCGGGTATAGGAATATCCAACCGGCGGTGTGCCGTCACTGTAGCTGGTCTCAATGAGCTCTCCTGTGTTAGGGTCGTATTGATAGTTGGACGTTACACCGCGTGCCCATACCCTTGCGGACGGTCTCCCAGTTCCGTTGTAGTTATAATAGACCACGTTATTGCCGGGATCCTTTTTGCTTATGACTAAGCCCGAAGCCGCATCGTAGGCCCATGTCGTGGTCGCCCACCCACCGGAACCCGGCTGTGTTGCGATAGTCTGTCGATCGCCATAAACCGGGTCGTAAGAGTACTGCACCGTGTGCGCCCCGGTGCCCGAGACTTCAATCACTCTTCCAACGGCATCATAGGTAACAGTCTTTACGAAGCCGAGCGCATTGGTTTCCGAAGTCTGCCTACCCATCGCATCGTAGCCGAAGTTTGTGGCATTCCCCGCACCATCCGTCACCTTCGACTCTAACGCCGTTCCAGAGTAGTATTTCGTTGTCGTGCTATTATTCTGCGGGTCTGTTATCGATGACAGCCGGTCCAAGCCGTCGTACTGATAAGTCGTTATAAGTCCCGCCGAGCTGGCCAGCGATTGCTTGAGTCCGTAGGCGATTGTCTCGGTCTCAGGTGCAGCAACGCCCGTATCTGTCGTCGAAACAAGAATGACTCCGGGTGATGGATTGCTAACTTTCTGAATGACCTGATTCTGGTATGCGTCTATTATATTCGTTTCGGCGAGCTCACCGGTTGCGAATCCCGTGAGCCGCGTGCGTTTTGTCACGACGGTCATCGGAATGCTCGATCCCGCTCCTGTGGTTGGATAAATCACTTCATCAACGTGATCCCACCACGATCCGGACCACGACTCGATGAAATGATTCGCTTCGCTGATTCGATCCGTGTTCGTGTCGTACGTTCCATTCCCGTCCATATCAAGCGCCCGGAGTAAAACCTGGCCGACCGGATCGTACTGATACAACGTACTCGCGAGTCCCGAACGCATCACTGTGGTAAGCTGCCCCGTCGTTGGCCCGTACGAGTATTTTTCCGTATATGGTTGTTGTCCGGCGATATTAAGCGCTGGTATACCGCCGAAGCCAGGGCGAATTGTTTCCTGGATTCGCCCGAACGCGTCGGTGATGACCTCTTTATAGCGCATAGCGGTACCCGTGCTCGCGGTTTGCATTTCGGCCCCGGTGGCCGATAGGATGGAATACGAATAGTTCTCGGCGACCACCGCGCTTCCCGCAACCGAGGCAAGTCGTCCATCAAGTTGGTAGGTGTCCTCTTCGCTACCGCCTCCTGAACCATCGCTATTGAACGGATTTTGGGTGGTCCGTGTAAGTCCGGGCACATTGTATGTGTAGCTTGTGGCTCCCAAGCCGGGTTGTTGATTGGAGGTCATTCGCCCGGCATCGTCGTATATGACCGCCTGCACGAGGCTTTCCGTGATGTTAGTCGCGGTAACTGTAGTGTTGGTAATTCTGTTGGCACCATCGTAGGTATATGCCGTTTTCATTGTGCCGCCGCTTGCGGTGAGTCGCGAAGACGAGACGATCCGGCCAGCGGCATCTTCAACATAGTCGGTAGACGCGCCCGTCTCATCTGTCTCGGAGGAAAGCAATTCTCCGGTGAATTGCGCTGTATAGGTTGCTAGGTTGCTCCTCTGGCGTTGGGTGACATGGCCAAATGCATCGTTTGTAAGATTCACCCACCCAATTAACGTCCAGTTGCTCCCGCTCCAGACATACGACTCCGTTCTGACAATCAATGCCGTCTGATCACGAATCGTGGCCTTAAGGGTTGAGTATCCCGAGACAAGGTAAATGGGGTTTACCGCGTCTAGCTGATAGGAGATTCCATTGTCTATATATGCAGCATATTGAGTGGCGCCCGGCGCGTTCCCATTCGACGTTCCGGTGATTTCAGCGACGAAGCTCGCGGAATAGGTGGAGACGTTTGCGTTAAAGGCCGGGCTCCATCCACTCCCGGAAGTGTACCCTCCAAGCAAGTATACAAAGCAGGTCTTTGTGGAATCCGTCTTTGTTATTGAATGAGTTTGGCCGATCAGCAGCGGGAAATACGGAGTGCCATTGCTCGATTCCTGAGTTTCGGTGTACAGCTCGCTAATGGTTGTCAATGGAGCACCCGAGCCAGGAGTGTCTGTCTCGGTTATTGTTGTCAGGGGCACGCCGTTCGCCATGGAATTTGGACCCCCTCCTCCCGGTTGGCTTCCGTATGCGTACTTTAACGCCGAGTTGAGCATAGTCGTCCCGGCAACGACCTTCGTAATTTGTCCCGGCTGCGAAAGTAGCCCGAATTCATCCAGCGCATAGGTGATGCTCGTAACCACACCATCAGTTTGCAGGGCCATAGGGCTATTGCCGTATGGCTGCGCCAGCGTTGACGGCATCGCGCAGAGGGGCGTCCCGCTCGAGGAATATTGATATGTTGCCCATGAGCCGTCCTCATTCGTCATCGACATAGGAAACCCGTACCCGTTGGCACTAGAGCTGGTATTATAGGCTATTGTTGATATTCCCGTGGGATCAGAGCTACCAAGGGTGCTTGAGACAATTGCGGCGCCCCATGGCTCAAACGAATAGGAATTGTTCACAGTGGTAGCCTCTACGCCGCTCTGGAGGGCTTGATGTATTTCACTCCAAGAAGCCGGGCTTCCTGATGTCACGTTTCTGGTCTCGGTAAGAAGCGGCGCGCTGCCGTTGTTTGTGTTCCATTTTGCAAGGCTCCACGAAAACGGTGTGGTAACGCCATCCCCGCTCACTCGCGTCAAGGTCGTGATCGCGTATCTGGTAGCAGTTGTGCTGGTTATCTGGATCTGGTCGGGCGACGGGACTGTGATTTGGTATGAGATATATGGGGACGGCGGATCGGAGCTCGTCAAGGCTGCGAAGGGCGCTGTGCTCATTGCCGGAACCTGAAGAGACGACCAGGTGTAAAATGCAATGTTCGTTGCCCCCAATCCGCTTGTTAGCACAACAAGGGCTTGATGTGTATAAATATAGCTTGTTGCTGCTCCATAGACGTAAGATCCGGATCCGAAAGCATAGTAATTATTGGGATTCACGGTCGAAGGTGTTTCAGCGGCCGTGGGGATCAAATAGAGAGTCCCGACAGTGCCCATGGACCACGACCCCTCGTTGCCGAGGTCGGACAGCGAAAGCGTCCCCGCGGACATTCCATTGAAGAGCGAGCCTAGCGACACTTGCCAATGAACCTGGTTGCTTGCGATTTCCGAGCACTCCCCTGCGCCGGCCGAGAAATCGGCTGCAGGGATCACCGCGAACGTCATCGAAATCGTGTTGGTGGAATACCCGCCCGTCGGCACGGTGCCGCTCCCCTGAACGAGGCCGTTGATTACGGCCTGATACCCGGGCGGAGCCGCAATTGACAACGTTACCGCGTCATAGTTTGTCGACGTAATCGTTGCCGAGTAGATGTGGTGGGGCTGGAGCGAAATCATCGAGATCGGAAGCGACGGCGTTCCTGACACTGAAAGGGTTTCGGACGCTGAGCAGGTTGTGCCATTTTCAGGCGTTCCGTTGACCGGGTAGGTGCCGGGAACAAGACCCGTTATTGTCGCCGACAGACTCCAGCTGCTGCCTACGCCCGGAATGGCGGGACGGATCGAGATATAAACTGGCGTCCCAATAGCTGAATCTTGCGCAGCAAGATGAGGTACCACCAGGCAGCACCCGCACAGCCCAAACAACAAAAACACAAAGTGCGACAATCGGGGCGAATTCAGGTGCCGAATGAAATTCGAGTTCATTGGGGTGGGACGTGCACATTCAGTTGCACAGAGACATTATTGGGATTTGTCGGTGTCGGTGACGGCGTCGGTGTAGGTGAGATTGCCGAAGTTGGCGTCGGTGTTGGCGTAGGAGTGGGAGTGGGTGTAGGCGTTGGCGATGATGAACCGACGGTCAATGTTAGGACTGCCGAACCGGTGCCCCAGTTATTCTCGGCGCTGATGCTTACGAGAGTCGTTCCGGCTAGGGTGGGCGTGCCAGTAATTGCTCCTGTAGATGTATTGAGGTTTAGCCCGGCGGGCAAAGGAGTCGCCGCGAAGATCGAAGGCGAATTGGTTGCCGTTATCTGATACGTAAATGGGACTCCGACCACCGCCGAGGCCGTCGTCGCGCTCGTTATCGATGGCGGCGGCCCGACGATTGTAATCAGGAAACCCTCAGTCGCAGTTCCGTTGGCATTCGTCGCCGTCACTATCGCGTCCCATTCTCCGATCGTGGTTGACACCCCGCTGATGACTCCGGTTGCAGAATTCATGGTCAGTCCGGGCGGCAGCCCAGTCGCGCCGTAAGACGTGGGCGAATTCGTCGCCACGATCGCATAGCTAAAGGGTGTGCCCGTATATCCAGTGACATATAATGAGCTGGGAATCACAGGCAGTAACGTACCCACGGTCACTGTAACCGTCACGTTGGTCCATCCTTCTGCATACCCGTTTGATGCATAAACAGTGACAGTGTAGACGCCCGATGTGGTCGGCGTGCCACTGATGACCCCCGTTGTGGTGTTCAATGTCGTGCCCGTAGGCAAAAGTGATGATGCGTAGGTGTTAGCATACTCCGTCGCGACTATCTGATAATTCAGGGCAAACCCGCCCTGCACGGTGACGCTGGTCGGGCTGGTTATGACCGGCGTGGGTGGAGGATTGCCCAAAGTAATGCCAATAAACAATGACTGCGCTGTCGTACCATAGGCGTTTGTCGCAGTGATAGTGCAGCCGTAGGTCGCGACATACGTTGGTATTCCGCTGATTAGGCCCGTGGCGGTGTTGAGGCTGAGACCGCCAGGCAATGCGGTGGCGCTGAAGCTCGTCGGTGAATTCGTCGCGGTTACCTGAAAGGACATGCTTGTATAGATATAACCGGTAATGATAGACGCGCTTGTAATAACCGGGGCGTTGTTCGTAACCGTTATTGTCAAGGTCGCCGTGCCAGTCCCGTAGGCATTTTCCGCGGAAAGGCCCACGGCATACGTTCCGGCCGTCGTCGGCGTGCCGCTGATCAGGCCTCCGTCTGGGTCAATGCTGAGGCCCGGGGGCAGCCCTGTCGCCTGGTGGTAATTGCCACCTGAGTTGTAGGTTGTCGTGAGCACCTGAAAGCTGAAGGGAACATCAACATTGCCGGATGCAACCGTGGCGCTCGTGATGAGGGGAATTGGGTTTCCGTAGAGAAGTGTGTAGGTCACGTTCGCCGAGCCCGCGCCGGCGCCATTTGATGCCGCGATGGTGAAATTGTATGTCCCGGGCCCCGCGGGGTAGCCGAAGATGATTCCTGTTGAGGTATTTAGAAACAGCCCGTAAGGCAGCGCCCCGCTTGTTATCTGGAAGCCAGTTGGATCGTTGGTGGCGGCAATCTGATAATTGAACGGATAGTATTCCGATCCGTACACGGTCGTCGGGCTCGTGATGACCGGCACTCCCGACGGCGTCGGAGTTGGCGTCGGAGTAGGACTGTTTCCCCACCTAATAAAGATATAGCCATTGTAACCGCTGCCACCCGAAACAGGCGCTCCATGTGCCAAGTTGGATCCCGGATAATCAGGATCGTTGGTTCCCGGCGGGGTCCCTCCACTGCCACCCGTTGTAGAAGAGGACGCAGGGCTTCCACCGACGTAGCCGCTTCCTCCCCCACCTTGGGCGGCGTAACCGCTCCCCGCAAGTCCGCCGGAGCCGCCCCCGCCGCCATAATATCCTCCTCCGCCGCCACCACCGCCACCGCCATACTGGGAGGATCCGTTGCCGCCAGCACCACCCTGCAATGCGGTACCAGGCGATCCATTGGGCGAACCAGTCCCGCCGATGCCTCCCCAGCCCCCCGCCGTCGAGGTGCCCCCATTGCCACCGAGATCATAGAAGTAGGAGTCCGGATTGCCGCTCCAGCCTGAGGTGCCCCCACCCCCCCCGCCCACGGCCACATTCCCGTTCTCGTAGCCGCATCCCCCTCCGCCTCCCGCGAACAGGCCGTTTCCGATGCCAGGGCCTGTCACGCCCGAGTATCCGCCCCCGCCGCTTCCCGGATAGGTACCGCCTACAGGCGCGCCTCCAGCACCGCCTCCGGGATACGCACTTGTAGAATACGTCGCGGCCCCCCCGCCGCCCACGTAAATAGTCATGACGCTTCCAGTGGTGAGACCTGAGTACGTGGCGATGGTAAAGCCACCACCACCACCCGTAGCGGTACCTCCTCCAGTTGACGCCTTGCCGCCGCCCGCCCCCCACACTTTAAATGTGACCGTCGCGGCACCCGCGGGAACAGTCCACGACTGTGGGACTCCCGAGTAATAAAAGGATGCGGTACCACTCGCTGGCGAGGGTGTTGGCGTTGGCGATGATGTCGGGCTCGGGGTCGGCGTTGGAGTGGGAGTCGGCGAGGGCGTTGGCGTTGGTGCAGGGGACGGCGTGGGCGAAGGAATTAGCGTGGGAGTGGTTGGGGGCGTTGGAGTCGGCGTCGCCGTCGGTGTTGGTGATGGCGTCGGCACTATTGGAGGCGTCGGAGTCGGCGTAGCTGTCGGAGTCGGTGACGGCGTAGGCACTATCGGGGGGGTTGGAGTTGGCGTTGGCGACGGGGTAGGCGTCGTTGTCGGCGAAGGCGTAGGCGACGGAGTCGGGCTCGGCGATGGTGTATGCGTAGGCGTGGGCGACGGGGTGGGCGATGGCGTTGGGCTCGGCGAAGGAGTATGGGTGGGCGTCGGCGACGGCGTCGGTGATGGAGTCGGGGTTGGACTCGGCGTCGGGCTCGGCGACGGAGTATGCGTAGGGGTTGGAGAAGGTGTGGGCGACGGGGTCGGTGTGGGGGTGGCGGTGGGCGTCGGACTCGGTGTATGCGTCGGTGACGGTGTCGGTGAAGGGGTCGGCGTTGGCGTGGGTGAAGACGTGGGGGTGGGGGTGGGCGTTGGCGTCGGGGTTGGGCCCCATTGAACAATGACGACGCCCGAACCGCCCGAGCCGCCGCTATTCGGGTAGTCCCCTCCTCCACCGCCGCCGCCGGTGTTTGCTGTCCCTGGAGATCCGTTTCCGGATTCATTCCCAGCGCCTCCGCCACCGGTCCCACCGGCACCGGGGGCACCCGTTCCGTAATAGCAGGCGCCGCCGCCACCGCCGCCGTAGGTGGTCGACGTGCCGCAAATGGACGTCGTGTAGCCTGCCCCGCCCGAACCACTTGCGCTTGCCGCACCGGTCCCCCCTGCGACCGTCGCGCCACCGCCGCCCCCAGCCGGATAGGGGCTCGATGTCGAATTTGAACCACCAGCGGTTCCTTGACCCGCAGTCCCGGCTGCAGGCGTATAAGGCCCGTCGCCGGTTGAGCCGGCGCCCCCTCCGGATCCTCCAGATGAGCCACCGCCAACGGGGTTGCTGGCGCCGCCGCCGCCGCCGATTGCGGTCAGGCTGCCAAAGGCCGAGTTCTGGCCATTGCTCGCGTTACTCGTCGAGCTGACAGCCGCCGCCGCACCGCCTCCACCCACGGTGACGGCGATTCCGCTAAGCGGTGTCACTGAAAATGCGGAATTATAGATGACGCCGCCTGCGCCGCCCCCGCCTGATGAGCCTCCACCACCGCCCGCCACGACGAGAACCTGAACCGATGTGACACCGGCAGGCACCGTGAACGTGCCACTGCCGTCGAACGTCTGAACGCCACCCGTCGGCGTGGGAGTGGGCGTCGGCGAGGCTGTTGGGGTAGGTGTCGGACTCGGAGTATGCGTCGGCGAGGGCGTCGGTGTCGGCGACGACGTGGGGGTCGGAGTTGGCGTCGGAGAGGGTGTTGGCGTGGGTGATGGAGTCGG
>Ga0182018_10005029_pt1 | contig 10820 bp, 10 predicted proteins | sample 812P2MmetaG_FD_120490 | JGI IMG/M metagenome (GOLD analysis project Ga0182018, IMG submission 120490) | Permafrost microbial communities from Stordalen Mire, Sweden - 812P2M metaG | ecosystem: Environmental > Terrestrial > Soil > Wetlands > Permafrost | place: Sweden: Stordalen | collected... | reverse complement strand
GCACGCACGAGTATTGCGAACAGAGCGTCGATGACTGCGAGATCGACCATATCGTTCCGTATTCCCAAGGCGGCCCGACCACTCAGGAGAACGGCCGGGTGCTGTGTGGATTTCACAACCGCCAACGGAATCAGCGTCCGCCACCAGAGGAATAGGACTCTTGAGTCCCTCGGGGGTATTCAGAGGGAGCTGTTTCCGAGGTTCTCAGAGATTGAACCGCCGGACGATTCTTTGGCTATCCGGTGGTAAGTCATTTGACAGCCGACTCCCGGCTACCGAAACGCAAGTTGCGATGCAAGGCTCACGCGAACGCGCGCATGCCCATGTACGCGCATGCACATTTAGCAGAATCACTTACTGCGGCACCCGGGAGCGGGTATCGCCGGGGGCGCTAGTCGCGCTCTATGAAGATGCACTCCCCGGGGCACTCCTCGGAGGCTTCGACGACGGCTTCCTCCAGGTCGGTCGGCACGGCAGCCATACCGGCGGAGCCACCGGGGTCGTTCTTGACCGAGCCGTCTTCTTTCACATAGGCCAGGCCGTCGTCGAGAAGGGTGAACACGGCCGGCGCGATCTCCTCGCACAGGCCATCGCCTGTGCAGAGATCCTGGTCGATCCAGACCTTCATGTCGTTGTCTCTCTCCTCGTGGTGACTGCCCGACGGGCCACCGGGACCGTAATGAGGCAACCCAACTGCGTCAAACACCATGTCAGCACCATGCCGCACCATAGTGAGGCCCCCAGGATAGTCGTCAGCCCACCCCCCACCCGTCAGGGGACCCATCCACCGACAAATCGCAACCAGTTGGCGATATCTGGCGCTGAAACATTCCTGATCAACGTGACATTTCCCAGCCTTCCCGATCAGTGGCGGCCACCATGCTCGCCGCGGCTCGTGACCAGTCATTTTGAGCCAAGATGTCGACCGCTAGGGGACGCTCTTGCACGACGCCGTCTATTTGTCGGTAGGGGCCGGGGGAGCAAGCCCTCGGCGGGCGAGGCCAGCAGTTGCGAAGAGCGGGAGCGGTGGCGTGAACGGTCAAGAGAAGGGAACTCCATGACAGTGGACCGGCGGACGTTCGTGAAGGGCGCACTTGGCGCTTCGGGGGCGGTACTCCTGGGCGGCCTGGGCGGCCTGGGTGGCTTGGGCGGCCTGGGCGGCTTGGGCACTGATGCCGCTGCGGGCGCTTCGACCGGGACCGGGACCGGCCCCGGCCTCGGCCTCACCCGCGCCCTCAGGAGGGTCGACTCCGCCGCCGGCGCGCTGCCGGATCCGACGGCATCGGGGATCGAGCACGTCATCGTCGTCATGATGGAGAACCGGAGCTTCGACCACTTTCTCGGGTGGCTGCCGCACTCCGACGGCCGCCAGGCGGGTCTCTCGTACCCCGATCCCCAGGGGGTGTCCCACAAGACCTTCCATCAGACGCAGTTCAACGGATGCGACTACACCGACCCCGACCACTCGTACTCGGGAGGGCGGCTGCAGTACAACGGCGGGAAGATGGACGGCTTCCTCTCCGACACCGCCAACGACACCTTCGCCATCAGCTACTACGAAGCGAAGGATCGCCCGTTCATGAGCCGGCTGGCCCGGGCCTACACCACGTGTGACCGTTATCTCTGTGCCATCCTGGCCCCGACCTACCCGAATCGCTTCTTCCAGCACGCGGCACAAACCGACCGGCTCGATGACGCGCTGACCGTCTCGAAGCTTCCGACCATCTGGGACCAGCTCAACGCATCCGGTGGGCCGACGGGGAGCTACTACTACAGCGATGTGCCCTTCATCGCGCTGTGGGGCGGGAAGTACAGTTCCATCTCCCACCCGTTCTCCACCTTCCTCTCCGACGCGGCCGGCGGGACACTGCCCAACGTGTCCTACCTCGATCCCAAGTTCGTCGGCGAGGGCAACGGGACATCGGCGGACGATCACCCACTGGCCGACATCCGCGCCGGCGATGCCTTCTTGTCCCAGGTCTTCCACGCGGTGACGACCGGACCCGGCTGGGACAAGACCGTGCTCGTCATCAACTACGACGAGTGGGGAGGCTTCTTCGACCACGTGGTGCCGCGGCGCATCACCGCCGGTGTGGCGGCCGGTGTCGATCCACACAGCGGCGTGGACACCGACGTGAATGCACAAGGCAAGGTGCTTTCCGGCTTCCGGGTGCCCTGCATCATCGTCTCGCCCTTCACCCGGGTGGGTGCGAAGCAGACCGCGGCGGTCAACCACAGCTTCTACGACCACACCTCGGTCCTCAAGCTCATCGAGTGGCGCTGGGGTCTGGAGCCGCTCACACAGCGCGATGCCTCGCACTCGGCGGCTGATCCCGGCAACCTCGCCACTGCCCTCGCCTTCTCCCATCCCGTGTCGAAGGTCCCCAATCTGCCGCTCCTGCCGACCTTCACACCGGTGGCGTGCGCGGCATCGACGACCCCCACGACGAACGCGCCCGGCATCGGCCAGGCGGACTACTCCGTGGGGGGACGCCGTGCGGGCGGCGTCGCCGTGGCAACCGCCGCGCCGGTCGACGTCTCCCTGGCCGCCGTCGCCGACAACCCTGACGGCCACGACACCTGGACCGCATTGGCGCGGTCCGCCCTGGACAACGGCTGGACCTGAGCCAGCCTGAGCTTGCCTGAGCCAGCCTGAGCCGGCCTGAGCCGGCCTGAGCCGGCCTGAGCCAGCCTGAGCCAGCCTGACCAGCCCCGCACCCGCGCTCCAGCACCCCTACCCAGGGCATTCCCAGCGACCACCCCAGGCCGCTGAGGGGGATGGGGGTCAATTGCCCCTACCCCAGGGCTAGGGTGAACCCAGTGAGCACTTCGGACGCCAACGAGTTGGCCGCCCAGGCCGAGGCACTGCGGTCCGAGCTGGCCGATGCCGAAGACGAGATCCACGCGCTCCGGCGCCGGCTCCAAGAGAGCCCCGGCCGCGTGCAGGCCCTCGAGGAGCGCCTCCTCGAGAGCAAGGGGCAGCTGGCCCACGCCACATCACAGAACGAGAAGCTGACCTTCACACTCCAGCAGGCCAAGGAGCAGCTGGCCGCGTTGCGCGAGGAAGTGGAGAAGCTGACCCAGCCGCCGGCCGCCTACGGCACGTTCCTCGGCGTCAACGAGGACGGCACGGTGGACGTGTTCTCCAGCGGCCGCAAAATGAGGGTCTCGCTCCACCCCGACATCGACCCCGGCGTCATCCGCAAGGGCAACGAGGTGGTGTTGAACGAGTCACTGAACGTGGTCCTCGTCCGGGACGGGGAGCTGTCCGGCGAGGTGGTCACCCTCAAGGAGCAACTCGAAGACAAGCGGCGCTGTGTCGTCTTCGCCCGGGCCGACGAGGAGCGTGTGGCCGAGCTCTCCGAGGAGATGCTGCACACCAAGCTGCGGGCCGGCGACTCCCTGCTCATGGACCTGCGCACCCAACTCCTGATTGAGAAGCTGCCCAAGCTCGAGAGCGAGAGCCTCGTCCTCGAAGAGGTGCCCGACATCACCTACGCCGACGTGGGTGGGCTCGACACCCAGATCGAGGCCATCACCGATGCCGTCGAGCTCCCGTACCTGCACCGCGAGCTCTTTGCCGAGTACAGCCTGCCCGCCCCCAAGGGGATCCTGCTCTACGGCCCGCCCGGTTGCGGCAAGACGCTCATCGCCAAGGCCGTGGCCAACTCGCTGGCCAAGAAGGTGGCCGAGACGACGGGCAACGCCAACGTGCGCAGCTACTTCCTCAACATCAAGGGCCCCGAGCTCCTCAACAAGTACGTGGGGGAGACCGAGCGCCAGATCCGCCAGGTCTTCCAGCGGGCCCGGGAGAAGGCCGACGAGGGCATGCCGGTCATCGTGTTCTTCGACGAGATGGAGTCGCTCTTCCGCACCCGGGGCACCGGCATCAGCTCCGACATGGAGTCGACCATCGTGCCCCAGCTGCTGGCCGAGATCGACGGCGTCGAATCGCTGCGGGACGTCATCGTGATCGGGGCCTCCAACCGGGAGGATCTCATCGATCCCGCCATCCTGCGTCCCGGCCGCCTCGATGTGAAGATCAAGATCGAGCGGCCCAACGAGGAGGCCGCCGCCCAGATCTTCAGCCGTTACCTCACCACGGCGCTCCCGCTCGACGAGGCGGAGGTCGAGCGCCTCGGTGGGGGGGACGCGCACAAGGCGGTCCAGGCCATCATCGAGACGACCGTCACCGAGATGTACCGCGAGGACGACGAGAACCGCTTCTTGGAGGTCACCTACCAGAACGGCGACAAGGAGATCCTCTACTACCGGGACTTCGCCTCGGGGGCCATGATCGAGAACATCGTGCGGCGGGCCAAGAAGTTGGCCATCAAGCGGGTCATCGCCGGCGACTCGGGCGGCATCCGCACCGCCGACCTCGTCGAGTCGATCCGCCAGGAGTACAAGGAGAACGAGGACCTGCCCAACACCACCAACCCCGACGACTGGGCCCGCATCTCGGGCAAGAAGGGCGAGCGCATCGTCTATGTCCGTACCCTGCTCACCGAGGACCGCGAGGTGCATGGTGGTCGGTCGATCGAGCGGGTGGGTACCGGGCAGTACCTCTAGGGACCGCTAGGGTCGCGACGTGGCCACCATCAAGGTGTGCGGGATAGAGACCGAGTACGGGATCCATTCGCCGGGCGCCGAGCAGAACCCCATCGCCGCTTCGTCGGTGCTGGTGAACGCCTACGCGTCCGACATCGAGCAGAAGATCGGCTGGGACTTCGAGGACGAGACGCCGGGGAACGACGCGCGAGGATTCGCCCGCGAAGGCTCGCTGGCCCCGATGGTCGAGACGCACTTGGCCAACACCGTGCTCACCAACGGAGCGCGTTTCTACGTCGACCACGCCCACCCCGAGTACTCCACGCCGGAGTGCCTGACGCCCCTGGAGTGCCTGGTGCACGACAAGGCGGGCGAGGAGGTGCTGCGCCGGGCCATGGCGGCAGCGGCGGCGCGCATCCCGGACCAGGCGGCACCGATCGTCTACAAGAACAACTCGGACGGCAAGGGCAACTCCTACGGTTGCCACGAGAACTACATGATGGACCGGGCCGTGCCCTTCGCCCGGGTGATCGAGGGCGTGGTGCCCCACTTCGTGTCGCGGACCATCTTCACCGGATCGGGCAAGGTGGGCGTCGAGACCCCGGCGCTCGATGCGGACACCGTCCACTACCAGATCTCCCAGCGCGCCGAGTTCTTCGAGGAGATCGTCGGGCTGGAGACGACGCTCAAGCGACCCATCGTCAACACCCGCGACGAGCCCCACGCCGACCCCACTCGCTTCCGGCGCCTGCACGTCATTGTGGGGGACGCCAACCTCTCGGAGATCGCCATTCTCCTCAAGGTGGGCACCACCGCGGTGGTGCTGGCCATGATTGAGGACGACGCCGGCCCCACCCGCTCGCTCTCCCTGGCCGACCCCGTCCGCGCCCTGCACCAGGTCTCGGCCGACCTCTCCTTGTCCCGGGCGCTCGCCCTGACCGACGGCAGCTCGGCCACCGCCCTCGAGATGCAGTGGGAGCTCTTCGGGGCAGCCCGCAAGTATGCCGAGGAGCACGGCCTGGGTGCCCTGGGTGACGACGGCACCGTGGGCGCGCTCGTCCTCGAGCACTGGGAGGCCGTCCTCGAAGGGCTCGAGTCGGACCCGGCGGCCCTGTCGGACACCTTGGACTGGGTGGCCAAGCAGCAGCTCCTGTTGGCCTACCAGGACCGGCACGGGTGCGGCTGGGGGGACCCCCGGGTCGCCGCCCTCGCCCTGCAGTACCACGACCTGCGGCCTGATCGCTCGGTCTACCAGCGTCTCGGCCTGCGCCGCCTGCTCGTTCCCGGCGAGGCCGAGCGGGCCGTCAGCGAGCCCCCGCCCGGCACCCGGGCCTGGTTCCGGGGCAAGTGCCTGGCCCGCTGGCCCGAGGCGGTGGTCACCGCCAACTGGGATTCCCTCGTCTTCGACATAGGGACGGACCCCCTGCGGCGCGTCCCTATGATGGACCCCCTGAAGGGAACAGCCGAGCACACGGGCGCACTGCTGGCCCAGAGCACCGGGCCGGCGGACCTGCTGGAACGGCTGAATTCCTGACCGGACGGATCGACGACGAGAAACGGTTGCGAGGAACAAAATGGCAGAGCAAGAGCAGAAACGGAAGAGCCCCTCCCGCGAGGGGACCAAGACCAAGACCGAGGCCGACGACGAGCTGGCGGCCGAGCAGGCCCCCGCCTCCTCCGAGCGGGGCGAGAAGATCAAGGCGGAGTTGGACGACCTCCTGGACGAGATCGACGAGGTGTTGGAGGACAACGCCGAGGAGTTCGTGCGTAATTACGTCCAAAAGGGCGGGCAGTAGTCACCAGTGGCCCTTCCTCTCTTCCCCCCGGAGAGCGATCCGGGACCGGACTTCGTCGGCCTCCTGAGCCAGACGGGCACCACCAAGAACGCCGTGTCCTCCGCTGATGCCGCCGGCGCCGCCGCCACCGCCGGCGCCCTCGTGCCCGCCCCCCACGCCACCACCGTGGTCGCTTTGCGCTTCGGCGGGGGCGTGATCATGGCCGGCGACCGCCGCGCCACCATGGGCAACATCATCGCCCACCGGGGGATGGAGAAGGTGTTCCCGGCCGACCGCTACTCGGCCGTGGCGATTGCCGGCTCCGCCGGCATGGCGGTCGAGATGGTGCGCCTGTTCCAGGTGCAGCTCGAGCATTACGAGAAGGTGGAGGGCACGACCCTCTCCCTCGAGGGCAAGGCCAACCAGCTGGCGCAGATGGTGCGCCAGAACCTGCCCATGGCCATGCAGGGGCTCGTGGTGGTCCCGCTCTTCGCCGGCTTCGACACGGCACGGGCGCTGGGGCGCATCTTCAGCTATGACGCCACCGGGGGACACTACGAGGAGATGGACTACCAGGCAACGGGCTCGGGGGGCCGCGACGCCCGCTCGACCATCAAGCTCGGCTTCCGGGAGGGGATGACCCAGGACGAGGCCGTCGACCTGGCCATCCAGTCCCTCTACGAGGCCGCCGACGAGGATTCGGCCACCGGCGGGCCGGACCTGGTGCGTGGCATCTACCCGCTGATCGCCGTGGTCGACGCCGAGGGCTACCGCCCGGTGCCCGAGGAAGATGTGGCGGCGCGCTTCGGCGCCCTCATCGCCCGCATGCAGGCCGAGCGGGCGCAATGAGGCGGCCCGTCCGATGAGCATGCCCTACTACGTGGCGCCCGAGCAGGTGATGAAGGACCGGGCCGAGTACGCCCAGAAGGGCATCGCCCGGGGCCGCTCGCTGGTGGCCACCACCTACGACGTGGGCATCGTGATCGTGGCGGAGAACCCTTCGCGCTCGCTGCACAAGATCAGCGAGATCTACGACCGCATCGCCTTCGGGGGAGTCGGCAAGTACAACGAGTACGACCAGCTGCGGGTGGCCGGGGTGCGCCACGCCGACACCAAGGGCTATGCCTACAGCCGGGAGGACGTCGACGCCCGCTCGCTGGCCAACCTCTATGCCCAGTATCTCGGCAACGTGTTCACCCACGAGATGAAGCCGCTCGAGGTCGAGATCCTGGTGGCCGAGCTCGGCGAGGGCGACCGCCCCGACCAGCTGTACCACATCGCCTACGAGGGCACGATCACCGACGAGGAGCGCTTCGCCGTCCTCGGCGGCGACGCCGAGACGATCACCGAACGCGTGGGGGCCGCCTGGCAGGCCGACTGGGACCTGGCCAACGCCCTCAAGGCGGCCACCGCCGCCCTGGCCGGACCCGACCGCACGCTGGCGGCGGGGGATCTCGAGGTGGCCACGCTCAGCCGGGGCAATGGCCGGCGCACCTTCCGCCGGGTGGCCGATACGGAGCTGGCACAGCTTCTGGCATAACCCGCTGTACGGTGGCCTGGTGGAGAAGCGCATCTTCGGCATAGAGAACGAATACGGCGTGACCTTCACCTTGCGAGGCCAACGCCGCCTGAGCCCGGACGAAGTGGCCCGCTACCTGTTCCGGCGGGTGGTCAGCTGGGGGCGCTCGTCCAATGTCTTCCTCGAGAACGGGGCTCGCCTCTACCTCGATGTGGGCAGCCACCCCGAGTACGCCACGCCCGAGTGCGACAAGATCTCCGACGTCGTCATGCACGACAAGGCGGGGGAGTGGATCCTGGCCCAGCTGGTCGGCGGCGCCCAGGCCCGCCTGCGCGAGGAGGGCATCCGCGGCGAGGTCTACCTCTTCAAGAACAACACGGACTCGGTCGGCAACTCCTACGGCTGCCACGAGAACTACTTGACCGAGCGCAACGACGAGTTCAACCGCTACACCGAGGTGCTGATCCCGTTCCTCGTCAGCCGCCAGATCTACTCGGGCGCCGGCAAGGTGCTCCAGACGGCGCGGGGTGCCGTCTTCTGCCTCAGCCAGCGGGCCGAGCACATCTGGGAAGGCGTGTCGTCGGCCACCACCCGCAGCCGGCCCATCATCAACACGCGCGACGAGCCCCACGCCGATGCCGAGCGCTTCCGCCGGCTCCACGTGATAGTGGGCGACTCGAACATGAGCGAGTACGCCACCTTCTTGAAGGTGGGCACCACCAGCATCCTCTTGGCGATGCTGGAGGACTCGTCCACGGTGCTGCGCGACCTGACCCTGGAGAACCCCATCCGCGCCATCCGCGAGATCAGCCACGACATCACCTGCCAGCGCCGGGTGCGGCTGGCCAACGGGCGCGAGATGCGCGCCATCGACATCCAGTCCGAGTACCTCGAGCGGGCCCTGAAGTTCCGTGACCGCAAGGGGCTCTCGCCCGAGGAGGACACTGCGCTCGACATGTGGGAGCACTGCCTCAAGGGCCTCGAGGCCGACCCGACCTCGCTGTGGCGCGAGTGCGACTGGGTGGCCAAGCACCGCCTGATCGAGCAGATACGGACCCGCCACGAGATACCCCTCTCCCACCCCAAGGTGGCCATGATCGATCTCATGTACCACGACGTCGACCGCACCCGTGGCCTGTACTACAAACTGCAGAACCGGGATCAGGTGGAACGGACCTGCACCGACGAGGGCATCGCCGACGCCATGACCCAGCCCCCCGAGACCACCCGGGCCCGGCTGCGAGGGGCCTTCGTCAAGCGGGCCAAGGAGCGGAGGCGGGACTTCACCGTCGACTGGGTGCATCTCAAGTTGAATGACCAGGCCCAACGCACGGTCCTGCTCAAAGACCCCTTCAAGTCGCACGACGAGCGGGTCGAGCGCCTGATCGCTTCTCTCTGACGGCCATAGAGTGAGGGCAAGGTGCTCAATCTCGACCCCGCCAAGCTCCTCATCATCGCCGTGGTGGCCGTCATCCTGCTCGGACCGGACAAGCTCCCGCAGGTGGCCCGCCAGGCCGGCGCCGCCTGGCGCACCTTCAACAACTTCCGCCACCGCATGGAGAGCGAGGTCCGCAGCTCCATTCCCGACCTACCCTCGAGCCACGACATAGCCCGGCTGGCGCGCTCCCCGTCCGCCCTCCTCGAGCACCTCTCCAACATGTCCACCGACGGGACGAGCACGGCATCGGAGAACGGGACCGCGGTGAGCGGGGACGTGACCGCCGTGGTGGAGGGGGCCGCGGTGGAGGGGACTGTGGTGAACGGGGCCGTGATGAACGGTGCTGTGGTGAACGGTGCTGTGGCGCCGGAGAACTCGGACGGTGCCCTCCCAAGCGTCTCGGCACACGAGTCGCCGACGGAACCCCCGCCCCGTCGCCCCTCCGAGGGCCACGTCTCGGGCGACCCCGGCCTCAACTGACCGGCCGCCGAGCGAACCGTGTCCTTCCCCTTCATCGGCCCGCGCAAGGAGAAACCCTCGCCGGACAATATGACGCTGAGCCAGCACCTGGGCGAGCTGCGCTCCCGGCTGATCATCTGCGTCATCGCCTTCTTGCTGGCATCGATCGTGGCGGTGATCGCCTACGAGCCGATCCTCCACTTCCTGATCCGCCCGCTGTGCGAGGCTGACGGGATCAGGGCACGCGCGGTGAAGTCGGCGAGCGGTTCACTCCTGCCGAACAACGGTGCCGGCTGCGCCAACCTCTACGTCACCTCCCCGCTCGATGGGCTCTCATTGCGGGTGAAGATCGCCGTCTTCGGCGGCCTGGTCCTCGCCTCGCCGGTGATCCTCTTCCAGCTGTGGCGGTTCGTGACCCCGGGCCTGCAAGCGCGGGAGAAGAAGTACGCCATCCCCTTCGTCTCCGCCGCCTTCGTGTTGTTCGTGCTCGGGGCACTGACTGCCTACGTCACCCTGCCCCACGCGCTGGGCTTCCTGCGCGCCGTCGGCGGGCCGGACCTCCAGCAGATCTACGACCCCATTCCGTATCTCGGCCTCATCCTGGCCCTGATGGCGCTGTTCGGGATCACCTTCCAGTTTCCCGTGGTGCTGGTCTCCCTTGAGCTGGCCGGCGTCGTCACGCCGGCCCGCCTGCTCCGCTCGTGGCGCTGGGCGGTCATACTGATCACTGTCGTGTCGGGAGTCTTCACCCCCAGTTCTGACCCCTTCTCCATGCTCGCCCTCGCCGTGCCCCTCGTCGCCTTCTACTTCATCTCCATCGGCATCGGGAAGCTGGCGGGCCGTTGACCCTCTTCCCCTGGCCCGTCAAGACGACGGACGAGGAAGGCGACTTCATCACCCGCCTCCCGTTCCCGCCCGACGAATTCCAACATGACGCCTTTGCGGCGCTCGATGCCGACCGCTCGGTGCTCGTCTCGGCCCCCACCGGATCGGGCAAGACACTGGTGGCCGCCTACGCTATCCACCGCGCCCTGGGCGCCGAAGGCAAGGCGTTCTACACCACCCCGCTCAAGGCCCT
>Ga0182018_10005028_pt1 | contig 10821 bp, 5 predicted proteins | sample 812P2MmetaG_FD_120490 | JGI IMG/M metagenome (GOLD analysis project Ga0182018, IMG submission 120490) | Permafrost microbial communities from Stordalen Mire, Sweden - 812P2M metaG | ecosystem: Environmental > Terrestrial > Soil > Wetlands > Permafrost | place: Sweden: Stordalen | collected... | reverse complement strand
TGCAGGCGTTCGGCGGGAAGCGGTTCACGCTCGGCGAGTGGCCGACGAAGCTGCCGCCGATGTTCACCTCAAGCTGAGCGACACCTCCGACGCGACACCCGCCGCCCCTTGATCACCGAGGGGCGGCGGGCCCGTCGCACCCGGCCCGTCTAGCTCTAGCCCCTGTCGCCGCGGCCCGGTCTGCGACCACCCGGCGCCCCAGCTCGAGGTCGCCTTCGAGAGCGAACGCGGCCTCGACCTCGGCCTCGGCCGGCCCGAGCCCGCGGAACGGTGAGCAGAAACTCGGGAGTCCTCCAGGACATGACCCTTGTCGGGGGACGCCTCCCGATGAAGCGTTACGCAGGTGATCATTCGCCACCCCGTATTCAGACTTGGACGGTACGGATGCGAACTCCTGAGGTGCCAGCAAGCCTTCGAATGTCTTCCACATCTGAGGTGACTATGACGCCTCCACCCGCCATCGCCGATACAGCGACGACCACTGCGTCAATGGTGGCCCGTACTCCCACCATTGACGCTCTTAGCTTGAGTTGTGCAGCCAGACGAGCTATCGGATCGGTGAGATCAACGATCTGGAGCTTCTTCAAGACCTGATTTGCCCGTGCGTCCCGAGCATCGCCGTGGAGTGTCTCGGCCAGGATGGCCGCCGGGACCAAGACGGGTACGCCAGCGACCATGGAGGCCGTCACGACCGCTTGCGCATCGTCATTGTCATTTCTGGCAACCGCCCACAGGCCCTCACTATCGAGGACCACTGAGGACCACGGAGCTGGCGGGGGTAGTTCCGTCAGTCGTTGGCGAACCACTGTGCCAACACTCGTTCATACGCCTCGGGTGCCGGCGGTCCGCTCTCTTGTTCCATCTCGCGAACGAGTTGCGCCAGACGCTGTTGAGCCAAGGACGCATAGAGAAGCTCGTTGATCGAAGTAGAAAGAGCTCGGCCCCCGAACTGTTCGCGGATTTCCTGCACAAGTTGCCTATCGAGGGTGAGCGACACCTTCTCCTTTTCCGTCCCCATCAACACATTCAGCCCGCGGACCCGTAGCCGCGTCGCGGGACTGAATGCGGGACCGGCTTCGATGCGGATATCGCCCATGTCGCCGGGTTCGTTGACTCTCTCTGACCGTCGGCCTCGTGTCCGCCCTTCTCCGGGTAGGCCCGCGGGCGGCTGCTCACTCCGAGTTCGACCGCGGCTCCGCTTGGTTTGTGAAGGCTTCTTCTCGACTGGCGCTGTCATAGTCTAATCCTACCAGAAGTAGGATTGACATAAATATACGGATTCCCCCACGACGTCGTCGGCTCCTGCGCCCAGGCCTTCAGAGCTCGATGGGAGGGACGTCTGGATCGTGGGATGGATACGGATTCACACCTCGCCGCCCGGGAGCCCTTCTTTCGCAGCGCCCCCTCGGGATCAGCCGGCCTTCTTGGCCGCCTTCTTGGGCTTGGGTGGAGGGCTGAGGAGCCCGTTCGAGAGCGTGTTGAGCGACACCACGGTCTGGTCCGAGGCCGAGATGCCCGTGTGGGCGCCCGAGGTGTACGTGTACGACGCCAGGACCCCCTGGAAGTTGGCGTTCTGGAGGAACGTGGTGACGTCGGTGGCGGTGATCCCCATGGCCCCGACGGCCGCGTTGGCCATCATGTTCATGGCGTCGTAGGTCTGCGCGTACGGGATGATCGATCCCTGGATCTGCCCACCGAGGTGGGCGGCCAGCTTCTTTTGGAACCCGAGCGTGATGCCCGATGCGGGGCCCGTCCCGGTCACGGCGCCGGTCGGCACGGCGACCGACACGCCCGCCAGGTCGCCGCCGATCCTGGAGAGCACGCTCGAGTAGGTCGCGGTCGAGCCGGCGATCACCGGCACCTTCCATCCGAGCGACGAGCGGGCCGAGAGCACCGACGCCACCGCACCGGTGTCGTCGAGCACCACCAGGACTTTCGGGTGGCTCGCCTTGACCCGCGCCACGGCGGCCGACGCGCCACCGCCCGATGGCGACACCGAGGCCCGAGAAGTGATCGTGAAGCCGTCCGCCGAGGACAGCGAGGCGAGGTGGGCCGCACCCTGCCGACTCGACGCGTCGTCCGTCACGATGAGGCCGACGGAGGTCACGTTCTCCTTCTTCAGCTCCTTGCCGATGACGAAGGCCTGCGACTGCATCGAGGCGGTCATCGGGTAGGTGTTCGGGAAGCCCTTGGGCTCGAACGTGTCCTGCAGCGTCGAGAGGCTGACCTCGGCGACGCCCAGCTGCCCGAGGTAGCTGTCGGCGGCGGAATTGAGGAAGCTGCTGACGACGATCGCAGCCTTCTCCGAGTCGACGAAGTTGAGGACCGCCTGGGTGTCGACGGCCGGATTGCCCAAGTTGTCCTTGTACATCAGCTCGAAGCAGCTGTTGTGCGGTGGGACACCGTCGGCCGCGTTGACCTTGGCGATCCCGAGCTCGAGGCCGGTCAGGTATTGGTGACCCAGCGCCGCCCCGGGGCCCGACAGGTCGAGCGACGCGCCGACCACGATGACCCGGGAGGTGTCGCATCCCGGCGGCGGGGCCAGCACGGTCGTCGCCACGGTGTGGGAGGTGGAGTTGCACGCGGTCAACGCCGCGCCGGCCACGGCCAGACCCAGCAGCAGCCTGGCGTGGCGCCGGCCCAAACGTTGGCGGGATCTCTTCACGTCACGACTCCCTGGAATGCTCAGACCGCCGCAGCGCCGAGGTAGGACTCGATCACCCGGGGGTGTCGGAGCACCTCTTCGGGCTCGCCCACGGCCACGACCGCCCCGGTGTCGAGGGCGACGATGCGGTCGGCCAGCGCCCGGGTGAGCCCCATGTCGTGCTCGATGAGCATCAGGCTGCAGCGGAGGCCGATGCGGATGTCACGGAGCACCGGGGCCAGGGCCTCGGTCTCGGCCTGGGCCAACCCGGCCGAGGGCTCGTCGAGCAGCACCACCGACGGGCGTTGGGCCACGATCACCGCCAGCTCGAGGAGGCGGCGCAACCCCGTCGAGAGGTCCGAGCCGAGCCGGTCCTTGAAGTCCCCGAGGCCGAGCATGTCGATGACCTCTTCGGCCGCCACCGCGACCCGCTTCTCGGCCCGGCCCACCGTCGGCAGGCACGCCATCGTCGAGATGATCCCCGGCGAGGTGACGCGGCGGGCCACGGCCAACGACACCGTCTCTTGGACCGTCAAGCCGGGCCACAACCGGGCGGCCTGGAAGGAGCGGCCGAGACCGAACTCCGAGCGTTTGTGGGCGGGCCAGTCGCTGATGTCGGCAGAGAACATCGTGACCACACCTGCGTTCGGGCGCAGCTGGCCCGAGATGATCTCGAACACCGTGGTCTTCCCGGCTCCGTTGGGACCGATCAGGCCGAGGATCTCGCCGTTGTTGAGCTCGAGGCTCACGTCGTCGACGGCCAGCACCCCGCCGAACCGCTTGACGATCCCCTCCGCCGACAGGACGACGCCCTTCTCCTGGCTGCGGGCCGCCGCCCGGGCGTCCTCGATGCGCAGGCTGCCAAGCGAGGTGCTCGACAGCACGCCGCCGCCCTCGCCGTTCGAGTAGGCGGGCTGGTTGCCGACGGACACCTCGGCGCTGTCGGCGCGCTGGCGGGCCCCCTCCAAGAGCACCGAGCGGACGATCTCCTCGTGCTCGACCAGCTCGGCGGTCGGGCCCTGGAAGACGACCTGGCCCTTCTCCATGAACGTGGCCCGGTTGCACATCCGGAGCGCGAGGTTGACCGACTGCTCGACCAGGATGACCGCGGTCCCCCGCTCGTTGATGGCCTTCACGATCTGGAGCAGCGACTCGATCACCGTCGGCGCGAGCCCGAGCGAGAGCTCGTCGATGATCATCAGGCGGGGCTGCGCGATGAAGGCCATGGCCAGGCTCAGCATCTGCTGCTCCCCGCCCGACAGGCTCCCGGCCTGGGTGGTGAGGCGGTTGTTGAGCGCCGGGAAGTATCCGAGCACCGCCTTGGTGGCCTGCTTCACGTGGTCGCCCTGGCGCTCGTAGAGCCAGCCGGCCATCTTCAGGTTGTCGGCGGTGGTCAGGCCCGGGAAGATCCCCCGGTCACCCGGCACCATGGCGATGCCCATCTTCACGATGCGGTTGGGGTCGAGGGTCGTGATCGGGTGCCCGTCGAAGAGCACCTCACCGGCGGTCGGCACGATCAGCCCGCACAGCGTCTTGACGAGGGTGGACTTGCCGGCGCCGTTGGTGCCGAGGACGGCGACCATCTCGCCGTCGTCGATGTCGAAGTCGACCCCGAACAGCACCCGGACGTTGTCGTAGCCGGCCTCGATCCCCCGGGCCATGAGCAGCTTTCCGTGGCCCTCGACGCGGTCCCGGCGGACCTTGATGTCGGCCTGGACCGACGCCTCGAGGCGCTCGATGTCGGTGGCGAGATAGCGGCTCGATCGCCGCAGCACACCGGTGCCCATCAAGAGGAGCGGGGCGAACAGCCAGAAGCTGGCCCGGTAGCCGAAGTCGGTGCCGATCGCCGCGGCCAGCGTCGTCCCGGCGGTCCCGACCGGGCCGATGAGCAGGACCCCGAGCGTGAACCACAGCGAGCTGAGCGCGTAGCCGAGCGTCATCAGGCGGGCCGGCAGGGCCACCGACAGCGCCGCGTAGACGCCCGCGACCACCCAGGCGGCCGAGGCCGAGAACACGATGTTGGCGGCCACGGTGAGCCCGAAGGCGGGGCTCACGGCCAGGAGCACCGCAGCCAAGAACGCGGTGAACGCCCCCCGCGTGACCATGCGCATGCCGCGGGTCGGATCGGTTCGGAAGAGCCCCGGCATGATGAAGACGGCCAGGAGCACGCCCGCCGCGGCGCCGGCCGCCGCCAGGTCGATGGCCAAGTCGCGACTGGCCGCGTTCTGGTGGAACACGTTGATGTAGAGGTTGCCGGTGTAGAACGCGACCCCGAAGAAGGTCACCGACAGGAGCGGCAGGGACCGGTAGAGGGAGTTGATCGACGGGACCGAGAACAGCACCCGGGCGGCCTCGGGGAGCGTTGCCGGGCCCTCGGCGGTGTCCGGAGCCGCGGCCGGGTTGGCGACCGAGCCCTTCTCGGGTCGCAGCGGCAGGACCCGCAGCCCGATCGCGACCAGGACCAGACCGATCCCGGCCAACGTGAGGAACGGCGCCTGCCAGGCGAACCCGGTCCCGAACGCGAACGCGACGGGCGCGGCCGCGGCGACGGCGGTGACCCCGATGAAGCGGTGAGCCAGGACCGCACGGGTGCGCACCTCGATCGGGTAGTACTGCGCGATCGCCCCGTGCTGGGTGGAGGTGAAGGCCCCCGAGATCGCGACCACGCCGAAGACGCCGAAGTACAAGATGACCGTGTTGGTCACCAAGCCGGCGATCCCGAGCAGCGCCGCGAGCGCCGCGAAGACCACGACCCCGCGGGTGACCGTGCGCCAGCGGCTCCCCCGGTTGGCCGCGACGGCCACCGGCAGGTCGGGGCCGATGCCCAGTTGGACCTGCTGGACCACCGCACCGGTCAGCACGATCAGCTCGGAGTGGTACCCGGCCTGGATCCCGACAATTTGGAGCGCGACCAGGGCCCCCGCCATCGACAGGACGGCGTTGAACCCCATGAGGACGAGGAGCGGGACGACCGGATAAGGCGCCGTCAGACGTCGCAGGTCGAAGGGCGACAGGCGGTCGCGGTCCAGCTTCGGATCGGCCACGGCGGCCGGTGCGGTCAGGGTCATGGCTCGGACGAGCCCCGGACGTCGGGCCCGCTCCGGTCGGCATTATCGGAACGGATCGTCGTCGGGCCGCCGCCGGCGCCCGAGCGCGACGGGCGGGGCTCGGGTGCGAGCAGATCCCCGGTGCCCCCGGCCCGCGTCGCCTGCTCGAGATGCTCGGCCGCGACCGCCGCCGTCGACACCAAGATGCCTTCCCCGACCTCCCCGTCGGGCACCTCGTCACCGATGCGCAGCCCCTGGACCGTCATATGTCGCCGACGGGCCGCCAGAGCGAGCAACGTGTCTCGGAACCGGTACATGACGCCGCCGAGACCCTCGGGCAGGAAGATCAACAGGAGCAGGATCCCGCCCCCGTTCACGATCTGGGCCCACCCGGCCGGCAGGAAGTACATCGCGCTCCAGACCGCGAAGGCGCCCACGATGACCCCGGGCAGGGAGCCGAGCCCCCCGATGACCACCATGGTGAACAGCGCGATGTTGATGTCGGGCGTGAACGAACCGTTGTTGACGCCTTGGGCCTGGACGACGAACAAGGCACCGGCGAACCCGGCGATGGCTCCGGAGATCAAGAACGCGCTGACCTTCTGGCGGGTCGTGTTGAGCGCCGTCGCGCGGGCGGCGGCCTCGTTGTCACGGGTCGCGATCAGGCTCCGCCCGACCCTGCTCCGCCGGAGCGACCGCACCGCCATCAACACCAAGAAGAAGCCGATCAGGCAGAAGTAGTAGATGTCCTTGTCGGTCGACAGCAGGTTGGCATTTCCGAAGATCGGTGGTCGGTTGGCCGTCGTCGTGACCAGCCAGGTCAGATAGGACGGCGAGAGGAGATACGTGGACGCGCAGATCCCGAAGGCGAGCGTCGTGACGGCCAGGAACGGGCCCTGTATTCGCAGCGCCGCCACCCCGATCAGGAGGGCCACGAAGGCGCCGACCAGGATGGCGACGACGAGGGCGGCAAAGAAGTCCCACCCGTGGCGCGAATAGAGGTCGGCCGCGACCGCGCCGGCCAACCCCGAGATCGCGAACTGCCCGAGCGAGATCTGGCCGGTCCACCCCGTGAGGACGAGCAGCGACAGGCCGACTATGGCGTAGATGAGGATGATCGAGGCGAGGTAGGTCTGGCTGTCCGATATGAGCAGCGGCAGGAGGATGGCCACGGCCGCCAGCACGATCTTCGAGCCCCGGAGTGTCCAGCGAACCTCGGGAAGCGCGGCGAGGGCCCTCGGGATCGGCCGGACCGCCGCCACCGAGCGCCACGTCGACTGGTCCGACTCGCTGATCCTCGAGTAGCTCTTCCGCTGCAGCAACAGGGCCGCGATGATGACCAGCACGAGCGTCGCATCGACGAAGGTGGTATTCGAATAGGTCCAGGTGGCGCCGGCGTCGAAGACGCCGATGCCGATGGCCGCGACGGCGGTCCTCGGCATGGAGTCCATCCGGCCGATCACGGCGGCGGCCAGGATCCGGATCAAGACGTCGTCGCCGGTCGTCGAAACGGTCTGGAACCCACCGAAGCCGAGCACCGGGGTCTGCAGCAGGATCGCCACCGTCGAGAGCACCGCGGCGACAACCCAGATGATGGTGTCGAGCCGAGGAACCGGGACGCCAAGCAGGGTGGCCCGCTCACCGTTCTCGGACGCGGCCCTGATCGCGAGCCCGTACTTGGACCGGCGCATGAAGAGGGCCAGGGCGACGACGATGACCGCCGTCCCGACGAAGGCCACGATGTCGTTGCCCGAGAACACGACCGGGTTGATCGTGAACTGCGAGTGCAGGGGGGTGTTGAAGGTCTGGTGGGCCGCCGCGGTGGTACAGGCGGTGTTGACCGCGGGGTTGCAGAACAGGATCGGCAAGATGGCCGAGATGCCGGCGAACGCCTGGCCGAGGCCGATCGTGGCCACGGTCAGGATCAGCCGGGAGCTCCGCCGGAAGTGCCGGGGCAAGAGGCTGAGGATCGCCCCGATGACCACGGCGGCGGCGATCCCGATCAGGAACGACAGCACGAAGTTGATGTCGTAGGTGACGTTCATCTCGATGGCGATGATCGCTGCGATGACACCCATCTGGGCCTGGGCGAAGTTGATGATCCGGTTGCCCCGGTAGATGAGGACGATCCCCATCGCGAGCAGGGCGTAGATCGACCCGTAGATGACCCCGAGCAGGACGATGCCGACCGGGAGGCCCTTGCTCAGGACGTGGTCGAGGATGACCCAGACGAGGACGGCCCCCGCGGCCCATCCGAGCTGGGATCGTGCCGAGTTGAAGAGGCCCTTGGCCCGCTCCAGCGGCGACCCGGAGGGGGGCTGGTCGGAGGTTACGGGCGCTGCCTGCACTGAGCCACCGCCCCCCGGTTCTCGCGACCTTCAGCCGTTGAGATCGAAGCGAACCTAACGATCGACCCCGTCAATGTCAACGCCAACCCGACCCCGCCCCTGGACACTGAAATCGTTTCTACGCCGTCGGATGGGTAGTGTAACGCCGCGGCCTACGGGCGGCTAGGCGGCCCGGGGGGGCGACGGAGTCGAGCGCTACGTTGGTCCCGGACCGAGACCCACGAGGGGGAACATGCGGATCAATGGACTCAAGTCCCGCGGTGCTGGGCACCGGAACGTCGGCTTCGTCGCAGCCAGCGCACTCGCTGCGGTCGCGATGCTGACCCTGAGCGCGGTGGCGGTGGCGGCCAGCGGGCCGATCCTCGCCAAGAGTGGCGCAGGCAACGAGGGCCCGTACCCCTACGCCTACCCGGCCTCGGGCAAGATCGCGGCCGGGACCGGGACGACGCTCGGCGGCGTCAAGTGCACGCCCAGCACTCTTCAGTTCAACAGTGCCTACGTCGCTCCGTGCCTGCCGAAGTTCACCGGTAGCAACGGTGGGGCCACCAGCAACGGGGTGACGGCCAGCACGATCACGCTCGCCCAGATCGAGTACCCGGCCTCGGCCAACGAGCAGGAGCTCGAGGCCGAAGCCGCGGCGGCCGGCGACGCGCCGCAGCCGGTGATCAGCCAGGTCGAGCAGACCTTCCTCAATTACTTCAACAAGTCCTTCGAGCTCTACGGCCGCAAGGTGGTCATCAAGCCGGTGACCGCGACGGGCTCCTCGCTCCAAGAGGCCCTCGGCCAGGACCAGACCCAGGCCTGCGCCGACGCCACCACCATCGCCCAGCAGGTGCACGCCTTCGGCGAGACCGGGATCATCTATGAGCTCCAGGGCGGCGGCTCGGCGCCGTTCTCCCAGTGCGCCGAGCAGCAGAAGCTGGTCGAGTTCGAGGGGAACCCCTACTACGGCGAGAACGTCTTCCAGAGCGAGAACCCCTACGTCTGGTCGACCGTGCCCTCGTGCACCAACATCGCCGCCCAGATGGCCGAGGTGGTCGGCACCGAGATGGCGGGCAAGAAGGCCATCTACGCCGGGCCGGCCTTGAAGAACGACGTCCGGAAATTCGGCACCTTCATCCCGAACATCAACTCGTACATCGGGTGCAACGGGAGCGCCAGCAGCACCGAGGTCAAGCTGCTCACGACCAAGTACCACGTGCCGCTGAGCGCCGTCGACACCTTCTTCCACTACGACCTCGACATCTCGACCTTCGCCCAGTCGGCCCAACAGGCCATCGTCCAGTTCAAGGCGGCCGGGGTCACGACGATCGTGCTGGCCTGCGACCCGTTCTCGCTCGGCCTCCTGACCAAGGCGGCGGCGGCGCAGAACTACTTCCCCGAGTGGATGCTCGAGGGCACCGCGGCGACCGACACCGACAACGAGGGCCAGACCTACGACGCCTCCGAGGTGGATGGCCACATGTTCGGGGTGAGCGAGGCCAACGCCACTAACAGTATCTACGGCCCCAACTCGCCGGCCGGCAAGCTCTACCAGAAGCTCACCGGCCACACGATCCCGTCCGAGACCGACGGTGACTACGCGAACCTCGTCGAGATCTTCGACGCCCTGCAGTCGGCCGGGCCGGACCTGACCCCCCAGAACATGGCCCGCGGCATGCACGCCCTCCCGGTGCTCGGTGCCCCGTCGTTCTCCTACGGGGCCTGGACCTGGAACGTCGGACCGACCGGAGGGGCTGGACAGGGGGAGCACGCCTCCCTCATCGACGCCCGCTTCGTCTGGTGGAACCCGAACATCACCTCGACGGTCAACGGCATGAAGGGCTCCTTCGTGGCCTCCGACGGTGGCAAGCGGTTCGGGCTCGGCCAGTGGCCGAAGACCCTGCCGCCCGTGTTCACCTCCTGATCGAAAGGCGGTCTGGTGACCGACGTCGGTACGGACCCGCGGCTTGAATACGCCGGTCGGGGCATGCTGCTCGCCTGGTGGGCGCAGGAGCAGCCCGACCGACCGGCGATCATCAGCCCCCACGGCACCCGGACGTTCGCCGAGCTCAACGCCAAGTGCAACCAGCTGGTGCGGGCCCTGCGGCGACGTGGCGTGGGCCGCGGCGACTCGGTGGCACTCATCTCGGGCAACCTCCCCGAGTTCTCCGAGGTGTCGTTCGGGACCCAGCGGGGCGGCCTGCGCCTGACCCCGGTCAACTGGCACCTGACCGGCGAGGAGGCCGGCTACGTCGTCGACAACTGCGAGGCCAAGGCGCTCATCGCCGACGCCCGACACGGCGAGACCGCCCGGGTCGCGGCCTCCGCCGGGCCCGGGGTCATTGTACGCCTCGCCATCGGCGGCGAGGTCGAGGGATTCGAGTCCTACGAGGACGCCCTGGCCGCCGAGGACGACTCGGACCTCGACGACGCCGAGAGCGGCACCACGATGCTGTATACGTCCGGCACCACCGGTCGCCCGAAGGGGGTCAGCCGCCCGGCCGCGGTCCGCCAGGTCGGGATGATCGCCCCCATCTTCGGGTACGTCCCCGGCCAGGACCTCAACCTCTGCACGGGCCCCCTGTACCACGCCGCCCCTCTGGCCTTCTCGCACCTGGTCCCCCTCATGTCCGGAGCGGGCATCGTGACCATGGAGCGCTGGGACCCAGAGGAGGCGCTCCGGCTCATCGAGGAGCACAAGGTCACCCACACCCACATGGTCCCGACCATGTTCGTGCAGCTGCTCAAGCTGCCCCCCGAGGTGCGCGACCGCTACGACGTCTCCTCGCTCCGCCACGTG
>Ga0182018_10005027_pt1 | contig 10821 bp, 8 predicted proteins | sample 812P2MmetaG_FD_120490 | JGI IMG/M metagenome (GOLD analysis project Ga0182018, IMG submission 120490) | Permafrost microbial communities from Stordalen Mire, Sweden - 812P2M metaG | ecosystem: Environmental > Terrestrial > Soil > Wetlands > Permafrost | place: Sweden: Stordalen | collected... | reverse complement strand
GTGTGGTTTGCTTTCACCCAAGTAATACTGTCCGTCGCCATGTATGAGTTCCCTACCTGAGGTAGTTCGCCCTCCCAGCCGTTGCCGATGGCGAAGCCACCTGAAACTCCGATGAACGGAACGCCTTGACGATTAGGAGGCAAGCCGGTCGTAATGCCGTACTGCGGACTGGTTCCCAACTGACTGACAATCGAGTTGGGTCCGCTGCTGGAGTCTGAGGTGCCGTTGAAGCACACCGCCTGCGCCGCCGGAGACAAGCACGAGTCCTGCACAAGGTTTGTCGTTTGTGGATGCTGGAAGGTCAACTGGCCTTCGCGCATGTATGTAAAGCGGGCCTCATTGATCAAGGAATTTGAAATTGTCCAGGTATGACTGGGGTTGAACTGCTGGTAGCGCGAACCGACATTCGCGCCGAATCCAGGAATATTCGCCCCTGAAGCCTGGAAGTCATAGAATGGCTGAAAATTCGAATCATTGGTGAAGTAATAGTAGAAGCTGAAATTCTGCCGCTGGTTAATATGATGGTCGAAGCGGAATGTGAACTGATTCTGAGTATCGGCACTAACGGGCACCGCTTGATAAATGCTGTTCGGCCGATTGGCAGAGGGAACAAATCGAAGCATATCGAGTGCGACCGGATCCATGCAGGTCGTCGGAATGTTCGCGTTCCCGTTCACATCAGTGGGAAAAATATCCCCCCAGCTTGCGCCGGCAACCGGCGTTGTCCCGCCCTCCGCGGCGATTGCCGCGGTGCAGCCCGGCCTGCCGTTTAGCGCGTCCGCTGTGAACTGGTCGGTAATACCGCCACTTAAGCCCCCCGCGAAAACCCCGGTTCTTTCCTGCGGAGTTGGCACAATCACGGTTTGCCCGGAAATTCCCTGGCGCACACGGCGGCCTTCATAGGAGACAAAGAAGAAGGTGCGATCTTTTAAGATCGGGCCGCCAAACGTTCCCCCGAATTGATTCTGATTTTCCTGCGGCTTGATCGTATTGAAGTACCCCTGCGCGTTCAAAACCGTATTGCGGAAATATTCGTAGATGTCGCCGTGCCACTGATTGGTGCCCGATTTTGTGATGACGTTAACCACGGCGCCCGAATTACGACCATACTCCGCATCGAATGTGTTGCTGATGACCCGAAACTCATCGATGGCGTCAGGAGTGGGCTGAATGGTCGGCAAGTTAGCGAACTGGTCGTTGGCATCTCCGCCGTTGACGCTGAAATTATTGGCACGCCCGCGGCCACCATTCACGGAGACAGCTCCGGCGTCGTCGCTGCCGTAGAAGGTGCCCCCGCTGGAACCTAACTGCGATTGCACGCCCGGTTGCAACTGAAGAAATTGATAAGTGTCACGGGCATTCAACGGCAGTTCGTTCACCGAACGGTTGTTGACCACCGCGCCGAGTTGCGTACTGGTGGTATCGACGAGCGGAGCTTCGGAGGTGACGTCGACGACTTCCTGCGCTGCGCCCAGTTGCATCGTCATATTGAGCGTGATGACTTGATTCACGTCGAGCGCGATTCCCTTGTGAACATCCTTCTTGAATCCCGTCAATTCGAAGTTGAGGGTATAGGTTCCGACAGGGAGGTCGGGGAAACTGTAATCGCCGCTATCGCTGGTTTGCGCGACTCGAGCAACGCCGGTGGAGTCGTTCACGGCTGTGACTTTCACTCCACCCAACACAGCGCCGCTAGGGTCGGCGACGCGGCCCAGGATGCGTCCGCCCGTGCCTTGGGCCGGGAGCGTGGTTGGGGTCGCGACAGAGATTGCAACGACAAGACAGATGGCGATCGAGCGGGCTCGTGACGGCATTGAACCTCCAAACATCTTTTCGGGAGAAGTTTTTGTTCGAAAGCTTATTGCTTGTGTCCAGCCACAACCTTGCTATAATCCCGCAAGGTTAGAGAAGAGGCACGCGAACTGTCAAGGACAAAAACGCAATACCTCTGATAGGAAAGTTGAATGCCCGTCCGGTGAACGATGCTTTCATCCAGCGTTAAACCCTATCTGAAGATCGGAGATGTAGCGCGGCGCGTAGGAGTCTCTCCGTCGGTAATTCGGTCGTGGGAGAGCTTGGGGCTAACGCGTCCGAGACGCACGGAGAGCAAGTACAGGCTCTACACTGCCGATGATGTAAAGCTGCTGAAACGGGCTCGATTTTTGCGGAAAGTACGGGGACTGAACGCGGCGGCAATCGTCGAACTGCTGCGTCGGGAAGGACGGGCCCGCCCCGCGGTGGACGGGAGCGCCGGAGCGATCGGCTCGCACTTGCGACAATTACGGGTGAAGCGGCGTTTGTCATTGGCGCAGGTGGCAAGGAGCGTGGGCATCTCCGTGGGATTTCTTAGCGCGCTGGAACGTTCTCAAATGAGCGGATCAGTGGGAACGCTGCGCAAGCTGGCGCGATTTTACAAAACCAACATTCTGGATTTTTTTGACGCCACAGGAGCAAGCAGCCGGCAGGTGCAGCCGGGAGAAAGAAAGGTGCTGGAAGCTGGTCCTGGGGTACGCATGGAGTTACTGGCCTGGGGCAACACCGTGATGGAACCACATCTTTTTCGGGTGGCGCCGGCGGCGGGCAGCGGCGACTCTTACACGCACGAGGGCGAAGAATTCCTGTATATATTGCGCGGAGAGCTGATGATTACGCTGGAAAGAGATGAGTACCGGCTTAAGGCCGGAGACAGTTTTTATTTTGAGAGCTCGACCCCGCATCACTGGAAAAATACAGGGCAGGCAGAGACTTGGGTGCTGTGGGTGAATACGCCGCCCACGTTTTGAATGACCAGCGCTCCGGCCGAAATGCGCGTGCCGGGCGGAAGCCATTTTTTCTTGGGCGGTGAAGGAGAAACCATGAAGGTGCGATCCACGGTGGCCCTGCTATCCCTCCTGATGGTGGTGGTGGCGTTCGCCGCTTCGTGCACGAAGAAAGCGCCTACGCTGAATCTGTTGGTGTGGGAAGGATACGCCGACCCCGTGTTCGTAAAGGCGTTCGAGGAGCAGCATCATTGCAAGGTGTCCGCGTCATACATGGGATCGAGCGACGAACTCGTAGCCAAGTTGCGCGGCGGAAGCGCCGGTAACTATGACGTGATCTCGCCCTCGAGCGATGTGGCCACATCGATCGCATCGGCGGGTCTGGCTGCGCCACTGGATTTGACGAAGCTTCCCAGCTACACGCAGCTTTCTCCACAGCTGACTTCCCTTCCGCTGGTACGGCTGAACAATCAGATCTACGGAGTGCCGTTCATGTGGGGGCCGGATCCAATGATTTATGACACCAGCGTTTTTGCTCAGCCTCCCGACAGTTGGAATGTGCTTTGGGATTCAAAGTATCGCGGGAAGATTTCCGTATGGGACGATCTGTCCACGATATATATGGCAGCGCAGGTGCTGGGCTATGACCAGCCCAATCCGTCGCAGCTGTACAACCTGAGCGATCAACAGCTTGAAGCGGTGGAGAAGAAATTGCTGGAATTGAAGCCGAACATCCGCAAGATGTGGGCGACGGGTGGGGAGTTAACTAACCTTTTTCAGAATCACGAAGTCGTGGCGGCTATGGGATGGCCGCTGATGACGAATCAACTGCGCAAAATCAATTTCCCGGTGGGCGAAACGATTCCTAAGGAAAATACGACGGGATGGATCGATCACCTGATGATCACGGCGGGCAGCGAGAACAAGGATCTCGCTTATCAATTCCTTGAATTCATGATTGAAGCGCAGACGCAGAAGAAAGTGACGGACGTGACCGGGTATACGCCGGCGAATCCGCAGGCGGCGCAGTTCATGACGCCGGAAGGGGTGAAAAACCTTCACCTTGACGATGTCGACAACTACCAGAAGCGGCTTTATTTTTGGCAGAATGTGCCGCGCCGCGCCAAGTATAACGAGATTTGGAACGAAGTGAAGGCAACGCAATAAACCGCGTTGCTGTCGGTATTCGAACGGCACCGATCCATGTCATCCCTCCCAACGGCTATGAACGCGGTCGCGAAGGTTGCCGGGCAGGCCTTGCCCGCCGTATTGCTTAGCGTTCGCAACGTGGCGAAGCATTTTGGCACAAATGTGGTGCTGCGGGATATCTCACTGAATGTCGCAGAAGGGGAATTTCTCACGATTCTCGGGGAAAGTGGATCGGGAAAGACGACGCTGCTTCGAATCATCGCTGGCTTTGAAAACACGAGCGCGGGCGAAGTGTGGATGGGGGAAGAACGACTCGATCGGCAACCGCCCTACCGGCGCCGCGTGAACACGGTGTTTCAGTCCTATGCTCTGTTTCCGCACCTTACGGTAGAGCAGAATGTGGCCTACGGACTACGCGTAGCGAAGAGGCCCGAAACGGAAATCGCATCTCGCGTTTCGGAGGCACTGGAAAAAGTAAAGATGTCGGCATTCGCGAAGTCGAAGCCATCCAAAATCAGCGGAGGACAGCAACAGCGAATTGCGTTGGCACGGGCCCTGGTGAACCGTCCGCGGCTGCTGTTGCTGGACGAACCCCTTTCGGCGCTAGATGCAAACTTGCGGCGACAGATGCAGGTGGAGTTGAAATCGCTGCAGCGCGAAGTCGGCATTTCGTTCATCTTCGTCACCCACGACCAAGAAGAGGCGATGGTGATGTCGGACCGGATCGCGCTGTTGCGATCGGGTGAACTGGAGCAGGTAGCAACTCCTCGAGAGATTTACGGGCGTCCGGCCACGGCCTATGCAGCGCAGTTTATCGGCCACACGAATCTGTTGAAAGCGGACGTGCAAGGAGGGGCGGTGCGCTCTGGTCCTTTAGTTTGGAGATCGGCCCTGCCGGATGGGCCCGCTCTATTCTCGTTGCGCCCGGAGAACATCCGGTTAGTGAGGGAAGATACGGCAGCGGTTGGCGACGTGCGAATTCGTGGAAAGGTCTCGCACCAGGCCTTTCATGGGGCTACGCAGTCGATTCGTGTCGATTGTGATGCGGGGTTGGTGCTGGCGGTAAGCACCTCAAGCGGTGGTGGCGCGCAGGAAGTTGCTGATCTGGAATTTTCAAGCACCGATGCCGTTCTCGTGCGCGAGTCTCCTGAAAGAGTCTGAATGTTTTCCCGAACCTACAAAGCGGCGGTTACCCTGCCTCCACTTCTGTGGGTAACGGTATTTCTACTCGCGCCGTATTTGCTAATGTTCTGCTACAGCTTCTGGTCGGTTTCACCAACGCAAACCATCGTGCATTCTTGGAATCTTGATAACTACCAGCAACTGCTGCGAGTGGAGGTTTACTGGCAGACGCTTCTGCGCTCGATGTGGATTGCGGCGCGCGTCACATTTTTCTCGCTGCTGCTGGGATACCCGCTGGGGTATTATCTGTCGTTTCATGCGGGGAATAAAAAAGATCTGCTCTATCAGTTGGTGATCATCCCGCTGTGGGTCAGCTATCTGGTGCGCGCCTATGCCTGGAAAACAATCCTGGGCTCGGACGGCGTGCTCAATACTTTGCTGCAATACGCTCATCTGGCTAAGCATCCGCTGGAGTTTCTGCTGTACAGTCCGTTCGCGGTTGTGCTGACACTGACGCACATCTACACTCCCTTTGCGTTTCTGCCAATTTATGCGGCGCTCGAACACATTCCGCGCAATCTGATGGAAGCGTCGCATGACCTGGGAGCGACACCGGCCCAAACTTTCTGGAAAGTGATTCTTCCTCTGTCGATTCCGGGAGTGGTGGCAGGAGCGACCTTCGCGTTCGTACTCAGCCTGGGTGATTTTCTGGCGCCTCTGCTTCTGGGCGGACCGAGCGGTATCATGATTTCGAACATCGTGGTCAGTTTGTTTGGCGCGGCATACAACTGGCCGCTGGGCGCGGCGATTTCGCTATGCATGCTGCTGCTGGTGGTAAGCCTACTGTTTCTGTCGGAGAGGTTGGAAAAGAAGTGGAGCTTTTCGTGAACGATAGGCGAGATGAATCGAATCCACGCTGGTTGCTGGTCCATGCCGTGGGTGTATTCGCGTTTCTTTATCTGCCGATTGTCGTGCTGATCGTGTATTCGTTCAACGGCAACGGGGTTGGCGGATTTCCGCCGCATCATCTGACGCTGATGTGGTACCGCACGCTTTTTGCCGATGGGCCGATCTGGGATTCCGTGCTGAACAGTCTGCAAGTCGCGTTCGCGGCAATGGTGATCGCATTGGCGTTCGGCATTCCAGCAGCGCTGGCCCTCGAACGAGCACAGTTCCCGGGGAAGGCTCTGTTTCGCCGATTAGTGCTGCTGCCCCTGATTCTGCCGGGAATCATTACGGGTCTTTCGCTGTTGATGCTCTTCAACGTAATGGGCACAAAGCTCAGCTTGTTGACAATTATTTTGGGTCACGGCACTGCATTGGTGTCAGTGGCCACGACCGAAGTATTCGCAGGGCTGCAAAAGCTCGACCGAGCACAGGAGGAGGCTTCTCTTGATCTGGGTGCGAATTACTGGCAAACATTTTGGCGCATTACGGTGCCGAATTTAAAGCTCCCGATTATCGGAGCAGCGCTACTGATTTTCACGCTTTCGATGGACGAAATTGCCGTCAGCTTCTTTCTGATCGGGCGCGATAACACTTTGCCCCTCGAAATCTGGGGGAGGCTACGCCGCGGCATCACACCGGAAATCAACGCCGTGTCGACCATCATCTTTTTGTTTTCGCTGGTGGCGATCGTCCTCTGGTATCGCTTGCGCATGCGCGGCCAAGGCGTAGCAGACGCGGGCACCGAAATTGTGGAAGCTGCAGAAGGACATGCAGTTTAACTGCGTATCGCAGATTTGCCGGCCGCTTTGCAAGTAAGCGCGATGTAATCTCCTGAGAAGCGTCAACCCATAGTAAAGTTATAAGTAGGGCGTGCACTCGCCGAACGTACGTGCGCCTGTCAATCCGATCGCTTACGCCAAAGGACAAACCATACTTTGAGTTTGAGTATTCGCAACATCGCCATCATCGCGCACGTAGACCATGGCAAGACCACGCTCGTCGACGCCATGCTGCAACAGAGCGGCACTTTCCGCTCCAACGAGCACCACGTCGAACGCGTGATGGATTCGAACGAACTGGAGCGGGAGCGCGGCATTACGATCCTGGCCAAGAACACGGCGATCTTTTACCACGACGTGAAGATCAACATCGTGGATACGCCCGGCCACAGCGATTTCGGCGGCGAAGTAGAGCGCGCTCTGAAGATGGTGGATGGCGTGATGTTGCTGGTGGATGCCAGCGAGGGCCCGTTGCCGCAGACCCGCTACGTTCTGAGCAAAGCGCTCGAAGCGAAGCTGCCGCCGATCGTGGTGATCAACAAGATTGATCGTCCGGACGCGCGGCCGCAGGAAGTTCTCAATGAGATTTACGATCTGTTTATCGATCTTGACGCGAAGGAAGATCAGCTCGACTTTCCGGTTCTTTACACGAATGCAAAAGAAGGAACAGCCTCAACGGATATCCAGGGGGGCGAAAATCTGCGGCCGCTGTTTGACGCGATCCTGGAAACGACTCCGCAGCCTCGTGGCGACCCAGCCGGCCCGCTGCAGATTCTGGTGGCGAACCTCGACTACAGCGATTTTCTGGGACGCCTGGCGATCGCTCGCGTTTTTAACGGGACGATGTACACCGGTGAAGATGTAGTGATCGCGAAACGCGATGGGTCGATGCACAAAACCAAGATCACAAAGCTGTTTTCTTTTTCCGGATTGAAGCGGACGGACATCACGGAAACAGTGTTGGGCGACATTATCGCCGTGGCCGGCGTCGAAGGAATCACGATCGGAGAGACGATCACAGATCCGGTGAATCCGGCGCCGCTGCCGCCCATTGTGATCGATGAGCCGACTATCGCGATCACCTTTACCGTGAATACGTCACCATTCGCGGGGCGGGAAGGAACTTACGTGACGTCTCGCAATCTGCGGGAGCGACTGGCGAAGGAACTTCTTACGAATGTTTCTCTGCGTGTGGAAGAGATGGGCACGACCGATTCGTTCAAGGTGCTGGGGCGCGGCGAGCTCCAGCTTTCCATCACCATCGAAATGATGCGGCGCGAGGGCTATGAACTCATGGTGGGCAAACCGGAGATCGTCACCAAGCGCATCGACGGAAAGCTTATGGAACCAGTAGAACATCTTACCGTGGATGTTCCCGAAGGATTCGTTGGCGTGGTGATGGAGCAGTTGGGCTCGCGCAAGGGCGAAGTCGTCAACATGCACAACCACGGCTACGGGCGGGTGCGAATCGAGTTCCGCGTTCCCAGCCGCGGTCTGATTGGACTGCGCAGTCAATTACTCACGGACACGCGTGGAACCATCGTGATGAATTCTCTTTTCGATGGCTATACCGAGTGGCAAGGAGAAATCCCACACCGGCTGTCGGGAGCGCTGATTGCGGACCGGGCTGGCTTATCGACGGCGTACGCGCTTTGGGGACTGCAGGAGCGCGGCGAACTTTTCGTAGGACCCGGCGTTGAGCTGTACGAAGGAATGATCATCGGCGAGAACGCGAAGGATGACGACCTGGATGTCAACGCCGTTCGGGAGAAGAAGCTCACCAACATGCGGGCTTCGACAGCAGACGAGGCCATCCGCCTGGTGCCTTTCCGGCTGTTAAATCTGGAGCAGGCAATCGAATTCATTGCGGATGACGAGTTCGTGGAAATCACTCCGAAATCCCTGCGGCTGCGAAAAAAGTTTTTGCAATCAAACAGCCGCAAGAAGCGGGCGAAAGAGGCCCTGGAAGAAGCGTGAAGTCACGCGGACAGCTCGGAAAGGCTAACGCAGATGTTCCTCTGCGCATGTTTCTAGTCCCTTGCAGTTGCGGGACCACGTTCGCTGTTCCGGAAAATTACGACCACCGTGGAACGGCCTGGAACCGGTACCTGATCTGTCCGAGCTGCGGCAAACGGCACGATCCTAAGAATCGTTTGTTACAAGTTGGATATCATCGCGAAGGTTACTGGGGAGTCGATCAGTGCTAGCAGTGCCTCTCGCCGCAGCATCCCGTCCGATTTAACCTGTCGCATTTGACAAACCTGCTATACTTCTGCCGCATTCGACTGCCGCCAGCTCCGGTCTCGATTTTCAGGAAGGTGTCCCCGACCTGCCAGTCTGCCGCGTCCAGCTCGCACTTCGACAGCTCAATGCAGAGGAAGACGCTTGAAGAATATTTTCGTAGGAAACTTGAGCTTCAACACATCGGAAGACGAACTGCGGCAGATGTTTGAACCGTTCGGGCAGGTCGACCGGGTCAGCATCATGACGGACCGCGATACTGGACGCTCTCGTGGCTTCGGCTTTGTGGAGATGGCCAGCAACGAAGATGGAGAGAAAGCCATCACGGCGTTGAACGGCTCGCAGGTGGGTGGGCGCACGCTCAATGTAAATGAGGCGCGACCCAAAACTGAGCACAGCGGAGGTGGCGGACGCGACCGCGGAGGGCGAGGCGGAGATCGCGGGGGTGACCGTGGTGGCCGTGGGGGCGGCGGCGGTGGTGGTCGAGGCCGCTATTAGAAGATTCCTTCAAGGGTGCAGAACGATACTTGTCGGCGCCCCGGGCATTGCGACACCCCCAGGTGGGACGATTGCGGACGCAGGTCAGGCCGGGTTGGGTCTAACGAGTTGGTGTGCGCAAGGGCGTCCCGCAAATGGCATCCATGGATGCCACGGATTTACTTAGATTGATGCCTCTCATCCCGTCCATGTAAACTAAGTTCTCCGGTGTGCGCCCGTAGCTCAGATGGATAGAGCGATTGCCTCCGGAGCAATAGGTCGGGAGTTCGAATCTCTCCGGGCGCACCAGTTTTCCTCTTTTCCCTCAATCACTTCGCGGTTTCCGACCGGGGAGGTAGTTTTGGAACTTCGGCACTGTGCCCAGAATTGTGCCCACCTAACCGAGACATAGCCGCGAGTACCGCATCTTCCGAGGGGTGGACATAGCGACTGGAGATCGCGATGGAGCTGTGCCCTGCTATCCGCGCCAGCGTCCAGGCATCACAGCCTGACTGCCCTAGCCACGTCAGAAATGTATGTCGAAATACATACAGAACGAAGGGCGTTAGGGGCGGAAGATTATTCTTCTTCGCTGCGGCGTTAACCGTCCGAAACACCTTGACGTGCTGCTTCTTGAGGCTCGAATGGTCTCAAAACAGCAGCCGTTCTCCTCGCAATGGGATTACAGATCTCAATCGCTGCTTCCGATCACACAGTGGCAAGTAGCGCAGATCCTCGCCCTCGCACCAGAGCAGATCGAAGGCGATGAAACGCGGCTCACCACGATGGAATAGCAGATCGCGGAACTGCGTCCTGCCGCCATCATCTAGGCAGACGATCTCCCCGTCAAGAACGGCAGACTGGGCTTTGAGTTCTGCGGCTATGGCTCCGTTCAATGCCGAGAACGACTTGAACTCGTTGCCATTGCGAGAGATCAGCTTGCACCTTTGTTGCTAGACGCGAACGAGGGATCTGAAGCCATCCCACTTGATTTCGAAGAACCAATCTAGGGTGAGAAAACGGCTCCCGAGCGCGACTGAGCGGCATGGCTTGGAACTGCGGGAGGGTCACAGGTAATAAGGATAACAGCTAGGAGAGCGAGCGGGCGTCCACTCTTCTCAGCAAGAAATTCCAATCGCCCGTAGAGATCAGCATCGGACGGACCCAACCTCCCGAGTTTCATTGACTTGCCCTACCTCTGGTCCTAAGATTTCAGCCCAATGATCGGCGAGACAATTTCGCACTACCGTATCGTCGAAAAGCTGGGCGGCGGTGGCATGGGTGTCGTCTACAAGGCCGAGGACGTGAAGCTCGGTCGCTTCGTTGCCCTCAAGTTCCTGCCCGAC
>Ga0182018_10005026_pt1 | contig 10825 bp, 6 predicted proteins | sample 812P2MmetaG_FD_120490 | JGI IMG/M metagenome (GOLD analysis project Ga0182018, IMG submission 120490) | Permafrost microbial communities from Stordalen Mire, Sweden - 812P2M metaG | ecosystem: Environmental > Terrestrial > Soil > Wetlands > Permafrost | place: Sweden: Stordalen | collected... | reverse complement strand
TCGATCTGGGGACCGGCCTTCACCCTCCCGATAAAGACAGTCTCGAACGAAAAAAGAATACAGCCTTCAGACGCTTCGCGCCACCCGTCCATCTAAACTTTGGCCGGTATAAAGCCGTTTCACAACAGTTACCGGAAAGAACAGTTCCACGCAAGACGAACGGCGGGCGTCTGTACGAGTGATGTCACATTTTGGGGTTCGTCAGAAGAAATCGTGGGTCGATTCCGGCTCCGGTAATTTGCCAAGTGAGTGATAGAGCGCAAGTTCGAGGCAACGGAAGGTGCGGAACCCGTAGGATTTTCTCATGGTGACTTTGGCTTTGTTATTCAGACCCTCGACAACCCCACTGGAAAGCAGCTTCTGCGCGCGGAAATAGTTGAGGATCAGTTCGCGGTGCTGGCGCAGCGACCCGGCGATCTTCTTCATAGGCTCGATGCGGGAGCGCATCACCTGCCGACACCAATCATCGAGGAACTTTTCGGCCCATGCCGGCGAGTTATAATCCCAGACCTGCTGAAAGGCTTCCTTCAGAAGGTAAGCTCGTACGGTCTTCAGGTTGTAGCGGAGAAGATCTCGTAACCGGAACCGCTGTTCGGTTTTCAGATTCTCTTCGCGCTTGAGCAGCAGCCAGCGCGACTTTTTCAGCACTGGCACGCCGCCCTCGCTCGCTATCCGGCGCGATTCTCCGGAACGGACTTCGTCCAGCGCCTTGTTCATTTTGCCACGATGTGAAAGCGGTCGAGGATGTGAAATGCCTCGGAGCACTTCTCGCCATTCACTTTCAGGTAGGGTTCCCACATATCGGAGCACACGAACACGATCTTCGAAGCCAGTTCGTCGCCGATAACAGTGAAGAATCCCTGAAAGGATTCGATGGTTCTTTCACGGCCCACCCAAAGCAGGCGCGTGACACCGATATCGATCTGGTAAACCAGCGTCAGGTACTTGTGGCCTTTGGCGTATTGGATTTCATCGACGCCGATCGCATCGATTTGCCCCATCAGCCGGTGCTCCAGCCCAAAAGTGACGACGTGTTCCACGGCGTCGAAAACCTTTTCCCATGAAGTGCGGAACGCCTCGGCCGTCTCCTTCCATGACAGTTTGCGGGCCCAGCGTGCCAGGAACAGCATATACGCCCTGGTCAGTGTGCGTTTGCCGTCGCCCCAGGGAACTTCTTCGACAGCGACAACGCCGCATCGGTGACAGTCGACCCGCCGCATATTATACAGAAGGAAGACGAGAAACCCCCAGAAGGGGATGAACTCAAAGCGCCGTTCGGCGAGTTGGTCGTAGCCGGGTGCTGGCTGATGGCAGCGCGAGCAGATCGCGGCCGAACCCTTGCGCGGCCGCACCAAGATCTCGATCCTCTTCTTGTCCGAAGTGAAGCGAGCGTGCTGATAGATGAATCCCTGGAAGCGGTGGCAGCGGTTTAGAATCGTGATCAGTTCCATCGAGCGGAAGGCGGCGTCGGAGAAAAACCTCTACGATATGCTGCGGCACACCACCCCACTTCGCCCACCTCAATCACCTGTCGTTGATTGGCGGAACAATCATAGGCGATCTCAAATGGGAAACCGAAAGGGCTGCATCCCAATCAGCCTTCGTCGCGAAGCACCGTCATGGGATCCACTCCCGCCGCGCGCCTCGCCGGAATCCAGGACGCCAGTACGCCGACAAGAGTCATTAGGAGGCAGGCAACGGCGAGTGCGACCGGATCTAGCACGGACACCTGGAACAAAAGACTCTTCAGTACCCGGGTCAGCGCGAACGCTCCAGCCAGTCCGACGGCAGCCCCGAACAAAAGCATCGAGAGCGCGCTACGCAGAGTGTTTGACATGACGTCGCCCGGCTGCGCACCCAGCGCCATGCGGATGCCGATCTCGCGCCGCTGCTGCGTCACCGCATGCGCCAGGACGCCGTAAAGTCCCAGCGCGGCCATCAGCGCCGCGATGCAGGCAAAGGCGCCCGCCACCCACGTCGGCTGCGTCGCCCACAGCATGCTCCGTTCCCTCACTTGCTCCATCGTCATCACATCCTCCAGCGGCAGGTGCGGATCGACCTGCCGCACGGCTTCCCGAATTCCGGGCATCGCCGCCGCTGTCCCGCTTTGTGTGCAAACCACCAGCTTCACGTCCTGTCGCGGATTCTGGGCCAGTGGCACGTAGATTACCGGCTCGATCGGCGCATTCAATCCGGCGGTACGCTCGTTGCGAATCACACCCACGATCTGCAAGCTCCGTCGCGACTCCGGGATTGGCCCGTAGCCGGGCAGGTAGCTGATTACCACCCGTCCAACCGGATTTGCCAAATTGAACTTGCCTGCCAAATGCCGGGCCGTCTCCTGATTGATCACCATCACCGGCGGAGCGCCCGCGCGATCGCGATCCTCAATTCCGCGCCCGGATTCCACGGGGATATTCAGGGTGGCGAAATACCAGGGATCCACCATCTTCACCCGAACCAGCAAGCCCTCCTTCGCTCCCGGCACGTTGATGAACTCGCCCCAGTGCACGCCCTGCAAAGGCAGATCGAGCGAGACCGATGCCTGCTCCACTCCGGGCGCCGCGCGCAGCCTCTCGACGACGGCGTCATAGAATCTAACGGCGCTTTCCGGCGTCGGGTACGCCGCCGCCGGCAAATCCGTCGTCATCGTAATCACGTGGTCGATCCTGACCCCCGCATCCACTTGTTGCAACGTCGCCAGGCTCTTGAACAGCAGCGCCGCGCCGCAGATCAACACCACGGAAACCGCCACTTCGCCGATCACAATCGTGCGCCGTACCACTGCGCTCCCATCCGAGGATCCGCGCGCCGCCTGGTTCAAGGCACTCGATAGCTTGCCGAAGGAAATCTGTAGGGAAGGAAAGAGGCCGGTCAGGATCAGCACCGCCATCACAGCAGCCGCGGCAAAGCCAAGCACCCTCACGTCCAGGCTGGGATCGGCCGTAAACGGCAGCGACGCTACCACCCAGGCGGTCGCCGCATGCAGCAGCAAATAGGCTACCGCCATACCGGCCGCGCCTCCCAGAACACAGAGCACCAGGTTCTCCGTAAGCAACTGCGCCATCAAACGGCCGCGCCCGGCCCCCAATGCCGCCCTCACCGCCATCTCCTTCCGCCGCATCGCTCCTTTGGCCAGCACTAAGTTGGTTACATTCGCGCAGGCGATCAACAGCACCAGCAGAACCGCTCCGAACGCGAGATAGATCGCGCGGCGCAGGGTATCGCCCACCAGGATCTGCGCGAACGGATCCACCGTAAAGCCCCAATCCTTCTGCGGGATGACTCCGGCCAGGCTGGCTCTCAATATGTTCATCTTGCCTCGCGCCTGTTCGATGCTCACACCCGGGCGCAGCCGCCCGATCACCTGCAGCAAGTGCTGCGCGCGATTCATTTGGTTCGGCGCGAAGATCAATGGTTTCCAGAACCGCGCCTCGTCCCGGTCGAAGCAGCCTTTGGGCAAAACGCCGATGACCCTGTGCTGTTCCCCGTCTATCGCCAGATTGCGTTTCACAACTTCGGGATCGCCGCCGAATAACGTCTGCCACACCGAGTAACTCAACACCACTACCGGCGTGGCCCCCGCTTGATCCTCCCCGGTGGCGAACGTGCGCCCGATGCGGGCCTTCACGCCGAATACATTGAAGTAATCGGCTGAGACCAGTCTGCCCGATAGGCGTACTGGATCGCCGCCGGCAGTCACTGCTGCGCGTAGAGGCTCGTCCACCGACAATGCCTCATAGAGGTCCCGCTGCCGCTTCCAGTCGAGAAAGGTCAGCGTGGTGGTATTGTTGTGCTCCGTCGCGGAGGGAGTTTCCCACACCCTCACCATCCGCTCCGGCTCCGGGAACGGAAGCGGTCTCAACAACACCGCATCCATGATGCTGAACATCGCCGTGTTGGCGCCGATGCCCAGTGCCAGCAGTCCGACGGTAACGGCGGCGAACCCCGGATCGCCCGCCAGCGCAGCCATCCCGTATCGCAGGTCACGCCACAGGTTCTCCATCCACCGCACGCTCCGCTCATCGCGATGATGGTCTTTCATCTGTTCGATTCCTCCAAAAGCACGGCGAGCCTCACGGCGAGCTTCCTTCGGCGACAGGCCGGCAGCGGCGGCATCGCGTTCGGCCATCTCCAGGTGGGCGCGGATTTCTCCCTCCAGTTCCGAATCGAGGCGCCGCTTCCGGAACAGCGCCAATAGTCGACTCGCCGCGAGTCGAAGTCTCACGACTCCGCCCCCAGGAACCGCGCCACGAGTGCCGTCGCCCGCTCCCAGTTCGCCACCGCAACCATGAGCTGCTTTGCTCCAGCCCTGGTCAGCGAATAAAACTTGACCTTGCGTTTTGTCTCGGAAATTCCCCAGTGCGTCCGAATCCAGCCTTGCTCTTCCAGGCGTATGAGAGCTGGATAGATCGATCCCTGGTTCAATCGCACGAGGTTCTCCGCGACCTGCTCAATCCTCCGGGCGATGCGGTAGCCGTGCATGGGCCCCATGGTGTCCAGTGTTTTTAGGATCAGTAGATCCAGGGTTCCATACGGGACGTCCGTTTTCTGTTCAGACATGTTGATTGCCAACAGCTATATACTACACCTCACAACCGGTAGGCTGTCAACACCTCTGAGAAGGGTCCCGGCCAAATCCCAAAGTGAACCGAATCAAACTCGACCGCTCCATATGGGCCGCCGGCTCCTCGAACCGATCAATACCGAGCATTCGCCGTATTTCAGTCTGGTGGAAGCAAGCTGGTTCCCAAAAGAACGCTGGCTACGGAAAGAGACCGGGCGGTCTGCTTACATTCAGCATTGTCTTCGCCTGCTGTTGCACTTCCGGCTCTGTTCGAAACGCACGACTTACCCACAGATTTCTCCGACGAGGCCATTTTGGAGGTCATAGATGCGCCCCTGCCAGTGGGGCAATCATCAGCATAGCGGGCTGCCTTGTCTTGCTACTGATATTGACGAGTTACGGGGTAACTAGCGCGAGGATGTACGACAACGAAAGCGGCGCGATCGCAGAGGTCCGTACGATCCAGGCGGCCCAGACGCGGCATTTCGCTAAATTTGGCCGGTGGGCCGGATCGCGCAAGGAACTCGAATCGGCCGGCATGATCGACGCGGAGCTTTCGCCTGGCGTCAAGACGGGTTATCGGTATCAACTTACGCAAACTGAGAATCGATACACGATCGGCGCTACTCCGAATGCGTTCAACAGTACGGGCAGCCGGAGTTTTTACTCCGACCAGACGATGGGGATCCATGAGCATCGGGGTCCGGCCACGGCAGCGTACGGGAGAGGTTTGACTTTTTCCGCCCCGTTAGTTCTGCCAAGCGCGTCAGTGATTCAGGCTTGGATTCGGCGATGATCCCAAGCAAAGCACGATTGCGAGCGGACGGAACCCTTGCGAAGCTCTCGGCGGAGGTGAACCAGACCTTCGGCTCGCCGGCCGCGGGCTTGTATTCGCCGCGGGCGATCGTAAGCGTCCGGGCTTTCATCTGTTCATAATTTGCACTTCCAACGCGCAGCGTCCACGAGATGACTCCCTTCTCTTTTAGGAATTTGTCCACTTCGCCCAAAAGTTCGTAGTCTGAGAGAATCGAAACGGCCAATTACCGCAGTTGCCGTGCCCGAGCGCATTTCATTGTGACTCAATTCGGTTAGGATCCCCCCGAGTAGTACGCCCGAAGTGTTCGAAATCGGGATTTTGCCGTTCAATTGCTGACTGCGCAACCGAGTCCCAAAGCCGCGTTGATCACGAGTTGCACATCCACGATGCCCACAACGCCGTCCTGGTTCAAATCGTTCACCGGATTCGCCACGCCCAGCGTTTCGTTAATCAGGGTTTGCACATCCGATACGGTATAGCTTCCAGCATGGTTCACATCGCAAACGCCGATCATGATGGTGGTGGGGTCGGATGCCTGATTGTTGGCTGTACTCGGTTCGCCGCCACCGGACACCGTCGCGAGGTTGGTAACGCTCCCCGGCGCCGTCTGCGAAACGTTGACAGTAACAATTATCGCCGGCTCGCTGGACCCCGCGTTCAGTACGTCACTGCGCGAGCAGGTGAGCGTGGCCAATACACAGTTCCAGCCCGTACCGGAGATCGCAGTTGCCGTCAGAGCCGAGGGGAGGGTATCGACCACCGAAAACGCCGTGCCATTGGTGGATCCCCCTCCCGAATCGGTTACCGTAAGCGAATAGGTGGCGCCAATCTGCCCTTGCGTGAAACCTCCGGTATGCGTACTGGTAACCGTCAGATCCGTAACTTGTCTAACAATCAACGTGTCCGACGATAGATCGTTGGCGGTATTGATCTCGCCCCCTCCCGATACTTTTGCGGTATTGATAACGACATACGGAGGTGTGAAGCCGATATTGGCCGTGATGGACAAGGGGTAGCTGCCGCCGGCCGCCAAGGCGTCGCTGCGCGTACAGGTGACGGTGGCGACCTGGCAGTTCCAACCAGCTCCGGAGACGGCGGTCGCGGTGAATCCGGCGGGCAGCGTATTCTCTACGGTTACGGTACCGCTGGTAGGGGGGGCGCCGCTGTTCGTCACGTTCACGTTGAGCGTGATTCCCTGTTCGCCTTGCGAATAATTTCCGCTGTGGTAGGTGACCACCCTCAGGTCCGGGAAAGCAATGGGAGTGGTCGAAAGCGCAAACGACTGCGCTGCCGAGCTATATTCGGAGGCGGTATCGGTGGCCGTGATACTGAAGATATAGGGGCTGTTGGCCGATGATGTGGGAGTGCCGCTGATGGTTCCGGCCACCGGGTCGAGCGCGAGACTTGGCGGCAAGGTCCCCGACGTGACCGAAAACTGCCGGGTTGCCGGATTCCCGCCGGTGGCCCATATGGTGGCGCTGTATGCCGTGCCGACGGCGAAAACCGGCAGCGTGGCGGAGGCCACGTAAGGCTGTGACTGCCCGCTGAGATCAGAAACCTCGAGGGCCGAGTTATCCACTACTTCGAGATCGGCCACCGTCAATCGCTTGAGGCAGGCCAAGTCGTCATCGTCCCAGCGGTCGTCGGGAACGCCGCCCACAAAACCGGTGCTGCCGTGGTCGCTCATGTAGGCGCCGTATTGCTGGAGCGTTTGCAAGACCACCGCCGCTTGCGGATAGGCGCTTGGGGGGCAAGTGGCCTGCCAGTTCACGCTGGCTTTGAGGCGGTAGAGCAGCCCTTGCGGAGGTCCGCTACCCGCGCAGCAGCCGGTGGCCGGCCAGACATACCAGTTGGTGGGCGACGGAAAAACGATGCGCAAGGGGTGGTTCGCGTATCCTTGTTGAAAATCGCTGTATCGCAGGAGCAGCGGCACTATCGGAATTCCCGCAGAATCCTGCGCACCGCTGTCGAGGGTATCTACCGAGGCGGCAATCTCGTTGCTGCCCAGGTTGTAGTGGGTGCTGGCGCCCAGGAACCAGGTATTGCTGCCGGCATCATACAGACTCGGCACGTCTGAGTTCTGGTAGGTTTCATAGAGCGTACAGGGGCCGGTCTGCGGGCCGTAAAGACTGTTGGTGCTGGTCTGCAGAATCAGGATATGGTGGTCAGGGCCATCCGTGCCATAAGCAGTTCCTTCCACTACGGCATCAGGCCACGGTGGAAACGGCCAGAGGTAGGCGCCTGCCTGATCGATCTGCCCGGAGCCTGCGAGAGTCACATTCGAGAGAGGCTGATTCGCCGCAACGCGCATCCAGGGAATGCCGCCATCCGGAGAGGGATAGAATCCCTGACCGAAATCGGGGAAGATCGGACCTGTCAAGTACGCCGAAAGAATCTGGTGGTTCGGGTTTTGGTCTACCGGCAGCTGGCTGATGGGCTGGTTGTAAATCGAATCGGGCGGAAACATCTGGCACCCGGCGAAACTGGTGTCGCTATCCACGCCGAAAATGACTGCCGCGCTGGCGGTGTTCGGGTTGGGGGTGGCGCTGTCGGTCACCTGAATCGTCGGCTGGTAGCCGCCCTGCCCGTTCACCTGCGTGGCGCTGACGATGCCAGTGGTAGGGTCCAGGCTCATCCCCTCCGGCAGGCTGACGCCGGTATCCGTCTCGACGGACCAGGTATATGGCGGTGTACCACCCGTGGCAATCAACTGGAAGCTGTAGGGCTGGTATTGCACGGCGCCGTCGGTAATCGTGGTGGTGATCTGGAGCTGGCCAGCGGCTCCGGTTTTGGCTGTCCGGGAAGATTTTGTGCCCCCGCCGCGGATATTGGCAAGATCCCGCACGCTCACGCCGAATGTTCCGCCGCCGGAAACCGTGGCCACGTTGGTCACCTGTCCGGGCGGGTTCGCCGCCACGGCGGCAATGACGGCAATCGGAGGGTAGCTCGCGCCGCCGGCTAACGAATCCGCGCGCGAACACGTGAACCCGGAGCAGGTCCACCCCTGGCCGGACATCGATTGGAGTGACAAACCCACGGGGAGTTCCTCGGCGACCGTGACGGCGCCGCGTGTGGGCTCGGCGAGCGCGAGATTGCTCAGGGTGAGTAGGAAGCTGGCCGTGCCCCCGGCCGCGAAATCGCTGGCGTGCGCGCTGGCGATAGCGAGCACCGGCTGGGTACCTTCCGGCACGAGCACGCGCACCGCATGATTCCCGCGGTCTGCCACAAAAAGCCGGCCCGCGGAATCGAACGCGAGATCGGAAGGATCGTCGAACTGTGCGCCGGCGACCGTGCTCACCGTGCCATCCACCGAGATTTCTTGAATGGCATTCGTTCCGGCGTCGGAAAAAAAGACGCGCCCCGCGGCATTAATGGCGATGCCTTCGGGCTGCCATCCGGCCCCCTCGCCAACAGTCGAGAGCACACCGCCGGGCGCCAGTTTGCGGATGGCATGATTGCCGGTATCGGCGATCCATAAGTTTCCGGCGGAATCCACAGCCACCGCGGAGGGGCGGGAGAGCGCGCCTTCCGTGCCGGGAACGGTGACGATCTTCCCGCTGGCGAAAATCTCTCGGATGCGGTTGTTATCCCGGTCCGCCGCATAGAGGTGTCCGGCCGAGTCGATCGCCAGACCGTAGGGATCGAGACCCGCGCAGAATCCAGTCCCGCCGAACGGTCGCACCACGGCTCCCGCATCCACCTGAAACACGCGGCAATGGCCCGCGTCGGCCACATAAAGATTACCGGCGGCGTCGGCGGCGAGCCCCGACGGAGCACTAAAGTATGAACTCGCCAGGCTCGTGACGGTCCCGTCCGGCGTCACCTTGCGGACGCGATGGTTGTCGTTGTCGGTGAAATAGACGCTGCCATCCGGACCGGAAGACACCGCCATGCGATTGTGCCGGTTGCTGAACTGGGCCAAGCTCGCCGGGCCGGAATCGCCGGCAAACGGCGCGAGTCCGCTGCCGGCTATCGGCAGCACGGCCCCTGCGGCCGCGGTTATCTTGCGGACGAGGCCATTCCGGCTGTCGGCATAATAAAGGTTGCCGGACGAATCGAGCGCCACCGCCGTGGGAGAGCCCACATGCCGCGCGACCGTCTCGACCGTCCCGTTCGAGATCTTGCGAATCGATCGGTTGCCGGTATCGGCAACATAGACGTTGCCCGCGCCATCTACTGCCACGCCGCCTGGATGGTCCAGCATGCCTTCGGCAATGGTAGTTACGATTCCGCTGGCCGAAACCTTGCGAATGCGGCTATTTCCGCCGTCGGCGACGTAGAGGTTGCCCTCCCCGTCCACAGCGATCGCCTGCGGCGCACTCCACGCGGCGCCGTTTCCGCCGACGGGCGCAGTCTGTCCCCTCGATATTTTCCAAATCGAGTTGCCGCCGGAATCGGCGATAAACACATTCCCGGCCGAATCCACCGCCACGCCGGCAGGCGAACCGAATTCAGCCACCGTGGTGATGGTGCCCTCGGGAGACACCCGCCTCACCCGGCCGTTTCCGGAATCGGCGATATAAAGGTTGCCGGCTGGATCGAGAGCGAGCCCCATCGGACGATTTAGTTGCGCGCTGAGCGCCGGGCCGCCGTCGCCTGAGTACCCAGCCATCCCGGTGCCCGCTACCCGGATCAGATTGCCGGCGTCATCAACTTTGAAAACGCAATTCCAGGCGCTGCTGAGGAAGACGTTGCCGGCGGCGTCAACCGCAATACCGGTGGCGGACAGGAGAGGATAGCCGGCTGACGGCGCCGAGTTCGCCGGAGGCCACCCTCCGGCATAAGTCGAGACCACGTAAGAGTCCGCCGCGGATGGCGGCGCCGCGGCGATTACGCACGATGCCGCTAGAGATACCAGAATTCCCTTGATTCGGACGCAATAGAGCAATCTCTGAGAATTGTGAGCTCTCTCCGGGCGTAAGTCAAGTGGACCACGTTGGACCACTTAGACCAAATTAGTTGCCCATCCAAATACCCATCCAAAACCCGCCGAAATGCGCGATCATTACCGACGAAAACAGGCCTCTTACGACGAAAACTGAATAACTTAGAGGTGGAGTTTCAGTTTCGTAATCAGCAGGTCGCCGGTTCAAAGCCCGGCGGGCGGCCCAACTTTATATTCAATCAAACCCGGCACGGTGGACAATTGAAAGTTAGTTAACGCCAGGGATCGCTCAGTTCCGAATTGTGAACGAGTTCCTCGTCGGTGAGGCTGCGCAGAGGATCTCGCCTCAAGTCGGGCGCCCGTGACTGGCCCTCTGATTCCCGCAAAGCGTCGGATGCTGAAACACTGCGCCAACTGGCCAGGAGGTACTTTACGATAACGCCGTTTAACCGGCCAATCTCCGCCCAGTTTTGTGGGTCTACTTAATTTGGCGGAGGCGGGCAACGATCTTGGAAAGGCGATCGCCGAGCCGGTCAAGGAGACGGCGAGCGGAGTC
>Ga0182018_10005025_pt1 | contig 10825 bp, 8 predicted proteins | sample 812P2MmetaG_FD_120490 | JGI IMG/M metagenome (GOLD analysis project Ga0182018, IMG submission 120490) | Permafrost microbial communities from Stordalen Mire, Sweden - 812P2M metaG | ecosystem: Environmental > Terrestrial > Soil > Wetlands > Permafrost | place: Sweden: Stordalen | collected... | reverse complement strand
CGCGGCTTAAGAAGTTGGTTGCGAGCGGAGTCATGGAACAAGTGCCGGCTTCGGATGGCGGTGCCTACCAGGAATATGCCCTAACCGAAAAAGACCGAGAGTTGCTCCCGGTTCTCGTTGCTTTGCGCCAGTGGGGAGAAAGTTATCTCTTCTCCAGCGGCGAGAAACGTCTTCAGGTTCTGGACAAACGCACCCGAAAACTTCCTAGACTGGAAGTGCAAAACGCGAGAGGGGAAATCCTTACGGCGGACGATCTGGAACTGGTTACCGTTAAGAATTGAACGGACGTTACGGCGTCCAACCTGGCAAAGAATGTCCTGACCGCGCGCCTTAAGAAGTTGGTTGCGTGCGGAATCATGGAACAGGTGCCGGCTTCGGACGGCAGCGCCTACCGGGAATATGCCCTAACCCAAAAGGGCCGAGAGTTGTTCCCGGTCATTCTTGGTTTGCGTCAGTGGGGAGAAAGTTATCTCTTCTCCCGCGGAGAGAAACGTTTTCAGGTTCTGGACAAACGCGCCCGAAAACCCGTGCGTAGACTCGACGTGCGAAATGCGAAAGGGGAAATCCTTACGGCGAACGATCTGGAACTGGTTACCGTTAAGAATTGAACGGACGTCGGCAGACCATAGCGCCCCTGAGTCCTGCCAACGGTCTACAAGGCGAAAAGGCCGGTGAATGCTGACTCGATGCTCGTACGGAATCCGGCTAGCCAGGGCACTGAGAATCAACGGACCAAGTGCGACAAAATGTTTCGGTCCAATTGGATCGATTTCAGTCCAACTACAACATAGTACTATGCATATAGCACTATAAATGACCCTGATAAGCGCGAGGTCGGTGGTTCAAGTCCACCCAGGCCCACGGTCCGGCCCGGACACATGGGTTACACAACGTACCTAAGACGAATATAAAAGGGCGCCCCTCTTGGAGTAGGGTTTGGATGCTTTGCGTGGTGCTTATGTCTAAACCGCTCCGCGGGCCCGGCAAAGTCTGCGACGTTGAAAGTCACCAGCGCATCCGCCCCGCCATTGATCGCGGCCTCGAGCACCATCTCATCATTCGGGTCCCGGGACTGCGGCCGCCACTGAAAATGAACTTCAACCGGCTCGATCAACGCGGCGAACTCCGCCAGAAATTCTTCAATCGCCTCGAGCGTCAGGCCATGTGCTAGCCGATGCTCGGAACGCTTCAACACATCCTCATACTCCAAGAAAAGAGGCGGCGTCGCCAAAGCTACCAGCCGCCGCGTGGCGACCAACCGCAGAATAGCGTTTCCCGCACCAAGTTGGGTGCGAAGTCCGGCGACCACCACCGAGGTGTCGAGAACGATGCTTTTCATCGTATGGGATATTTCAAATGGTAGGTGTACTCCACCAATGCTACCCGGTGGACCTACGACCTCGATACTGATAAGGGCGAGGTTGGTGGTTCAAGTCCACCCAGGCCCGCCATTTTCAAATTCCCGCCAATACACTTTTGTTTGCTTGCTGGCGAACTCGAGAATTCTCCGGAAATCCGTTTATGAGAATCCTGTAACGCACCGGGCGGCAACGCCTCAAGCGCTCACGGAAATGGTTTTTGTGGCGTCTAACGAGCGACGGCGTCGAGATAGCTAACGGCAAAATTCGACACGAATGTTGTAGCCGATTACGATCAGTCCTGGCAGCAGCGCTCGGTTGATGCAACCACGAGACTCTGACGCACGAGGGAGGGACCGAAATGCCGTCCGAAGTCACCTTATCCGTGAACGGCGCGCAGCATGTTGTGTCCGCGGCGCCAGACACGCCCTTGCTGTTTGTTTTGCGCAACGAACTCAAGTTAACCGGGCCTCGGCTCGGCTGCGGGATGGCGCAGTGCGGTGCGTGCGCTGTGCTCCTCGACGGGGAAGAAGTCCGTGCGTGTGTCGCACCGCTTTCCTACGCGGTCGGAAAAACAGTAACGACCATCGAAGGGCTGCCGGCCGTCTGGGCGGAGCAGAAAAGACTGAGCCCAGCCGACGCCGCCAAGATGCTCCACCCGATCCAGCAAGCCTGGATTGACGAGCAGGTGCCGCAGTGCGGCTACTGCCAGAGCGGGATGATGATCGCCGCCATGGGATTGCTTGCCAAGAACAAGAATCCGACGGTCGCGGAGATCAAGGACGCCTTCACAAACACGCCGCCGTCGCCGCACCTGTGCCGCTGCGGCACCTACGCCGCGATCATCGACGCCGTGCAGCGGGCCGCCACGGCCATGCGAGCCGGAAAGCATGAAGGCGATGCCACCGAGGACGGAAATGCGTAGCGAGTCGCCCGTCACGGCAGCGCGAAAGCCAATCGTCCCGGCCGAGCCAGGCACGTCCCTCACCGCAACGCTCACACGCCGGGGTTTCGTCAAACTGGGCGGCGCTCTTTTCATCTCCATTGCCGTCCCTGTCGGAATTTCCGCTACTGCCGACACCGCTAACGCCGCTGACTCCGAAAGCAATACCTCGCTCGACCCCACGCAACTCGCCTCCTGGCTCGAAATTCGCAGTGATAATTCGATTCTCGCGCGTACGGGACGCACAGAAACCGGCACCGGCATGAGCGCGTACTATGCCCAGGCGATTGCCGAAGAACTGAGCGTGCGTCCGGAAACCATCTTGCTGATCCTTGGCGATACCGACCGGACTCCAGACGGTGGTTACTCCGCCGGCTTTCTGTATGGCATGACCAACGTTCGCAAAGTTGCCGCGATTGCCTACCAGGCGCTGCTCGGCCTTGCCGCGACGCAACTCGCCGTTCCCGTCTCTACTCTTACTGTCACGGACGGTATCGTGTCCGGCGGCGGCAAAGACATCAGCTACGGCCAGCTCGTCCAGGCCCAGCAGCTCGATCTGAAGATCTCCGTCACCGGTAAGTACGCGACAGTGGATCCGTCCGTGCCCGACGGCAATGGCCTGGCGGGCCTTGACGGCTTCTCGGTCACCGGAGACCCGCCGATGAAGCCGGTGAGCCAATATAAGGTGATCGGTACGTCGTACCCCGTGCCGGGCATTCCTGACAAAGTGACTGGCAAGGCGCGGTGGAGTTGCGACGTCGCGTTGCCAGGGATGCTCCATGCTCGCATGGTGCGTCCGGCGACGTTGGGATCGACGCTGATCTCCGTGGGCGCACTCGACAAAACGAAATTTCCGACCGCCGAGGTCGTCAGGAAGGGCAATCTAGTCGGCGTCGTCTCTCCCAATGAGTGGGAGGCGGTTGGCGCGGCGCAATCCGTGGCTGGCACCACAAAATGGACCCAATGGTCCGGCCTTCCCGGCAGTGAAAATCTGGCGAAAACGCTTCGCGCGCACATCTGGGGAGAGGCGTCGGAAAACAGGGGGAACAAGGACGAGGTTGCCGCGGCCCTTGCGAGCGCGCCTAAGACCATCTCGGCGACCTTTGAGCTCCCCTACGTCAGACACGCCCCGATTGGCCCCTTCGTGGCGGTTGCCGACGTGCGCGGCGATGGCAGTGTCACCGTCTGGACCCATTCTGCGCAGTCGCAAGGCTTGCGCGCGCAGATCGCGAATACGTTGAGTGTACCCGCCGAGAAGGTTGTCGTTCGCTGGCTGGACCATTCGGGACAGTACGGACGCACGACTTTCGGCGGCGATGGCGCCGAAGCCGATGCGGTGATCCTCTCGCAAATGACCGGCAAGCCCGTGCGCGTGCAGTGGACATTGCAGGAGGATCTGGCATGGTCCAGCGTCTCGCCGCCATATCTGCTCGACATGAAAGCCGGGGTCGACTCGAACGGCCGGCTGATCGCCGTGCACAGCGCTTCGTACACGCCGCATCAGAGCGATGCCCGCCTTCTCGGTGCTGTTCTCGCCGGGATGCCTTGCTCCACGCCAAGACCGGGAAGCTGGGTCGCCACCGAATGGCCATACGACAAAATTCAGCACAGGCTGGAGCAGGCCTTCGGCATGCCGAGCCTCGGCGCCGATTCAGCCTACGGCGGGCTGCGTGGCAACATCATGCGTACGCCCGGACAGCGCCAGCAGAATTTCGCACTGGAAGGGCTTATCAACGAAGCCGCCGCAACAGCGGGCGTCGACCCAATTCAGTTTCGGCTAGATCAGACCACTGACCAGCGGCTGATCGACATCCTCAACGCCACCGCCAAGGCCGCGGGATGGGAATCCCGGACCTCGCCGCACCGTAACGTGGGTAAGACCGGGACATCTCCGGTGACGGGCCGTGGCGTGGGCATCATCGTCCGCTCCAACGCGTACTGGGCGGGTATCGCCGAGATCGTTGTCGTTCCCGCCACAGGAAAGGTGCAGGTCTCCAAATTCACGATTGGCGCTGACTGCGGCAAGGTCATCAACCCGCGCCAACTTGGTCTGTGTATGAAGAGCGGCGTCGTCATGGGCCTCAGTGAAGCCTTGAAGGAGGAAGTCACTTTCGACAAATCGAAAGTGACCAGCACGAATTGGAGCAGCTACAAGATCCTAACTATGGAAGAGATGCCCGATATCAAGATCGTCCAGATTTCGCGCGACGACAAAGGTTTTGGTGGAGGCTCGGAAGCCGCCAACGCGGTCGTTCCGCCAGCCGTCGCCGCTGCGTTCTTCGACGCCACCGGAGTGCGCGCTCGCAAACTGCCGCTGACGCCTCAATACGTAATTCCTCTGCTCGAAGGCTAGTGCAGATGGATCTCGATCGTTGGCAACCGAACGGTTCGCTCTGGAGTTGCTAGCGTTCCACGAGATGCGATAATCGTCCCCAGTCATGAAACGCCGAGTTCGCTTGCTTCTCGCCGGTTTCCTTTGTTTGGCGGCTACTATTTCTGCCGCGGACAGGTCCAGCTTTTCGGGTTCGTACACGCTCACTGGCACTGAGGGGCCAAGATTCGAGAAAGGAACGGTTCAGAGACTCCGCGTGGTTCAGACCGATGTGTCCATTGAAGTCACGCAAACGATAGATGGGCATCCGTATACGAACGCTTATCCTTTCGACGGTAAGGAGGGTGTCTATGTAAACTCCGCCGGAGTGAAGGGAACTTGCAAGGGGCAGTCCAAGAGGAATTACCTTGTTTTGGAAACTTTCGTTACGACACGTCCAGACGCCAACAGTCCGCTCGTCCAAATTCACTCCAAACAGAAATGGGAGCTATCGCGCGATCGGAAGACGCTGACCATTCGCTTTACTGTGGACTCTCCACAATCCGCGCTCAACTTTATCGAGCCCTGGACAGACATTTACAAACGCGACTAACGTTCGGCAAGGTTTGCCGCGTGTTGGTTTTGCAAACAACACACTGCGGCGCCCCCTCCACCTTCTTTCGTTGCAAACACACGACCTTGGCGAATTGAGGCGAGGCCGGGCGCTGCAGGCTGGCCTCGGGAATGCATCCAGGTGTGCGGCGTTTGGCGCGACGCTAGAGCCCCAACGCCTTTTGCCGACTAAGGAGCTTTGGGGGGCGTGCCTTTTTGCTTTCTGTTCGATAGCCGCGGTACATTCGGATGACGCATTAGCGTTTTTCTGCGCGTCTCGACTGCCTTGAACTTTGTCTACCTCCTCGTCTATCGCGTTTATCTCGTTCTCAAGAAGCGTGTCGTCGTCCCGGCGTTTCGTCGTTGGCCGCACGCAGAGCCCAGGTTCAATGGCGCCAAGGCGTTCATCAAGCGCCGCGTTCTGCCCAGCCGAACCTCCTGGGTGCAAGTTCAGTCCGGTTTTGCGCAGGGGCTCTGGATGTGCCTGCGTATCCCGGAGGAAGCCGGCTTCTGGCGCGGTGAGCACGAACCTGGCGTACAGAGCGCCATCTCCGCGATGGTCCGTCCAGGCGATGTCGTCTACGACGTGGGCGCGCATCTGGGATCGCTCACACTCGGTGCGGCGCGACTTGTGGGAGCGTCAGGGCGCGTGGTGGCGTTTGATGCTGATCCCGAAAACGTCGAGCGCCTCCGTGAAAACATTCAGCGTAATCAGTTCAGCTCATGCATTCAGGCGATCCATGCTGCGGTGTGGTCGCGTCGGAGTGAAGCTGGCATTTCGTTTCGCCGTGGGAAAAACCAGACATCACAGGGTGGAGTCGAATCGGATGGACAACACCCTGTCCTTGCAAAAGGCGAGATCATCTCCGTGCCCGTGACGACTTTCGATGACTTTGTGACTGGCGGCGGCCCCGTGCCGCAACTGGTCAAGATTGATGTGGAAGGCGGCGAGTACGAAGTCTTGTGCGGCGGCGCCGGCCTGTTCGCGAAGCACCGCCCGCTCATCATCGTGGAAGTCCATCACCAGCAGGCTGCGGACAGCATTAAGGCCTGGCTGGAAGAATTCCACTACGCCGCGGAATGCAGAATCCCCAAAGAGAATTTCCCCCGCTGCCTGATCGCTTGGCCGGTCGAGCGCCTTCCGCCTGCACTCTCAACATCGGGAGCCGCCGAATAGATACCCGGAAGTGTGAGCCAACTGGCCGTTTGCCGCTGCGCCTTGCAGTGCGAACCGGGCACCAATCAATTTGTTCCAAAACAGGATGGAACGCTCCCACAATCGCATGAGGGGTTTTCCGCAACAAAGGCGAAAGTGTGGCAAACCAAGCTTGCAACCTACGGCGTGGAACACAGTCTGCGGCCCACTGATTTCCTGGGTCGACGGTTGGAGAATCAGTTCCTAGCTATTCTCACCGAGTGCAGCGTCCGCGCGCCGTCCGATGATCCAGCCACCGACCGAGATGGAAAGAAAAGATCCAAAGCCAGGCCCGAGCACCTCGCCAAACTTCTGTGAGCATCCCGTGGCAGTCCTCTCGCCCTATTCGTACCGCAGCGCCACGATCGGGTCCACCCGCATCGCCCGCCTCGCCGGCACGAAGCACGCAGCCAGCGACACGGCTACCAGCAGCGCCGTCACGCCAATAAAGATGAGCGGATCGGTCCCGCTCACGCCGTATAACAAGGTAGCCAGCAGCTTCGTCAGCGCCAGCGCGGCGGCGATCCCCACTACAACCCCTGCACAAACCAGCTTCAATCCTTCGCCGAGAATCAACCGCAGCACGTCGCGCGGCCGCGCTCCCAGAGCCATGCGCAGCCCAATCTCGCGCGTGCGCTGCGACACCGCGTACGAAATCACCCCGTAGATCCCCACACTGGCCAGCAGCAGCGCCAATCCCGCGAACACGCTCAGCAGCAGCCGCATGAAATTCCGCAGCGCCAGCGAACGCGACATCACTTGCTCCATCGAGCGCATCGGCCCCGTCGGAACCAGCGGATCGACCCCCGCGAACGCGTCGCGCACCGCGCGGCCGAGGCTGAGCGGATCCACGCTCGCCCGCACCACCACGCTCCGCGGAAACCACCCCTCGAAAAGCTGCGATGTGCCAAACGCCGCCTGCGACGCCGGAACAAACATCGTCGGCGGCGCCGGCTGATCCAGATACGACTTCACGTCTCCCACCACGCCGACAATTTCACAGCGCTCGTGGCTTGCGTCGAGGACTTGGCCCAGCGAGCTGCGATCCGGAAAATATTGGCGCGCGAACGCCTCGTTGACGATCACCACCCGCGTCGACGCGTCGGAATCCGCGTCCGAAAACTGGCGTCCCTGCCGCAGGGGAATCCGCAAAGTCCGGAAATACCCGGGCGTAATCTCTCGATAGTCGATGCTGTGCCACTCGGAATCGCTGGAGCCGACGATTTGCACGCCGTTGTTGCCTCCGCGTTCCAGCGGCAGTCCCGCCGCGACCACCGCCGCTCCCTCAACCCCCGGCAGAGATTCCAGCCGCTGCACAATCGCGCGGTTGAAACTCTCCACCTGTGGCGAAGAATTGTACTTCGATCCCACCAGCCAGAACTGCACGGAAAGCACCGGATGCAGATTGAATCCAGGATCGGTGTGCAGCAAATTTGAAAACGTCGCGATCATCAGCCCCGCGCCGGTCAACAGCACCAGCGAAAGAGCGAATTCTCCGATCACCAGCGCCTCCCGCAACCTCGTCCGCATCGGCGCGGCACTGGATCGTCCGGCCCCCTCCTTGAGCGAGTCGTTGAGGCTCGCGCGCGCAGCGGCCAGCGCCGGCGCCGAGCCAAACAGCGCCCCGGTAGCAACCGCAACGATAAAGGTAAAGGCGAACGCCCAGCCATCCAGATGAATATCGCCCGCGCGGGGCAAGTCCACCGGCGCCACCGCCAGCAGCGAACGTAATCCCAGGCCGGCGAGCAACAATCCCAGCAGCCCGCCGCCGAGTGCCACCAGCATGCTCTCGGTAAGCAACAGCCGGAAAATTCGTCGCGGCGAAGCTCCCAACGCAATTCGCACCGCAATCTCCCGCGCGCGTAAACCACCCCGTGCCAGCAGTAGATTCGCCACGTTCGCGCACGCAATCAGCAACACGAATCCGATGGCGCCAAGCAGCAGAAAAAGATAAGGCCGAACGTCCGCGCCGATCAACAACTGGTAGGGCAGAAACTTAATCTCCAGCCCTTCGCCGATCGATTGCGGGTGCTCGCGACGAAAATCCTGCGTCACTACGCTCATCTGCGCTTCAAGTTGCGCCCGCCTAACTCCAGGCTTCAGCCGCGCGATGACGCTCACGTTCTGCCCGCTCCCCGCCGTCTTAGCCACCAGCGCTAGCGGAGTCCAGACATCCGGTGCGCCGGGATCGGGCGCGCCTGCCTGCCCGAGCGCGCTGAAACCGTGGGGCATCACGCCAATCACCGTGAACGGCTCGCCATTCAGCAAAATAGTCTGTCCGATCTGTCCAGGATCGCCGCCAAGACGCCGCGCCCAAAGGTTGTAAGTCAGTATCGCCACGCGCTGGCCGTCGCCCGCGTCGTCCGCTGCCACAAAATCGCGGCCCAGGTATGGCGCCATACCCAGCACCCGAAAATAATCGGCCCCGACAGCCATGCCGCGAAGATGTTCCGCGCCATTCCCCGACGCCAGGTTGTACCCAACCTGCGTGTATCCCGCCACGTGTTCGAACAGCGCGCCGTACTCGTTCAAGCGTCGCAGTTCTTCCGACGTAACGCTCATTTCGTCGGTTTGGTCCTTGTAACTCTCAGCGAGCTGCACGAGCCGGTCGGGCTGGGGAAAGGGAAGAGGCCGAAGCAAAACTCCGTAGACAACGGTAAAGATCGCGGTGTTGGCGCCGATTCCGAGTGCAAGCGTCAAGACGGCAACGACCGTGAAACCAGGCGCTTTCACCAATACGCGAAGCGCATAGCGGACATCGTTCCAAAGCGATTTCATACAGACCTCCACGTGGCTAGAGGTACGACCTGCAAGCGCGAATAGTCACATAAGGCCCGCCGGTCGGCAAGCCTGCTCCGTTGGGCCCGCCAAATCGCAATTCAGTAACATCTCGGACTGAAATTGAAATTGCAGCCTCCAGCAACCCCGCAGATCTTCTCTTCATCGACCATGTCGAGAAGCCTTCGCAAAATTCGCTATACTCACGAGCGTTAAACGTCGGTCGGCCAAAGGACACAAGGATCTTCGCGGAGGTTGCTATGCGTTATCGAGCGTGTTTGCTTGTACTCTCACTGTTCCCGGCCGCTTGGATGTGCCCGAGAATTCCCGCTGCTCAGCCGCAAGCAGCGCCAGCCCAAACAACCATCCCCGATACTCCCGCCGGCCAAACCTTCAAAGCCTGGCTCGAAGCATTCAACAGCGGCGAGCACGCGCAACTCGACGCCTTTTACAAGAAATATCAGCCCGACAACTCCGCCGATAACATGATGCCGTTCCGCGACGCCACCGGCGGATTTGAACTTCTCGCCATCGAAAAGAGCGAACCGCTCCGGATCGAATTTCTCGTCAAGGAACACAACAGCGACACGCAAGCCATCGGCGCGCTGGCCGTGAAAGACAATTCCGCTCAGGTAGCTGACTTCACAATCCGCGCCGTTCCGCCGGGCTCCTTGATGTCGCGCGACGTCAATTTCAAGATCGACGCCGCCACGCGCGTCCGTGTGATCGACGGCGTCATTGCCCAGCTCAACGAGTCCTATGTTTCTCCCGAAGCCGCGAAAAAGATGGAGGAGGCCGTGCGCGCACGCCAAAAACGCGGCGAGTATGATTCCGTCACCGAAGGCGATGTCTTCGCCACCATGCTCACCGGCAATCTTCGCGAAGTCAGCCACGACCTGCACTTGCGCGTCGATTTCAGCCCCGTGCCATTCCCGAAGACTCCGCCAGGCCCGGACAATCCGGAAGCCGCGGCGCAATATCGCAAACAGATGGAGCGCATGAATTGCGGATTCGAAAAGCTGGAGATCCTTTCCGGAAACGTCGGCTACTTGAAGTTCAATATGTTCGCCGATCCGGAAATCTGCGGGCCCACCGCGGTCGCGTCCATGAATTTCCTCGCCAACGTGAACGCTATCATCTTCGACCTGCGAGACAACGGCGGCGGCGACCCGACAATGGTAGCGTTTGTCTCCAGCTATCTTTTCTCCAAGCCCACGCACCTCAACGATCTCTGGGAGCGCAAGGCTGGCAGCACCGAACAGTATTGGACTCTGCCTTACGTGCCTGGCAAGCGGCTCGACGACACGCCCGCATACGTGCTCACCTCCAAGCGCACGTTCTCCGGCGCCGAGGAGTTCACCTACAACCTCCAAAATCTCAAACGCGCCACCATCGTCGGCGAGACTACCGGCGGCGGCGCCCATCCCGTTTCAGGTAAACGCATCGACGACCGCTTCATGATTGGCGTGCCCTTTGCAAAAGCCATCAATCCCATTTCCAAGACCAACTGGGAAGGTACCGGCGTCGAGCCCGACGTAAAAGTCCCCGCAGCCGACGCCCTTTCAACCGCTCAAAAGCTCGCCGCAGCAAAACTAGCCGCAAAACCCTGACGCAAGACTCCATCGGTT
>Ga0182018_10005024_pt1 | contig 10825 bp, 10 predicted proteins | sample 812P2MmetaG_FD_120490 | JGI IMG/M metagenome (GOLD analysis project Ga0182018, IMG submission 120490) | Permafrost microbial communities from Stordalen Mire, Sweden - 812P2M metaG | ecosystem: Environmental > Terrestrial > Soil > Wetlands > Permafrost | place: Sweden: Stordalen | collected... | reverse complement strand
GCGGCGATGTACTCCGGCCGGCAGTCGGGGTAGCCGCTGTAGTCCAGCGCGCTGACCCCGATGAAGATGTCCGAGGAGCCCAGGGTCTCCGCCCAGGCGAGCGCGAACGACAGGAAGATCGTGTTCCTGGCCGGCACGTAGGTGACCGGGATCGCGTCGCCCAGGTCGTCGGCGCTGTCGTGGTGCGGTACGGCGAGCGCGTCGTCGGTCAGCGCGGACCCGCCGAACATGCCGAGGTCGATCTCGGCGGTCACGTGCGCGGCCGCGCCCAGCGCGCTGGCCACCCGCGCGGCGGCGTCCAGTTCCACGGTGTGCCGCTGCCCGTAGCGGAAACTCAGCGCGTAGGCCTGGTAGCCCTCGCTGACCGCGATGGCGAGCGCGGTGGCCGAGTCCAGGCCTCCGCTGAGCAGTACCACTGCCTTGCGTTTCACCGCCATAGCCTTCCCGCCCTCCGGGGCCTGCCCGTCCCTGGCGTCCGTTCGTCCGGGCACGCCTCGTCGCACGCCTCGTCCGGGCACACCGCGATCCAGCGTATCCCGGTCATCAGCCGCGGCGGCCAGGCCGCGTGCGAGACTGGGCGAGGAGGCCGTGATGCCGGCGATGAAGATAACGGTGGATGCCGCGATGCGGGCCAGGGACGTGTCCCGGCCGCAGCCAGGCGACGTAGCCAGCGCGGCGGCGGCCGACGGCGACCCGGCAGCGGCCAGCCCGGGGGCGGCCGCCCGGGCAGCCGCGAGCATCGCAGGAGCAGCCAGCCCCGGCCGCACGGTAGAGGCCGGCCGCACGGTGAACGCCGGCCGCACGGTGAACGCCGGCCGCACGCCGGCCGCCGGCCGCACGGTAGACGCCGGCCGCACGGTGAACGCCGCGGGCTCAGCTGACGCACCGGAGCCGGCTAAGCCGGATGCCCGCCCTGCCGCGGCCGGCCCGCCATCGTCATCGCCGGCGGCCCGGCGGCGCGGCCGGCGGCGGCCGCACCGGTGATGGCGGCCGGCCAGGCCGCTGGCTGGCCGGGCTGCTTTAGGGCTGGAGGGCTGGGCCGCCGGCTGGCTGGCTAGGCGCCAGGAAGCGGGGGCAGCTCGCCGGTCTTCTCGTAGTCGGCGATCATCGCCAGCCGCCGGGCGTGCCGGGGCGCACCGGAGAACGCGGTGCCGACGAACACCTGGGCGAAGGTCACGGCCTGCTCGATGGGCTGCTCGCGCGCGCCGATGCTGAGCACGTTCGCGTCGTTGTGCAGCCGGGCCAGCCGCGCGGTCTCCTCGCTCCAGGCCAGGGCCGCGCGCACGCCGCGGATCTTGTTCGCCGCGATCTGCTCGCCGTTGCCCGATCCGCCGATGACTATGCCGAGGCTGCCGGGATCGGCAACGGCGCCGCTGGCGGCCCGCATCACGTACGGCGGATAGTCGTCCTGGTCGTCCAGCCTGGCCGGGCCGCAGTCCACCGGCTCGTGCCCGGCGGAGGCAAGCCATTCGACGAGACGAGCCTTCAGCTCGTAGCCAGCATGATCGGATCCGAGGTATACGCGCACGCAGAGCAGTCTGGCAGCTCTCGCCGGGAGCCGCTGGCCCGGGGATCCGGCTAGAACTGCAGGGCCTTGATCTCCAGGTATTCCTCAAGCCCGTGCGCGCCGAGTTCGCGGCCGTACCCCGACTGGCCGAACCCGCCGAACGGCGCGGCCACGTTCCATGCCCCGCCGTTCACCTCGACTTGCCCGGCTCGCAGCCGCCGGGCAATGGCCACCGCATCGGTCGCCGGATTCACCACGTCGAGCCGGAGTCACTGGCCGACGAGGTCCAGGCACCGCCGATGTAGTTGTTACGCATGGCGCTCATCCTTACTCACCGCGCCCTTCCCGCCAAAGCGGCCATACCGGGCCGGGCGGCCAGCGCCTCCCCGGCCGGCCAGCACCTCCCGGGCGATTACAGACTGTAGAGAAAATTAGCTGACAAAGACCCGGAATCTTGGCTACAAATCGCACAACATCTGTGACTATCCGATTGCGCCCGCCGTGCAATCCCACGGGGACACTTGCGGGGCAAGCCATTTACCTGGAAAAATACCAGTAACCCTTGGGCGTGATTTCATTTCGTGATACAACGCTCCCGGTGAGTGACGATAGAAAATGGTCACTTTCCGTGGCAGACACGAAACACGCACCCGAAGGTACCCGGATGACTCGCCAGTCCCCGTACGCGTGGCCTCCCCGGCCATCTCGCGCGCCTCAGCACGCTGCCGCGGTCAACGGCAATGCGGTCATGCGCGGCCGGGCGCACCGCGCCATGAAGCTCTTCCTGATCGCCAGCGTCTGGGTGACCGGCCTCTTCGTGGTCGTTGCCGCAGTGACCATGGTGGCGATGGCGACGGGGCCAGTCGCCCGCACCAGCGGCGCCGACACGCCGGTACGAGGGCCAGCCGGCGGGCCGCCGCGGACCGGGAGCGGGAGTTCCGGGGTCGGCGGACACCGCCGGTCCGGCGATGGCCAGGCCCGCGATGGCCAGGCCGGCGATGGCCAGGCCGGCGATGGCGGCACCAGCCAGAGCCGGACCGGCAGCAGCACGGCAGGCCCCGGCCTTGCCCGGCACGGAGCGGCAGCAGGGGGAGCCTCGGCCCCGACCCGGATCCACGCGGTGTACGCCTCTACCGGCAGCGCCGACACCAGCCAGTTCACGATTGGCGGCAACGGTACCTGGAAGATCACCTGGTCCTATAGCTGCGCCGGGCTCGGCCCCAAGGGCAGCTTCACTGTCGGCCAGGACGGCACCAGCAGCGTTGATGGCGCGTACATCACCAGGCTCGGGGCGACGGGGCGTGGCGTGACCTGGGCCTACAAGGACGCCGGTACCCACTACCTGGCGATCAGGACGCAATGCCGGTGGCGGATCACCGTCACGAGCTAGTCACAACGCCCGCCTCGGCCGCCCTCGCGGGACTGGCCTGCGGAGCCGACATGTCTCGACATATGTAGGCTACATGTGTAGACTGACGTTTCGTGAAGCTAACCGGGCCCCTGGAACGTGTCCTTCGGGTATTCCTGGCCGATCCCTCGGCCCGCCAGTACGGCTACGACCTCATGAAGGCCGCCGGGCTTCCCAGCGGCACTCTCTACCCGATGCTCGCCCGCCTGCACGACCAGGGCCTGCTCACCTCCGCGTGGGAACCGCCGCCCGATGACGCCAGCGGGCGGCCGCCCCGCAAGTACTACCAGCTCACCGGCGAGGGCATCCGCGTCGCCCGGCTCGAGCTCGCCAGCTCATCCAGCGCCTCCAGCGCCGTGCGGCGCATTTCACGCGGCAGCGCGCGGCCGGCCGGCGGGAGCGCGCGGTGACCAGGCGGCCCCGCATCCAGGCCATGGCCGAGCACCTCATCCGCCGCGCCTGCCGCCGTCTCCCCGGCGACACCCGGGACGAGCGCTACCGCGAATGGGCAGCCGAACTCCCGGCCATCTTGCACGATCCCGGCGTCCGGCTAGCGGTCACCCGCTCAGCCCGCGCGCTAACCTACGCCGCCGGTGCCTACAGAAGCGCCCGCCACCTGCGGCGGGCTGCCGGAAATTCGCGCCGTGACGTCCGCCAGGCCGATATCGCGGCCGACGTTCCGGGCACCTGGGCAAGCAGGTCCGGGCTCCGCCCGCTCAGCAGGCCACGGCTGGCAGACGGCGTCATCCCCGCGATTACGGGCGTGCTCCTGTGGCTGACACTGATCGTGATCATCCACGCATTCCCCCCGAGCGGCTCCTGGAATTACCTGTACGCCGCGGCGGGCGTCATCGCCGAAGTCCTCGTCGTGGCCGGAATAGTCAGATTCATCTTGTGGATCCGTCGGCAGTCAGGGCACGCCCGGCGCCGGTAATCCCGCGCCAGCCCGGCAGCCCCGCCCGGCCCTCTCACGAGTTGATAAAAATATGGAGCGCCGGGCCGGCCCGCGGGGCGGCTGAATCCTCGCGGGGCCGGCCAGCGGGGCGGCCAAGCCCTGGCGGGCCAAAGAGCGTCAGTCGAAGATCGGGTCCCTCGTGCGGCTGCGCTTCAGCTCGAAGAAACCGTCCGTGCCCGCGATGAGCATGACGCCATCCCAGAGCCGCGCAGCGGCCTCGCCGCGCGGAATCGGGGAGATGACCGGCCCGAAGATCGCCAGGTCGCCCACCGCGATGACCGGCGTGCCCACCTCGTAGCCGACCCGGTCCATCCCGTCTCGGTGCGACGCGCGCAGCGCCTCGTCGTACTCGGTCGAGTCCATGGCCTCGATCAGGTCGGCAGGCAGCCCCGCCTCGGCCAGCGCGGCCTCGACGGTGGCCCGGTCCCGCTCTGCCTTCTCGTGGTGGAAGCGCGTGCCGAGCGCGGTATAGAGCGGCCCGAGGGACTCCGGGCCGAGTTTCTGCTCGGCCGCGATGCAGACCCGGACCGGGCCCCATGCCTTGGCCATCGTTTCCTTGTAGTTCTCCGGCATGCCCTCTTTGTTCTCGTTGAGCACCGCGAGGCTCATCACGTGCCAGCGGGGCTGCACCGGGCGCACCTGCTCCACCTCGAGCAGCCAGCGCGAGGTAATCCAGGCCCAGGGACATAGCGGGTCAAACCAGAAATCGACCTGGGTGGGCTCCTGCTCGGTCATGCACGTCTCCTCGGGTTGCGGTACCTCAGCATCGGATCAGTCCGGGCGCCGGCGCCGCGCTCAGCTGCCGCGCTCACGCACGCCATGCTCAGCCGGCGCCCGTGGCAGGCTTGGCTGCCGCGCGTGCCAGGGCCAGCAGGCACCAGCGTCCCGAGAGCTGACAACCGGGAGCCGGGCCCGGGCATTCCGCCGCCGGGAGCGGAGACCGGGCATTCTGCCGCCGGGAGCCGGGCCTGCGCCGCGCAACCGGAGCCGGGCCTGGGCAGAGCGGCCCGCACCATGGGATCATGCCGAAACGGCCAGCCCAGGGAAGGGGCATGCACATCGTGGCTAGCAACCTCACGCGCAACGAGGCGCGCGATCGCGCACAGCTACTCGAGATCGATTCCTACCGGATCGAGCTCGACCTGACCGGCGGCAAGACAACGTTCCGGTCGGAGACGACCGTGACCTTCCGCGCGGCGATCCCCGGCGCATCGTCGTTCATCGACCTCACCGCGCCCGGGGTCCGCGATATGACCCTGAACGGCAGCGGTGTCAGCCCGGCGAGCTTCACCGGAGACCGGATCATCCTGGACGGCCTGGCCAGCGCCAACGAGCTGCGGATCGTGGCGGACTGCGCGTATTCCCGCACCGGCGAGGGCCTGCACCGGTTCACCGACCCGGCGGACAAGGGCGTCTACCTCTACTCCGACCTCGAGCCCTTCGAAGCGCACCGGATCTACGCGTGCTTCGACCAGCCCGACCTGAAGGCCCGGTTCGAGCTCACCGTGATCTGCCCGGACACCTGGCAGGTGATCTCCAACGTGGCGCCGGACGTGACCGCCGCCGCTGCCGGGCCCGGCGCGGAGCGCTGGCATTTCCCGCCGTCGCCGGTGATGTCCACTTACATCACCGCGATCGCGGCCGGCCCGTACCACGTGGTGCGCGCCGATCACGACGGCATCCCGCTCGGCATCTACTGCCGCGAGTCGCTGGCCGCTTACCTCGACCCGGACGAGATCTTCGAGGTGACCAGGCAGGGCTTCGACTTCTTCCACGACTGCTTCGGAGTGCGGTACCCGTTCGGCAAGTACGACCAGCTCTTCGTGCCGGAATTCAAGGAAGGCGCGATGGAGAACGCCGGCTGCGTGACGATCACCGAGGAGTACCTGTACCGCTCGCGGGTGACCGACTCGGCCAGGGAAAGCCGCGCCGGGACGATCCTGCACGAGATGGCGCACATGTGGTTCGGCGACCTGGTCACCATGCGCTGGTGGGATGACCTCTGGCTGAACGAGTCGTTCGCCACCTGGGCGGGCAACCTGGCGCAGGCCGAGGCAACCCGCTGGCCGCATGCCTGGGCCACCTTCGCCCAGGCATGGAAGGCGTGGGCATACCGCCAGGATCAGCTTCCGTCGACGCACCCCATCGCGGCCGACATCCCGGACAGCGACGCCGTCCTTGTCAACTTCGACGGGATCACCTACGCCAAGGGCGCGGCCGTGCTCAAGCAGCTCGTCGCCTACGTGGGCCGGGATAACTTCCTGGCCGGGGTCCGCGCTTACTTCGCCCAGCACGCCTGGGGCAACGCGACCCTGGAAGACCTGCTCGCCGCGCTGGCGGAGGCCTCCGGCCGGGACCTGTCGGCCTGGTCGAAGCAGTGGCTGGAGACCGCCGGGGTTAACACGCTGCGGCCCGATTACAGCTGCGACGACGAGGACCGCTTCACCACGTTCGCCGTCGTCCAGGAGGCAGCGGCCAGCCACCCGGTGCTGCGCGCGCACCGGATCGCGATCGGCCTGTACGACCGCGACGGCGCGCAGCTGGTCCGGCGGCGGCGGGTGGAGGCCGACATCGCGGGCGCGCGCACCGAGATCCCCGAGCTGGCTGGCGAGCGCCGCGCTGACCTGGTGCTGGTCAACGACGATGACCTGACCTACGCCAAGATCCGGCTGGACGCCCGCTCGCTGTCCGCGCTGACCAGCGGCATCGGCGACTTCGCCGACTCGCTGCCCGCGGCACTGTGCCTGGCGACCGCCTGGGACATGTGCCGGGACGCCGAGCTGCCGGCCCGCGACTACGTCAGCCTGGTGCTGGCCGGCGCCGATTCCATTGCCGACATCTCCGTGCTGCAGGCCGTGCTGGCGCAGACGGCCGCGGCCGTGCGCCGGTTCGCCGACCCGGACTGGCGCAGCGGGGGCCTTGAGCTCCTCGCGACCGGGCTGCGCGATCGCGCGCGGGAAGCCGCGCCAGGCTCCGACCGGCAGCTAACGTACGCCCGGGCGCTAATCCGGGTGGCCACCACGCTGGCCGACCTGTCGCTGCTGGCCGGTCTGCTGGCCGGGTCCGTGGTGATCGAGGGACTCGCCATCGACACCGAATTCCGCTGGATGCTGCTGCGCAGGCTGGTCAGCCGCGGCGCCGCCGGGCACGCCGAGATCGAGACCGAGCTGGACCGGGACCGGACCGATTCCGGCGAACGGCACGCGGCCGCCTGCCGTGCCGCGATCCCCGACCCGGCCGCCAAGGCGGAGGCGTGGGCGCGGATCGTGAGCGGCGAGCTGCCGAACGCGGTCTTCCGCGCGACGCTGGACGGCTTCACCGACCCCGACCACGACCACGCGGAGCTGCTCGAGCCCTACGGGCCGCGGTTCTTCGACGAGGTCGGGCTGGCCTGGCGCGACTGGGGCGCGGACATGGCGCAGTGGTTCGCGGAGAACGCCTACCCGCGGGACATGATCACGCCGGCGGCGCTCGCGGCGGCCGACGACTACATCGCCCGCAGCGATCCCCCGGCAGCGCTGCACCGCATCCTGACCGAGGGCCGCGATGATGTCGCCCGGGCGCTGCGCTGCCAGCAGCGGGACGCCACGGCGGGCTGACCAGCCAGCCGCCGGCTGACCAGCCAGCCGCCGGGCTCAGGTCCGGGCCGCCGCCGCGGCGACCGCCCGGACCAGCGGCAGCGCGGGCAGGCTCTCCAGCAGCACCGCGCGGCCGCCCGAGTCACAGAGCGGGATCCGCCAGTTCGGGTACTCATCGCTGGTGCCGGGCAGGTTCTGCGCCCGGCGGTCGCCGACGGCGTCGGCCAGCGACACGCTGATCAGCTGGGCCGGGGTCTTCGCCAGGTAGCCATAGAGCGCCACCGTGAACTCGTCAGGGCCGGGACGCGCGCCCGGCCGGATCAGTCCCTGCGCCGCGAGCATGTCGCGCCAGCGAGAGAGCATCAGCTCCGCGTTGCCCCGTTCTCTATCTTCTGGCAGTTTCAGCAGGCCGAGCCGCGCCCGGACCGTCACCTGCTCGCCGGTGAGGAACGCGGTGACCGGCGGCAGGTCGTGCGTCCCCACCGTGGCCATGCAGCGGCGCCGCCAGTGCTCCGGGCGCAGCGGCGTCCCGTCCGGCTCGCGGGCGAACCAGAGCATGCTCGTGCCGAGGATGCCGCGCTCGGCCAGGTACTCGCGGATCCACGGGTCGACCGTGCCGAGATCCTCGCCGATCGCCAGCGCGCCGGCCCCGGCCGCCTGGCCGGCCAGCGCACCTACCGTCGCGTGGTGGTCGTACCGGACGTACGCGCCGCGGTCCGGGGTCATGCCGGCCGGCACCCACCACAGCCGCATCAGGCCCATCACGTGATCCACCCGCAGGGCGCCGGCATGCCGCAGCGCCGCCTCGAACAGGGCGGCCAGCGGCCGGTAGCCCGCCGCCGCCAGCCGCGCGGGGTGCCACGGTGGCTGTCCCCAGTCCTGCCCGAGCTGGTTGAACCCGTCCGGCGGCGCCCCGACGCTCATCCCCGCGACGATCTTGTCCTGATGGGTCCAGGCATCCGCTCCGCCCGGATGCGCGCCGACGGCCAGGTCACGGATGATGCCGGTGGTCATGCCCGCGGCCAGCGCCGACCGCTGCGCCGAGGCCAGCTGCTCGTCGGCCAGCCATTGCAGCCAGACGTGGAAATCAGCGACGGCGCACAGCTGCCCGGCCGCGGCCATTCCCCTGGCGGCTGGCAGCTTCCGTGCCTCCTCGGGCCAGCATCGCCAGTCGGGCCCGTGGATCTCCGCCAGCGCGCACCAGGCCGCCCAGTGCTCCAGGTCGCTGCCCTCCCGCCCGCGGAAACCCCGGAGGCTGGCGCGCCGCGGGCCGCTCAGCGGAACCTGGTAGATGATCTCCAGGGCAGCCCGCTTGGCGATCCAGACCTCGTCCCGCTCGATCAGTTCGCTGGTGGTGTTGCGGGCCCGCAGTGGCCCGGCGAGCTTGGCGATGTGCTCCCGCTGCCCGTCGGTGAGCAGCTGATACTCGGGGATGTCCTCGATCCGCAGGTAGAGCGGGCTGGTGAATCTCCTGGTCATCGGAAGGTACGGGGACGAGCTGACCGGCGGCAGCGGCTCGGCCGCGTGCAGCGGGTTAATCAGCACGAAGCCGGCGCCCAGGTCGCGGGCGCTCCAGGCGGCAAGCTCGGCGAGGTCGCGCAGGTCGCCGTGGCCCCAGGAGGCGCGGGAGCGCAGCGAGTACAGCTGGACGGCGAACCCCCACGAACGGGCCACCGGGGCCGGGGCAGCGACGCTTGCCTCGCCCGCGGCGCCCGGGTGGAGTGCGGCGCCCGGGTCGGGTGCGTCGCCCGGGTCGGGTGCGTCGCCCGGGCGGGGCGCGGCGGTCGCATCGTGCGCGGCGTCCGTACCGGGCGGGCTGGAAGCGGCGGGCGCGCTAGACGCGCTAGACGCGGCCGGCGTGTCGCCGAGCGCGGCCAGGATCGCCAGCAGGGTTTCCTCGCTCACCGCGACGTCCTCACCGCGCCAGTCGCGGTAGTGGTGCGCGATTCCGGCCGCCTCGGCCCGCCGGATCAGCTCAGGGTCCGTCACTGGTCCATGATTGCGCTAGCCAGGGTCGGTATCAGCGGCGGCCGGCCATTAACCCGAAGGATCCGGCGCAACGGGCGACGCGGATCGTCCGGGATAACGGAGTACGGCAGGCTAGGCCCATGGCTACGCCGTTCATCTCGGGGCTGGACCTGGCCCGGCAGTTCCATGCCGAGGTAGTCGGACCGCTGATTGACCAGTCCTTCCCGGGAATTACGTATTCCGCGGCGCTGATCGGCTGGGGCTCGGACGTGCTCGGGTTCGACTCGGCGCGGTCCACCGATCACAACTGGGGACCGCGCCTGCAGGTCTTCCTGGCCCCCGGCGACGCGGACCGGGCCGGGGAGATCACCGGGCTGCTGGCCAGCCGGCTTCCGGCCACCTTCCGCGGCTGGCCGACCGCGTTTCCTGATGCCACCGCGGCCAGCCCGCAGCCGCGGCACTGGGTGGAAGTGGCGGAACTCGGGGCGTGGCTGGCCGGCCAGCTCGGGTTTGACCCGCGCCGCGGCGTGACCCTGCTCGACTGGCTCGCCACGCCAGCCCAGCGACTGGCCGAGGTCACCGCCGGAGCCGTGTTCCACGACGGGCTGGAGGATGCGAGCGGCGCCGGTAAGGCCGACGCACCCGGCATGGCGGGCAGCTCTCCCGCGCCTGACGGGGTCGGCGGGGTCGGCGGGCTCGGCACCGTACGGTCCCGGCTCGGCTGGTATCCGCGGGACGTCTGGCTGTACGTGCTCGCCGGCCAGTGGCAGCGGATCAGCCAGGAGGAGGCGTTCCCCGGCCGGTGCGCCGAGGCGGGCGATGAGCTGGGATCAGCCGTCGTCACCGGCAGGCTCGCCCGTGACCTGATGCGGCTCTGCCTGCTGATGCGGCGCCGTTATCCGCCGTACAGCAAGTGGCTCGGTACCGCCTTTGCGGCGCTCCCGCCGGCTGCCGGGCTGGGAGCGATGCTGGCTGGCGCGATCGCCGCGACCAGCTGGCCTGAGCGTGAGCGGCAGCTCTGCGCCGCTTACGAGACCGTGGCCGGCTTGCATAACGAGCTAGGGATCACTGCGCCGCTGGAGACCACGACCCGGCTTTACTACACGCGGCCGTTCCAGGTCATCTGGGCGGGCCGGTTCACCGCCGCGCTGCGGCGGGAGATCGCCGACCCGCTGATCGCCCGGCTGCCGATGACCGGCACGGTGGACCAGTTCATCGACAGTACCGATGCCTTCGACAACATGGCGTGGCTGCGGACGGCGGTCGCTGCCCAGCTGGCCGGGCGCTAGCCGCCGGCTGGCACGTACGGCTAGCTGGCATGTACGGCTAGCTGGCACGGACGGCCGGCTGGCGCTAGCCGCCAGCCGACGCAGACTGCCGCGGCCGGCCAGGGCGTGCCTCAGGTAATG
>Ga0182018_10005023_pt1 | contig 10825 bp, 9 predicted proteins | sample 812P2MmetaG_FD_120490 | JGI IMG/M metagenome (GOLD analysis project Ga0182018, IMG submission 120490) | Permafrost microbial communities from Stordalen Mire, Sweden - 812P2M metaG | ecosystem: Environmental > Terrestrial > Soil > Wetlands > Permafrost | place: Sweden: Stordalen | collected... | reverse complement strand
TACGCGGAGTTCGAGGTTCACGGCCAGATCACGCAGATCAATCCCGGCCCGGTGGTTACGACCTTTGAGTTCAAACCCGAAGCGGGAATCAAATACAGCCGTATCACCAACCTGACCGACGATCTCTGCCTCGCGCTGAAAGCAGAGAGCATTCTGATCGAGCGTATGGCCGGCAAGTCCACGGTCGGCATTCAGGTCCCGAATCGCGACCGAGAAATCATCTGGCTGCGGGAAAATATTGAGTCCCCGGAATTCATCGGCTCGAAATCCAAACTCACGCTGGCCATGGGCAAAGACATCAACGGACGCATTGTCACCGCCGATCTCAACGGCATGCCGCATTTGCTGATCGCCGGGTCGACCGGTTCGGGCAAGAGCGTGGCCATCAACGCGATGATCATGTCGATCTTGTACAAGGCGACGCCCGATCAAGTGCGGCTGATTCTGGTCGACCCCAAACGTCTGGAATTGGGGAACTACGAAGGCGTACCGCATCTGTTTACGCCGATTATCACCGAGCCGAAGCTAGCCGCGAACGCTCTGCGCAATGCAGTACGTGAGATGGAGCAGCGGCTGAAGCTGCTGGCCGAAAAAGGCGTACGCAACATAGACCAGTACAACAAGCTCTTCGAGGAAGAGGCCACACGCAGCCTATTTGGCGAGGACTCGGAAGACAAGCCACTGCCTTACATTGTCATCATCATCGACGAATTGGCCGACTTGATGATGCTCGACTCGGGCAACGTCGAGGAATCGATTACCCGGCTGGCGCAGATGGCGCGCGCGGTGGGCATTCATTTGGTTCTCGCCACGCAGCGGCCTTCGGTCGACGTGATTACCGGCTTGATCAAAGCCAACTTCCCGGCTCGTATTTCCTTCCGAGTCGCGACCAAGGTCGACTCGCGCACCATCCTCGACGCCAACGGCTCGGAAGCTCTATTGGGGCGCGGGGACATGCTTTATCTGCCCTCGGGTTCGGCCCGCGTGCATCGCCTGCACGCTCCCTTCGTGACCGAGAAGGAGATCGCCGCCGTGGTCGAGTTCTGGCGCTCGCAAGGCACGGCGGAGTATGAACAGAGGTTCCTCGAAGCCCCCAGAGAAGAGCGCGCCGGAGCTGAACCGGGGTCTGCCGAGGACGGAGGACCCAGCGAACACGACCCCCTCTACGAGGACGCCGTCCGCTTGGTGGTCGAATTCGGCAAGGCATCCACGTCCCTGCTACAGCGGCGGCTACGCATTGGCTATGGGCGGGCGGCTCACCTGATCGATATGATGGAGCGCGATGGGATCGTGGGCGCGGCCGATGGCCCCAAGCCGCGCGAGGTGCTGAAGCGTCCGAACTGGATTTCCGAGGTCGAGGAATCGATGCGCTGAGCTGGCAATTCCAGAAATCGCAGCCTGCAGGCGACCTCCCGGTCGCCCTTTTTCTTGCCCCGCCTTCGTGGACCCGAGGTGCGCTGGCGCTCCCTTTACAATCAGCCTGGGAGGTACGATGAAAGTTCATACCGAATACCTAAAGTTTCACACCAAGAATCATCGGGACTACATTCACATCACTCCGCAGGTGGAATCGATCGTTAAGCGAAGTGGGGTGGAAGAAGGCATGGTGCTGGTTTCGGCCATGCACATCACGGCCGGAGTTTACGTGAACGACCATGAGAGCGGTCTCATCGAGGACATTGACCAGTGGCTGGAGAAACTGGCGCCCTTCCGGCGGGAGTACAAGCACCACGAGACCGGCGAAGATAACGGCGACTCGCACCTGAAAGCTCTGCTGATCCATCACGAAGTGATTGTTCCCATTACGGCGGGGAAGCTCGATTTCGGAACGTGGCAGCGCATTTTCTATGCCGAATTCGACGGGCAGCGCGACAAGCGGGTCATCGTCAAGGTGATGGGAGAGTAGGGGCGGACCGACGGAGTTGCGCGGCAGCAGGTCAATCCGTAACATCAACGGGGCCAAAAATCCCAATCTCGATGCGCGCGAGGAAAAGCCGATGGGCGGAGACGAATTGCAAGAACTGCACGAACATGCCGAGCATGCCAAGCACGATCCCAGTATGACGCCGATCTCACTCACCATGGCGGTGCTGGCGGTGGTGTTGGCGGGGGTGTCGCTGCTCGGGCATCGCTCTCATACCGAAGAAGTCGTTCTTCAGGACAAGGCGAGCGATCAGTGGGCCTTCTACCAGGCCAAGAACATCCGTCGCCACACCGATGAGCTGTTCGCCGACCTGACCTCGGTGGTCGCCGCGAAGGACGCGGCGCAGGCCGCCCAGCTCCACGATAAGTACCTGGCCGAGGCAACCCGTTATCGCGACGAACAGAAAGACCTGGATGCCGAAGCTCGCAAGCTCGAGCAGGAAACCGAGCAGGCGGGAAAGCGCGCGGATCGCTATGATCTGGGCGAAGTATTTCTGGAGATCGCGCTCGTGGTCACCTCGATTACGCTGCTCTCGGGCCGGCGGGCGTTCTGGCACGCCGGAATCGTGCTCGGGTTAGTGGGCGTGGTGGTTGCCGCCACCGGGCTGCTGCTGCACTGATTGGGGGAGGAAGTGCCGAGGGGTCGGCAGCACTGACCTGGGGTCGGCACTGGGGCTCGGGCCTTCCCTTTTCCAGAAAATTCCTACTCACGAACTAGCCCATTTCCAGCTAATTACAATTAGTTCTTCATTGGAACCTTGCGGCCACTGGCGTGCATTAGACAGAGCCTACCCCGCGGGCTGGGGAATGCATCCGCCGGAGAATCGACCATGCTTCACAAGTGCGCAAATCCGGCCTGCGCCGTTCGTTTTCGTAACCTGGGGCGGGGAAAGCTCTTCCAAATTGAATCGGAATATCTTGAGGCGTCCGGACTGAGGCCATCGGCTTCCGGGCGCAGGGTTCGCGCGTTGCGCAGGGTGGAACGCTACTGGCTCTGTGACGAGTGCGCCTCGTCGCTCACTCTGACCTTTGACCAGAACCGTGGAGTAGTCACGGTTCCGTTGCCCGATGTTGCCAAACCGAGAGTCTTGACAGCACTTCGACTTCAGCCGCTGCAGTCAAGTGCGCCAACGGCGCGAACCGGTGGATCGCGGTGGGAAATGAGAGGGGCCACGTGGACAATCTAAAGATTCTCACATGCACGATTTGTGGGGAACAGAGATCCGGCCAGCAGCGCCGGTTTCTGATCGCCGAGGACCGTTGGCAGGATAAGCTCAAGATCTTGCATTGGGATGATCGTTTGGCGACCCACAAGGGGATTCATGCCGCCTGCGGGTCCGCGCACTTAGAAGAGCTGGTGGTTCACTGGATGACGACCGGATGTCTGGATCATCCATTTGCCCGGCTCGCCCCCCGGCGCGGCCACACACGGCACGCGCCCGGCCCAGCAAAACTCGATCTCTCGATCAGCGAGGGGCGCCTGATCGGCGAATTGTCAGTTCACCGCGAGAGCGTGCAGAGGGTGCTCTGCGAAAGCCCGCAATCCCTGCAAACCATTCTGGATGCCCTCCTCAGTGCCGGGCAACACGACTGTCCGGGTACGGAGCCGAACTTGGATTGGGAGGATGAACTGGTTCGCAGCCTGCTCCACGAAGCCTGAAGCCGGTTGCGGTCAGACCTCTCCAGACTTTTTCCACACACCCCAGTCCTCGGTCACGGCCTTGGCCATGTCCTTGGCGGCGACGGAGAGCCAATTCGGCTTCAGTCCTTTGAGATGTTTCCTGAGGTGCTTCACTGCCCGGCCGGTGCCCAGATGAATGTTGGCTGTCTCCCATCCCATGGCGGAAAGCAGCAGGAGTTCATCGTGGTCGGTAGGCAAGATGCTTAGCTCAATGCGGGAACAGTAGGGCGCCAGGCGGCGCACAATCCAGCGGCCACGCAACCGTACAAAAGGATCGGGGCAGCGCACGGCTCGGCTGAGAATGGCCTGGTAGTTGATTTCGGTCGAGGATTTTGCTCCGCTCGCCCAGTAGGCCACCGAAGGTACCAGCGCCTTGGCCTCGCGTGCGATTCTGCCTCCGTTGTATTCGGCGATGGCCACTAAGCGCGCGTGCCCCAAGCTTCCCAACCCCGCCGTGCGAGTGGCGAATCGGCAGATCAGTCCGCGCTCCGGCAGCAAACGCTCGATCGCATCTTGCGCGCCCTTGGGGATCTTGCCGCGCACACTGGCCAGGCTGTCCATCCTTTGCCAAAAATGCTCCGGATCGCGGGAAGCAACCGTCGCGATATCTCGCAACCAGCCATTTTGTTCTGCAAGCACGAACGGCCGCCCGCCGGCGACGATCGATTTCTGGTAACCCGCGAGGATGGCGGAGCAGGCATCCTTCGCCCTGATCTTTATGTGTCCGGCCGTAATGGCGAGCAGGGCGCTAGTTGCCAGGCGAACCAGATCGACGGTGTAGGGCAGCACGGCGGCCTCGTCGAAGTCATTGACACCCCAAACCAGGCGCCCTTCCACATCTCTCCAGGTGCCGAAATTTTCCACGTGCAGATCGCCGACGGCCAGCAGCCGAGGGGCCTTCGCCAAGTCGGGGCAGATCGCTGGCCAAACTTGCATCCAGCGATAGAAGGTGGCGCGAAAGAAGGGGAACGCCCCTTCCGCCATGCGAACGTGTTTCAGGCGTAGGTCGGGCTCGACCAGCTGCGTGCGCTGGCCCAGCCACCGTTCAAAACGCCGGGTTGCCTTCACGATGTTCATCGCGATCCGGATGGCCACGATAGAGCCAACAGGGCGGCCTGTCAATCGCGAGCGCCAGGCCCTCACCAGGCCCGAAGTCAACTGCCGCAACTGCGTCAAATCTGACACGGCGTCTCTGTGAGCCACGAAAACTCGCCGGCCCGGATCAGGTAAATAGCTGCCGGTCAATCACTTATCTTTTGGCCGCCAGCCTGCCATTCACTCGGGTGCAAGGCCACCCCGAGGGAACGATCATGGAGCGGACCGAAGGCAGATCGAAGGCTCAGAACAACAGGGCAGTATGGCTTGTCCTAGCGATTGTCTTGGCTCCGCTGGTCTCGGCGCACGGACAGCACACCGAGGCCGCAACCGAGGCTTTCTGCAACCCAAGGCCGCCGCGTCTGGTGCTCGTCAGCCTTCCGGATCGCCAGTTGGCCGTTCTCGACAACGGAGAACTGATTCGGACCTTCCCGGTGTCGGTCGGTGCCCCGAACAGCCCCAGCCCAGTGGGAGAGTTCCAGATCGTCAACCGCGTGGCGAACCCAACCTACTATCACCCAGGCTTAGTGATTGCCCCCGGCAGCGCCAGCCCCATTGCTCCGCGCTGGGTGGGTCTCAGCCGGAAGGGCTACGGAATTCACGGCACCAATGAGGCAAGCTCCATCGGGAAGGCCCGCTCGCATGGCTGCATTCGCCTTCGGAACCGCGATATCAAGCAGTTCTTCGCGATGGTAAGCGTGGGCGATACGGTCGAGATTCGCGGCGAGAGCAACCGAGAGACCGTCCAGATCTTCGGCGGCCCGGGCGCCCGCAACAGCATGGCGCTCGACCGAGCTCCGGGGTTTGCGATGAGCGGGGCAGCCGGCGGGCAGTAGAGAACGCAATTCATTCATTTGGAGGACACAATGCAGCTCTTAATCACAGCGATGGCAGTCATCGCCGGAATGGTCTTCTCTCTCGCGATCGCACTTCTGGTGGAAGAACTGATTTTCGGCAGAGTTTTCCGCCTGATCTTTGCCCAGCCGGCGGAAGTACGAGTCAAATCCGGGCAGAAGCGCTAGCCGCAGGTCAAGGAGAACCCTATGTTCTTTCTCAAGTATTTGCTGATGTCGGGCGGCATCGGGATGATACTCGCCGCTGCCGGGATGCTCACCTACGATCTTTATCAGCAACTGCTGTACCGGCAGGCAGTGGCAGCCGCTGGGCCTGGTCCCTTGCCGTCGGTGCCGTACACGCGCTGGCGAGGCGCGCTGGGGCTGGCATTACTGGCCTGGGGTCCCCTGTTGCTGGCGTTGGGCATTGTGGTCGTGCCTAGCGGAATGGCGGGGGTTCGCGTCAGCGAGACCAGCGGAACCCTAGCGGGAACGCTCTACCCAGGGGTGCACTTTGTCACTCCATTGGTCGAGAAGGTTGTTCTCTTTAACACGCGCGATCAGCTATTCACCACGGGCGAAGAGGAGCCCAGCCCGACGGTGTCTAAAACTATGGGGAAGCGCGAGCCACTCGAAGTCCAGGCCAAGGAGGGATTGGTGGTCGGGCTGGCCATCACTGTGCGCTACCGGCTCGATCCCCGGCACTTGGATTACATCGAGAGCAACCTGCCGCAGCCGGTAGAGAAGGAGATCGTGCCCGCCGTGGTTGCGAGCGCGTGGCGGGAACTGGTGCCGAATTACACCGTCCGGGATGTATTTGCGGCCAAGCGGGAGGAAGTTCGGCAGCGTGCTTCGGATGTGATTGCGCGGAAGCTAGCAGCGGATGGAATCGTCGTAAAGGAAGTCATGCTGCGCGACATCCAGTTGCCGGCGGACTACGCCAAGGGTTTGGAAAGCTTGCTCCTCAAAGAGCAGGAGGACGATCGCATGGGCGTGGAGACCGAAATCCAAGGCAAGCAAGTGCGGATTGCCGAACTTGAGGCTGAGGCCACCGAAGCTCAGCAGGTAAAGCAGGCGGAAGGAGCAGCGCAGGTGCACGTGCTCGAAGCCAAGGCCGAAGCCGACGCCATGCAATACACCTTGCCGCTGAAGCAGAAGCAGATCGAGCAGTCGAAGCTCGAAGCCGAAGCTCGCAAGCAAGCAACCGTCGAAAATGCGGAGGCCATGGCGCAGGCCAAGGTGATTGACAGCAAGGCCGAGATGGAACGGCGCAAGTTACTGGCGGAGGCCGAGGCCGACCGCATCCGCGTGACCGCTGCCGCCGACGCTGAGCGCATGCGGAGTGAAGGCGCAATCCTGAAACAGAATCCGCTACTGATTAACAAGATTGTGGCGGAACGCCTCTCGGACAAGCTGCAGATCATGATGGTGCCCTCGGATGGAAAGTTTTTCTTCGCCAATGACGTGCTGCGCAGCATGACCACAGCGAACCAGGCCAGTCAGGCGCAGGATGCGGAAGCTCCAGCACCACAGAATTGAGGATGGTACCGCCGGCGTCCCGCCGACTGCCCCAGGGACTTCGGCGCTACCGTCGAGCGAGGGTCGGATGACCGGTATTTGGCACCCTGCGGTTTATAATCCGCGCATTACCTTCTTGGGCATGCAGAACTTCTGGCTACGGCTTGTGCGCGCTGCCGGCTTCCTGCTGGTCGCTGTCTGCCTATCGGGTGGACCGCTGGCCGCGGCCAGCGACTGGACCGCGCCCGAGGGCCGCCTCGCCACCAAGATCGCCGCCGTTACGGGACCGGGAGCGGTGGCGCTCGAGGTCACCAACCGCTCTTCCCTCAGCCGCGCCGACTTCGAAGAGATCGGCCGCGGGCTGCGCAGCCAGCTCGCGGCGCTGGGCTTGCAGTTTGTGAATGCCGACCAGGCAGCCGCTACGATAGAAGTTTCGCTTTCTGAAGATCTCGAAAGCTACGTTTGGGTCGCAGAGATCCACCAAGCGGCCAACGAATCTTCGGTCGTGATCCTCTCCTCGCCACGCTCCGGCGGGGCGCCTGCGGCACAGGAAGCGTCCGGGGTCGTCATCCACAAGGCTCTGCTGTGGGTCCAGGCCGAGCAGATTCTGGATGTGGCGGTCATCGACGGCACTCCCACGCACATGGCCGTGCTCGATGCGAATCGAATTGCTCTGTACAAGCTCGCGGGCACCCGCTGGCAAATCGAGCAGTTGCTGCCGGTGACGCACACGCGCCCCTGGGCTCGCGATCTGCGCGGACGGTTGGTGCTACGCAAGGATCATCTATTCGATGCCTATCTGCCCGGCGTATTTTGCCGCAGCACCGCGTCCACTCCGCTCGCCCTCAACTGTTCTGATAGCGATGACCCCTGGCCGCTCGCGACTGAGCCGTTCAACCTGAGCGCATTCTTCACGCCTTCGCGAAACTATTTCACCGGCGCCCTGGCGCCGGGAGTGTCCAAACAGACCAGTGCCCCTCCCTTCTATTCGGCAGCGCCTCTTCCCCGAGACCAGTACAGCCTGTGGCTGTTTGCTGCGGTGGACGGCCAGGTTCACCTGCTCGACGGCGTGACCGACCAGAAGGCCGGGTCGCTCGATTGGGGCAGTGATATTGCCAGCGTACATAGCGGATGCGGATCGGGCTGGGACGTGCTAGCGACCAACCGCACCGACGGACCTGCCGACTCAGTGCGCGCCTTTGCCCTTGCCGATCGCGAGCCTGCGGTGGTGAGTTCTGCGCTCGAGTTCGACGGCCGCATCACGGCGCTGTGGGCTGAGACCAATGGGAACAATGCGATCGCGGTTTCGCGCAGTCTGGATACAGGAGACTATGAGGCGTTCCGGCTTAGCTTTACTTGTGGCCAGTAGCCTGCTGCTCAGCGCTGCCCAGGCCGCCACGCGTCCGCACTATGGTGGAACGTTGCGGGTTGCGATGGCTGCGGCGCCAGGATCTCTCGATCCGCTGGAATTGAATCAATCGGGCTCGCTCGCGGGCCGCAATCTGTCGCACCTCCTCTTCGACACCTTGGTCACGCTCGATGACCGCGGACGACCGCTACCCGCGCTGGCAGTTTCCTGGCAGGCCGATCCTGGCAATCAGCGCTGGCAGTTCCAGCTTCGTCGGGGCGCGACCTTCCAGGACGGGACTGCAGTCACCGCGGAGCAAGTCGCGTCCTCGCTGCGGGTGGCGAATCCCAGTTGGAGAGTGCTGGCCACCGGGGATACGGTCGTGATCGAGCGCGATTCGCCTTCACCGGAACTCGCGCCTGAATTGGCACTGGCGCGCAATGGCATTGCCAAACGTGGCGGGACGAAATTATTCGGGACGGGGCCATTTGTCATCACGGCGTGGGAGCCGGGAAAGAAACTCCGCCTGGCGTCTTCGAACGAGTATTGGGGCGGCCGGCCGTTCGTGGACTCGGTTGAAATCGAGATGGGACAAGGCTTTCGCGAGCAGATGCTGGCCCTCGATTTGGGCCGGGCGGATCTCATCGAGGTGGCGCCCGAGCAGGCGCATCGCGCGGCGGCGGAAGGGCGCCGGGTGGAGAGTTCTGCGCCGGTGGAGCTGATGGCGCTGATTTTTGCCCGGGACGCGCAATCGACCGAAGACATCCGGCTGCGCCAGGCGCTGTCATTCGCCATCGATCGCCAGGCGCTCAATAGTGTCCTGCTGCAGGGTGGAGGCGAGCCGACAGGGGCGCTGCTGCCCAACTGGATGACGGGCTACGCCTTTCTTTTCTCAACCAATGCGGATCTTGCGCAGGCCAACCAGGTGCGCAGCCAATTGCGGCAAGCCTCTCCCTGGACTTTGTCCTACGATGCGAGTGATCCGGTCGAGCGGGTGCTGGCGGAAAGAATTGCTCTCAACGCCCGGGATGCCGGCCTGCAGCTGCAGCTAACCAATTCCGCCACGGCCGACCTGCGGCTGGTTCGCATCCCCATCGCTTCGCTCGATCGCCGGGTTGCGCTCACCACCCTGGAGGCTGCGGTCGGAGTTCCGCTCTCGACTCTCAGCGCAGATTCTGCGGAGGATTTTTACTCCGCCGAGAGGCTGCTGCTCGAGTCGCGGCGCGTCATTCCCCTGCTGCATGCCAGAGTGAGCTTTGGCGTGAGTGGAACGGTCCGCAATTGGAGCGAGGGCCCGGGCGGAGGCTGGCGTCTCCCCGATGTCTGGCTGGGCGCGGGAAAGCCATGAGCTTCCGGCGCAAATTGCTGACGGTATTTGCGCTGACCGTGTTCCTGTCGGTCGGGGCGGTGACATGGATTGTTTCCACGGTCACGCGCCGGGCGTTTGAGCGGGATGACGATGAACGAGCCGCGGCGTTGGTGGCGCAATTCCGCCGCGAGTTCAACCGGCGGGGCGCTGAAGTTGTGCACCGCATCGAAGCCATCTCGGCCGGCGACCCGGCCATCCGCATGGCTCTCGCGGTAAGCCATGGCTCTCCGGACTATGGTGCCTTTCTGAACGCAGCGAAAAACATCGCCTCCGACCAGCAGTTGGATTTTCTCGAGTTCGTGGACAATCAGGGAACCATCATTTCTTCCGCGCAATGGCCCGCAAAGTTCGGCTACAAGGACAATTCGTTTCCGGGCACAGCACCGAAGGACGCATTTCTGCAGCAGGAGGAACTTCCCGAGGGCGCGGCCCTGGGTCTGTGTGCCGTGCGCGAAGTGGACGTAGGGGAAAAGCCGCTGTATGTGATGGGAGGACGGCGCCTGGACAAAGATTTCCTGGCCAACCTGGAACTTTCCGCAGGAACCAGGGCCATGCTCTATCAGAATCTGGGAAGCGGATTTTCTCCTCAACTGCTGATCGCTGCTTCCGACACCGTGCAACAGCCCGCACGGTTGGCCCCGCTTATCCAGCAAGTCCAGCAACAGCGTCAGGAGACGGGCGCGCTCATTCATTGGTCGGCAGACGCGCTCGACGATGAGACGGTGCATGCCATCCCGCTCACCGGGCAAGACAATCAATTGCTGGGAATCCTGCTGGTCGGCAATTCGCGGCGTCCTTATGAGGGGCTTCGCCGGCATATTCGTTCCGCTGCGCTACTGGCGGGAGGAGCGGGAATTTTGCTGGCAATTCTGTTCACCGGCTGGGCCGCGGGGCGCGTCACACGGCCGGTGGAGCGCCTGGCGGAAGCCGCCCGCGAAGTCGCCCAGGGCAACTGGGGCGCAGAGGTTCCGGTGACCTCCACCGACGAGCTAGGACAACTGGCCGAGGCGTTCAACCGCATGACCGCCGAACTGATCGAGCAGAGAGATCAATTGGTG
>Ga0182018_10005022_pt1 | contig 10829 bp, 8 predicted proteins | sample 812P2MmetaG_FD_120490 | JGI IMG/M metagenome (GOLD analysis project Ga0182018, IMG submission 120490) | Permafrost microbial communities from Stordalen Mire, Sweden - 812P2M metaG | ecosystem: Environmental > Terrestrial > Soil > Wetlands > Permafrost | place: Sweden: Stordalen | collected... | reverse complement strand
GCCGACCTTCATTCCTACAAAGCCCTGATCAAAGCCCGGAATCGCTCCGCCGACTCCCTGTACGAACGGCAAGGGCTGCGGGTCGCCCAGCTTGGGTTTGCCATCGGGGCCCATGATAGGCTTGCCGTCTTTATCCCTTAGCGGTAGGCGATGTTTGTCGGTGGAATCGAATATGGCTCCGTCGGCAGCCCGGTAGCCGGTGTAGAAGACCTTGTATTGCTTGTTGGTTGCGGCTGCCGGGCCGGTCCCGACCTTGATTTCCTGGTAGCGAAGGGCCACCGTGAAGACCGGCTTTTGAATTCCTTTGTGTTGAGGAATGTTGGCGGGTGCCTTGATGACGGCTGCAACCAGAGGCGACGCCGGAGCTGCTGCCTTTGGCGCCGTGGCAGACCGAGCAGCGGGCTTGGCGGCTGGCTTGGCGGCAGTTGTGGAACTGGGCTGGGAAGCGGATTGCGCGGCTGCGACTACGCCGGCGGACACAAGAAGCGCTGCGAGAAGAATTCTTTTCATGCGAAGAGACGACTCCATGGTTTCTAAACGGGAGTGTATCAGGGGATGGGCGACGAATGCAGCAGGACGGCTTCCCAGGCCGCCCCTCTGGAACGTGAAAAGGTGGGGCACAGAATCCCGATCGTCAAAAAAGGATTGGCCGCGGAATCTTTGTCGCCGAGTTGGGGCTGACCCCATCCCTGCGCCAAGTCCTTATTCCTCTTTATTGGGCATCCCGTACACTAACGCATGGCCTCCACACTGATTCATCTAGTCAGGATCTGTTGGCTGCCTGTGGCTTCATTTTTTGCAGGCGTCTTGAACTCGATTGCCGGGGGCGGGTCGTTCCTGTCGTTGCCGGCGCTCTTCGCCAGCGCCGGTGCCGCTGGGGTGGGGGCGGTGACAACCCAGGCTACGAATACGGTGGCTCTTTGGCCTGGGCAGCTCACATCAATGGTGGCATTCCGAAAGCAACTGCGTGCCCACGGGTGGAAGCTGGCTCCGCTGGGGATTGCGTCGGGGGTGGGCGGCTGGATCGGCGGCTGGCTTCTGTTGCACACAGGAAACAAACGCTTCAGGGAATTGCTGCCCTGGCTTCTGCTATTTGCGGCAGTGATGTTCGTGTTGAGCTTTCCGCTTGGGAAATGGCTGGCCTCGCTGTCGGGCGGCAAGCGCTACGAGGTCGCGCTGATCGTGGGGATGGTCGTGGTGAGCGTGTACGTGGGTTACTTTGGCGCGGGCGGCGGGTTTCTGGCAATGGCGCTGTTTGGGTTCTGTGGAGTGCACGACATCCACGAGATGAATGCGCTCAAGGTGCTCACGGCCGCAGTTTCAATCGGGATTCCCGCAATTACTTTCATTATTGCGGGCCGCGTCGCCTGGCAGTACTGCCTGGTGATGGCGGTGCTAGCCGCGCTGGGCGGATACCTGGGCGCGCACTACAGCCGAAGGGTGAATCAGACGACGCTGCGGCGGGCGGTGGCGGGGATCGGATTCGTTACTGCGGGGTATTTTTTCCTGGAAAACTACCTGCAACATCCGTAGCAGGAATATCCGCGCGCCTTACTTGCCTTTGATCCTGGTTTCTACTCCGTGCGCCATCGCAGTCCAGTTGATTCTGTCGATGGAGAACTCCTGGCGGAAGTCGATCTTGTCGGGCGAGAGAAAGACGTTCACAACTCGGTAAAAGGTGACTTTATCTCCCTCGCTGATCTGCCAGGGGAAGGTCCACGCGTTGCCTTCGATGACGAGTGTGCCGGTACCGGGTTCGCCGCCGTGCAGCGGAATCTGATAGTTCGCGTAGACGCCGTTCTTTCCGGTGTATGTAAACACGATGAGCACCTTCGAGTCGCCGTCGATGTACTGATTGCAGGCCATGTAGCCGCCGTCTTTCCAGCAATCGTTTCGGAGGGTGGTCTGCTCGTGCGAGGCCTTGCTGTGGGCAGTGTCAAAGTGGTCGATGGCCACGGTCCAGGTTCCGGCATAGGACCAGAGCGCGTCGACGTCGGCGGTTGGACTGGGCGGCGCGGCAGTTTGCGCGAAGCAGGAGGCTACGAGAAAAGAGGCAGCCAGGAATGCGGAGCAGAAAAGGACGGGGCGCTTCATGCAGCAATCCTCCGAATTGACCCGTTGGAAGGGATGGGGGGATGGTAGCCGAATCCGGGCTGAACTGGCGATGAAAAATCAGCACGTGGCGAGTATTCCGGCCAGGAGGGCCGTTCGCGGAGCGAGGTGTTCGAGGACGATGGACTCGTGAGCGGCGTGGGCGCCTTCGCCGACTGCTCCCATGCCGTCGAGGGTGGGTATGCCGAGGGCGGAGGTGAAGTTGCCGTCGGACGCGCCGCCGACGGCTGCTTCCGGGAGCGAGTAAGCCAGTTCGGCGGCGAGAGACTGAGCGCGACGGTAGAGCTGGACGGTGCCGCGAGTGCGCTCCATGGGAGGCCGGTTGATGCCGCCGGTGAGAGTGAGCTGGCAGCGCGGATCGAGTGCCCGAAGCGCGGCAAATCGGCGCTCAATGCGCGGGCCGTCGGCCTTGCGAGCGATGCGGACGTCGACCTCGGCCCAGGCATGTGCGGGAACCACGTTGGTGGCCGAACCGCCTCCGGCTGTGCCGACGCTGACAGTGAGGCCGCGCTTGAGATCGGTGAACCCGGAGACCGATTCGATGATGCGTGCAAGTTCGAAAAGGGCGCTTGCGCCTTTTTCAAAGTCGAGGCCGGCGTGCGCAGCGACACCCGTGACGTCGATGCGCCAAATGCCCGTGCCTTTGCGGGCCGTTTTGTAAGCGAGTCCATGCGCCGGCTCGAGAACAAAGACAGCAGCACACTGGACGGCGAGCTGCTCGGTGATCGCGCGCGAAACGGGGCTGCCAACCTCCTCGTCGGGATTGACCAGCAAGATGATCTCGCGCTGCAAGAGGCTGGCTTCGGCCAGCATCTCGATGGCGGTGAAGGCCATGGCGACGCCGGCCTTCATGTCGAGGATGCCGGGACCGCCGATGCGGTCTTCGGAAACGCGCCAGGGCATGGTGCGGAGGGTCCCGAGGGGCCAGACGGTATCGAGGTGGCCGACGACGAGAATCGGGCGAGCGGAGGTTGAGGGAGATTTCAAGCGGAACCGGGTTCGTGGGCCGAAACGGGCTTCGAGCACATCTCCAAAGTCGCGTTGCCGACGCAGCTTCACGCGGCCACCGAGGGCCCTGGCGTGCGATGCGGCCTGCGCCAAACAAATGTCAACAGCGGCTTTGTTCGTTGAGGGCGATTCCGCTTCGACTAGGCGGCGAAGAAGCTGAATGAGAGCCGGCTGCTTGCGCCGGGACCCGGCCAGGAGGGCGCGCATTGGAACTGTCGAAACAGGAAGAGAACCCAATAGGTCACCTTGCGCGGAGCGGGTGGGGCGCGTTCTTGGTACGGACTGATTCTACGACGGTTACTGTTGTGTAAGACTGAAATGCTTGGGAAACAACCCGAAATGAGGGAAAAGTGAAGACCAGAGTGTGGCAAAAATGCCACAGGGCCGGTGGAAAAGGGGTCGTCTAATCTAACCACTGCGGCATTTTTCGTGACATTCTCGTAACCCATTTTCGGAGCACTTATTTGGCCAATTTAGCTCACCTGGAGCAGACGATTGCAGGGCCCCTGGAGTTCTCAGGAGTGGGTCTGCACTCCGGAGCTCCCGTGACGATGCGCATGCTGCCTGCGCCTGCGGGATCGGGAATCGTTTTCAGGCGAACCGATCTGGATAACTTTGAGATACCGGCAAATGGGCGGAACGTGGCAAAGGTGAGCTACGCGACGAGTCTTATGCGGCAGGGCGTGCTGATTCAGACAACGGAGCATTTGCTTTCCGCGCTGATCGGCATGGGTGTCGACAACGTGATCATCGAGGTGGACAACCTGGAGCTGCCGATCCTCGACGGGAGCGCGCTGCCGTATGTGGAGGCGTTCCGAAGCGCGGGGATTCGCACACAGCGTCGCCGGCGCGAGACGATTCGCGTGCTCAAGCCCGTTGAAGTGCGCGAGGGGAACAAATTCATCGGCGTCTATCCGGGCTCGGGCTACAGCATTCAGTACGCGATCGAGTTTCCTTCGCCGATTGGGCGGCAGAGCGCGAGCGTGGACCTCGCGACTGAGTCCTACGGTGAGCTCATTTCGCCGGCCAGAACTTTTGGATACAAAGCTGACGAGCAGAAGCTCAGGGACATGGGCCTAATCCGCGGGGCGTGCGCGGAGAACGCGATTATCCTTGGGGCGAAGGGACCGGAGAACGGTCCGCTGCGATTTGACGATGAGTACGTGCGGCACAAGGTTCTTGACTTGATAGGGGACCTGGCGCTGGCGGGCCGGCGGATCGAAGGGCGCGTGGTGGCTGAGCGCGCTGGGCATGCGATGCACACGACGCTGGTTTCGCGGCTAATGAAGGATCGTTCGGCATGGGAGCTGGCGCATGTTCCGGTTGCGGAGGTTCGGACGGAAGAGCCGGAAACCGAAGGCTTGACAGAAAGCGCGCTGTCGAGGGCGGCGCTGCAGGGAGCGTAAGAGCAGGGAAAAGGGACCAGGGAAAAGGGAACAGACGAATGGCGGCGAAAGCCGCTGTTTTTTATTTTGGGCGAGTGCTGCACGCGTGAATCCCTGACTTTTCAAAACCCATACGCAATATCCAGGCAGTGCCTAACTCAATTCACGGTCAGCGTGCCGACGGTGATCAAGCTTGATGGGGCGGAAGAGTTGCTGAGATAGACGGTGTAGACGCCGGGCGAGACGGTCCAGCTTTCATTCGTGGTGTTCCAGTAGGACATTGGTTGAGAGGAGTCGTTCTGGTCGACCTCAATGGTGACCTGCTGCGCGGCTCCGGCATTCAGTGGGACCTTCTGCCAGCCCACCAGGCGCTTGGGCGGTTCGTTGAGGGCGGCGGGCATGCCGAGATAGATCTGAGGGACTTCAGCACCGGCACGGGCGCCCGTGTTGGTGAGCGTGAAGGTGACCTGGAAGTTGGGATTGGCGGCGTTGTTGAGATTATTCGCCAGTTGCGCATTCGTCACTGTGAATGTGGTGTAAGAGAGGCCAAAGCCGAAGGGGAACCAGGGGGTGAGGTTATTCACGTCGAACCACTTGTAGCCCACGTTGTAGCCTTCGGTGTAATTGACCGGGAAGATCGATCCATCCGCCGGCGGCTGAGGGATGGAGGGACGCGGAAGCTGATCGTCGCCCATGGGGAAGGTCACAGGCAATTTGCCGGAAGGATTCGTTTTTCCGAAGAGCAGATCGGCGATGGCGGGACCACCGTTCTGGCCGGGGTACCAGGTCTCGAGAAGTGCGTCGGTCGGGCCGATAAATGGAACCAACACGGGACCGCCGTTTTCAAGGACAACGATGGTATTCGGATTGGCCGCGGTGACCGCGGCAACAAGCGCGGCCTGCGATCCGGGATAGGTGATCTGGCCATCATCGATGATCCGGAGGTCCATGCTGGGCTGGTCCATGCCCTCGCTTGACCATACGGTGACGAAGACGATGGCCACCTGAGACGACTGTGCGAGCGCTGTTGCAGAGGAGAGGTTAGTGCCGTCGTTGAAGGTGACGGTTGCATTGGGGGCCATGGCCTGGATGGCCTGCAGAGGTGAGGAGGGATCCCAGATGACCTGAGCCCAGCAGGGCGGGCAGGGCTGTGTTGCCTGGACCAGGCCGCCACCATTGGGCTGTACCTGGGCCGAGCCACCGCCAGAGAGGACGGACGTGTCGGCGTGGCCGCTGATGATGGCGATCGACTTGATCGTCGATGCGTTCAGCGGAAGCAGGTTGTTGCCGTTTTGAAGCAGAACTGCGCCAGTCTCTTCGATTTCCTGGGCCACAGCGGCATCGGCTGCGAAAGGCACGGTCTGGATGTTTTGAGGGTTGTCAAAGAGGCCGACGGCGTACATGGCGCGCAGGATGCGTTGCACCATGTTGTCGAGGCGGGACTGTGGGACCTGGCCGCCAGTGATTACCTGGCCGAGCGACGAGAAGAACTGCTGGTTGGGCTGCTCCTGATCGAGTCCATTCAGAGCGGCGTTCACGGTGGATTGCGTGGCCCACCAATCGGACATAACGAATCCGGGGAAGTTCCAATCACTCTTGAGGACCTGATTGAGGAGGTATTCATTTTCGCAGTCGTACTGCGAGTTGGTGAGGTTGTAAGAGCACATGACGGACTGGACGCCGGAATCCTTGACACCGATCTCGAAGGCCAGCAGGTCTGACTCGCGGCCGGAGCGTTCGTCGATGATGGCATTGGCGGTGGTGCGGCCAGATTCCTGGTCGTTGAAGGAGAAGTGCTTGATGTCGCCGATGATGTGCTGCGCCTGGATGGCAGCGATGTGTGCGGCGGCGAATTTGCCGGCGAGAATGGGGTCTTCGCCTTTGGTCTCGAAAGTGCGGCCGTCGCGCGGCTCGCGACCGATGAGGTTGGTGTTGCCGCCGAGGTTCACGTTGATGCCGTAGTCTGCCAGCTCTGTGCCAATGATGTTTCCGTACTTGGTGGCTTCGTTCAGATCCCAGCTGGCGGTGTTGGCGAGCGATGAGGGCAGAGCAGTGGCGGGGCCAACACCGTTGCCGACACCTACGCTGCCGTCGGCGAGGTAGAGCTCTGGAATGGCGAGACGCGTATTACCGGGAACCCAGCCTGCTGCTCCACGCGGCACCGTGTAGCCGTAGGTGTTGTTTGTGGTCACGCCACCCTGCACCAACTGAAGCTTCTCCGCCTGGGTCATGAGCGAAAGCATGGCGGCGGCGCGGGTGTCAGGAGTTTGGCCGGCGCCTTGCCCGGGCGTGGCTGCGCCGGTGAGCGCAATGGTTTGTGTGGGCGTGGCGGCGTTGTCGGTGACGGTGAGCGAAGCGGAGCAGTTGGCGACGGAGGGGGGATTGAAGGTGACGTAGATGAGACAGGAGCCATTGACGGCGAGCGTGGTGGCGCAGGCGTTCGCGCCTGTTGAGACGGTAAAAGATGAGGCATTGGCGCCGGAGAGCGCGACCGAGGAGATCTGGAGCGGGGCGGTGCCGACGTTCGTGAGTTGGAAGGACTGGGCGGCGCTGGTAGTGCCGGTCATCTGGCCGTTGAAGATGTACGAGGAGGCCCCGAGCGAGGCAATGGGCGCGGAATGCGAGCCGCTGCCACCGCCGCCGCAGGAAGCGAGAAGAAGGGCGAGGGGGAACAGCGGGAAAACTGCGACCTTTGGCACCGGCAAGCGCGAAAGCAGGCGTCTGCGGCGGTTGCGCGAGTGCGAGATCAGGAGCTTGGCAATGAAAGCAAGAAGCGTACTGGCAAACGAGAGAATGGTACAGGCAAAAGAACGAGACATAGGGCCCTCACAGATATCCGGATACGAGGAACCCAACATGATAGTCCCGTTTGAGAGCAGGTGTCGTGGGATGTACGTATCGAAAGAGTGAACTTCTTGGCTGATTGTTGACGGGGGTGGGATTGACTGCGGCATGGGATGGCGCTACTCTCAAGCCCAGATACCGGATTTGGTCGCCTACACCATCCCGCGTTCTCGTTGCACAGCCCAGAGCTCTCGCTCGGACAAGTTGAACGCGCGGAAACCACAAGCAAAACCCAGAGACTTGCATCAAATGATGGTGTGGCCCTGTGCGCCATCTGGCTGGCGGAGTTGCGCGGGGCAGAGAGCCCTGTTGCCGGCAAACCGAAGTGCCGATGAAGTTGTGTGTGTTTGCCCGGAGGCTGCCGGCAAAGGCAGCAGCCGGAATCCATTCATAGTCCAACCCCGGAGTGGAGGCTGCCGATTCCTTTGAAGATCGCTATCGAGATCACCCCCAACCTTGAGCCGCTGTTCGGGACTCGCGATGAAAACGTAAGGCTGATGGAAGACAAGCTCGGTGTGCGGATCGATCTGCGCTCCGATGCGGTGCACGTTGAGGGACCGGAAGAGGGAGTGGCGCGGGTGGAACGCATCTTCCAGGATTTTGAGGCGCTCCGCAAGCAGGGAATCAATCCGCACAACGGCGAGCTGAATGGGATGCTGCGCCTGGTGACGGCGGACCCCACAACGACGCTGAAGTCGCTGGCCGACAGCGGCAAGCAGCGTTCTGCGGGCGTGAAGCGGACAGTGCAGCCGCGGTCGCCGAATCAGCGCAAATATATTGAGGCGATCGAGCAGAACGACATGACGTTTGGCGTGGGCCCGGCGGGCACCGGCAAGACGTATCTTGCGGTGGCGATGGCGGTGTCGGCTTTCAACGCGAAGAAGGTGAGCCGGATTGTGCTGGTGAGGCCGGCGGTGGAAGCAGGCGAGCGGCTGGGATTCCTGCCGGGCTCTCTCCAGGAAAAAGTCGACCCGTATCTGCGGCCGCTCTACGACGCGCTCTACGACCTGCTGGAGCCGGAGAAAGTTGACAAGATGCTGGAAAAGAACGTGATCGAGGTTGCGCCGCTGGCGTTCATGCGGGGACGCACGCTGAATGACGCGTTCATCATCATGGACGAGGCGCAAAACACAACCATTGAGCAGATGAAGATGTTTCTGACCCGCATGGGAGCGAACTCCAAGGCAGTGATCACCGGCGACATCACGCAGATCGATCTGCCCAACCCGCGCAAGTCGGGGCTGGTAGACGCCATCAACGTGCTCGATGGGGTGGAGGGGATTCAGTTCTGCCACTTTGCCGATGTGGATGTGGTGCGTCACGCGCTGGTGCAGCGGATTGTGCGCGCCTACGAGAGCCAGAAACCGCAGCAGCAGGAGTTGCCGCTCGGTGTGGGCGAGCCGATCGAAGTTGGGGCAGGCGGGCAGAGCCGCGACGAGGTGCCGCAGGCGCAGGTGATGCAGACGCCGAAGCCGCAGTAGATCCGATAGAACTCAAACAAGGCGAACGGACACTGGGCTACAAGGCTTGGTGTCCGTTCAGTTTTTTCTGGAGCATTGTGCTTCAATTCGAGCAGAGGCGCAATGCGTCCTCGAGAGGCTGGACGTTGCAGACAGAATGATCCAGAATTCTCAATTCCAACTCCAAGGGGGAGCCAATGCAAATTGTGAGCCAGAAGTTCCTGCTGATTTACTCTTCGACCGTGAGCACGGCGCTTGCTGTTGTGATTCTGATGAGTGCTGGCGCTCATAAGGGCCAGACCTTTGATGAAATTGACGTGCATCGGATCAATGTTGTCGAACCTGACGGCACCCTCAGGATGGTGATCTCAAACAAGGCAAGTCTGCCTGGAGTGATTGTGAAGGGAAAAGAACAGCCACCCAATGACAGGCCGCAGGCGGGCATGATTTTTTATAACGACGAGGGGAGCGAAAACGGTGGATTAATCTTTGGCGGCCGCATGAACGAGAAAGGGCAGGTAGTGGACTCGGGTGGCAGCCTTTCGTTTGATAAATACGGCGCAAACCAGATTGTTCAGCTCGCCGGCGTGGATGATGCAAACGACCGATTTGCGGGTTTGGCGGTGAGCGATATGCGACGCCGGATCTGGGTGGGCAGATCTGACGATGGCTCCGCATCGGTTTCGCTCATGGACGCCAAGGGCAAGAAACGCATTGAGATGCAGGTGACCGCAGACGGAGACCCGAGTCTTGAGTTCTTTGATGGAAACGGGCTGGTGGTGCAGCGACTGGTGCCGGACGCTAAGCCCTGATTTAGCGCTTCGCGTAGAATTGAAGGTGAATCGAGGACGTCCGCCACCGCGGACGGCTTCGAGCACGATGATCCTCCTCGATCCAGACCTGAACCAAGGACCCAAGCGCAGATTGCATTCGGCGCTGCCGCCCATTGGCGTGCAATCCAGCCGCGGTCCCGGGTCTGAACGGATCCCTACGATATCCACCTTGCAGCGATTCCTTGTTCGGGCTGGGGAAGCTGTCCGTCTGAAAGGTGAGGTCTCCGTTCTGCTTACAACGGACGCTGCACTTCGCAAGCTCAACTGGCAGTTTCGGAGGAAGAACAAGGCTACGGATGTGCTGAGCTTTCCGCCGGAGGAGTTCATCGGGAGCAAAGAGAAGATTGCGGGGGACCTGGCGATCAGCGTGGAGACGGCGCGCAAGCAGGCCGTCGAGCAGGGACATGCGCTGTCCTGCGAGCTGCAGATCCTGATCTTGCATGGACTGCTCCACTTGGCGGGCTACGATCACGAGACGGATGAGGGCGCGATGGCGCGGCGCGAGATGAAACTACGGGCGAAGCTGGGAATGCCGCAAGGGTTGATTGAGCGAGCCGGCGAAAAGACAGCGGACAGCAGGCAAGGGCACAAGAAGGCCGTGCAGCCATGAGCGCGCCGGCCATTGCAATGGTGGTCGCGCTGGCTGCGGTGTTGGCGCTGGCCTCGTACATGCGGCGCGTGTATGCCGAATTCGGCAAGATTCTGGCGCGGGAGATTGAAGAGAATCTTGATGCATGGGAAGAGCTGATTGAGCCGCATTTGGGGCTAACACGGGAGCACGCGGCAATCTGCGCGGGCGTTCTGGAGCAGTTGTCGCTGGCAATCATTGCGTTGGAGTTTGGCGCATTGCTGTTTGACCGGGGGCCGCACTTTGGGCGACCGAGCTACGCTGAGATTGCGCAGGCGGTGCTGGGTGTGGTGCTGGTCGTGGTGGTGTGCAACCAGGTGCTGCCGGAGATGCTGTTCACTCGCACGCGCGGGCGGTGGGTGCGCCGAATAGCGTGGGCGATACGAATCCTGCTGTGGCTGATGACCCCGATCACGGTGTTTGTGCGGTTCTTCTTTTCGGTGGGTGCTCTGACGGAGCAGCCGGCGAGCGCGGAAGAAGAGACCGCGGGCGATGTGGAGGCGCTGCTCGAAGCCGGCGAAGAAGAAGGCATTCTGGAAGAGAGCGATCGCGAGCTGGT
>Ga0182018_10005019_pt1 | contig 10833 bp, 10 predicted proteins | sample 812P2MmetaG_FD_120490 | JGI IMG/M metagenome (GOLD analysis project Ga0182018, IMG submission 120490) | Permafrost microbial communities from Stordalen Mire, Sweden - 812P2M metaG | ecosystem: Environmental > Terrestrial > Soil > Wetlands > Permafrost | place: Sweden: Stordalen | collected... | reverse complement strand
GGGCGGCCGCGGCCCCAGTTACGAGGTTTCGGTCAGTCGAGTCTAAACGGAGCGCTAACGTGTTGCCAGGCTACCTCGGTGCGTTGACCATCGTACTCCTGATTTCCATGGTGATCGTGCGCGTATGGATGCTAAATCAACGTGGAATCGTGGCCATGAAGTTCGGCACGGTCGACAAGACCGACTTCTTGATACCGCCGTTTGCGTTCCTGTACTTCTATCTGGTATTCGCCGGCGCGTTCAACTGGCCGGCCGTCGCGGGCGAAGATCTCTTTCGAGCTTCGTCGTTGCAGTGGATCGGCGTCCTGCTCTGCGCATCAGGGTTATGCTTGATGGTCGCCGGCCTTGCGTCGTTTGGGTCGAGTTTCCGCGTCGGAATCGATACCCAACACCCAAACGCCCTCATTACATCGGGAGTTTTCGCGTTTACCCGCAATCCTATCTATGTGGCCTTCGGCTCTGTCCTGCTCGGTGAGTTCTTGATACAACCGCGTTGGCTTCTGTTGCTATACCTTGCCGCGGGCATAGCATTGTTTCACCGCCAAGTTCTGCGTGAAGAGGCGTACCTTCAAGAACACTACGGGGCGGAATTCACGGCGTACCGGGCGCGCGTACGACGGTATTTGTAGCCGTTTTGAATGAGGCTTCGCCTGCCCGGTCGAAAGAGTCTGAACAAATGCATCTTCGACTTGCCGTCGTCGTGTTGGTGGCCTTTCTGACTGCGTGCAACAGCAGCAGCAGCACGATCGTCACGCCTGCGCCCGTATCCGTTAACGGTACGGACACCGATTTCGTCGTGAGCGGGCGCTACATCGACGTGAGCGACGCTCCGGCGGGCTCGTCGCTCCGGCGCGCGGTCGGAGCGAAGTTCTTCATCAAGGGCCTGGTCTATTGGCCGACGCCGAGCGGGAAAGGCGTGGCCGACCCGCCGATGCTCGACGACGCGCTGCGCGACGGCAACATGGCAGTCTGGTCGCGCGACCTTCCGCTGATGCGAGCGATGGGTGCCAATGCGATTCACGTCTATAACGTCGTGCCGCCGCCCTACGACGATAAGACCGGCCCAATCACCAAGTTTCTCGACGCCGCTTGGAACGGCGGGACCAAGCCGGTCTACGTCCTTATGAGCATCCACTTCAACGGCGACGTGTTATTCAATGCGGACTCGGTGCGTGCGCTGGCCAAGCAGTATCACGATCTCGATGCGAAGTACGCAAAGTACCCGGCGGTCTTCGGCGTTACCATCAGCAACGAGATCGGCGCCGACAACTTCATCACCCAACAGAAGTGGTGGGACGGGTTCAACACCGTTGCGAAGGCGGCAAAGCAAGGATTTGCCGACGGCGGCGATGCGGATAAGATCGTGACGACCTCAGAACCCGACGGCAACATCGGCTTCGTGAAGGCTGGCGAAAAGTTCGGAGCCGCCGTCGACGCGTGGGGTATTAACATCTACCGTGGTCGGACGTTCTTAAACCTCTTCACGCAGCTCAAGAACACGACGACCAAGCCGACGATGCTGACCGAGTATGGCGCGAGCGCGGCATATCACCCGGCGTGGAGCAACACCTACAGTTGGAAGAATGGCTTCTATCAAGAGACGCAGTGCGTTCCCGACAAGAAGGCCGGCCCGAGCAATCGCGACGTCAAAGAGCTGACGCCAAAGGGTGACCCGGGCATGCCCGGTCTCGTCGATCTGGTTTGGAACAACGGCCGGTGGCTAGCGTCGGGATTTACCGATGAGAATGGCATCGTCTCCGGCGGATTCTATTTCGAGTGGACCGACGAGTGGTGGAAGAGCGGCGACAAGGACGTGCATCAAGGCAACGACACATTCAACGGCGGCTTCCCGGGCTGCAGCGACGATCAAGCGTGGTTCGGCCTCAACTCCGTCTCGCCAGGCAGCAGGGGCGTCGATGTCCTTACTCCGCGACCAACGTTAACCCAGCTCAAGCAAAGCTGGAAGTAGGTTTCATACAGTCGCGCTACTGGAAGAGTTTCGTGGCGTTGTCGATCGTGACGGCGATGCCCCATGCCAGCGGTAGTCCGACCCAGAGCCAGGCCACAACGAGCATTGTCGTGTTGCTGTCTTCGGGGCGCATGCGTTCTTCAAGCTGATCCATCGTAGAAACCTCAGGTTACGGTTTGCGCTTCGAGATAGTGGCGCTCGTCTACAGGGCGAACCGCGAGATCGCACAGGAGCCCGACGACTAAGAGCGCGGCCATGACGTACATGGTAACGGAGTATGCGTCGGCCTTGGCGACGCCGTGATTGATCTCGTACTCGCGAATGTAGTTGATCAGGACGGGCCCTGCGATTCCCGCGACCGACCATGCCGTCAGCAGCGCTCCATGAATCGCGCCGACGTTGACGGTTCCGTAGAGATCGCGCAGGTACGCCGGAATCGTCGCGAAGCCGCCGCCGTACATGCTGATGATCAACAGAAACGACAGGACGAAGAGCGCGACGGCGTGCAGATGTCCCCAGGTTGGAACGAAGGCGTACAGAACCGCACCGGCGATGAAGAAGATGGCGTAGGTTCGCTTACGCCCGACGAAGTCCGAGAGCGATGCCCAAAAGATTCGCCCGCCCATGTTGAAGAGGCTGATGAGGCCGACGAAGCCCGCCGCCGCCACGGCGGTCACACCAAAAATGTCTTGGATCATGAGCGACGCTTGGGCGATCACTCCAATCCCGGCGGTGACGTTCAAGCAGAGCACGAGCCAGAGGAGATAGAACTGCGGCGTGCGCAGGGCTCGTTCCAGCACGACGTTTTTGCTCGTAATCATGGCCTGCGAAGCGACCGGCGCGATGTAGCCGGCAGGCTTCCAGCCTTCTTGCGGGATTCGCACGATCAGCGAACCGACGACCATCCAGATGAAGTAGAGAACGCCCAGCACGAACATCGTCTGCGCGACCCCGGTGCCCGATGGGTTGGCGAAGTGTTTCATGAGGAGTACGGAGAGCGGCGCGCCGATCATTGCGCCGCCGCCAAAGCCCATGATGGCGGTGCCGGTCGCCAAGCCCGGCCGGTCGGGAAACCACTTGATCAACGTTGACACCGGGGAGATGTAGCCGATGCCGAGTCCGCATCCTCCGACCACCCCGTAGCCGAGATAGACCAGCCACAGCAGATGTGCGTTCACGCCGATACCTGCGAGGATCAAGCCGCCGCTAAAGCAGAGCGCCGCGACGAACATCGCCTTGCGGGGGCCCGCCCGCTCCACCCACTTGCCGCCAAATGCCGCGGAGAGGCCGAGAACCAAAATGGCGAGGCTGAAGATCCAGCCCAGCTCGGGGACCGTCCAATCGGCACCGGGCTTTGGAGCGGTGATGCCGATCGCTTGCGCCATCGGCTTGGTAAAGACGCTGAAGGCGTACGCTTCGCCGATGCAGAGATGAATGCAAAGCGCCGCAGGCGGAACCAGCCACCGATTGAAGCCAGGCTTCGCCATCGCGTTGGATCGATCGAAGAAGGCCATAGACTCAATTGCTACGCGCCCTCGCGGGCCCCTCTTGCGTAGCGGAAGGAAGGCCGTCGCCCGAAGGTAGTAACACACTCTTCGTATGGTAAGAAAAGCCGTTTGGGCGTTGACATTCGCGCTCGTTCCTAGCCTGGCGCTGGCATCCCCGACGGCGCTGACGCCCTCGCAGATCATCGCTCTCGTTAAGGTGACGCCGCAGCTCAAGATCGATCGGAGCGTGCCGCCGTCGTCGGCATTCGATCCGAAGTCTCACCCGTACGTTGATGTGCTAGGCGCGCCCGAAGGACAAGCCATCGGCGGATACGTCACATCTGAGCTCGCGCACCAGGGAACGCTTACGAGCGGCTATGAGGTGCTCGCCGTTCCGCTCGATAGCGGCGGAAGCGGCGGCGTCTTTACCCAGATCGTCTTTGCTCGCCGTGGCCACGTGTCGTTCGTTTATGCGGGGCACATCGATTCCGCCGGTCACCTCGGCGTGCAGGTCAAAGGCGGGAAGCTCGTCGCGACCTCGCCCTACTACGTGGCCAAGGATCCCAATTGTTGCCCCTCAAAATTCATCGTTGCAACCTACACGATCCGCGACAACAAACTGCGTCGGACCACGCAGCGAATGATTCCTGCGCCAAAGCCGTCACCCTAGCGGGCCACCGTAAGGAAAAGGCATGTCGAGAAAGCGTACTCCCGGCCCGCGATTCGATGCCGAAACGATTCGCGCTTGCGCCGAACTGCTGAGGTGTGTTGAAGAGTCGCGCCCTCTTCGCGCCAACCCTCTCGCCAAGCGAATATCTCCCTCAGTCGATCGCCGCGACGTTGCAAGAGTAATGCAGTCTGTGTTCGGCGAGCTTTCGTTGCGACAACGTGAAATCGTCGTGCGCTGTGACATCAGGGGCGAGCGCTGCGACGCGGTCGCAAAGTTACTGCACGTTTCCGAGCGCCACGTCTTCCGCGAGCGGCGAACCGCGCTCAGCGCCATCGCGCAGCGGCTTCTCGCTGAATTACCTGCGGGGGTCGAGCCGGCCGTCACCGTCGCGCCCGACGCCCTCGACGTTCGGGTAGCGCTGAGCGGGGCTCTCGAGAACGGCGGCAACTGGCAGGCGGCTGCAGATATCCTCGAACGGCTCGCGGTCGACGTCGCGGCGGCGGAGGAACGCGGGTTGGTCGAGATCCGTCTTGCCCGGTTGTATCGGGATGCGGAGCAAATTGTGCCGGCCCGCCATCACGCCTCCCTCGCGACGACGCTGGCGTCACGAGTCACGATCGGCCACGAGTTGCAATGCGTCGAGGCCGACCTGGCCGTAGCCGGAGTCGCCGTTGCTTCCGGAGATTGGAAACTCGCCGGCGACCTCGCACAGCAGAGCATCGTGCGACTGCGCCCGTTGGCCCCTGGAAGCCTTGGAACGCGCGTCCCTAACGCGCTGGCCGAGGCGCTGCTTCTCAAAGCCGAGCTGCTCGTCGACAACGGTGGCGTCGATCCGGCTTTCAAGCTCGCGTCGGAGGCGTCCACCGTCCTCGGCCAGAACGGCGCCGAACCCTCAACTGAGATCAGCGCCCGCGCGATGGTTGCGCTGACGAGCCTCCTTTTGGCGAAAGACGCGCAGCGTTCTGAATTGTCGCTCTGGGAATGCTATCGCGACGCGCTCGCGGGCGGCCTGATCCGTGGCTCGTTGATCATCGCCACGCATCTTGCGACATATTATCGTCTTAATGACCGTTCGGCGGACGCGCTGCGATTGCTGGCGCCGCTCGTCAGCACTGCGCGCGTAGCCGGGTCCGGATGGGTGCAAGTCGACGTTTTAGCCCAGCTCGTGCACGCGAATCTCCAGGCGGGTTCACTCACCGCGGCCGCCGCCTACGCGGCGCAACTCTCTGAGTGTACGGCCGGCGGTCCGCTGACGCACGCTCAAGTAGAAATGGCGCGCGCACGGATCAGTCTCGCTCGCCGAGAGTTTGCGTCGGCCCTCGGTGCGGCCGGCGCGGCCGAAGCGACGTTCGCGAGGGTTGGGCTGGGTCGATACACTGGAATGGCGCTGCAGATGCAGGGGGAGGCTCTCGCTGGGTTGGGCGAGGCGGAGCGAGCGCAGAGGACCATCGCCCAGGCAATCGATGTGCTCAAAGAAACGAGCCACCCGCGTCCGTTAGCCAAAGCGTATCATGTCATGGCGAGGATTACCGGTCGGCGGCAGTATGCGGTTGCGGCGCAAAAGCTGCTCCGTGAAGTCGCTCCTTAATCAGCTTTTGCACTCGGCCGAGTTTTTGGTCAGCGCACTGACACGAATTGCCGCACCACGTTCAGGGTTTTTTCATATTTGCTAACCAAAGTAAAACCTGAGACACTCGCTCTTCACCACTGGAGGGGATTTGCGTGAAGAACCGCTCCGTTTACATTGCTCTCACCGCGATCTTCGCTGCATCTTGCTCGGCGCCCGGCCGCGACGTCGGTGGTCCCGTCACCCCTCTCTTACGAAGCGCCGCGCAGCCGTTTGCGCGAGGCGCGGTTGGTCCAGGTCTCACGGTAACGTCCAAATTCGGCGGTCAAATTTTCGGCTGGGCGATCGATGAGAACGGGACCGACGGGGTCCTGACGGAGGTCACGCCCCCCTCGGGGTCTCCTTTCACATCCGTCGTTGAGACCTTCGACCAGACGACAGGAAAAATTACAAAAGTGGTTCGGAAACAAAGCGGCGGGCCGTCCGGCGGGCGCGAGTTGTTTGTCGACGCTATTCTGGCAAACGACGTCGGCCTAATAGACGACGAACGACGTCACGTTGGGCGCCCACTCCGAGACGTCTATTATCTGATGGCCCCCGTTTCCGGGAAGAAGATTACCGGCACCTGGACGCGTCCGTCTGGATATGACTTCCTTCTTTGGGACATTGCGGACCAGCAAACCAATCCTGACGCAATCATGGCGGCCACGATCGTCGCACATGGCATCAGCCAGCCGCCCACCTTCGAAGTCGTCGTGACGGACGTTGCAACGAACAAGCTTCTGCAGACGCTTTACGCCCCGCACGGGGACGGCGTGAACTATCCGTACTTTGTTGCAGAGGATACGACGACGCAGCATGCGTACGTGCCGGCCGCCAACTACGACTCGCAGACGGTCTTCATCGACTACGATATCCAAAGCGGACACGCTTCCAATAACTTCGTTGCTCCTCCATTCAGCGGTCCAGTTGCTGGCATCGCGATCGACTCGGCAACACACATGATGTGTACGACGACGGGCTCAACCTACAGCGTCCAGATGTACGACCTCAAGACGAAGAAGCAAACGTTTTACGGACAGATTCCAAATGCGGGAGGAGAAGGGCAAGCGGGCAGCTCGATTGCAGCCGATCCAGTCAATCACCTTTTCATAGTCGAGCAACCGAACTCGTTGAAGGGCGGCAGCGAGATCTACGTTTACGACGAAAAAGGGAACGTGCTGGAGAGCTTGACGGGCTTCGCCTTTAGCCCGTTGAGTGGAATACAAATAGTTGCCTCGAACCGGAGCGGCTTCGTCGCTGCTCGGCAGCCAAATCAACTCCAGTCGTTTACGTACTAATCTAGCCGGTATCGGGATGTAACGGCCGCTGCGGGCTACCGCGATTCACTAACGATGCGGGCAGTCCTGATGTAATCCAATCTCGGAAACTCTTTCTTAAGATAGGCGTTGCCCTGCGACGCGATCTTATCTTGATCCGGCTGTTCCCCGTAGCCGGAGTAGATGTGGTCAACGTTCTGCATTCCGCTCGTGACTCGGCCGATCGGAGCAAACCCCATCCCGTCGAGCCGCGCATTGTCGCCGAGGTTGATGAAGAGATGCGTCGAGCGGCTGTTCGGCTCTGACGTGGCCGCAAACGATACCATCCCACGCGTATTCGACGCCTTGGGCGGATCGTCGGGAATGTTGGTATCCCACTTCTTGGTAACCACGGGATTGGCCGCTGCGCCCCACTGCACCACGAAGCCCGGCACGACGCGGTAAAAGCGAGCGCCGTCGAAGTATTTCGCCTTAACCAGCTGGTAGAAGCGTTGGGCGCCGTGGGGCGCGAGACGACGGTCCACGTCGATGACGACGGGCCCTTTACTCGTGTCGAGCAATACGCGATACGTACCGGAGGCCGATGCTTGCGGGGCCGGCTCCTTGGTCGCACCGATACAACAGGCAAAGGCCAGCACCAAGGCGGCGACCGTTGAAAATTTGTTCATTGCGAGTCCACCTTCGGCACGCTCCCACTGTCATCCTGACCCTTGGGCAACAGATCGCAAAACCAAAACCCCTTGGCCGCGCGAGTGTTGGACGACGGGGAGACCGCTGGGGTCGCGGCATCGTCAGCATCCGTCTGCTCGACGCGGCGGTAGACTTTCTCCCCAATCGTCACGTCAATGCGATCGTTGAAGATCGGGCCGGCATACGCAAACGAGTGGAATTCGCCGTTCTCGCCACAGGGGTCGACGTCGGGCGGAAGGGTGTTGATAAAGTCCCAGTCGACGATCCGGCCCAGCGCCGTCTCATCCAGGTAGGCATCGCTAACACAACACACGATCGATCTAAAGCCGAGATCGATAAACTCTCCAATAACCGTACGCGTGTCGAGCTTCCAAAGTGGGAAGAGAGCGCACATCCCGATACGTGCGAGTTTGTCCTCGCGCCAGCGCCGGAGATCCTCGAGAAAGATGTCACCAAACGCAACGCTCGATACGCCGTCCTCCTTGTGCGCGAGCAAATGGGCCGACATGTTGCGCTCGTACTCGTCATTCGAACCGTCGTTGACAAACACTACATCCAGCGGCAAGCCAACGGCGCGCGCCTGCGCCTGCGCTAGTTCGAGGCGGACTCCATGCATCGACACTCGCGAGAATCGCTCGTTCACGGTGGTAAGAAGGGAGACGATCGTATATCGATCGTCTTGCAGCATCCTGTGCAGCGCAAGCGCAGAGTCTTTCCCGCCGCTCCAGCAAAATACGATCCGTTCACTCACGGCTAGTCCTCGACAAGCCGGCGCTCGCGCTCACCCGCAGGCAGGCGGCGCCGTGGGGCTCGATAAAAAGCTGCAGCACCAGTGACATTACCAACCACAGCTCCGCCAGCGCCAGCCTCGGCACCCGAGGCCGGAGACGACGCGCAAACGATTCATCGCATCGAAGCCTTTTCCGACATCGTCATCGGCTTTTGTCTCGCCGAGATCGGCTTGGGCCTGTCGATTCCAAGCACGGGGGCGACCCTTGCGAACTTGAGCGGCAACGTCCTCGTTTTCGCCGCCTCATTTTCTCTGGTCGTGATGCTGTGGTGGAACCATCACCGGCTCTTCAAGACCTATCTGGTCCTTACTCCTGCGGTGCTCGTCATGAACTTCGCGCTGTTGGGCGGACTGGTGCTTATGCTCTACTTTATGCAGATCGGGGCGCGAGATATCACGGTGCAGGGTGGCGGCCCATATTTCTTTTTCCGCCTCACGTTGCTGAGCTTTGCGGCCGTATACGCGCTGCTGGCCGGGATGTTCGCGATCGGCGTGCGTGCGCGATGGTCGGCGCTACCGCCTGGTGACTTTGCCTGGGGTGTTGAGCGAACGGCGCACATGTTCTCGGTGGCGGCGGCATTCACCGTCGTTGCCGCCGCCTTGGGCCTGACGCACGGAAGCGTCGATGTCGGCGGCCTGCACGTGACCTCGCTCGAAATCGTGCTTCTCGCGATGGCTTTGTGGCTGCTCGTATTTCGCCGAATCATCCTCCCGCATTTCGTACGTCGCCTAGGACGCAGCTACAGGTGATCGTCTATAGCCGCCTAAAGCCCGTTCCATGAAACTGCAAAATCGCATTTACGCGGCGACCCTGATCGCTGTATTTGCTGTAGTAGCAGTCGGGGCAACTCCAGCTCGCGCAGCACTCATGGCGTTCTACAGTTTTAACGGCACGTTGAACGATTCTAGTGGAAACGGAAAAACCGCGACCGACACCGGCACGCCGGTATACGTCAACGGCGCGCCCTTCGGTGGTCAGGCAATTGAGTTTGACGGGAATGGCAAGGCGATCGTGACCGCGCCGCTTGACATCAGTGTCGCGGCCGTACCGCAAGTTACGTTCGGAGCTTGGGTCAAAGCAGCGTTTTACGGCAATCCGCAGTACGGCATCATCTCAAACGACGACGGCGGCTACGATCGGACGTTGGATATCGATAGCCGCAGTGCAAAAACGAGTGCCAACTGGTCTGCCTTCGTTGGCACATCGGTCGTCGGGAAAGTTCCGGTCGTTGCGGGCAAGTGGGTATTCCTGGCGGTAAGCTACGACCAACATTCATTGCCTGGACGATACGCGTTCTATGTCAACGATGGTTCGCGCACGACAGTACTCTCTGGTCCGGCCGCCTTCGATCGCGACAGCGTGACCCGAACCGTAACGATCGGGCACAATGCCAGTTTTGATCAGCCCTTCAACGGCGACGTCGCCAATGCGTTCTTTTACCGAGGGATCTTAGCGAGAGATCAGATCGAGGCGATCATCGCGAGGGGTCCCGTGGCAATCCCGGGTTACACCGCTCATTCATAGCTTCCTCATGGGCCGGGCCGCCGGCCGCTACAATGGCGGCGGCACGCAGGTGCTAGCGACCCGGCGGCACGTGGCAATGAGGTACGGACCGGTACCCACCGCAAACGGTGATCCCTTGGCCTGTTGCAGCGCACCGCTGGTCGAATTGATGGCGTAGGCCGAAACATTGTTCGAGCTATCGTTGGCGGCATACGCGAACTTGCCCAGAGGGTCCACCGCCACGCCATCGGTATTCGTGCCCGCCGCAAATGGCGAGCCTTTCACTGCTTTCAGCACGCCGCTCGTGGCGTTGATCGCATAACCGGAAACATGGTTGGAACCATTGTTAGGCACGTAGACGAACTGGCCCGTAGGGTCGACAGCCACGCCATAGGGTTGCGTGCCTGTGGCAAACGGCGACCCGGTCACCGGCTTCAGCGCGCCGCTCTTAGCGTCGATGGTGTAGGCAGAAATGCTATTGGAGCCATTGTTGGCCGCATACGCGAACTTGCCCGAAGGGCCGACGGTTACGAAATATGGCTGGCTGCCGGCGGCAAATGGCGATCCTTTCACCGGTTTCAGGGCACCGCTGGTCGAGTCGATGCCATAAGCCCAAACGTTATTGGAGCCATCGTTAGCGACGTAGGCGAACTTGCCGTTCGGATCGACTGCCCCGAAATAGGGTTGGCTGCCTGCTGCAAATGGGGATCCTGTGACCGGCTTCAACGCGCCGCTGGTCGCGTCGATGGCATATGCGGAAACGTCATTGGAGCCATGGTTAGGTACGTAGGCGAACTTGCCCTTAGGGTCGATTACCAAACCAGTGGGGCCAGTGCC
>Ga0182018_10005018_pt1 | contig 10836 bp, 6 predicted proteins | sample 812P2MmetaG_FD_120490 | JGI IMG/M metagenome (GOLD analysis project Ga0182018, IMG submission 120490) | Permafrost microbial communities from Stordalen Mire, Sweden - 812P2M metaG | ecosystem: Environmental > Terrestrial > Soil > Wetlands > Permafrost | place: Sweden: Stordalen | collected... | reverse complement strand
GCAGCCGCTCTTGACGATCCGCGCGATGCTGACCAGCACGATGCCGGTCGCGGGAATCGTGGTGGCGCTGTGCGCAGCGGCCGCGGCGGTGTCCGCGACCGCGCTCACCGCAGGCGCGCTGGCCGGACGCTACGGGCCGCTTCACCTCGGTCTGCTCTATCTGCCGGAGGTCGCCGGCGCGGTCATCACCGCGATCGTGCTTGGCGCGGTCCTCAGGACGCGTCGAATCCATTACCTCCCCTTGGCCGGCATGGTGTCCCTCGCGGCCGGGATCGCGGTCTTCCGCATCTCGGTGCCGTCGAGCCAGGCGCTCACGCTGGTCGGCTCGGGGCTGACCGGCATCGGTCTCGGCGCGACGGTCGCGCCCGCGCTCTTCGTCGCCGGCTTCTCGCTGCCGGCCGCCAACCTCCAGCGCGTGTTCGCGATCGTGGAGCTGATGCGGGCGGTGGCGGCGTTTATGATCGCGCCGATCTTCGCCCACTTCGCCGCAACCGTTGGTGGCAACCTCGATGCCGGCACTGGCGATGCGCTTTGGATAGGCCTCGGGATCGCGGTCGGCGGCGCCTTACTCGGCGTCGCGATCTACGCGCTCGGCGGCGCACGCCCACAGGCGCCAGACATCGACCGCTTCCTGTCGGGAGCGGCCCCTGCGTGGTACTCACCGCCGCTGCTCGCGAGAGTTCGCCCGGGCTCGACCCCAGCACGCCCTGCGACCGAAAGCGCCAGCTGACATGGCGTCGGCCGACCGCGACGCCGTAACGGCAACAGCGCCGACAGGCCCGGTGCTGTTTGCCTATGACGGCTCCGAGCTCGCGAAACTCGCGATCGAGGAGGCCGGCAAGCAGCTCGCATCTGGGCGCGACGCGCTTATCGTCTGCGTGTGGCAGCCGGCAGACGTCGGATTTCTGCCTACCAATCCGCGGCAGTTCGACGCGCAGGCGGCCGGCGAGGTACGGAAGGCCGCGGAGGAAACTGCCGCTTACGGAGCATCGCTGGCGGAGAAGGCGGGTTTCCAGTCGCAGAGCATGGCGATCGAGGCAGCACCGACCTGGAAAGGGATCATCGAGGTCGCCGCGGCGCGCGAAGCCAGCCTCATCGTGCTCGGCTCCCACCGCCGTACCGGGCTCGTGGGGCATCTGCTCGGCAGCGTCGCCGCCGCGGTGGTGGCTCACTCAGCATCCTCCGTGCTGATCGTGCCTCAGCGATCCTGAGGTCGCCACCGCGGGTAGAGCGGCTTCACAGAATCGACCACAAAGTGGGCGTCGGGGTTGCATATCATCACGGCTCCTGACCAAGACTGAGATCGAGGGGGCCGTGGATGTCGAGCGTTGAGTCGCACGAGGCGCTGTACGCGCTGCTCGGGCGGGCTGGGAAGTCCGTGCCGTTCGCGACTGGCGCGGTTGTGTTCGAGAAGGGTGACCGCGGCGAGGCGATGTTCGTCGTCGTGAGCGGGAGGGTCGTGCTCAAGGATGGCGACCAAACGTATGACACCGTGGAGGCACCCGGGCTGTTCGGAGAGATGGCGCTGATCGAGTCCAAGCCGCGGGCGCTCACTGCCGTCGCAGACGGTGACGTCGAGTTGGTCGAGATCCCCACGCGGACCTTCTGGGTCCTCGTTCACGAGACGCCCTATTTCGCGCAGCTGGTTATGGCAGTCATGGCGGACCGGCTCCGTCGCGCGAGCGGAACAATCTGAGACTGGCTGGCATCGCGACACGGCGCGAGACGCGGCCGGAGTCGCCCTGGCGACCGGGATGCGCGAGCCGGACAAGCCCGGCTCGCAGCGGCTACTGCGTCTGGCTCGAGCCCGCCCAGTTGAGGTAGTTGGTCGCGATCTCCTGAGCGGCCTCGTGGCTCTCGCGCAGGCCCGTGACCGCGGTCAGGAACCGGTCGCGGTCGAGCGCCAGCAGGCGCGTCGGGGCGACCGTCCGGACCGTGGCTGTGCGGGGCACGTCACGCAGCAGCGCAATCTCGCCGAAGCTCTCGCCTCGGCCGAGCCGTTGTTGAAACACGCCGTCCTTGACGACCTCGACCTCGCCGTCGGCGATCAGGAACCACAGGTCCCCCGGGTCGCCCTGGCGAATGACAACTTGACCGGTCGGGACGGCGGTTTCGCGGAGCGCGCGGGTCAGCGACTCGGTGACGCCGATCGGCATGGGGGCAAAGATGGGATTGGCACGCAATAGCTGGAAGCTTGGGCCTGGCACTGGAACGCCGGCCTCGAGATTGCGCAGCGACCGTCCGCTCAGTATCGCGATCAGCGGCAGGAAGACACCGGAGGCGATCAGCGCGCCCTTCGTTCCGAGGGCCGACACCAGCGCCGGGGCGACGATTGCGCCGATACCGATGCCAGCAACGAAGGTCGTCTCCAACACTCCGAGCACGCGCGAGAGCACCCGATCCTCTGTCAGCCGTTGCAGCAGCGTCAGGGCGGTCCCCTTGACCAACGCGTAGCCGAGCCCGACTGCGGCCCACGCGATCAGCGCCGTGGCCGGGACGGGCACGATGCCAACCAAGACCAGCGGGAGGCACAACGCGCATGCTCCCACGAGCACGGCCACAACCGGGGTCGACCGCTTCTCCAGTAACGCGATTGCGACGACACCGGCGAGCACCCCGCCCGCACCGTACGCAGCGCTTAGATACCCCACGCCCGCGGCTCCGGCGCGCAGCAGGCTGATCGCGGTGACGACGACCAATACGTTGGCCAGCCCGGCCGTCACCGAGAGGCTTGCCAGCAGCAGCACGAGCAGACGAAGCTGATGCTGCGCGCCGACGGTGTGAAACCCCGTGGTGATCTCGCGAGCCAATCCCAGCTTGGTGCGGCGGCTCGTTGGCCGAGCGTCGTGTGGTAGCGAGCCGATCATCCACAGGCTGGTCAGGTAGGCGAGTGCGCAGGCGGCGACCACCGCCTGGGTGCTCGTGGCAGCAAGCATCACGCCGCCGGCCCCAGCGCCGACCAGAAAGCCGGCGTTGTCGAGCGAGCTCACGACGGCGTTGGCGCTGGACGCCTCGCTCGGAACACGAGAGAGCGCCGGGATCAGCGCCGCGCGCGCCGGCTGGTTCGCGGTCGAGACAACGCTGTACAACACCGCCAAGGCAAACACCACGGCGGGGGGAGCGTGCGCCCACATCGCCCCGGCAGCTCCCGCCAGCATGGCGGTGCGGGCCGCGTTAGTGACGAGCAGGACTCGCTTGCGCGAGTGGCGATCTCCCAGCCAGGCGAGGATTGGCGCTGCAATTGCCGACGGAAGCGCCTGCAGGAGCAGCACGACGCCAACGAGCGTGGCGCCTCCGGCGCGATACGCGTAGACAGCCAGCGCGACGCCGAAGCCCCATTTGCCAACCGATGTCGCACCAGTCGACACGACGAGCAGGCGTAGCCCCCGATTCGCCATGACAGCGCGGACCGACTCGCCCACGGTTGTCGCGGAGCCAGCCGCAGATGGCGTGTTGGAGTCACTCGGCCGTCCAGGCATTGCAGGGAGGTACGCCGGCGCGGCGGAGGAGCCTTTCCCGGCGGACGCCTTCCGAGCGGAGGATCGCTTCCGCGACCTAGGTAGTGGCGAGGAGGGCAACGCCGAAGAGAGCCAGAACATGGAAGGACTGATCCACCATCACGAACAGGCGATCCCCGGCCGTCGCTGGAGAGCGCTTGACGACGCGGATGTAGCGGATCAGCAGACGGCCATCGTCCTGGAGTACATGGGGGACCACGATCAGCGCAGCCAGACCGATTGACCAAGCGCCCGGTCGTCCGTCGACCCCCAGCCACACGACCGCGGGAACGAACGCCACGAGATAACTCGCCCCATGTGCCAGCAGCGCCGACGGCTTTCCTCCGCCGCCGAGCGCCCCGAACTTGTTCTGCGCCTGCCAACCGGTCTGGAACAGGAAGTCACCAACGAGATGCGACACCACGAATACCAGAAAAACATCGGACCAGCGCATGATTAGTGGAGCCACCTAGGCACCGTCCGGGTGTCAGTGTCCACGGCTCGTTCCGTGGTGGTTCGCGCGAGAGTCACAGGGCATGTGTCAGTTGGCGGGCGACGCATGGCGCCTGCGGCACTGTACCTACGAGTGCGCGGCTGAGTCCAGCACCCCAGTCCCTGACTGGGGGTGGTGTGACATGCCGGTTCGTCGGCCGCCGCGTTCATCGCCCTCGCCACCGCCCGATCCTGCCTGTAGGAGACCGATCCGACGCGCCCGGCGGGTCGCCCGACGGGTCGCCCGACGGATGCCGCGCCGTTGCGCGCGGCACATCGGTATTGGGAAGCGTGTAGACCGCCATCTTCGCGACGCGCCCGCGGATCTCCAGGTCGTTGACGAACACCAGGTCGTCGGGTACGGCGTGCATGTACTCGCGCGTCGTCTCGGCAACGAACAGCATGTGCGGCGTGTCCTTGGTCAGGCCCTCGAGCCGCGACGCGGTGTTGACGGGGTCGCCGATCACCGTGTATTCCACGCGCTCCGCGGAGCCGACATTGCCCACCATGACGGTGCCGCTGTTGAGGCCGATCCCCATGCGAAAACCCCGCTCGTAGCCCTGCTCGCGCAGCCAGTCGTTAAAGCGAGTGAGCCGCGGGCCAAGCATCTCGCGGGCCGCGACGAGCGCGCGATCGGCGTGGTCGGGCTGGTCGATCGGCGCGCCGAAGAGCGCCAGGATACCGTCGCCGATGTAGGAGATCAGGGTGCCACCAGCGTCGAGGACAGCCTCCGTCATCTCGTTCAGGTAGACGTTGATCACCTCGATCACCTTCGCCGCGGGCTGGGACTCCGAGAAGCTCGTGAACCCGCGAAGGTCGGTGAACAACACCGTGCAGTCGCGTTCCACGCCGCCGAGCCGGAAGTCATCGTCGGTGCGCGCGAGTACGTCGTCGACAACGTCGGGCGGGACGAAGCGGGCGAAGATGTCACGCGCATGTTGGCGCTCGAACGCTTCGCCCAGAAGCACGACGGTGAGCGTGGCAATGATCGCCAGCACAAGCGTGAGCAGCGGGTAGGTGTAGGAGATGATCGTGCCGTCGTCGAACGCGATTTGCGTTGCGAGCGTGAAGAGCGCGGCGAGCGCGAGCGACACGAGCAACGCGTACCACACGCGAATACGTAGGCTCGACAGCGGCGCAACCAAGCCAAACAGCCCGATCAGGACTACGTTCAGCCAGGTAGGTCCGTCGCGCAGCGGGATGCCGGCGAGCGCGGTCGCGGCAATGTTGGCCTGAACCTCGGGACCATCCATCTCCTGCGAGCCGGAGGTCGGAGTGGAGTGGATGTCCTGGAGTCGACTGGCCTGGGCACCAACGATCACGATCTTGCCCCTGACCTCGGCGGCGGGGAACTTGTCGGCATAGACCCGCCAGTAGGGGATCGCGGCCACGGTGCCCGGTGGCCCGGCGTAGTCGATCGGAACCGGGCGCTCCGCGCCGCCGAACAGCTCGGGGCTGATCTCGTGGCCGGCTGCGTTCGAGGCAATCGCAATGCCGAACGTGTCGATCCCCTGGTAGGAGTGCCGCATGTCGCGGAGCACGCCTGCCGAGTCGTTGATCACCGTCGAGTTGCCGGCGCGCGCGCCGGCCTGCCGGAGCACGGCGTTGCCACCGAGCACGTCCGTCTGGCCGCCCGCGGCAACGGCGTCCGTCGCGAGCACCATGTTGTGGGCGCGAGCGATCGCGTCGATCAGGGCGTTGTCATCGGCGGGGTCGGTTGGCTCGGTGAACTGGACGTCGAAGGCGATCAGCCGGGCGCCGGCGGCGAGCAGGTGATCGATCACGATGGCGTGGTAGCGGCGCGGGAACGGCCACTGGTATTGGACGCTCGGGTTCTTGGCGTGAAGGTTGCCGAAGTAGTCGAACGTGGTCTCGCCGACTGCGACAACGACGAAGTCCTTGACGAGCGATGGCCGCGCCCCGCGGACGGCGAAGCGAGCATCGACCGACTGAGCCTCGAGCGGGTAAAGCACGTCGGTCGCGTAGGCGAGAACTCCCAGCCCGACCGTTGCCACGGTCACGGCAGCCAAGAGCAGCCGCTTCCGTCTCAACCAGGCGCGTCGCCGCATCGCCGGCGCGATGCTAGTCGGACCGGTCGATTCGCGCCCGCTACCGGGTCACGTCGACGCCGAGACCGGTCGCGTCGTGCCGCGCGAGGACAGGGTGTGTGTATTTGTTGTAATCAGTTTGCAAGCACTGCATTACAGTGCTGGTAATCGATTTGTAACTTCTTTGTGTATGACTTAGGGCAGCGCGAAAGATCCTGAGCTGCGCTTTTCTCACCTCCTGACGTGGTGCTTTTTTCACCTCCCTAGGCTATCGCCCGCCCCGTCAGTGAGCGGCAATGATCGGTAGGCTGTCGCACGCGACGGTCCAAGAGTCGGGTGAGGACGGGTCGAAGGTCAAAATGAGTCACGCGCCAACGTCGGTCGATGCGAGATCCAGATGCCGCCTGCGGCATCGGTGCCCTGTGGTAGGCCAGCCTTGGTAGTGATGACGAACGGCTCGCGGGCATGAGCACCGGTTCGGAGTCGGTTTGCCACGAACGCCGACTGTCGTGCGTCGGCAGCGCTGCTGACGGCCGGGAAAGGGCATGTCGCGCCCCAGGACATCGCTTTGCGTAAGCGTCGCCGCACGGTCGCTTCGCTGGTCGCGTTCGGCGCCGCGGTTGCAATCGTCGGACTGCTCTTCTCCGAGGTCACGCAGGCGGCGCCGCCAGATCCGATCACGGTTGGGGCCGACACCGTCAGCAACATCGAGCTCAATGGCGTCCCGGGCACAACGCTCACGGTTGCGCCGGGCGCCGACGTGTCGATCAGCGCCAACTGGTCCGACGCGGGCGATAGCTCCTGCCCTACCTGCATCGACTTTCTGGACGTCGGATTGGCCGGACACGCCGCGCCCGCCGCGTGCCTTGAAAACGACGTCATCGACGACGGCACGACGCAGAGCGGGTCCGGCACCGTGGACTTGGGAGGTGCGCCCACGGCTCCGGGCACGTACGACATCTGGGCCGAATACGAACAGGAGTACTACTGCGGCGAGGATTGGTCCCCGAGCGGAGCCGGCGCCGTTGTGATCGCTGAGGTCACGGTGTCAGCGCCGCCAACGGCGGTGATCAATTCGCCGGCTGACGATCAGACCTACAACCTTGGCGAGCACGCCACGACGAGCTTCGGCTGCGTTGACGCGGCAAGTGGGCCGGGGATCGCGAGCTGCCGTGACTCGAACGGGAGCTCGAGTCCGGGCGTGCTCGACACGAGTACTGCTGGCACGTTCCCTTACACCGTGACCGCGACCAGCATCGACGGCCAAACCGGGATGGCGACAATCCACTACACGGTTGTGGGACCGCCCTCGGCGGTGATCAATTCGCCGGCTGACGATCAGACCTATGCGCCTGGCCAGCACGTGACGACGAGTTTCGCCTGTGCTGACGCGACGAATGGGCCGGGGATCGCGAGCTGCCTTGACTCCAACGAGAGCACCAGCCCCGGCACACTCGACACGAGTGCTACGGGCACGTTCGCCTACACGGTGACCGCGACCGGCAAGGACGGGCAGATTGGGACCGCGACGATCAACTACACGGTCGCTGACCCGCCGACGGCAGCGATCAAGTCGCCGGCCGGCGACCAGACCTACAACCTCGGTCAGCAAGTCGGGACGACCTTCTCCTGCCAGGAGTCCGCGACGGGGCCGGGGATCGCGAGCTGCCGTGACTCGAACGGGAGCGGGAGTCCCGGCACGCTCGACACGAGCGCGGCCGGGACGTTCGCTTACAGCGCTACAGCGACGAGCAAAGATGGGCAGACCGCGACCGCGACGATCCACTACACGGTTGTGGGGCCACCGTCGGCGACGATCGCTTCGCCGGCTGACGCTCAGACGTATGCGCTTGGCCAGCACGTCGCGACGGGCTTCTCCTGCGCTGAGGCGACGAATGGGCCGGGGATCGCTACCTGTGTCGACTCGAACGACAGCACCAGTCCGGGCACGCTCGACACGAGCACCTTGGGCACGTTCGCCTACAGCGTGACCGCGACCAGCACTGATGGGCAGACCGGGACCGCGACGATCCACTACACGGTCGCCGAGCCGCCGACGGCGACGATCAACGCGCCAGCTGACGATCAGACCTACAACCTTGGCCAGCACGTTACGACCAGTTTCGCCTGCGTTGACGGGACGGATGGGCCGGGGATCGCGACCTGTGTCGATTCGAATGGGAGCGCGAGTCCTGGCGTGCTCGATACGAGCACTGCCGGCGCATTCGCTTACAGCGCGACCGCGACGAGCAAGGATGGGCAGACCGGGACCGCGACGATCCACTACACGGTTGTGGGGCCGCCGACGGCGACGATCAACGCGCCGGGCGACGATCGGACGTATGCGCTTGGCGAGCACGTGCCGACGGGCTTTACGTGTGCGGATGCGACGAACGGGCCGGGGATCGCGACCTGTGTCGACTCCAACGGGAGCGCGAGTCCGGGCGTGCTCGATACGAGTGCTACGGGCACCTTCGCCTACTCGGTGACGGCGACCAGCACCGACGGCCAGACCGGGACCGCGACGATCCACTACAAGGTTGCAGGGCCGCCGACGGCGACTATCACCGCGCCGGCTGACGGGGCGACCTACAACCTTGGCCAGCATGCGACGACAGCGTTTGCTTGCGCAGACCCGACCGGCCCCGGGATCGCTACCTGCCTCGACTCCAACGGGAGCGCGAGTCCGGGCGTGCTCGATACGAGTGCTACGGGCACCTTCGCCTACTCGGTGACCGCGACCAGCACCGACGGCCAAGCCACAACCGCCACAATCCACTACACCGTCTACGGACCACCAACGGCGACGATCACCGCTCCGGCTGATGGGACGACCTATGCGCTTGGCGAGCACGCGCCGGCAACGTTTGCTTGCGCGGACCCGACCGGGCCGGGGATCGCGACCTGTCGTGACTCCAACGGGAGCGCCAGCCCCGGCGTGCTCGATACGAGCACCGTCGGTACGTTCGCCTACTCGGTGACCGCGACCAGCACCGACGGCCAAGCCACAACCGCGACGATCCACTACACCGTTGCGGGGCCGCCGACGGCGACGATCACCGCGCCGGCTGACGGGGCGACCTACAACCTTGGCCAGCACGTCGCGACGGCATTCGTTTGCGCGGACCCGACCGGGCCGGGGATCGCGACCTGTCGTGCCTCCAACGGGAGCGCGAGTCCGGGCGTGCTCGATACGAGTACTGCCGGCACGTTCGCTTATTCGGTGACCGCGACCAGCACCGACGGCCAAGCCACAACCGCGACGATCCACTACACCGTTGCGGGGCCGCCGACGGCGACTATCACCGCGCCGGCTGACGATCAGACCTACAACGTTGGCCAGCACGTTGCGACGAGTTTCGCCTGCGTTGACGGGACGGATGGGCCGGGGATCGCGAGCTGTGTCGATTCGAATGGAAGCGCAAGTCCCGGCACGCTCAACACGACCACCACCGGGACGTTCGCCTACACCGTGACCGCGACCAGCACCGACGGCCAAACCACGACCGCGACAATCCACTACACCGTCGCCGGCCCACCAACGGCAACGATCAACACGCCGGCTGACGACCAGACCTACAACCTTGCTCAGCACGTCACGACCTCGTTCGCTTGCGCCGACCCGACCGGGCCGGGGATCGCAAGCTGCCTTGACTCCAACGCCGCCGCCAGCCCCGGCACGCTCGACACGAGCACCGCCGGCACGTTCGCCTACACGGTGACCGCGACCAGCACCGACGGCCAAACCACAACCGCGACGATCCACTACACCATCGCTGGCGCGCCATCGGAGCTGGCGGCGCCAGCTCCGCCCGTGCTGGCGAACTCGACCGACGTTAGCCCCGTCGGCGGGTCGGTGACGATCAAGCTGCCAGGCAGCTCGACGTTTACGTCCGTGTCTTCGACAACGAACATACCCGTGGGTTCGACGATCGATGCGCAGTCGGGAACGGTTTCGCTGACGATTGCGCTGCCAAACGGAGGCTCGCAGACCGGCGAGTTCTACGACGGTGAGTTCGTCTTCACGCAGTCGGAGGACGGCACTGCCGTCGAGACGTTGGCCGGCTCCAGCTTCGCCGACTGTCCACGACCGCCAAACCGTCAGCGTGGCAGTGCTCGTGATGCGGCGGCGAAGAAGAAGCCGACCACCGTGGTCCGGCATCTATGGGGAAACGCGCACGGCAAATACACGACCAACGGCCGTTACGGGTCGGCGTCGGTGAGCGGAACCGTCTGGGAGACTGAGGATCTCTGCGACGGGACGCTCATCCGGGCGATCAAGGACAACGTGATCGTCGTGGCGTTTGCGCATCGCCACAAGAAGCACAACGTCCGCCAGGGACAGTCCTTCTTTATTCCCGCGCCCGGTTACTAGGGCGCGGTTTCAGGGCGCGGTTTCGCACGCTGTCTCTCACAGCGGGCGCGGTGTCTGAAGGCCGCCACGGCCAGGATGTCAGAGCTCGGCCGGCCAGCTATCCCGCTTGCAGGCCTTTCCCACTGAGGCCAGCCACGCTCTGACAGGGACCGCATGCTTGCAAAGAGTCACGCCGCGGTCTGCGGGTGGAAGGGCTGGGGACCCTGCACCGCGGCAGCGAGCGTCACCAGCGACTGTTGATGGCGGTGGTGCTCGCCGGAGGCACCTCGGCTCCATCGGTCAAAGGTCGCCTCGCGTACGTGCTTTGCCGCGCATGCCTGGCATGTGCCGACGAGGGCGAAGTGGGCGAAGCTCACTTCGTAGCCAAAGCGGCGTTTGATGTGGGAGCGGACAGGATCAAGGAGCTCAGGGCGGACGGACTTGG
>Ga0182018_10005015_pt1 | contig 10838 bp, 9 predicted proteins | sample 812P2MmetaG_FD_120490 | JGI IMG/M metagenome (GOLD analysis project Ga0182018, IMG submission 120490) | Permafrost microbial communities from Stordalen Mire, Sweden - 812P2M metaG | ecosystem: Environmental > Terrestrial > Soil > Wetlands > Permafrost | place: Sweden: Stordalen | collected... | reverse complement strand
TGGAGCGCGGCTTTGGAGCGCGGGCGCGGGTCGGAATTGACGACTGACGACATTAAGGCGGCAGGACGGGAACGTGATTACATTCGTAACGAACACGCGCCTTCAAAAATCACGACGCGCGAGATTTTAAGCTGCGAATGGGAAATCGTCTGCCTCGCCCGCGATGGGCGCGGAAAATTCACGGAGTTGAATCCGCGTCACAAGATTGCCATTGGACTCATGCCGGATCAGCGCGCCGCCGCCGAAATGATTCTGGCGTCACGCGACTTCGTGACGCTGTTTTGTGGCGGCGCGGGAACGGGGAAAAGCCACACGCTGCGGGAAATTGGCAATGGCTTGAAAGCTGCCCGTCACATTCCCTATGTCATGGCGCCGCAACGCCAGCAAGCCCTTGATTTGAAAAAGAGTTTCGCCGACACCCAAACCGTTTCGGAATTTCTGGCAAAACGGCAGATGATGCCTGGCTCGGTGGTGATTGTGGATGAAGCCGGACAAATTGGCGGAAAGCAGATGCACGAACTTTTGAGTTTCGTGCAAGCGAATGACGGTCGCGTCATTCTTTCCGGCGATACGCGCCAGCATGGGGCGGTTGAAGCCTCGGACGCCCTGCGCGCGATTGAGCGGTATGCCGGGCTGGAAGCGGCGCGGCTGACAAAAATTCGGCGGCAAAACCCAAAGGCGGGCGAAACGAAGTCCGAGCGGAAACGCATAAAGCAATACCGCGCAGCGGTTCGCAAAGCGCAATCTGGCCAGTATGCCGAATCATTCGACCGTTTGGATCACCTTGGCGCAATTGTCGAGTGTCGCACCATTGACGAGCAACGCGAACGGCTGGTCGCCGATTATCTGACGCTGGCGGAAAAGAAAAAATCCACCGTGATTGTTTCGCAGACTTGGGCAGAGATTCGGGAGATCAACGAGCGGATTCGTATCGGTCTGCGAAGGTCGGGACTGATTGACAAGGCCGACTCGACGGTAACGGCGCATGAGCGGCTGGATTTGACGGATGCCCAAAAACGCGACAAGCGGTTTTATCCTGATAACGCGGTAATTGTGTTCAACCGCGAGACGGGGGATTTTGCCAAAGGCGAAGTCGGCAAACTGTTGAAAGCCACTTCGACTCTTTTGTTCGTCAAGGTAGGAAACAGAGTCCAGCGAATTCCTTTCAACCTGTTGAACCGGCTCACGATTTGCCAGCCGGTCGAAATGACGCTCGCCAAAGGCGATCAATTGCAACTCAAGGCCAATGCGCCGTCGCTGGACGGCAAAGAATTGATTAACGGTGAACTGGTGACGGTCGCGGGCGTCAATCCAAAGGGACAAATCGAATTGAAGGACGGACGAATATTGCCCGAAAAATATCGGGAGTTCGTCCGCGGTTACGCGATTACGTCCTACGGCTCGCAAGGCAAAACTGTCGAGCACGTTTTGTTTTCGGATTCGTCGGTGAAGGCCGCGACGAATAATCAGCAATGGCTCGTCACGATTTCACGCGGAACGCGGGCGGTCAAAATCTTCACCCAGGACAAAGCGCAGTTGCGCGAGAACGTCGGTCGCTTGGGCGACCGCGAACTGGCGATAGAATTTGCGAAGCAAGATTCCGCGCAGCCGCAGCGAGTGCAGCCGGCGGTTCGCAAATATATCGCCGGACTGATTCAAAGCCGCCGTTCGGAAACGGTTCAAATACTAATTGAGAAAATTGATTTATGGAAACACAAACAAAGCCCTCGAATGACGCCGCAACGGACGCGCGGACAAAGAATCTGACGTGCTGGCGCACGGCCACAAGTCCGCAATGCTTGAGGGTGGAAACCGTCAACGAGGTTCACCTGTTTCCTTACGGCTATTTTCAGCACGCTAAATTCATCCGGCAAAATGGCAAGGATGCTGTTGAAATCCAATTTCAAGACCGAATCGTCATGGTCAAAGGAAAAGGTTTAGAACCGCTGTGCGACGCGCTGGAACGGCTCGCCGTGGAACGAATCAAGGTGCGGCCAGAAAAATATGAGGGCGTCGCAAAAAACGAAGGCATCATTAACGAAATTGAAATTTCCCTTGTGCCGAGTGCAATGGGGAGTTCACCCCATAGACGAAGTGAGACAACTGACGCACACTCTTAATGATTAGACACAAATGTTTGTGACGTAATACAATTCATGAAACGAATCACTGTCCTGCTGGCGGACGACAACCGGATCGTGCGCACGGAATTTAGAAAGATACTGGAACTCGAAGATGATCTTGAAGTTGTCGGCGAAGCGAAAAACGGCCGTGAGGCGGTCGTCATGGTCAAAAAACTTTGTCCCGAAATAATTCTGATGGACGTTGCAATGCCGGTGCTCAATGGTTTGCAAGCCACTCGCCAGATTCTTAAAGCGTCACCCGCCACCAAAATTCTCATGTTTTCGGCGCACAGTGATGAGGTATATGTCGAAGCGGCGATCAATTCCGGCGCGATAGGCTATCTGATTAAACAAACCTCGGTTGACACCGTGTGTCAGGCGATTCGGGAAGTTCACAAGGGAAACACATTTTTCAGCCCATCAATTCCAAAACGTCTTCACAAGCGGAATCAAAAAAAACAGATTGATTGAGCAGGTTTTGAGTTTCTTAATTCCGCATCGGGTCGTTGCCAAAATCGCGACGTTTTTCAGAAAATGAGCGAAGGGTGTGTGGAATCCCCGGATAATCCCACGCTTCGTTGACCGCCCACTGAATCATCTCCGAATCCCGATTCTCCAAAGTTGGAAAAAGCCCCGTCGTGCAGGTGCTCAACGCCAATGCCAAATCAACACCGTAACCCAGCCGGAAATACAACATCAATACCTGCTCGTCTGTGAGCGCGGGCCAAGTTTTTGTTTTTGTAAATCCGCGCACAGCTTCGCCAAGCGATTCACGAGTTGTCTTTTCAAGGCGCTTGAAAGTGTCCTCCACCTTTTCTCCAATCTGGGCGAACTCGGAGATTGGCCGGGGAACAAGAGCCAGCCGTTGCGAATTCAGAAAATTGCTTAATTCACTCCACGTCATTCACGAAGATTAACCCATCACGAACGCCACATTGAAATAAAAAAATCAATGAACGAGAGACAAATTAAAATGGGTAATTTCTATACTGCTTTTCTATACTATATGCCAATTTTAGGTCATCCCACACCCTAGCATGACAAAAGCAAAAATGAGTTTCGGTCAATAAAGACGCGGTTTTTGTCATTATGTCACGTTAGGTCAAATGAGGGCAAAAGGACGTTTTTGACACCCCAAGCAAGCGCGCTAGCCAGACTACGCTACGCCCCGAACCATTGGAACGCAGATTCTATCTATCAAACTTGCGGATTCAATCACGAAGATTTTCAACGCCGCCCCGGCTGCACATTGATTCGTGGACGGATTGGCGGCGGTAACGGAATTTTCGACGGACGCACGGATGCGCCGGGCGAAGACGAAACCTGCAACGTGGCTTGGGACGCAGTCACTGGTTTGATTTCAGGCTCTCCAACTTTCGTTGAAGCCTCGCCGATTTTCATTTCGGGAAATTTCATTTCACCGATCTCAAAGTCTTTGAACGAACCCAACTCGCCCACCGTTGCAAAATCTGTTTTCGGCATCTGCGGCTGCGAGCGTGTTAGTAACATGTCGTAGCCATTGACCTCCCAGTCCAATTTTCCCGTCTCGATATCAATCACCAGTCCATGCACGGGAATTTTCGGGCCGATGAGCGGGCTGCTGCGCGCAAAATCGCAGGCCCTGATGACATTCTGCCGCTCCGTGGTGAACATGCCAAAAAATTCGTTGAGGTTTTCCGGCAGCCTGCTTCGCTCCACACCCAGCATTTTCAACTTGTCGAGCAACTGTGATGTCGTTGTCTGACAGACCTGGCAATCCGTGTGGCCGATGATGGCGATTTCGCGTCCGCCCTTGACCGCGCACGCCAGCGCGAGCGACCGTATGGTGCTGGTCAACGGGCCGGTGACGACGTTGCCCGCGTTGCGTAGCCAGATGAACTCCCCGGCTGGCAACGCCAGTGCGTTCGGAAAAAAGGCGTTAAGGCGCGGGTCCATGCACGTCAGCGCGATGACCGGCAACTCGTCCGCGAAATCCGCCGGATGAAGACCGGCGCTCACGTCACCGGCCACTGCCCGGTGATTCGCGTCAACGATGGCTTCGAAGAGGTGCATGGGGAATCTTACTCTTGTGCGTATGACTCAAGAAAACCACAAGCCAGACAACGAAATGTGATCATGTTTAGGGTCGTTTTCCCGTTAAATCCAAGCCGCCAAGAAAACACTTCTCTGGCTGTCCCGAAACCCAAACGGGAAAATTTGCTTGTAGTTTATTTAAACCTACACCTCGGCTCGGAATATACCCTTCTTCCATTTGCTTGCCACATTTTGGACAGGCTTTGGTCTGTTTATTATCCGCCATAAAATTTTATGTCGCTCCGAGTGGCGTATTCCGTTTTGGCCGTCCGATGAAAAAGTAAAGCAGTGCGCCGATGAAATGCAGAAACACGACCGCCAGCACCCAGCCGACTTTTTCGCCATCGGTCAGGCCTTTGTTCTGGATGGCGTCAATGAGCATCCAAATCCAGAAAACAAACACCAGCAAACCGATGACGGCTAGAATCGAAATCAATAACAGACTGAAAATTCCAACGATCATATTTTTCCTTTCAGTTTATTTTTTATCGCCATCATCCTTGCCCATCGCCTTTCGCAGCGCGGGAACCTGTTCCATCAATTTTTCAAACTTCACGCCGGTCAGGCTTTCAATGATGGGCGGCAACTGGCTGATGATGGTGGTCACATCGCCGGTGAGCTTGCTCGCGCCGCCGCCGGGGCCGTTGCCGGCATTGATGATGACCATCTTCTCGGTCTTGGACAGCGGTTCGCTGATCTTGCCCGCCACCTCGGGAAGCACGCGCATGATCATTTCGATGACGGCGGCTTCGTTATATTGCTTGAACGATTCGGCTTTCACGCGCATCGCCTCGGCAGTCGCCCTGCCTTGCGCCTCGATGACAGACGCCTCGGCCAGACCGCGCGCCTTGTTCGCATCGGCCTCGGCCAGACCGGTGGCTTTGACGACATCGGCACCGGCAAAACCGGTTGCCTTCGTCGCGGACGCCGCGCCGGCGGCTTCGGTTTCCAATTGAAATTTTCGCGCGTTCGCCAGCGTCTCGACTTTGTAACGTTCGGCGTCGGCGGGTTTTTGCACCGTCGCTTCGAGCTCGCGCTGTTTGCGGAGAATTTCTTGTTGCTGCAACTCGATATTCTTTTGCTTCTCGACGATCTGCACCTGCACTTCTTCGGCCTTCACAAGCTGGCCGGTTTTGAATTTCTGCAAATCATACGCGAGATCGGCCTGCGCCTTTTGCACGTTCACCGTGGCCTGATATTGCGCGACATTGGATTGGTAATCACGTTGCGCCTCGGCAATTTTCGAGTCAGCGGCGAACTGCGCTTCCTGTCCGGCCTGCTTGGCCTGCGCGGAACGGATCTGCGAATCGCGATCGGCCTCCGCCTGGGCGATGACGGCGTCACGCTTGACCTGCGCGATGCGCGGTTTGCCGAGCGCGTCGAGATAACCCTGCGTGTCGCGGATATCGCGGATGGTGAAGCTGACAATGGTGAGTCCCATGTTCGCCATGTCGCCGGCGGCGACTTCCTGGACCTTGGAGGCGAACGCGTCGCGGTTCTGATAAATCTCCTCGACGGTCATCGTGCCGAGAATCGCGCGCAAATGACCTTCGAGCGTCTGCATGGCGATGTTCTTGATGTCGTCCACGCCCTTGCTCAAAAATTGTTCCGCAGCGGTGGAGATGGAGATGTCGTCGCCTTTCACTTTGATCTGCGCGACGCCATCCACCTTCACCGGCACACCCTTGCTCGTGTAAACTTCCGGCGTCTGCACATCAATCGTCAGGAGTTCGAGCGAAAGCGTGTCCACCTTTTCGAATATTGGCCAGACGAACGCGCCGCCGCCTTTGACAACGCGAAAGCCGACTTCGCGCGTGTTGCCGTCGGGGTCAACCATCTTGCGTTTGATGCCTGAAACGATGAGCACCTGGTTCGGGCCGACCTTGGTGTAACGGCTGAACACCATGTAGAGCAGCAGGAACAGGACGATGACGATGACAATCGAGGCGACGATGACGATGCCGCCGGACATAAAGTTCAGTTCTGCGAACAAGGGGGCGAGGTTGAGTTGCATAATGATTTAATGAGGGTTCTCAAATTAATTGCCGGTGACGTAAAACTGGGTTCCAACGATGCGCGTGATCTTTACGGTCTGGCCGGTGGCAATCGCCGTTCCTTTTTCAACACGCGCCGGTGCCGTGTAGCGCGTGCCGCCGACCACATAAGCGATTTCGCCGACGCCGTTTTCCCGGATTGAAGTTATGACATTGGCCTCGATTCCGACCAGCTTGGCCACCCGGGATTCGCTGGAGCTTTGTGTCTTGCTGAATATCAGGCTGAAAAATTTATACAAAGCGCCCGCAACCACCGCGGCGCAAACAATGGCGAGCGGCGTGCTGATGAGGGTTTTGCTGGTGGCAGGGAATTGCGTGAAAATCAGGCCGAAACCGCCGAACGCCGTCACAAACGAAGCCATGACCGTGGGGCTGAAAATGGAGATGCCCGGCATGTCGCTGCTATCCGCACCGGCCTCCGCGTGACCGCCGCTGCCCGCCACATGCGCGTCATGGCCGCCAAAGAAATGCCCTGCAAGCACGCTCACCAAGGTAAAAATCAAACCCACCACCAGACAGATTGCGTAGATAATCATAATTTTCCCGCTGATTTGTTGTTACTCAAAGTAGAAACCCGCCCGCCTGCCAACGCAAGCAGTAAAGGCAAATGCGGTTTGTATTCAGATTTCATACTCCGGCATCCATCAAACAACATCCCGACGCCCGGTGCATTTACAATTTTACCCAAAGTTTGGAATCGCTTCCCGCTTGCCAACGTTTCGCCGCTTGACCATTTTCACGCCATGCAATCCCACGAACTGCTCCGCGAGGTTTTTGAAAAGGCCACGCCCAAACAGGTTGCCGCCGACATCGGCCTGTCCACCTCCGTCATCTACAAATGGGCCGAAGCCCCCAAGCACGAGGCAGGCAGCGGTATTGATAATCCACTCGACCGCATCGAGGCGCTCATACAAAGCACCGGCGACCAGCGGCTCGTCCAATGGGTCTGCCAGCGCGCGGGCGGATTTTTTATTTTGAATCCGAAGAACGCGCCGCATCCGCATTTCCTCATTCCGGCGACGAACCAGATTGTACAGGAATTTGCGGATTTGCTCGCCGTCATCGCCACCGCCGCCGCCGACAATCAAGTCACGCCTGCCGAAACCAAGCAAATCCGCGCGCGCTGGGAGGAATTGAAATCCGTCACCGAAGGTTTTGTGGAATGTTGTGAGGAGGGAAATTTTAGCACGCTAAAAAATGCTTCAAGAAAACCTTGAAACAATAAGTAAGTCCCCAAATTAGGGTAATTATCCCTTTACATCATGTAACTGTTATCCCAGTGACCATGTATTAATCCTAGCAAATAGAGACTCACTCGACTTGTTAAAACTTGATGTCCGTTTAATTCAATAGAAGTTGGCTTTAGAACGAATACCGGCGAACCGCTGATGCCAGATATTGATCTACATTCAATTAAGTAACCCTCCATGTTTCCAAACTTTTCTGTCAATATCATTTCATCCGGTATCATGGCAATAGTACCGGTTCTGACGATTGGAAGATTCTTCTTATTCCCATGATGATAAGAAAACAACCCCGTGATAATTACCCAAATTAGGACAACGCCCGTTGTTTTCATAACTTGCCACGAATTCCACTTTGCTGGCATGTTTAAGTGATGAAGCTGAAATTATTCATCTGGCGTTTTGTGATCTGTTTGCTTGTCGGATACACTTCCACCGTATTGGCCGAACAACCAGACGTGGACGATTTTGACGCCACGACCAATACGGTTGGCCGGAACTCCGACGGCCTTGAAACCCCGGTCAACCAACGGATTACCCCGGTCGGAACACTTGTCGAATTGCCGCGCGTGAGGCCGAACGCATTGGCATTGAGTCCCAACGGGAAAATTCTTGTGACCGCCGGATTGACGCGGGAGTTGATTGTTATTGAGCCGGCGACGGGAAAATTTTTGCAGCACGTTCCATTTCCGGCTGACAAGGCGGAGGAAGAAAAACCAGTCGTCGAAGGAATACTGAATCCGAACGAAAGAGCACAATTGAGTTTCACCGGCCTCGCTTTTTCGCCGGATGGTTCACGCATTTATCTCTCCAATGTGAACGGCGACGTCAAAGTTTTTGCCGTCGGCCAGGATCAAAAAGTTTCACCGCTGTTCTCAATCGCGTTGCCGCCCGCCAACGCGCCGATGCGAAAAACTGAAATTCCCGCTGGCATCGCCGTTTCGCGCGATGGTAAAAAAATCTATGTGGCGCTCAATCTTTCAAACCAGGCGGCCGAACTGGACGCGGCGACCGGAAAAGTTTTGCGGATCTGGGACACGGGTGTCGCGCCTTATGACGTGGCGCTGGCGGGCAAAAAAATCTACGTCAGCAACTGGGGCGGGCGGCGCCCGGACGCGATCAGTGTGACCGGCCCGGCGGGGCGTGGGACGTTCGTGCGCGTGGACGAGCGTTCGATCGCCAGTGAAGGCTCGGTGACGGTGATAGACCTGGATACGACCAATCAGACGGAAATCCTCACGGGCCGGCACACCTGCGCGCTGGCGTTGTCGCCGGACGGGAAACATCTCGCCGTGGCCAACGCGGGCAGCGACACGGTGAGCGTGATTGACACGCGCACGGACAAGATCGTGGAAACAATCTGTACACGGCAGAATCCGGGCGACTTGTTCGGCGCGCAGCCGGACGCGCTGGCGTTTGACAAGTCAGGCAAAACACTTTTTGTTTGTAACGGTACGCAAAACGCCGTCGCGGTTTTCCAATTCAAGGCGGGCAAATCGAAACTGCTTGGCTTGGTTCCCGTCGGCTGGTTTCCCGGTGCGATTGCATTCGACGCGAAGCGAAAACAGATTTGCGTGGCGAACATCAAGAACCTCGGCACGGAGAAGGAAAAACCCCGGCCGGGACTGGGGAGGGTTCCTGGCTTCAACACGAAGCAATATGCCGGATCGCTCTCGTTTGTACCGCTGCCATCGGCGAAGGAACTGACAGTGTACACACACACGGCGCTGATGGGCCTGCGTTACCCGCTGCTGATGCAGGCGAAACTCCCCGCGCGCGAAAATCAATCGCCGCAGCCGGTGCCGGAACGCGTGGGCGAGCCGAGTGTTTTTCAACACGTCATCTATATCATCAAGGAAAACCGTTCTTATGACCAGGTGCTGGGCGATGTGACGAACGGTAATGGCAACGCGGACCTGTGCGTATTCGGCGCACGCGTCACGCCGAACGAACACAAGTTCACGCAGGATTTTGTGCTGCTGGACAACACCTATTGCTGCAGCGCTTTGAGCGCGGACGGCCATCAATGGACGGACACGGGCATCGCGACGGATTACATGGAGCGCGAGTTCGCCGGGTTTCCACGCAGTTACCCGGCGGGCGGCGCCGGTCTGAGTACCAAGGATGCGCTGGCCTATTCACCGGCGGGTTTCATCTGGAACGACGCGCTCGCGCATGGCAAAACGGTCCGCGACTTCGGCGAATTTGCCACCTCCATTTCGGGCTGGAAAGATCGGGCGCACAAAGGCAAACCGCATTTCCTCGATTATTACCAAGGCTTTCTCGACGGCATGGATGACCTGCGGGTCGGGTGCGAACCGGACCTCGAAGCGATCCGGCCTTTTCTGGTGACGAACACGGTGGGCTGGGATCTGGATGTGCCGGATGTCGTGCGGTCGGCGCGATTCATCCAAGAACTTAAAAATTTTGAGCAGACCGGAACCATGCCGAGTCTCACCATCATCTGGTTGCCGAACGACCACACCAGCGGGACAAAATTCGGTTCGCCCACGCCCGAAGCGCAGGTGGCTGACAACGATCTCGCGATCGGCCGGGTCGTCGAAGCGGTCAGCCATAGTTCGTTTTGGACCAACACCTGCATTTTTGCCATCGAGGACGATCCTCAAAATGGCTGGGACCATGTGAGCGGCTATCGCACAACGGCCTATGTCATCAGCCCGTTCACAAAACGTGGCACGGTTGTCAGCACACAATACAACCAAACGAGCCTGTTACGAACTTTGGAACTTATCCTCGGTCTGCCGCCGATGAACCAGATGGACGCAACGGCCACGCCGATGTTCGATTGCTTCAACGCCATGCCGGATTTCACCCCATTTGATGCCGTGACCAATCAAGTGCCGCTGGACGAGATGAATCCCGCTCCGAAGAAAATTGACAACGCCCAACTCCGCAAGGACGCATACGTTTCTGCGGAGTTGCCGCTGGAAAAGGAAGATCAATGCCCGGAGGATGTGTTCAACCGCATCTTGTGGCGCACAGCAAAAGGCTCACAAGTGCCATATCCGGCCTGGGCGGTGAAAGCAACGGATGACAATGATTAAATAAGATTTAGCATCCTAAAGTTGTTGCTATGCGCTTTGCATTTCAATGAACCGTCCTGAAATTGAGAAAATATTTTGTTTCCGAAAATAAAAACGATATCCGATACGCGATGATGCACAATCGCATTTGCGTCTGAAAAGTGATTTTTTCAAAAATGAACAAACGGAACCCGAACAGGTTTGCCGGCGACCCGGAATTGGCCCGGCGGATTGAGGAGCTCATCAAATTCAAAGGCGGCGGCCACAACGAAAACGAAGTCGCCGACATCATTGAAAATG
>Ga0182018_10005013_pt1 | contig 10839 bp, 10 predicted proteins | sample 812P2MmetaG_FD_120490 | JGI IMG/M metagenome (GOLD analysis project Ga0182018, IMG submission 120490) | Permafrost microbial communities from Stordalen Mire, Sweden - 812P2M metaG | ecosystem: Environmental > Terrestrial > Soil > Wetlands > Permafrost | place: Sweden: Stordalen | collected... | reverse complement strand
GTGTGTCTGGGATCTGCCTTCATCAGCGCGGCAGCGGCTTTTTCCGCTCCATCCCAATCCTTCAGCTTAATGCACACTCGCACAAGCGTCACGTAAGGCGGAAGCAGCTTCGGATCGGATTCGATGGCGTGCTCATACGCAGTTCGCGCTTCCGGCCGCTTCTTCAGCCGTTCATCCACGACTCCAAGCGCGTGCCAGGCTGTCGCGAATTTTGGCGACGCAGCCACGGCGGCTTCCAGATGGCGCGCGGCCTCGGCGAAATCCGGCCCATTGTCCAGCGCCTTTATGGCCATATCCCAGTCCTTTTTCGAGCGTCCCGGTATGGCGCTTGCAATAATGATGATGGCGTAAGCATCGGCAGCCGAAGCGCTCAGCACTATTGGTGGAAGATCGAGGGTGGTGTGGGTGGTATCCACGCCGGAAACTTCGACCGAAGTGGATGTGTAACCGGCGTGCGTCGCGCGAATTTTGCAGTCGCGCGCCTCCAACGGGTCGATGTCCATGCGCCAGATATACTCGCCCTTCTTGTCGGTGACGGTCCCCGGCTTATCACCCGCAACGTCGCTACAGACTCGCTCAATGCCCATGCTGACGGGGGGCACCGAGCCATCCTGCATGACCACTTTGCCATGCAAAATGACCGGGTACGTGTCCGCGCATGCCGATCCGGTGAAGCCAAGGAATGCGGCCGCGAGGCTGACGCCAAGGTAGCTGCGCTTCGAAACCATGCCGCCTCCCACGCTGTGCGCTCCCGAGTAACTCCAGTTTATATATCACAAATGAGATCGGGCCGCGCGGGTATCACTGGAGAACGGACAAAGCATCCCGTCCGACGCAACCAGCGACGCCTTACACTAACAGAGTGACGGGCACGTGGTTTACCGCAAAGTCGCGCAAAATCCTTGTTTCCGTTTTGCTCATTGCGACCATTGCCGCCGGCGGTTGCCGCTCGAAGCCGCATCCGGAAGTCCGACACAACCAGGTCGGCTGGCGGCCCATCGGCAAATGGTCGGGCCGCGGGGACACGCAGACGGAGTCCTTCAACATCGAAAGCACCCAATGGCGAATTAAATGGGAGACCAAGGGCGCGGCATCCCCTGGCGCCGGCTCATTCCACGTCGTGGTGCACAGCGCGGTCAGCGGGCGTCCGATTCAGGATGCCGTGAAGCAGCAGGGGAACGGCCGCGGCGTCGCGTATGTGACCGAGGATCCGCGCCTGTATCATTTGGTTATCGACTCGGCGGGCGTGGATTGGTCTATCGCGGTGGAAGAAGCGGTGGTCGGCGACGTGCGGTAGGTGTATAATTTTGTCGGCCCTCAGCGTGTAAGGCCAACCATAGAGGTGACTTTTATGCCAGACAAGAGTCGCGCAGACCAGACAAGCGACGAGACACCACGGGGAGTCTCCCGCAGGGAATTGATCAAAGGCGTTATCGCGGCGGGCGCGGTGTCGTCAGGAGCCTATCTGTTCCGCAGCTCAATCGTGCGGGCCGATCAGGCGGCCGCGGGATCGGTGGAGCGGCTGGTGACCCTGAGCGTCAACGGCCAGCAACGGCGCGTGGACGTCATGAAGCAGGAAACCCTCGCCACCACGCTGCGCTACAAGCTGGGGCTCACCGGCACCAAGCTGGGGTGCGACCGTTCGGAATGCGGCGCCTGCACGGTCTTGATCGACGACGTTCCGCATTACTCCTGCTCGATCTTGACGCACACCGCGCGCGGCAAGCAGATCACCACCATCGAGGGGCTGGCCAGCGCCGACGGCACGCTGCATCCCGTCCAGCAGGGCGTCGTCAGCGAACAGGGCTTCCAGTGCGCCTTCTGCATGTCCGGCTTCATCATGGCGACCGTCGGATTCCTGAAGGTGAACCCCAATCCGACGCGCGCCGAACTGGCCCACGGCATTTCCGGCAACTTGTGCCGTTGCCAGGATTACGACAAGATCCTCACCGCCATGATGTGCGGCGCGGAGAATCTGAGAAAGGTGAGCTAACATGCCTGCCAAATCGACAATCAATCCGCTCGTCCAGAATTCTTCCGAGAAACCAGCGTACAAATTGATCGGCCAGAACTACACCACGCCCGACCTGGTGGCGAAGGTCACCGGACGCGCCAAGTACGCCGAGGACTATCGCGCCGAAGGCATGCTGTTCGCGAAGCTCCTGCTCAGTCCGGTGCCGCACGCCCACGTCCGAAGCATCGACGCTTCGGAAGCTCTCGCCATGCCGGGCGTGAAGGCGATTCTCACGGTGGACGATCTTCCAGCGCCCGCCGACGCCATGACGGATCTGGGTCAGGTGATCCCGGCCAACAAGCTGGGTGAGCGCGGGCTCACCAACGATCCGGTTTATCAGGGCGAGCCGATCCTTGCCGTGTGTGCGGTGGACGAATATACCTGCGCCGAGGCCATCGAAAAAATTCACATCGAATACGAGCGCCTGCCGCACGCTGTCGATCCGCTGGTCACGCTGCGGCCTGGAGCGGCCAATGCAAGAGTCGAGGGCAACGTGTGGGTCCGGCCAGATCCGCCGCCTCCGGTTAAGGGGCAGCCACCACCACCGCCGCCCGCGCCGCAGGTGCAAGAGCTCAAGTGGACCGCCCAGGATTTCGCGGATGCCAAGGACGGCCAGCTCCCCATGGGCAAGGCCACCGATCATTGGTCTTTCGGCGATTGGGAAGCGGGACTCAAGAACGCCGACCTGGTTCTGGACGAAACTTTTGTGACGCCCAATACCAGCCACCAGACGCTGGAAACCCGCACCGCGATGGCCTATTGGCAGAACGGCAAGGTCTACGTCCACTGCTCGACGCAGAGCACATCGCAGACCGTCCCGGCCTTGGCTCGCTGGCTGCATCTCGATATGAGCGACGTGGTGGTGATCAGCGAGTACACCGGCGGCGGTTTCGGCAGCAAGATCACCAGCGCGATTTCCGCCATCATCCCGGCGCTGCTGTCCAAGAAGACCGGCGCTCCCGTGATGATGCGCATCAGCCGCGAGGAAGAGCATTACATCGGCCGCGCGCGCCCCAGCATCCATGGCCGCCTCAAAGTCGGATTTACCAAGGACGGCCGGATCACCGCCATCGACATGTATGTGATTTGCGACAGCGGCCCTTACGATCCGCAGGGCGACGCCAATCAGTCGGGCCGCATGGTCTCGCTGATGTACCAGCCTCCGGCCATGCGCTGGCGCGGCCTTTCAGTACTGACCAACACTCCTCCGCGCGTTTCGCAGAGCCAGCCCGGCGGGTTCCAAGGGATCGTGCTGATGGAACCGATTATCTCCAAGGCCTCACGCAAACTCGGCATCGATCAAGTGGCGATTCACCGCATCAACATGCCGGAGGGTAAGGCGAACATCGGTCCGCCATTGCCAAACGGCAAGCGGCTTTACGTCACCAGCGCGTTTATCAAGGAAGCGCTCGACATTGGGCATGAGAAGTTCCGCTGGGACGAACGAAAAGCTCTGCCCAAGCGTAGCGGCACCAAGGCGCGCGGCATCGGAGTGGCCACCAGTTGCTTTGTCGGCGGCTCGGTCGGATTCGACGGGCTGTTCGTCATCAAGCCGGACGGGAAAATCTATATCCAGTCTGGCATCGGCAATCTGGGAACCGAATCGGTCAGCGATTGTCACCGCGTCACTGCGGAAATCCTCGGCGTACCTTGGGAGAAATGTGAAATCACCTGGGGCCACACCGGGCGCAACCTTCCGTGGACCTGCCCGTCCGGAGGCAGCCAGACCACTCACGCCATGACGCGCGCGGCCTACGTGGCGGCGCTGGATGCCAAGGACAAATTGCAGCAGATTGCGGCCAAGGATCACGGCGGCAAGCCTGAAGATTATGAGGTCGGCGGCGAGCGCGTCTATCGCAAGGGCGGTGGCGCAAGCATGACCCTGGCGCAAGCGGCCACACGTGCCATCGAACTCGGCGGCATCTATGATGGTCACGAGCTGCCGAAGGGCATCAACAAGTTCACCGCAGCCTCCGCGAAAAATTTGACCGGCCAGGGATTGCTCGCCGTGGCCCGCGATACCATGCCTCGCGACGGCCAGACGCATTCTTATGTGGCGGGCTTCGCCGAAGTGGAAGTGGATCTCGAAACCGGCAAATATCGGATCCTGGACTACCTAGCCGTGGCCGACGTTGGCACGGTAATTCACCCGCGCGCGTTAGGCGGCCAAGTCCTGGGACGTTCCATGCTCGGCATCGGCCACGCAATTGGCCAGAAGTGGGTTTACGATCAGCATTACGGCCTTCCGGTCGCCAAGCGGTTCCACCACACCAAGCCGCCAACCATTCTGGATGCGCCCGAAAATATGGCGTGGGAGGCGGTAGGCATTCCCGATCCAGAGACGCCCATCGGGGCACGCGGCATTGGCGAGCCTCCCGTCGGCGCCGGGTGCATGGCGATTCTTAATGCACTGTCTGATGCTTTGGGAGACGACGTGTTCCGCCGCGCTCCCGTGCTGGCGGATACGATTCTGGCCTCGCTTGAAGCGGGCCGGCCGATGGAAGAGGGCCTCACGGCCCACATATAAGGAGAGCGGAATATGGCAATCGTACGCGATATCATGCCGGCCTTCGAGCTCTTTCAGCCGGCCACGGTTGACGACGCGCTGCGCCTGGCCGACAAGTACGGCAAGGATGCTTGGGTGATGGCCGGCGGTCTCGACACTTTCGACTGGTTGAAGGATCGCATCAAGCGCCCCAAGGTGGTGATCGATCTGAGCCAGGTGGCCGAGCTGCGCGGCGTGCGCGAAGTTAGCGGAGGTCTGGAGATCGGCGCCATGACCACGCTTACCGAGGTGGTGCGCCATCCGGTGGTGCGAGAGAAGTTCAGCATTCTCTCGACGGGCGCGGAGGCCGCTGCTTCGCCGCAGATCCGCAACCAGGGCACCATCGGCGGCAACGTCTCCCAAGACGCCCGCTGCTGGTATTATCGCGGCGGCTGGAAGTGCTATCGCGCCGGCGGCAATATTTGCTTTGCCGATACGCCCACCGCTATCAATCGCGAGCACGCCATTTTGAACGCCGACCGTTGCGTGGCCGTGAACCCGTCCGACAGCGCTCCCGCGCTGATCGCGTTGGAAGCCCAGATGGTCATCCGTAACACGCACGGCGAGCGAGTGGTCAACGCGGAAGATTATTTCATCGGACCCTCCATCGACATCACTCGCATGACGGTGCTGAAGCCGGGCGATTTGTTGACCGCGATTCGCATCCCCGCCACCTGGGCCGGTGCGCAATTCTATTTCGAGAAAGTTCGCGACCGCCAAGTCTGGGACTTCCCGCTGATGAACGTCGCTTCCGCGATGGTAGTCACGGGCGGCAACATCGAACGCATCCGCATCGTGGTGAATGCCGCCGCAGCTCACCCATTGCGGCTCACAGCAGTAGAGGACGCCGTTCGAGGCAAACCTCGCAACGCCGCCACTGGCGAGATGGGCGGGAAAATCGCCATCGCGGGCGCGGAGCCTCTGCGCTACAACGGCTACAAAATCCCGCTGATGCGGAACCTGGTGAAACGCGCCATTAGCGGCGTGGAGGAGGCCCAATGGACATAAGAGCCGGCGTAGTCGAGTTCGCAACAAATCCGTTGGGGCAAAACGTCCCCATTCATATCGCGTTTTACCTCATCTGGGTCGCAGCCATCGCGGGCTTGGCGTTTCTGATGGTTCACGCCATTTACGTGCAATTCATCGCCAAGAAGCAAGCGCACGTGGAATCTGCGTCGCCCGAATTGGCGGCGAAGGTTCCGGAGAAAGTAGCCCGCCACAGTCTTGCCGCGCGCCTGTTCCACTGGATCATGGCGCTCGCGATGTTCGCCCTTTTGATCACCGCGTTTTTACCCAAGGTCGGCTATCAGTTTCCTTGGGTGACCTACCACTGGATCGCCGGGCTGGTGCTGACCGCGTCCATCATTTTCCACATCATTCACGCGTCCTTCTGGATGGACTTCTGGTCCATCTGGCCGGATAAGATCGATATCGAAGACGCCAAGAGACGCTGGCTGCGAGCCACCGGCAAAGCGGCGCCCGCTCCGCGAAAATTCGCGAAGTATCCGATGGAAAACAAGATGTACCATCTGACCATCGTCCTGGCCGGACTCGCGGTGATCCTGACAGGTGTGTTCATGATGAAGCGCGTGCGGACTCCGTTCTTCACGCGGAATCCCTACCTGTTCGGCGACATGACCTGGGGACTGATGTACGTCCTGCACGGTCTCGCCGGAGTGGGACTAATCGCCCTGATCATGGTTCACATTTACTTTGCGCTGCGGCCCGAGAAGTTTGTGATTACCAAGTCCATGGTCTTCGGCACAATCCCCCGCGAGCACTATCTGGAACACCACGATCCGGAACGCTGGGCCGCTACTAAGTGAGCAGCGAACTCTCTGACCTCTGTAGCGTCATTGAAGAATGCTACGAATACATGTTGGCCTACGCGGGCCAAGGTGTTTCCGGGCAGAGTGACGGGCTGATCCGCGATTTTTTGAGCCGCGCCGCGCAGGCTCTCACCGGACTCGAGAACGCGTATGCAGCCGCCGTCCATCCCACCGCGCCGTACGCCGCGTTTCAAGCGGTGCTGGCTCGCGACGCGCGGGATTCGCTGGCGGCGGTGGAACTGGTGCTGGCCCAGCCCGCCATCAGCTCCCAACTGATCGACAATCTGAACGCGTCCATTCACCTTCGCGCTCTGCTGACGGACCTTTTCCTAATCGACGAGATTCTTAAAGGGAGCCGGAACCAGGAGAGCCCCGCGGGCGCGACCGGGCCGGCTACCTGACCCGATCTGCAGTGGCCGGCACCCTGGTTGCTCATGAACACAGTTACACATATACTGTGTACATGAAGAATATCACCCTCAGCGTAGACGAAAACGTGCTGGCCACCGTGCGCCGCCGTGCCGCCGAACGTAACTCCACCGTCAACGCTTTGGTCCGCGACTACCTCACAAGCCTCGCCGCGCACGACGCCCGCGCAAATCGCGCCCGGGCGCGACTGCGGCAGTTGAGCAAGGGATCTCAAGGACGGCTTGGTAAGAAAACGTGGTCCCGGGAACAGTTGCATGACCGCTAGCGTTTTCTTCGACACCAACGTCCTGGTCTACGCGGCGGTAGGAACAGGCAAGGACCAACGCAAGCGGAAACGCGCCCTTGAGTTGATTGAATCGGAGAATTTCGCCACATCGGCTCAGGTCTTACAGGAATTCTTTGTGACTGTCGTAAGGAAGGCGTCACGCCCGCTTTCTGCTGCACAGGCCTTGGAATGGATCGAGCAGTTCACGGCATTTCCTTGTCAGGATATTGATCATCAACTCGTGCGTATCGCGATTGAGCGATCCGAACGATACGCGATTTCCTATTGGGACGCGGCCATTCTCGTCGCCGCCGAGGCTCTAGGAACCCACACGGTCTACTCCGAGGACCTGAATGACGGACAGCGGTACGGACGGGTGCGCGTCGTCAACCCCTTTGCATGACCATTTATGACTTCAGGCCACGGCGAACACAAGTCCCCGCGGGCGCGTCCGGCTCCGTTAACTTTTCGCCCGGAATTGGCGGCCTCCGCTGTGAGACTCGTCGCCGCCCGCTTCGTGAGCCAGCGTGTGAATCAGAGATAAACTCTTGAGCGGGGACCCGACACTTTGAGCTTTGTGAACGCGAACGGCGTGCGGCTGTACGTCGAAGAAACCGGGACCGGAGATCCGATAATCTTCGTTCATGAACTGAACGCGGACTACCGGGAATGGGAAGCGCAAGTCCGATGCTTCTCGCGCTTCTACCGTTGTATTGCCTTCAACGCGCGCGGTTACCCGCCTTCGGATGTCCCCACCGATCCCAGCTTGTACGGCTACCCGATCGTCGTTCACGACATCGCCGCCGTGGTGCGAGCTCTGGGTCTTTCGAAGGCCCATGTAGTCGGGTCGAGCATGGGCGCGTACGCCGCGCTGCATTTCGGCTTGATGTATCCGGAGCTGGCGCGCTCGCTGGTTATCGCGGGCGTGGGATCCGGCTCGCCGGCGTCGAATCGAGCGGCGTGGGTTGCCGAATGCGAGGCTAACGCTCGGGCATACCTGGAGCAAGGATCTCCCGCGGTGGCCGAAGTTGCCGCGCGGACCCCCACTCGCACGCAGCTTCTGCGGAAGAACCCCCGCGCGTTCGAGGAATTCTTGTTCCATTTGCGCGAGCATTCGGCGGAGGGTATGGCGCGGACACTGATGGGATATCAGGCCCGGCGTCCATCGCTCCAGGACTTTCGAACTGAATTCGCTGGCCTTGCGATCCCGGTATTGTTGATCGCCGGCGACGAGGACGAGCCTTGTCTCGAGACCACTCAATGGCTCAAGAGAACGCTTCCGAACGCGGGACTTTGGATTTCTCCCAACGGCGGCCATGCCGTCAACCTCGAAGAGCCTGCGGCCTTCAATCGTATGGTGGAGGATTTCTTGAGTGCCGTGGAACACGGACGCTGGGGACGCTGAGCGCGGTTGCGAATGTGCGGCTCACTGCACCACCATGATCGGAGCCTGCCAGAACGCGGCCTTCTGCCCGGCGGGATCGAGCACGGTCACCTGGCAAGTGTATGCTCCCGGTGGGAGCTGATCGAGAGAAACATCGAATCGCAGCGGCATCGTCTTCAAACGATTATTCAGTCCCTCGGTCACCGATCGCGGCGGAGTTTCGAAAACCTTGGACTGGTCACGGTAGAAAGTCACGAAAGCCACCAGCGGCTGGATGCTCGTTGCGACCGGCTCGTAGGCTTGCAGATAGACGTACATCTCGCGATCTTTCTTGAAGACGCGCGTCACGCTGGGAATCAGCTTCTGTCCGTCTTGGACCAGCGGGTTGGTTACTTCCGCTTGATCTTTGCTCTTCAAGGCATTGTAGATCGCGTCTTTCAGATCCACGCGCTGGCTGCTCAACACCACTGAGCTAACCGGAATCCGCTTCTCTTCCTTGTTCAGGTTCGGAATAACAAATGTCGTCTCGTACGTTCCGATCCGGCCTGTCTCGGCATCGCGCGCCAGGAATTTGATCTTGTATTTACCGGGAAGCAACGTGAAGCCCGTGTCATACTCGATCGGTTGTTTCGCGAGCTTCGCCGCGGTCTCGCCGCTCAATTTGATATCCGCCTTATCGCGGACGTTTTGGATGGTGCTGCCGTAGTCGTCCTTGATTTCACCGATGAAATCGATGAGCGTGCGTTCCGCGCCTCCCTTGCGCGCCAGCGCCAGCTCCCGGCCAGGGATCTTGACAATTACCGGAACGAAATACTCGGCGCGATTCAACTGGAAGTAATCCACTTCCATGGCGATCGTCAGCTCGGTAATCGGATCGCCCAACATCAGCGCATCTTCGAGCTGCCGCTCCTTTTCGGCGGTGGTAAACTTGCCAAATGTTTTGCCGGCGAAGTAGCCTTGGCGGTAATCGAGCGTCGCGGAAACGCCGCTATTCAGCGCGATTTTGATGCGGCGAAACTTCCCGTCTAACGCGGTATTGGTGGCGTAGTAACCCAGGATGTAGTAACTCGAAACGCTCTTCTGCGCCTGAGCGATTCCCATCGCAAGGTCGTTATTGTCGAGCAGGGCCTTCCCGCCGGTATCCGCGGCCAGCGCAAACAAAGTATCCTGCGATTGCTGAAAATTGGTTGTCACCGCCAGCGCGGAAGCGCCCGTGTACATTCCTTTCCCGCCTGGCGATCCCTGGGTCGCATCGCCCAGTGGCGCCTGTGCCACCAAGCCGCGCGCGTCGATCGGCCAAAATGAAACTCCGGCCCGGACGGCGGCATTGATGGTGGCGTGCAGTTGCGCTTGATTATTAACGCCGTTGAGACGCAAGCCGCTGGCGAAATACAGGACCGACTTCTTTTCGCTGAGCTGGCCCAACATTTTGGCCGCTGTCTGCAGCGCTGAGAGCTGGCGGTTGGTATTGAAGATGTTGAACTCGCTATCGTCCTGTCCGAAAGCCGCTCCAGTATCCGGCGTGCTGTCGTCGCTGGTGGTTTCGTTGAAACCCTGAGATTCGCCGACGATCATGGTTTGAAGAATGCTAATCATCCGCTCGCGGTTATCGGTAAAATCCGACAGCACTCGAACCGCGCCGCCTTCGAATCTCATCAGAGCCATGCGATCCGCGGGGTTCATCTCGGTTCGTATAAACTTCTCAGCCGCCGTGATGGCGCGCAACTGGTCCGGCGGCGGCATGGCGGTCATGTCGAAGTACAGGACCAGCAAACGGCGGTTTTGATATCGGAAATCGCCCGGCCGTTCCGCTGCGATCTGCGTCTCGGGAAGCCGCCGCAAGGGCATTGTTGGGGCTGTAATCGGCGGCTCGGTTTCGACAGCTTCGGGGACTTTCTGAAATTCGAAGAAACGGATGGTTTGTTCGGCCCCGTCTTCAGTGACCGTGAAATCCTTCGCGCTTAGCCCCTCGACGGCCTTGCCATTCTTGTCTTTCACATTTACCGTCTCGATCACTAATTGGCTGCTGGTCGAAAATGTGGCCGGGGTACTGGCGCCGGCCGGAGCGTTCTGGCCGATCTGCTGCGCATCAGAGGGCAGACGGGCTGCGAGCACGAACAAAAGGGCGAGCGTGAGACGAATCATCGTTAAAACCTTACTATGAATCCTGTTGTCAGAGAGCGCATGGCATTGGCCGTCATCGGAAGACCGAACTGCGCACTTTCGAACGTGGTGTTCCAACTCGGGAAAGTAACGTGGTTCAGCGGATTGGTGGAATCAATGCGCAGGTCGCCGCTCAGCCGGTCGCTCAAGCGGAACGTGCGTCCAGCCGAGGCGTTGAGAGCGAACTGAAAGGGACCCGTGATGGAGTCG
>Ga0182018_10005012_pt1 | contig 10840 bp, 10 predicted proteins | sample 812P2MmetaG_FD_120490 | JGI IMG/M metagenome (GOLD analysis project Ga0182018, IMG submission 120490) | Permafrost microbial communities from Stordalen Mire, Sweden - 812P2M metaG | ecosystem: Environmental > Terrestrial > Soil > Wetlands > Permafrost | place: Sweden: Stordalen | collected... | reverse complement strand
GCCTGCCAGCAGTCGTGTCCGGCGAACGCCATCGTTTTCGGCAACATTAACGATCCGAACAGTCAGGTGACGAAGTGGAAGGCGCAGGCGAGGAATTACTCGCTGATGGGAGAATTGAATACGCGGCCGCGCACGACGTATCTGGCGGAAATCCGCAATCCGAACCCTGAGTTGGAAGCTTAGTTTTTGGAAGTCTAGTTAGAAGCTGGTCCGAGGTAAGTGGAGCGCAGGCAAGGCATGGCAACGAACACGCAAATTCCGGTGGCAGACAGGCGAGTGCCGGTCATCGCGCCCGGCCACACTTTCTCCACCATCACCGAGAAGATCGCGAACATTGTGCTGAAGCGCCCGGTTTCTCTGGGATGGATCCTCGGCTTCCTGATCGTGTTCGGCATGTTGAATATGCTGGCCGGGGTCCTCGGCTACCTTTTTCTGAAAGGCGTCGGGATCTGGGGTATCAACATCCCCATCGGGTGGGGCTTTGCCATCATCAACTTCGTCTGGTGGATCGGTATCGGCCACGCCGGGACGCTGATCTCCGCCATTCTGGCGCTGCTGCGGCAAACCTGGCGCAACTCGATCAACCGTTTCGCGGAAGCGATGACGTTGTTTGCGGTCATGTGCGCCGGAACCTTCCCTCTGGCTCACATGGGCCGACCGTGGCTTTTTTACTGGATGTTTCCCTATCCCAACACCATGCGGTACTGGCCGAATTTCCGCAGTCCGCTGGTGTGGGACGTGTTCGCGGTCTCGACCTACTTCACCATTTCGCTGGTGTTCTGGTTTGTCGGCTTGATTCCCGATCTCGCCACTATGCGCGATCGCGCCGAGAACCCCATCATTCGCGGCATTTTCGGGCTGCTGGCCATGGGATGGCGCGGTTCGGCCCGCCACTGGCATCGTTACGAGACGGCCTACTTGCTGCTGGCCGGACTGGCGACGCCGCTCGTGCTCTCCGTGCATACCGTCGTGAGCTTCGATTTCGCCGTCGGCATTGTTCCCGGGTGGCACACCACGATTTTCCCGCCTTACTTTGTGGCGGGCGCCATTTATTCCGGTTTCGCCATGGTGCTTTGTTTGGCGATTCCGATTCGCGCCATTTACGGCCTGAAGGACTTCATCACCGAGCGGCATCTCGAAATCTCCGCCAAAGTCATGCTCGCGACCGGTCTGATCGTCGCATACGGTTACTTCATGGAAGGGTTCATGGGCTGGTACAGCGGCAACCAGTTCGATTCGTTTCTCATGTGGAACCGGTTCCACGGCCCTTACAAGTTCTGCTACGCGGCTTTGCTCGCCTGCAACATTTTTATCCCGCAGGTGCTCTGGCTGAAGAAGTTCCGCGTCTCGACCGGATGGCTGTGGCTGATCTCGTTCATCGTGCTTGTGGGGATGTGGCTGGAGCGCTTTATCATTATCGTGGTTAGCCTGAGCCGGGACTTCGTCAATTCGTCGTGGGGCATGTACTACCCGACCAAGTGGGACTGGATGACGTTTGGCGGCACCATCGGATTGTTCCTGACCGGCATGTGGCTGTTCCTCCGTGTTCTTCCCAGTATCTCCATCTTCGAAATGCGCACCCTGCTGCCGGAAGCAGAGGTGCATGAAGCGGCGGAGGTGAAGCCATGAGCATCCGAGCGACCGATTTTTCCGAATGTGGCCCGGTGTACGGACTGATGGCCGAATTCGATTCGGCCCAGGAACTGGTTACGGCCGCGCACAAGACGCACGAAGAGGGTTACCGGAAGATCGACGCCTACAGTCCGTTTCCGATCGAGGGTTTGGCCGAGGCCATCGGCTTTCACAAGAACCGCGTCCCGCTGGTCGTCCTCATCGGCGGCCTGATTGGCGGGCTTTCGGCCTACGCGCTGCAGTATTGGGTGGCGGTCATCACCTATCCGGTCAATATCGGCGGACGGCCGTATCACTCCTGGCCATCGTTCATTATTGTGACCTTCGAGCTGACCATTCTTTTCGGCGGAATTTCCTCCGCGATCGGCATGATCGCGCTGAACGGTCTCCCGCTGCCTTATCACCCGGTCTTCAACGTGCCCGAGTTCACCAAGGCCACGGAAAATAAATTCTTCCTGGTCGTCGAGTCGAGCGACCCGCAGTACGATTCGGCGCGGACGCGTTCGTTTCTTAACGGCCTTTCACCACGGATGATCGCGGAGGTTCCGAGCTGATGATGCGTGCCCCTCGCGATCTTTTCGGGAACCTCGGAACCGGCAACCTCCGGACGGTTTTGCCCGCACTGCTGGCCCTCATCGCCGCGACCGCGGGGTGCCGTATCGACATGCACGTGCAGCCCTATTACCGGCCCATGGCTAAGAGCGATTTCTTCGCCGACAATCGTTCCGCCCGAATGCCGGTTGAAGGGACAGTCGCGCGCGGCGACTTGCAGGAAGACACTTATTTCTATACGGCGAAGATCGGCAATGCGACCGGCGACTATATGCCTTTCGCGGTGACGCCCGAAGTTCTGGCCCGCGGACGCGAGCGTTTCAACATCACCTGCGCGCCCTGCCACGGCCGCGTAGGCGACGGGAACGGATTCATTCCCACGCGCGGTTTCCGGCAGCCGCCGTCGTTTCACATCGACCGCCTGCGCAAGGTTCCGGTCGGCTATTTCTTTGACGTCGATACCCACGGCTACGGCGTGATGCCCGACTATGCCGCGCAAGTTGCGCCGCGCGATCGCTGGTGCATCGCCGCCTACATCCGGGCACTGCAACTGAGCCAGAACGCGACGGCAGCCGACATTCCGGCCGGACAGAAAGTTCCGTCGCCGGCGCCACCGTTCCGCGATATCGGTAATGGAGCCACGCTGCCGGTACCCGCGCCCGCGATCCCTGCCGGCGAAAATGAAGGGGAGCCCAAATGACCACGGCGGCCATAAAGATGACCAAGTCGGACCTGATGGCTCCGCCCGTGGCCCAGAGCATCCAGACGCGTTCGCTCTTTATCGGACTGGTTGGGGCGCTGGCTTCTGTGGCCGGCGTTTTCATAGCTCCAGAAAGTTTCTTTTCCGCTTATCTTTCCGGCTATATGTTCTGGCTGGGGCTTTCGCTCGGATGCATGGCCATCCTGATGCTCCATCACCTGGTCGGCGGCGCCTGGAGCATCGTGATTCGCCGCATTCTCGAATCAGGCATGATGACGCTGCCCATGATGTTCTTCCTCTTTATTCCGATTCTGCTCCACCTGCCGCAACTCTACTTCTGGGCGCGGCCGGAGGTGCTGGCCGATCCGAAGACCGATCCCAAGATTATCGAGATTGCGCATAGCTATCTGAATTTCCATGGCATTCTCGAGCGCTACATCCTTTATTTCGTCATCTGGATCGGGATGGCCTACTTCCTGAATCGCTGGTCGACCGAGCAGGATTCGATTGCCGGGCAAAGCACGCTGCGTTTCCGCGCTCTGAGCGGACTTGGGCTCGTGATTTACTCGCTTTCGATTTCTTTCGCCGTGATCGACTGGGTGATGTCACTGCAGGCCCGCTGGATCTCGACCATCTACGGCCTGATCTTCATCGCCGGTGAAGCGCTATCGGCTCTCTGTTTCTGCGTGGTCATTGAGACCATTCTCTCGAAGCGCAAGCCGATGTCCGACTATCTCACCGACACCGAAGTGCACGACCACGGCAAACTGATTCTTGCTTTCGTGATGGTGTGGACTTACTTCAATTTTTCGCAGTGGCTGATCATTTGGGCCGGCAACCTGCCGGACGAGATCCCGTGGTTCGTGCGCCGCATGAATGGGGGCTGGGGAGAAGTAGGAATGTTTCTGGCCGTGTTCCAGTTCGCGGTGCCGTTTGCGCTGCTGCTGTCGCGCCAGTTGAAGCGCAAAGCGCGGACCCTGGTGCGCCTCGCTTCCTGGATATTCCTTATGCGCATGATCGATATTTATTGGCATGTCGAGCCGGCGCTGCATCCGACGTTCCATGTCAGCTGGTTGCATTTCACGATCCTGGCCGGTATGGGCGGTCTTTGGATGGCCTACTTCTTCCACAATCTCAGATCGCGTCCGCTGCTGCCGATCAATGCGCCGCAGACGCTCCGGTTGCTGGGGTCGGGGCATGAATAACAGAGCAGGAGTGACGGAACGAATCGTTACGGAACACGAGTAACGAGTAACGAAATAGGACGCACGAGAAGAAGAGTGACCAGATATGAGTGACGAGATGATGCCGCACGGCCACTCCGGCCATGAAACCGAGTACGAGCACGAAGACCTCGGAACCCGCGGTGTCTTCGCCTTCATGATCGGTCTCGTCGTCAGTGGCGTGGTCATTTATTTCATCATCGTCGGCATGTACAAGTTTCTCGACCAATACGAGCACTCACACATGGCGACAGCCACCCCGCTCGATTTGTCGCTAGGCACAGAGTCGCGTGTGGTGACGCAGGCGGATATGGACAAGGCCTTCAAAGACAATGGCGCGCCCATGCTCGAAACCAACGAACGCGGACAGTTTCGCGACTTCTTGCTCAATCAGGAAGATCAGCTCAACAGCTATGGCTGGATCGATGAAAAAGCCGGCGTGGCACATATTCCGATCGAGCATGCTATGGACCTGATCGTCCAGCGCAAGATCCCCGTCTATCCGCAAAGTAATGCGGATGCGGGAATTGCTGCGGGTAGGAAGACGGCCGCCGAGAAGCGATAGACGAGTTACCGGTCCGGCCGGATCAACCGGAGAAGGAAAAGGCAGTGCGCAGTAAAAGTGTTTTAACCAATTCGATGATCGTAGCAGCATTCCCGCTCCTGCTGGCCGCGGCTCTATTGCTTTCGCAGCCACTGTTTGCGCAGGTGCGCGGTCCGATGACCGGCGGCATTATGACGCCTCCGCCGACGCAGCGCCCGGCCGGATTGCAATTCGTTGGCATCGATCAACATCTCAACGCCGAGGTTCCCGGCAATATTGAGTTCCGTGACGAACTCGGCAACCCAGTCCAGCTTTCCGATTACTTTGGCCACGGCCGTCCGGTCATCCTGAATCTGGGCTATTACCAGTGCCCCATGCTCTGCAGCGAACTGCTGCAAGGCCTGGTTGGCTCCATGAAGGCTCTGACCTTCGATCTCGGCAAGGATTTTGACGTGGTGACGGTCAGCTTCGATCCGCGCGAAACCACCGAGATGGCTGCGGCAAAGAAGCGCGACATCATGAAGCGCTATGGCCGCGCCAATACCGAGCAGGGCTGGCACTTTCTCACCGGACGCGCAGACCAGATCGAAGCGCTTACCAAGGCCGTCGGCTTTCAGTTTCAGTTCGACCCGAAAACCAACCAGTACGCCCATGCTGCGGCCATTGTTATGCTCACTCCCGACCGTCACATTTCGGGATACTTTTATGGAGTGGAGTTCTCTCCCAAGGATCTGCGCCTCGGACTGGTGCAGGCCTCGCAAAACAACATTGGCAACGTCAGCGACCAGGTGCTGCTCTACTGCTATCACTACGATCCCATGACTGGGAAGTACGGCGCCGTCATCGGTAACATTTTGAAGCTGTCGGGGCTCGCGACGGTGCTCATCATGGGAATCTTTATGTTCGTCATGTTCCGCGCCGATCGTCGTTACGGACATGGTTCCGGGCATAGTTCGGGTGGAGACGCGGCCGGCGGCGATTTGAGACGAGTCACGTAATTATGTCGAATTATTTACCATTGTGGCCCGATCCGGCCTCGACCATGGCAGGTCAGGTAGATGCGCTCTACATCTATCTGCTGCTGGTCTCTGGCCTCATGACGGCGCTCATCTTTCTCGCGGTCGCGGTGCTGGCGATCAAGTACCGCCGTGTTCCGGGGCGCGACGCGCACCAGATTGAAGGCTCGACCATCCTCGAAGTCAGCTGGTCGGTCATTCCGTTCTTTATCATGCTGACGTTTTTCATCTGGGGAGCGGTCATCTTCTTCGAGGAGCGTACGCCTCCGGCTGATGCGACCGAGGTCTACGTCGTCGCAAAACAATGGATGTGGAAAATCGAGCATATCGAAGGGCAGCACGAGATCAACGAACTACACGTCCCCACCGGACAGAACATCAAGCTGATCATGACCTCGCAGGACGTGATTCACAGTTTTTACATCCCTGCCTTCCGCCTCAAGCAGGATGTGCTGCCGGGCCGCTACACTACCTTGTGGTTCAAGGCAACCAAACCCGGGCGCTACCATCTATTCTGCGCTGAATACTGTGGGACGATGCACTCCGGGATGGGCGGCGATATCGTCGTGATGGAGCCACAGGATTACGCGCTGTGGATGGCTGGCGGAGCGTCGAACCCCTTGCCGGAAACGGGCAAGGCATTGTTTGCGTCGCTCGGCTGTTCCACCTGCCATCGTTCCGACGTGCAAGGCGAAGGTCGCGGTCCGGATCTAGCTGGTGTCTACAACAAACCGGTGAAGCTCGAAGACGGGCGGACTGTAATCGCCGACGAGAACTATGTTCGCGAGTCCATCCTCGATCCCACGGCAAAGATCGTGAGTGGCTTCAAACCTGTAATGCCTACTTTCCAGGGCATTGTCAACGACGATCAGTTGAACGCGCTGGTGGCTTACATCAAATCGTTGGCCCAGTCTTCGTCAGGTCAGCCGTCCCAGGGGACCGCAGGGCTCGAGAACCAGCCCACCACTCCCGCAGGACAACCCCAGAATGTGCAGGTGCAATAGTCATGGCGACGACAGCGATAGCGGCGAACGAGATTCCGAAGCTGAATTACCTCAACAACGGGCATACCATCAAGTCCTGGCTGTTGACGACCGATCACAAGCGGATCGCGCTCCTTTATCTGTTCTCGGTCACGGCCTTCTTTTTTCTCGGCGGATTTTTCGCCATGCTCATCCGGTTGGAGTTGTTGACACCGGAAGGCGACCTGATGCAGGCCGACACCTATAACAAGGTGTTCACCATGCACGGCATCGTCATGGTGTTCTTCTTTCTGATCCCGGTCGTGCCAGCCATACTGGGTAACTTCGTAGTGCCCCTGATGGTGGGCGCGAAGGACCTCGCCTTTCCGCGTATCAACCTGTTGAGCTGGTATCTCTACGTCGCGGCCGGCGCACTCTTCTTACACTGCATGTTGAACGGCGGCGTCGATACCGGATGGACGTTCTATACCCCATATAGCACGGCAGCCAGCAACACCAACGTAGTCGAAGCTGGACTCGCCATCTTCATCGCCGGCTTCTCGTCCATCTTTACCGGACTCAATTTCATTGTCACCATTCACCGCATGCGCGCGCCCGGCCTTACCTGGAGCCGTCTCCCGCTGTTTATCTGGTCGACTTATGCGACCAGCCTGGTCATGATCCTCGGCACGCCGGTGATTGCCATCACGATGGTGCTCGTGGTTGCGGAGCGCCTCCTCCACCTCGGCATTTTCGATCCCGCGCTGGGCGGAGACCCGATCTTGTTCCAGCACCTGTTCTGGTTCTACTCCCATCCCGCCGTCTACATCATGATCTTGCCTTCCATGGGAGTGATCAGCGAGATCGTTCCCTGCTTCTCGCGCAAACGCGTATTTGGCTATAACTTTGTCGCTCTTTCGAGTGTCGCTATCGCCGTTTTCGGATTCCTGGTGTGGGCGCATCACTTATTCGTCGCCGGCATTTCTCTCTATTCCGCGATGGTTTTTTCTTTTCTGAGTTTTGTTGTGGCCATCCCTTCCGCCGTTAAAATCTTCAACTGGACAGCCACTCTTTACAAGGGTTCCGTCACCTTTGCCACTCCCATGCTTTATGCCTTTGGTTTTATCGGGCTGTTTACCATTGGCGGATTAACCGGCGTGATGCTGGCTACCATCGGCATCGATGTTCACGTTACGGACACTTACTTTGTCATCGCGCACTTTCATTACGTTATGGTGGGGGGAGTGCTGATGGGCTATCTCGGAGGATTGCATTTCTGGTGGCCGAAGATCACCGGACGCATGTACCCGGAAGCCTGGGCCAAACTTTCGGCGTTATTCGTCTTCGTCGGCTTCAACCTGACCTTTTTCCCACAGTTCATTCTGGGGTATCTCGGAATGCCACGGCGCTACTGGCAGTATCCGCCGGAGTTTCAGGTGCTGAACGTCCTTTCGACCGCCGGCGCCAGCGTCCTCGCCATCGGCTATCTGCTGCCCATGATCTATATGTTATGGTCGTTGAAATACGGAGCGATCGCCGGTGACAATCCCTGGCATGCCGCGGGCCTTGAGTGGAAGACCAGCTCGCCTCCGCCCACGCTCAATTTTGACGAGACTCCCGTCGTCACCTGGGAGGCATATAACTACGACGAGATCCCCGATGTGCCGCTGGAGGTCCCCGTTGCCCAATAGCCAACCAACTCACGGCGACGCGGCTGTCATGGAACCCGAAGCTCACGGTCCCGAGCTCGTCCATCAGTTCTCAGACGTGCAACAACAAAAGAACGCAGCCTCGCTGGGCATGTGGCTGTTTCTGGTGACCGAAATCATGTTCTTCGGCGGCATGTTCTGCGCCTACCTGATCTACCGCCTAGAGTATTTCAACGCGTTCGCCGCCGGCAGCCAGCAGCTCAGCATCAAGATGGGCGCCATCAACACCGCCGTCCTCATCATCAGTTCGGTGACGGTGGTCTTGGGGGTGAAAGCGGCAGAGGCGGGCAAACGCAAACTGCTGGTCGGCTATCTCGTCGTGACCGTCCTGCTCGGACTGACCTTTCTCGTCGTCAAAGGCTTCGAGTACCGCGAGAAATTCGAAAAGCACCACGTCCCCGGAGCCACCTTCAGCTTCACCGACAAGTTCGACGACAACGGCAAGCAGTACGCAGTCAACTCCAAAGAAGCGGAGTTATTTTTCTCGCTTTATTTCGTCATGACCGGCATGCACGCCCTGCACATGATCATCGGTTGCGGACTGTTTACCGTGCTGGCGATTCTGGCGTGGAAAGGCCATTACACACCCACTTACTTCACGCCCATAGAAAATTCGGGTCTGTACTGGCACCTGGTGGATATCATCTGGATTTATCTGTTCCCGTTGCTGTATTTGATCAGCCGTCACTCATGACGACAGTTTGAACTGAGATAGCTGAAACCCGAGAACTTCTTTATGGCGCAACACGAAGAACACACGACCCACTCGCAAGCATTTTACTTACTCATAGGTATCACCCTGCTCGTCCTGACGGCGACCACAGTGGGCGCGGCCTTCATTAACCTCGGCGCGTTCAATCCGGTTGTTGCTCTCCTCATTGCCACGATCAAGGCCACGCTCGTGGTCCTGTTCTTCATGCACGTCAAAGGAGCCAGTGAGAAGCTGACTGGCGCGGTCGTCGTCTCCGGCTTCTTTTTTCTGGCTATACTGCTCTCGCTGTCGTTGGCCGACTATCTGACCCGCTCCGGCCCTATGTGGCGCTAGTCGCTGCTAGTGTGGGGCCGACAGACGGCTGAAACTAGTCGAGGCTTACCTTCAGCGCTTGCACCGAAGGCTGGCATCTTCTAACGTACTTCTGTGCCGCAAAACATCGCCCCACTCCCGCCGCCAGTTGCGCAACTCGACGCCTCAGCGATTGAAGCCTCTCTCCGCCGTCACCTTCGCGGAGAAATCCGCTTCGACTCCGGCAGCCGCGCGCTCTACGCCACCGATGGCTCCAATTACCGCCAGGTGCCCATCGGAGTCGTACTCCCTCGCGACAAAGAAGACGTTCTTGCAGCCGTCGCACTCTGCCGCGACCACGGAGCTCCGTTGCTCGCCCGCGGCGGCGGCACATCGCTCGCTGGTCAATGTTGCAACGCCGCCGTCATTCTCGACTTTTCGAAGTACATGGCGAACATTCTCGAAATCGACCCCGCGCGCCGCATGGCTCGCGTCGAACCTGGAGTCGTCCTCGATACGCTTCGTGCTGCCGCCGAGAAACACCATCTCACTTTCGCACCCGATCCCGCGACCCACGACCGCTGCACCCTCGGAGGCATGATCGGCAACAACTCCTGCGGCGTGCACTCAATCATGGCGGGCAAGACCGACGATAACATTGAGGCGCTCGAAGTCCTCACCTATGGTGGCCAGCGCATGCATGTTGGCGCGACCGGCAGCGACGATTTCGACCGCTTCATTCGCGAGGGTGGACGCCGCGCGGAAATCTACAGCGGCCTAAGAAATTTGGCCGATCGCTACGGAGAGCAAGTCCGCCGCCAGTTTCCGAACATCCCGCGTCGCGTTTCGGGATACAACCTCAATCACCTGCTTCCGGAAAACGGCTTTCACGTAGCCCGCGCTCTCGTTGGCTCCGAAGGAACGTGCGTCACCATTCTCGAGGCCACCTGCCGCCTCGTCCAGAGTCCGCCTGCGCGCGTACTTCTCGTCATCGGATGGCCCGACATTTATATCTGTGCCGACCACGTTCCTCGAATCATGGAGCATCGGCCCATCGGCCTCGAAGGTTTTGACGACATCATGGTCAATGCGAGCCGCCACAAAGGCGTGAACCTCGACGGCCTTGCCATGCTTCCTGAAGGCAGTGGATGGCTGATGGTGGAGTTCGGCGCCGACACCGCGGCCGACGCCGAAGCGCAGGCGCATCATCTGATGCAGACGCTTGACCGCGAGGCCGTTCCGCCTAACATGCGTCTGTTCACCGATCCGAGACAAGCGCGCCAAATCTGGAATGTCCGCGAGTCGAGCCTGGGCGTGACTGCGCACGTTCCTGGCGAACCGATTCACTGGGAGGGCTTCGAAGATTCCGCCGTCGTGCCCGAGAGACTCGGAGCCTATCTCCGCGACCTGCGTCGCCTGATGCAGGAGCATCACTACGACGGCTCGTTCTATGGCCACTTCGGACACGCCTGCGTGCACACGCGCATGGATTACGATCT
>Ga0182018_10005011_pt1 | contig 10841 bp, 9 predicted proteins | sample 812P2MmetaG_FD_120490 | JGI IMG/M metagenome (GOLD analysis project Ga0182018, IMG submission 120490) | Permafrost microbial communities from Stordalen Mire, Sweden - 812P2M metaG | ecosystem: Environmental > Terrestrial > Soil > Wetlands > Permafrost | place: Sweden: Stordalen | collected... | reverse complement strand
TTCATGGAGAACTTCGGGGACATGTTCCCAGGCGACCCCAAGAACCTCGACGAGCTCTTGGAGCAACTGGCCGAGCGGATGGCGGCCGCCGAGGCGATGTGGCGCTCGATGTCGCCCGAGCAGCGCGAGCAGCTCCAGTCGCTGGCCAACTCGCTCTTGGAGGACATGGACCTGCGCTGGCAGATGGAACGGCTGGCCGGCAACCTGCGCCAGGCCGTCCCCGGCGCCGGCTGGGGCCAGTCCCACCGGTTCCGGGGCCAGGACCCGATGGGGTTCGGCGAGGCCACCGACGCGGCGAGCCAGCTCAGCAACCTCGACCGCATGGAGGAGCTGTTCGCCTCCGCGTCCTCGCCCAACGCGCTCGACGAGGTCGACATCGACGAGGTGCGGCGTCAGCTCGGTGACGACGCGGCCCGCTCGCTCGAGCGACTGGCCCGGCTGACCAAGACCCTCCAGGAGAACGGCCTCATCGAGAACCAGGGCGGGCGGACCGAGCTCACTCCGAAGGGTGTGCGCCGGCTCGGGCAGCGCGCGCTGAGCGACCTGTTCTCCCAGATGCAGCGCGAGCGCATCGGCGACCATCAGTCGGCGACCTCGGGCAGCGGGCACGACCGGGAGGAGACCACCAAGCCCTACGAGTACGGCGACCCGCTCAACCTCCACCTCTCGGCGACCGTGCACAACGCGGTGCGCCGTGGTGGTTCGGGCGTGCCGGTGCGGTTGCTGGCCGAGGACTTCGAGGTCGTCGAGACCGAGGCGCTGACCCGCTCGGCCACCGTCCTGCTCGTCGACCTCTCCATGTCGATGCCGATGCGGGACAACTTCGTGCCGGCCAAGAAGATGGCGATGGCCCTCCAGACCCTGATCTCGACCCGGTTCCCTCGCGACTACCTCGGCATCGTCGGGTTCTCCGAGGTCGCGAGGGAGATCAAGGCCGAGGACCTGCCGACCGCCATGTGGGACTACGTGTACGGCACCAACCTGCAGCACGCGCTGGCGATGGCCCGCCGGATGCTGGCCCACCAGTACGGAACCAAGCAGATCATCGTGGTCACCGACGGCGAGCCGACCGCGCACATCGACGACGCCGGTGAGGTGTGGTTCAACTACCCGCCGGTCCAAGAGTGCCTGCGCCGCACCATGGCCGAGGTCATCCGCACGACGCGTGCGGGGATCACGATCAACACCTTCGCCCTCGACCTCGAGCGCACCCACTACCCGTTCGTCGAGCAGATCGCCCGGGTCAACGGCGGCCGGACCTTCTACACGACCGCCGACGAGATGGGCGGCTACGTGCTGGTCGATTTCCTGCGCCACCGGCGCTACCTGCGGCCCGCCGGCTGACCCCGTCCACCGGGCGCAGATCGCACCGAAACGATCCCGCCCGGCTCCCGGCCGGGGCCGGTGGCCCGCTTCCGGGCCTGCCCGACGTGCGAAATGCCACTCTACGTGGTGAAATAGGGGTCTACTCTGGCGCAAACGACCGCGAAGTGTGAGAATTCTCCCCCTTGCGTTCCTATGTCGGATAGGGGAAGATGACATGGTTGTAGTTACATCGGTGCCACTTACAGTGAGGGGAGGCCGACCGGTGGACTTAGCCGCAGTGCTTTACGGCCGTTTGGACCGCAGTTGGCAGGCACAGGCCAACTGCATGGGAGTCGATCCCGACCTCTTCTTCCCCGAGCGCGGGGCGTCGACCAGGGAAGCCAAAGAGGTGTGTCGAGGATGCGTGGTCCGCGAGGACTGCCTCGAATACGCGTTGGCGAACGGCGAGAAGTTCGGCATCTGGGGTGGCATGAGCGAGCGGGAACGCCGCCGGCTGCGCCGGGCCCGGGCGTTGCAACGCCGGGCCGCTATGTCCGACGTTTCCTCAGCGTAGGGTCTCCCAACCTCGCCTCGAGGCTGTCACGGGGCGACACTCCCAACTCGGCGAATCGGTTTTCGGGCGTGCGCGCCAGGACCGCCGCTGGTATCAGCCCGACCAGCTCGGCCTTTTCGATGCGGGCCCCGGGGAGTAGCGAGGCGGCCACCCGGTCGTAGGCCTCCGCGGGGCCAACCCGTGCAGGGTCGACCAGGTTGCACGACACCTGGGTCGAGCGGCCCACCACCAGCCCGAGCGCCCGCAGCGACTCGCTCCTGATCCCGGCCGCCACGGCCCGGGTCTCGGCGGCGGTCAGGCCGCTCAACCACAGGTTGTAGGCGACCAGTGGGCCCCGGGCACCGACCGCCATGGCCCCGGCGCTCGGATGGGGTCGGGTCGGCCCGGTGTCGGGCTGCAGGGCGACGAACGCCCCCCGGCGCACGTCGGGTAGCGACCGGACACCCCCGTCGGGCAGAGGGCCGTAGAGGAAGCAGGGGATGCCGAGGGTCGCCCCGGCCCAGATGGCCAGCCGGTCCCGGGCCTCGATCGCGGAGTCGAGGTCGGCAGTGCCGACCGGCGTGAAGGGCACCACGTCGACGACGCCGAACCGGGGGTGGACACCGCTGTGCCCGTCGAGATCGAGGGTTCGCACGGCCACGCTCACGAGGGTTTGGACTCGGGTCAGGAGATCGACGGCCGGCCCGCCCATGGTCAGGACGCTGCGGTGATGGTCGGCGTCCCGGTGCAGGTCGAGCAGGAGGTCGCCGCACGCGTCGGCGAGCAGCTCGAGCGTCGCGGGGTCCCTCCCCTCGCTGACGTTGATCGCCGAGGCGAGGACGGGCGCGCTCACCGCGCAGAGAGGAGCGGTGTTGCTAGGGCAGAGGCCGGTTCAGCGTGCTGCGGTGACGCGCATCGACCGGCGGGCCCGCAGGATCCGGCGGCGTTCGCGCTCGGAACGACCACCCCAGACACCGTGATCGATCCGGTTGGCCAGGGCATACTCTAAGCATGCATCGGCGACCGAGCAGTCGGCGCAGATTCGCTGAGCAGCCTGTACGCCAAGACCGTCGCTCGGGAAGAACACCGCGGGCGGCACTTCTCGGCACTTGCCCTCTGCCATCCACTGGGTATCCATCGGGCGTTCCATGCCTCCGTTTCGAGCATAGCTGTGTTCTCGCGGAGGACGGAACCCCCGCGATGGGCGTGAGCGCGTCCTCCGGCGCAGGGGGCGGCGCGCCTTGAGCGACCTCCCGGAGGGACGACCGAGCGGCCCTGCTCACGACACACCTCCCGCCCCTCCGAGCTGGGAACAACGGCCCCTAGATGCCACGCCGCCGCCCGAACGGCCGGCCGGGTGGCCGCCACCGGCGCCTCCTGGGGCCCCGCCGCCGAGCCCGCCCGGAGCCGAGTGGAGACCGCCGGTCCCGAACCCAGCGCCACCCCAACCGCCCATGCCCGGCTATGCCCACTACCCGGGGGCCGGACCGTGGAGCCGGCCTCAGGTTCCGGGCTACTTCTTCCCGGCCAACCCGGTCGTCACCCACGAGACCCGGGTCAAACACACGCTCACCGCGCGGAACTGGGTCCTCGTCGTGGTCATCACGGCCGTCGTCGCGGCCGCGATCGGCGGAGCGGTCGGGTACGTGGCCGCGGTCAACTCGCAGCAGACCATCGTCGAGAAGTTCTTCCCGAACTCGGCGGGCTTCCCGAAGCCCGCCGACGTGCAACAGATCCTCGCCGAGGTGGAGCCGGCCGTCGTATCCATCGACACGACCGGCGTGGTTCGGGCGGGTGGGTCGGGCACCGTCGAGGGAGCGGGGACCGGCATGATCCTCACGTCCGACGGAGAGGTGCTCACCAACAACCATGTCGTGGCCGGCGCAGGAACCCTGACCGTCACGTTGTTCGGCCAGACCAATCCGTTGCCGGCCCACGTCATCGGGACGGACCCCGCGCAGGATCTGGCGCTCGTGCAGATCGAGCACGCGAATGGATTGCCGACCGTTCAACTCGGGGACTCCAACGCGGCCCGGGTGGGCGAAAACGTGCTCGCGATCGGCAACGCGCTGGCATTGGCGGGCGGTCTAAGCGTGACCGAGGGCATCGTCTCGTCGAAGAACAGGGCCCTGACTGCGACCAGCGACCTGACCGGACGCAGCGAGAACTTGAGCGGCCTCATCCAGACCGACGCGGCGATCAACTCGGGAAACTCGGGCGGGCCACTCGTCAACTCGTCCGGTCAGGTCATCGGCATGAACACCGCGGTTGCGGAGAGCACGCAGGGCAACGCGCCGGCCCAGAACATCGGGTTCGCCATCGCCATCGACACGATCAAGCCGCTCCTCGCCCTCCTGCGCGACAGCGGCACGAAGGGCTCCGGCGGCTGAGCCGACCGGTGGACGGCGGGGCCGGCACCACCGCAACGGGCAGTACGCTGACCCCTCGTTCTTGATGCACCGTTGGGAGGACCCGTGGCGCCCGAGCCTGAGGAAGTAGCACCCGAGGAGGAGGCCGAGGTCATACCCCCGGTCGGGCACGCCCGGGTCGTCTATCTCGGACCGGTGGCGCCCCACTGGGAGGTCCAGTCCGATTTTGGCGACCCCGCGACGATCGAGGCCTTCCGGGACCGGGCGATGGCCCGCCTGGTGCTGCTCCCGCCGCACGACCCCCAGTTCCGGCGGAACCGGGAGCGGGTGGTGCGCGACGCCGAGCGGGAGAACCTGACGCTCGAATGGGACCTCGGTTTCCCCGAGGAGAACGCCTAACCGCTCTGCGGGACTATTCGACCGGGCCCTCGCTCTCGGATCCATCCGCGTCCTCGGGCAGGTCGATCCGCTCGAGCCACAGGCCCGGGGCGTCCACCTCGGCCGGGGTGGGCAGGCTCCTCGCGTCGGCGAGCAGACGGGCCAGCCCGTCCTCTCCCGCCCGTTCGACCACCCCGCGGACGAACGAGGCTCCCCGATCGACCTCGGTCCGGCTGACGTCGAAACCGAACAGCGCGGCGGCGGCTTGGCGGCCGCGGGAGTCGGCGACGCGGTAGCGGTACCAGGCTTCCGAGAGAGGTCCGGCCGATCCGGTGATGGCCTGGGCGATGGTGGTCGTCACATGGTCGATGTAGCCGGTCAGCGCGGCCACCAACGCGTTGAGTCGGTCCGACGTCGCCCGGTTGCCCGGTGCCAACAGGTCGGCCAGCAGCGCTTCGGGGTCCGACATGAGGTTCTGCAGCGACTCTGGTCCGACGTCGGTCCCGCTCAACCGTTCCGCGATGCCCTGTTGCGCGGCCATGGACTCGGCGACCGCCCCCTCCAACAACTCGTTCAGGCGGGCCGTGATGTGCGGCCGGTCGAGCACGAGCTGGACGGTGAGCTCGTGCGCGCACACCCACAGCAATGTGGCGTCCTCGGGCAGGCTCCAGTCGGCGGCGAAGGCGGCGACGTTCTCCGGCACCACCAAGAGCTCGTTCGACTTCGGCCACGGGACGATCAGCGCGTACTGGCCCAGGGCCTGGCGGGCCAGGTGGCCGGCCGCAGAACCGAATTGGAGCCCGAGCATGATCGGGCCCATCGTCGACGCAAACTGGCCGAGCAGCGCCTGGAGCCCGTCGGGGAACTCCTCGGCGTCGAGCGCCGCCTCGATCGGAGGAGTCGGAGCGGTCTCGATGAGCCCGACCATTCTTTCGAGCAGGGGCCGCCAGCCGTCGAGCGCCCGGTTGGCCCATGCACCCCGGCCGACCGGCACGAACGAGTACGAGTGGCCGTCTCCGATGGACAGCCCGGTCGTCCCCTCGACGTGCAGCTCGACCACCCGCGCGAGCTCCTCGAGCTTGATCCGTTGCAGCGGGTCGGGGTTGGACTCGGTGCCGCCGTCGGTGGCCACCCCGGCGGCCAGGGCCCGGGCGGCGTCGAGCCACGGGGCCGAGGTGCCGCGGGCACCGCCGCCGATCACCTTCAAGAGGTCGCCGAGCAGTCCCGAAATTGGGTTGTCGGGGTCCTCGGGGTTCGTTGCCACTCCCTCATGCTAGGGGCGGCCCGGGGAAGCCCCGCTTAGGCGGACGGGCTGAGGGCCAGGCCAACGGTTCGAACGGTGTCGTGCCGGTCGACCCGCAGGTTCACCCAGGCCCCGGGGGCCAGGAGATACAGCCGGGAGCGCAGGTCGGCCATCGAGCGGACCCGCCAGCCGTCGATCGACTCGATCACGTCGCCCCGCTCCAGCCGGTCGTTGGACGCTCCGCGCTGGTCGACCGCAGTGACGAGGGCGCCCTTCGGTTGCTTGCGGCCCGAGTCGGCGCCGTTGATCCCGAGCCATCCGTGTTGGATCTTCCCCCCGTCGCTCATCATCTCGAGCGCGACCTGCACGACGAACACGCCGGGGAGGAAGACGGTGCCGCCACCGGCGGACGCGACGCCCGACTTGTCGAGGATGCCGATCACGGCCCCGTCGGGTTCCATCAACACCGCCCCCGCGGGGCTGGCGTTCGTCGACGTGGCTGCGACCACGCTGGCCATCCCCGCACCCGGGCCCGACGCCACGGGGACGCCGGTCGACGCGATCGTTTCATTCGACCATGTCGCCGTCTCCGATCCGGGCGACACGGACGAGACGGCGAGCATGACCGCCCCCGCTCCCGGTTGCACCTCGCTCCAGTCGACGAAGTGAGCAACCGGCAGTGCGGTGCCGATGCTCAACAGGCCGACGTCCGACGTCGGGTCCACACCGATGATGGTTGCGCTCTCGCGCCGGCCCGACGCCGTCGTCGCGACGATCAGCTGGGCGCCGGTGAGCAGGGTGGCGTTCGTGGCGATCAGCCCGTGCGACGCGACGACGATGCCGCACCCGTAGGTGCTGGAGGTCGCAGAGGTCACGTCCAGGCGCACGATCGACTGCGCGGCCGATGCGGGGGGAGGGGCGATCGGGGGGAGTGTCGAGATCGGGCCGGGCCGGCTGTGCGTCGCCAACATCAGGCCGCCGGTGACGAGGGCCGCCACGGCACCGGCTCCGACCAGGCTGGTGGCCCAGGCCGTCCGTCTGCCCGCCGGGCGCACGTGGACGACCGGACCCGCCCCGGTGCGCCCAACCGGTGACCACGAGCCGGTTTCGGAGGGGTGCCTCCAGGCGCGCTGCTCGGGCGGGACCCAGCCTCCGGGCGCGACAGTGCCGCCCGACAGCTCGTCCTTCGGACCGTCTTCACCCTCTTCGTGTTCACCGGGCTCCTGGTTGTAGGAGCCGCCATCCGATGAAGTCACAACTGCCCAGGTTACTGAGGGCTTTGGCCGCGATGCGGTCGCCCGGACCCTCGTACCATGGTCCAAGTGCCTCGTGACCTGGCGATCGACCTGGGCACGGCAAACACCCTCGTCTACGCCAAGGGGAAGGGCATCGTCTTGAACGAGCCCACCGTGATCGCCTACAACACCCGCAGCCGGGAGGTGCTCGCCATCGGCTCCGAGGCGTGGCAGATGATCGGCCGAACGCCCGGCTACATCGTGGCAGTCCGCCCGCTGCGCCAGGGGGCGATCACCGACTTCGACATCACCGAGCGGATGCTGCGGGTCCTCCTCCAGCGGTGCGGGGTCTCGAGGATCAGCCGGCCCCGTGTCCTCATCTGCGTGCCCTCGGCCATCACCCGGGTGGAGCGCCGTGCGGTGAGGGAGGCGGCCCGCCACGCCGGTGCGTCGGCGACCTACCTCATCGAGCAGCCCATGGCGGCCGCCATCGGCGCCGGTCTCGCCATCCACGAGCCGATGGGTTCGATGGTGGTCGACGTCGGCGGCGGCACCGCCGAGACAGCGGTCATCTCGCTCGGGGGAGTGGTGGCCCAGCGGGCCATCCGCTGCGGTGGGTTCGACTTCGACGCGGCGATCCAGTCCTATGTCCGCCATCGCCACGGAATCGCCATCGGCGAGCGGACGGCCGAGGCGGTGAAGCTCGCCATCGGCTCCGCGTACCCCTATGAGGCCGAGCGGGAGGCCATGGTCCGCGGGCGAGAGGTGTCGACCGGGATGCCGAAGACGATCAGCCTCGAGCCGCTCGAGGTTCGCAAGGCGCTCGAGGACCAGGTGTCCCAGGTCATCGGTGCGGCGGCCGACTGCCTTGCCGAAACCCCGCCCGAACTGGCCCAGGACATCATGTTCCAGGGGGTCCACCTGCTCGGGGGCGGTGCGCTGTTGCGAGGCATGGCCCAGCGGCTGGCCAACGCGACGGCGGTCCCGGTGCACCTCGTCGACCTCCCGTTGGAGTGCGTGGTGCTCGGTGCCGGTCGGTGTCTCGAGGCCCTCGACGAGTTGCGATCCGTATTCACCGACACCGGGGACTGACGACCCGCGGGCTCAGCGCCCGAGGAGGATCTCGGCCGCCTGGCGAACCTGCCAGTCGGCGTCGTCCAGGCAACCCTCGAGCGCCGACTCCACCTCGGGTCCTTCGAAGCCGGCCAGCGCCACGACGGCACGGCGCCGCACCGGCGGCCGGTCGGCCAACGCGCCGAGAACCGCGGCCAGCCCGTCCGGCGCCCCGATGGCACCGAGTGCCGCGACGGCGGCCTCGCGGCACCGCGGGTCGTCGTGATCCGCGGCCACCCGAGCGATCGACGGCACCGACGCACGGTCCCGGCGCTCGCCCAGCGCCCACGCGGCCGCCTCGACGACCAGCGGGTCGCCGTCTTCCAGCCGATCCGAGAGCAGCGAGGGCAGGGTCGATCGACTGCCGGTGCCGCCACAGCGGGCGCCGAGCACCGCCGCCCGGCGCCGCACCGTCGGGTCGGGATCTCGGAACGCCTCGCCGAGATCGGCGACCCGGAGTGACCCGAGGCGGTCGAGGGCACCGAGTCGGGCGGCGCGCACCGAGGGATCCGGGTCGGACCTGGCTGCCTCGACGGTGCCCCGATCGCCGCGGTGTCCGGCCGCAACGACCGCACGGCGACGCTCGGCGGGCGATCCGTCGCGCCGGTTCTCCCGCCGTTCCATGGGAGGATCGTCGACCACCGTCACGAGTATGACCGAGGCCTACCCCGAACCCCGTGTGCCGCGCCGCAGCCGCAGCCTGCCCCGCGTGGCCCTGATCGTCGTGGCCGTCCTGCTGGTCGTGGTGGTCATCGCAAGCCGGATCACGCTCAACTACTACGTGTTGTCCCCCGGTGACGCGCAATCGGTCGGCGCCCTCATCAAGGTGCCCCATGGACGAGCCCACCGCATCCATGGAGCGGTGCTCCTCACCGACGTGTTCTTGCAGCAGGTGACCGCGCTCAGCTACCTCTCCGACCTCTTCTCCAGCGACGACCAGGTGGTGCCGACCGGCGAGCTCGTGGGCGGCGGGATACCGGCCTCGGAGCTGACCGCTCAGGGGTATCTGGAGATGGCGCAGGCCCAGGCGGCGGCGAAGACCGCCGCGCTCCGGCGACTGGGCTTCCACATCACCGAGCACGACTCGGGAGCCGTGATCGCCGGGGTGGCCTCCGACACGCCGGCCGCCGGTGTGCTGAAGGTGGCCCAGGTCATCACCGCGGTCAACGGCACGGCCACGCCGACCGTGTGCGACTTCGTCCGCCAACTGGCCACGCTCGGCCCGGGCCAATCGGTCACCCTTTCCGTCGATCAGGACCACTTCAGCGCCGACGGGGTGCCCGTGTCCGGGTCGTCGGTCAAAAGGACGCTCCGACTGGCCAAGAGGCCCCCCGGCGTCGCCGCCGACACCGGGTGCGGCATCCGGCCGAGCTCGGGCTTTCTCGGGCTGTCGGTCCAGACGGCGCAGGACTTCGACTACCCGTTTCCCATCACCATCGACACCGCCGGCATCGGTGGCCCCTCGGCGGGTCTCGCCATGACCCTCGGACTGATCAACACCCTGTCGGGCGGGCACCTGACCGGCGGACGGACGGTCGCCGCGACCGGGACCATCGACGAGTTCGGCAACGTCGGAGACGTCGGAGGCGTCGCGCAGAAGACGATCGCCGTTGAACGGGCCGGCGCCACGGTGTTCTTGGTGCCGCCCCCCGAACTCGCCGTGGCCAAGTCCAAGGCCGATGCGTCGCTGCATGTCTATGCGGTGTCGACCCTGGCCCAGGCGCTGTCGGTCCTCCACAAGCTCGGCGGCGACGTGCCGGCCGCCATTCCGACGGACTGACGCGGGCCGGATCGGGCCCTCGGTCTCGAATTTGGGTCATTTCCCGGCCGAGTGTCTATCCATCCTGGGGTGATCAGGCCGTAGGCTTTGGCCCATGCCGGACCCGTCCAGCGACCCCTCACCCCGCATGCGGTCAAACGAGGTGTCGGGACGGACGTTCACGAGGAACCGTCGCGGCTTCGACGCCGCCGAGGTGGCGGCCTATCTGGAGGAACTCGCAGCCGAGCTCGCGGCTTGGGAGGCCCGCGAGGAGGTGCTGCTCGAAGAGTTGTCGGCGGCCGAGGAGCGCTCGGCCAACCCTGAGATCACCGACAACCAATTGACGACTGCGCTCGGCCAGAAGAGCGCCGAGCTCCTGCGCAACGCCCATCACGAGGCGTCCCGGCTCGTCAACGCGGCCGAGGAGACCGCGGGTGCGGTCGTCCGGGACGCGCAGCAACAGGCCACCGACATCCAGGTCAGCGCCGAGGCGGCGTCGGCCGAGCGCATCGCCCAGGCCGAGCTGGCTGCGGGTGCCGTCCAGGAGGGCGCGCAGGCGGACGTGGCGGCGATCCTCGACCGGGCCCGCTCCGATGGGAACGCGCTGCTCGATCGAGCACGCGAGCGCGGACGCCTGATGATCGAGCAGGCCCAGGAGACCCGGCGCCGCATGTTGACCGAGACGGCGCAGCGCCGCCGCGTCCTCCTCATCCAGATCGAGCAATTGCGCGCCGCGCGCGACCAATTGGCCCGCACCGTCATCGGGGTGCGCGGCTCGGTCGACGACATCGTCTCGGGACTGGCCCGGGCCGATGATGACGCGCGCGCCGCCGCGGTCGCGGTCGCGGAGCGCGTGGCCGAGGTCGAAGCGCAAGAGGTGGAAGGT
>Ga0182018_10005010_pt1 | contig 10841 bp, 15 predicted proteins | sample 812P2MmetaG_FD_120490 | JGI IMG/M metagenome (GOLD analysis project Ga0182018, IMG submission 120490) | Permafrost microbial communities from Stordalen Mire, Sweden - 812P2M metaG | ecosystem: Environmental > Terrestrial > Soil > Wetlands > Permafrost | place: Sweden: Stordalen | collected... | reverse complement strand
ATCATCTGAGCGTAAAATCTGGTCATAGCTCGTCACCGGGCAGGATGAAACCGGCGACGGGTCCGAATTCATCTTGCAGCATGAGCGGCGGCGGCAGGCCCTCGGGGATCGAGTCGCGGTCGGGCCACTTGTCGGTGCTGGTGTAGCGCGGCACGAGACGGTCGGGAGGGATGTCGGTGCTAGTGTAGCGCGGTGGGTTAGGGAGTTTATCGGGGTTATCGGCGGCAGTGCAGAAGTACGGCGGGAGTTTATCGTCGTCACCGAATAAATTGATCTTCTCCGCGTTGCGCTTCGCGAAGTGTGTCGAGTCGTGCGACTTGGCGAGCACCCGGCGCAGTTCCGCGAGGAAGACATGCTCGGGATACTCCCCCATCATTTGACAAAATAGAAACGTCGTCATGAGCACACCGCCGACTTCCTGATACTTTTCGCCGGGCGGCCGTCGGTAAACTTCATTGGCGGCGAGGATGACATCCTTGACATCGACGCCGGACGCCTGTGCGAGTTCGACGGCTTCCTCGACGACGCGGATCGAGCGCGTCCGTGCGTCGCGCATTTGTTCGCGACCGAAGCAGCGCGTCGCCCAATCAAAAGCGACTAGAATTAGCGATTGCAGCATGGGAATAATCCAATCTGGCGACGATCTCGCCCGGATGAACCGAAACGGGAATGTAAGGCTTCTCGCCCTTATCGCCGATGAAAGCGATGCACGAAAAAGCGTGCATTGGGTTCCGGGTCGGCTCGCCGATCATATCAAACATCTTTGTCACCGGGACGAGGTGTCCCTCCCAAAGCAAAGTATGTTTTGCATCGTCGAGTGCATCGTTCATTTCACGAATGTCCGTCCAGCCTTGTGGCCGATTTCCGAGCGGTCGCGGTCGGTCGCGCGTGCGTAGCGATCCTTGGCCCGCTCAATCGGTCCCATGCGTGTACGCGCGAGGCCGAGCGGAGTCAAGTTCTCAGTGCCGGGCTTCAGGACGCCAGATTTTTGGAGGTGTGCGACGGCTTCGGCGCGGGCGTTCGGCACGCCCTTCGATTGCATGATGCTGTGCAGCCGGTCAATCATCCCGGCGGCAAAGCGGCCGTGCTCGTCGCGTAGCTGGTCACTCATGGCGGATCGCTAATTTCCCGAACGGGCTATTTTCTGGCGAAAGACGGCTGGCGAGGGAAAAATTTACCGGTCAGGAAATATTGGCCTCCATCGCTTGTTGCGCTGGCGCGTGCGCTTCGACTCTGGCGTGAGGTAAGCGGGCAATCCGGCGCGCCTGCGCGCGGCGGAGTGCAGATATTTTTCCGGATGCAGTTGCACCGGCTTATTGAAAATGGGCGTCTCATGCAGCTTGTCCATGATGGAAGTCACATAGCGAAAGGCCGCCCGACAGTCAAGTCGGACGGCCTCACATTCATCCGCGCTGAGCGTCTACGCGAATGTTCCGCAAACGTCGCCTTGATGGACCGGCGAGCCCGCATTGATAAGGATGGACTTGAGTGTCCCGGTGCGGTCGCTCGGGACATCGACGAGCGTCGCCGCGTCCCCGGTTGTCATGCTGAAAAGCGGGTCGCCTTGCTGGACGGTGTCGCCCACGTTCTTCGCCCACTTCTGGATTTTGCCGCTCGTGGCGTTGCCCGCGAGCTTCGGCATGCGTATGTCACTCATTGGGAATTCCTTCTGTTGATTGGAGTCACACACCCCAATTCCCGTCACCCCCAGTTCGTTCCCGTTAACTATAGAAAATATTTTGCCTCGGTGAGCGAGATTTTATCTTGACCGGTCGGGGAAACGCTATTTAAACTGAGCACAGGAAAGCAAACATGAGCGACAAACATGAGCGACCTCGATTTACGAAACACTCTAGCGTCCATTGCGTATCTGAAGCTCGACGCGCAAGGGAAATTCCGCAACGGCATAGAGCCCTCCATCGGTGACATAACTCTCGCCGTTGTGCAAGCCGCGGCGTACATGGATGTTTGCGGCGATGCCGGAGCAATCGCGGCGGAAGTCGGCGCGATCTCCGACGTATCACAGCGGCACTTGCACCACATGCGTCGCTGGCGAGAGAAGCGCGTCGTGAACCTCGAAGGCGGCGAGCACACCCGCTCCAACGGCCATCACACCACCGAGGCCGAAATTCATCGGCCGGGGGCAGTCACATGACGGAACGATGGCGGAAGGAAATGCACCGCGCGGTCGAGCGCCGCCGGATGCGACAGCAGCGCCAGCGATGGCGCGACGCTGAAACGACCACACTTGACCATGACTCGTTGCCGCCGCGCCTGCCGCGCGATCAGCGCGAGCTTCGGGCGATGGGCGTGGTCGGCGCGTGGCAGCGCCCGTTGCTGTACGACTAGACATCGGTCTGTAGCAACAAGTCACGCAATCCGCGTCCGGAAATTGAGTCGGCGAGCACGACATTGTCATCGATGATTTGCCAAATACGATCATCGACCGTGCCCGGCGTGCGGATGCGTACAATCGAGACGGTGCGGCCGCCCTTGACGGTCGCTCGTTCCTCGGCCTGTTGCATGGTGACGGTGTTTGGCACCGCTGAGAAAAATATCACCGCCTCGGCACCGGAGAAATCACGACCCTCGCCGCCCGCGGCGGGTTGCCCGATACAAACACTGATACGTTCATCGTCGTTGAACCGATGCCGCTGGCGTTCGCGCTCCACAATGTCTGTGATGCCGCCATGATATTCGACATAGGTGATTTTCTTCGAGCCGAGTAATTTTTTGACACGACGGATGTCCTCATGATAGCGGCACCACACAAGCGATTTTCCGGGCATCGTGCCCTCGATCTCGTCAAGCAGCGCCGTGTAAATCGGTGCGTCCGGGTCCACTTCGATGACGCGGCCGGTCGGCGTGTCAATAATATACCCGTTCAAAATCTGTTGCAGTTTTTGGACTCGTGCCCCGCCGTCTTTCGCGCTGATTTCATTGTCGCCAATCTCGGCCATGTGCCGATTGACCATCTCGATGTACACGCGGCGCTGCGCGTCGCTCATGACGACGGAACGCTCCGTGCGGAGCAACTCGGGCATGTCGTGAATATCTTGGCGCAGGACAACACTCGACAACTTTCCGAGCGCCGCGCGAAGCTCCGGCATGTTCTTATACGCTTTAACTTGCTTATATCGCTTGCCGGGTCGTTGCTCGTACTCTGCAAATTGATCGGCGAAGTCGGTAAACGTTTCGTAGCCGAGGGCCTTCGGCTGTAGAATTTCAAACTGCGAGAACGCGCGCAGCGGACTGTTCAAAACCGGAGTGCCGGACTCGTTCTGGCGGAATGCAGCGTGAAGGCCGAGCGAGCGCGCGAAGTATGTACGCTTGCTGCCGGGCCGACCGAAATGATGCGCCTCGGAAACGATCAGCATGAACTTGCCGTGACACGAGGCGATGAACCGCTTCACCTCCTGACGACAATCGAGATGCTTCAGCGCCTCCATATTTATCGTGAGCCACTTCAGGCCGGGGTAGCGGTGCAGCTTATTCAGCTTCGCCCGCTGCTCGAAGTCGGCGCGCTTCGGTGTTGACCACGCGACCGCATGCGCCGGGATCGGCGAGTGCTTCAGGATTTCCGTCACCCAATTCAGATGAACGCCGTTCGGCGAGATGACGATGACGCCATTGATGGTGCCGCGGCCGTGCTGGTAGCACGCCTTATCGATGCATGTTTTGGATTTGCCCGAGCGCATGGGCCATATCAGATAGCGCGCCCGCTTCTCGCGCCCGATCTGGAATTCTTTTTCTTGATGCGCCCAGCGTTTCATTTTGTGCGCGGGATGCGGTCTTTCTCCGGCAGCTTGGCGCACACCGGGCAGTAGTGCTCCCACTGATAACCGATTGGCTTCTGTAGCAGCCAGCCGCGCGCCGCGGCGGCGCTCCAGCATTCGGCGAAGTTCGGCGGCCCGCTATCGTGCGCAGCGATGAATTCCGGGCATATATCGCAGCCGAAAATTAGAGTGTGCTGGTCGGGTCGAGCGAAGCCCATCAGACTTGCTCCGGCTCGACCGCGGGGATCAGCAAATCAAACTTGCCGTGCACCCACTTCCAAGCTGGACGCGGAAACTGTCCGGCCTTGGTATCGCGCACGAGCATGCCGTCGTCACTGCGCAGCTTGACGCGGCCGACTCCGCCGAGCAAATCGACTTCGAGCAAATCCACCGCGTCGCCGCCGTCGTGGCTGCCCTTCAACCGCGGCCCATAGATGCCCCACTTCTCGTCGAGGTATGCGGGCTTGCCGTACACGCCGCTCATATATGCGGCGTAGCGGAACAGGAATTGCTTTTCCGCCATGCGCGGCGGCCAATGCTCGACGCGAACTTTCAGCGGTTCGAGATCGTGGCCCCAGTCATTGCCGCTGTCGCTCATGATCTGGTGCCGCTCGTCAACGATTACGCGCGAGTCGAGGTCGTCCTGCCACGTCGGGATTGCAACATCGGCTAAGCCGAGCCACTCGCGGATCGTCATTTGGATTTTGCGGTCCCATATCCGGAAGTCTGGCATGAATTGCTTGACCGGCCGCGGCACGTCAACGAGGTAGGCTTCGGCCGCGTCGTGGATCAGGATTTGCAGACAGTCCATTGCGCTGCCCTTCATGACATTCTCGACGTAGCTGGCGAGAATGCAGCAGTGTTGCGCGGTCGAGTAGAACTGCTCGGTCGCGCCGCTGTAGCGGCACTGGTTCGACAGATGATGCGCGATGTCGATGATCGAGCACATCTCAACGGACGGTGCGAGCGGAAAGAATTTCCGGCCGGTATAGGTCTCGATGTAGCTGACCGCCTTGTACTTGGTGTCAGTGTCGAGCACCTTGCGCTGCGGTTCGCGCGCCATCTCGCATTGCGTTACCGGGTCGATGTCAGCCGCGCCCGCCGGAGTCATGTGGTCAGTCATTGATGCACCCTTTTTTGTCGTGGAATTCGTGTGAACTGCGCCATCCGGCCGGGCAGTGAAATCCCCACTTCCGCCGGACCGGGCCGGTGATGAATAGCGAATAGCAGGGAATTGGTGTTGGCGGTGTGCCGGGTTGCACGTCGCGATATTCCTTAATCAGTTCGACGCGGTGCGCGTACCCGGCGCGGCGGAATTTCAGATCGCCCGCTCGATACATCGTGCGCCGGTAGCCGATGACTCGACCGGCCTTGTCGAAAACGCCGGTCACTTCGATATACTGACCCCATAGCAGGATCGAGATGTTCCACCACGGATGATCGTGCAGCGCGCGATCTTCGTCGTCTCGGCAAAAGCAATGGAAGTAGTAATTCCGTTTTGGGTTTTTTGGCTTGATGAACCAGCGCAGCAGGAACGGCCGCTCGACTGGAGTGGGATGGCCTTCAATCTTACGCGAGCGCGCATTGTGCCCAATGATTTCATCCGGCACCATGTAGCTCAGCGGGATATATTTCCGTTGCAGATAGTGAAGGACGAAATTGGGGACTCTCACTTGATGCCTTCGAGTTTGTCGTACATCTTCAAGCACTTTTCCGACAGGTTGTAGATTTGCTCCACCGGCATAATCATCCACGACAGGATGTTGTCCTCCGCGCCGTGGAAAAACGAAAGCCGCATCACCTTGTCGTCCATGTCGATTTCCGTCCGGTATCCAGTAGCTCGAAGCAGGGGATTGTCAACAGCGTCCCGGAACCGCCGTTCATTCAATTCTTGCATGGCGCTGGCAGCGGCGGCGAGTGCCTCGCACGCGGCAGTGACGACCTCCGCATACGTGCTATCGGTCCGCAATATCACTTCCTTCGCTTGGTCGAGTCGCGCAATGATGTCCATCATTTGCGGAGCCTCGGTCCGATCCACCCCTCTGCCGCGATTGGCATCCCCGCCGCCCATATTGGAACCTCCGACATTAGCGTTTCAAATTGTTCGCGCGTCGCAGTATCTTTGGGGGCTTCGGCTACCACCTCATCGTGGATCGAGAGAAGCAAGCGGAAAACTCCGGTTTTGTCAATACGGTACATCGCCTCCGCAAGCAAGTCCCGCGATGATGCTTGGTCAGCATTTTCTGTCAGCGAGCCGCCGTGCGTCCCGATACGTATCCACTTTTTCGTGATGATATGCCGTCCCATGAACGAAAGATGCGGCGACACGAAATTTTCGGGCGCTTCCGGCAGCAGCCGTTTGTGCTGCTTCTCGGCCATCTTCTCCGCGTGCCAGCGAGCGCGGTGCAGCGGCGCGTCTATCTGGGACGGGAAGCTCACCATGCACCGCTTGCCCTTCTCATTGAGCGCGTGGAAGCGCCACGTGATTTTCGTGTGCACTTCCGGATAGAGATACGCGAGCAACCGGCCGCTCGGGAGTCGGCAATGCAGGAATGGCAGCTTGTCGTTCATGAAATACGTGACCGAGCCTTGGCCGGTGACCGGGTCGCCACCGGCAACCCACTCGCCGCCATTCTCGACCGCGCCAATCGCCGCTTCGCCGATGGCCTTCCACAGCACGGGCATTTCCGGGCACATTTGCTTGCGGTAGACGCTCACGACCATCTGGCAGAATTCGTCTTCGAGCCAGATGCCCTCCTCGGCCCAGACGGTCGCTTGGAATTTCTCCCATCCCATTGCGTAGCCGAGTCCGAGCACCGCGCGCTTGCCGAGTTGTCGCTCATTTGGATTATCTTTCTTGTTCAGCGCGCGCTTATATATCGCTATCGCCATTTCGATGTAGGGATCGGCGGTCGGGTCGCCGCCCGCCATGCGCGTGAACAATTCAAGTTGCGCGATACAGTTCGCCATCCACGCGAGCTTGACCGCTTCGATAGCTTTGAAGTCGGCGGTATAGAACTCGTAACCCGGCGACGCGATGAGCGCGCCGCGGCACGCCTTGGCGAGCACGGGAAGGGGATCGCCCCAGATAATTTCGAGACCGTCGCGGTCAAACTCAAAAATATCGGCCCAGACTTGCGGCATGTCTTTCGAATAGCCGCGCACGAAATTGTGCGGCTGCACGCCCTTGCCGGACCAGCGGCCGGTGCGGTCCGCGCCGTTATAGAGCATGATGTCGTGCAGGCGGCCATCCGGGCAAACGCTATTGCGCATCGCCGAATATTTTGAATTGGAAGTCCGATTGACCTCCATGCAGATTTCCATCGAACGTTTTATATCCTTGGCTTTCTCAGCGCCAATTATAATTGCTCCGTCGGCCCACTTCGCCGCCATTTCATCCTTGCGCGCAGCTTTAGCTTCCTCGCTGGCCTTGGTCGGGACGCCATGTAACGCGAAGCTTAGCGTGTCGGCCTTGGTGTTCACGAGATAGCCGTCGCCGTCGAACGTCTTGTTCACCCAGTCCCGGAATTTCCCGCGCTTCGCGCCGCCGGGCACCGCGCCGTCTGTTATCTGTAGCATCTCGGCGTCGAGTCGGACGGTCTCGGCCGCGCACAGCGTGATCGCACGCGCCACCGCTTTCTGATCGAGCAGGATGCCGCGCTGGTTCATGCGCTGGTCCATGAACCAATACTCCATTTCCCGCGCCGACATCTCGGGGCACCAGTTCGACAGATAGCGTTCGGCCTTCACGTCCTGTTCGCAATATTCCCAGTTGGCGCGATGCTCGACTTCCTCCTCGCACCATACGATGGCGACCGGCTGACCTTTCTTTCGCGGCCGCGGCTTGCTCAGCTTTTCGATGAGGCGTTTACCCTCTACCGCCTTCAAAAACTCGGCGGGCGCGTGAATGGCGTGCATCGCGTCACCGAGTGCGCGCGGCAGCGACACGCACGACGCTTTCGCGGCGCTGCATCGCATCTGTTCCAGCAACAGCGGGAATTCCTTGAATTCGGGAAATTCAGCAGGCAGCGTGTTGTTCCAGATCGCGAACTCGAAGCCCGCGTTGTGGGCCTCGACCGGTTCGCCGTCGGCGATCCGCTCGCACAGTTCGGTGGGGAATTTGGAGACCCCGCACCACGGATGATTGCGGTGCCACAGATCGATGAAGGGGTTTTGGTCGAACGACCAGCACATGCACAGTGCTTGCGTGTATTCGTCGAGGGCATAGCGCGTAGCGCCGCACCGCTTCAGATCGACTCGGCCTCGGGTTTCAAAATCGAGATAGATTGTCACTGGGCTTGAACCACACGCAAGGTCGGCGCGAGAAACTCGCGCAGCGCCGCCGCAAGATCGGCGCGGGCCATCAAAATGTTATCCATGCGCGACTCCGCGGGCCCCGTATATGGCGCAGCGGTGGCGATAGCCAAACTCTCGAAGGCTTCGACCACTTTTTCGATTTTGGTGTTTACAATCTGCGTCGCCATGTCAATCTTTATGTTGACATCCCGCGTGGTCTATAGACCACGCGGGACTGGGGTTCTACTGTACGTCGCGAATTCAGGCGAATTCGTCCTCGGCCGCTTCCACGCCCATGAGGTCTTCGTCGCCGCCCGCGTATTCAGCGGGATCGCTTCCGAAGTCGTCTTCAGCGTTCGAGCGGGAGTCGAGCCGTTCACCCTCGTCGAGCTTCTGGAGATTGTTCATGCCGATTGCCATGGTCTTGCGCCAGCCCTTTGGAACGTATGGGTTGACGGAGGCCCGAGCGTAACAGCCAGAATAAAATTGATCCTCGCCGTCTTCGGTCAGATGGGTCGTACCGTCCGCGGCGATAATGCCGGGGCGATTGATGACGGCCGCGAGCGTGCAGAATATAATGCCCGGTCCGCGGTCCCACTTGTTTTCGGAGTCGCCTTTGTGGAACGGAAGCGTGTAGCCTCCAGCGTCTCGCGCCTCGGCGTAAGACTTCTTCCACTCTTTCTTAGCGACCTCGTTGCACGCATCGACCAGCGCCTTCCACTGCACCTTTTCCTTGTCGGTGAAATCAGCAGGCTTGAAAAGAGCGGTCAGAGAATAGCGACCAGCGTCGCCTTCCTTGAATGCTTTCTTGTGCCAGACTTGTGGGAAGGTCACTCGGAAACGCGGAGTGAGAATTGTAGGTCTCTTGACTTCTGCCATTGTAGTTCCTTTCATGTTTTGATGTTTTTAGATGGCAGTGACGGGGTAACATCCGCTGCCGGTGGAGTCAACGGTTGCGCGCGTTTTATTTCACTATGCGGCATGCCGAGCGATCTCAGTTTTTCTTTTTGGTGTTCTAGCCACGCGGCCACCTGCTCGCGTCGCTTCGCGCAGCCGACGCAGATCATACTTTTTTCCCGCCAAGCTCCACGCTGAGCGCGACCGGCGGCTGACCACCAACGCACGTCAGCACGACAACGCCGCCCGCGTCGAGCGCCCATATTTCATGTTCGGTCGGCCGCCACGTGCTGTAGAAGTAGCCGTAATCGCCTTTCGACTCGACGCGCACGGATAGGGTGCCGCACGGGCCGTTGCGGTTGTCGTCCCACGCATTCGGCTTTGAGAAATCCGCGGTCGCGTCGCGTGTCTTTACAGGTTTCATGAGAATAAATCCTCGTCTGTTGCTTCGTCGGCGAAATCCGCGATGGCGTCCATTCCCGGATTGACTTCGTCCCGCGGATCATTGACCGACGCGGCGACGATCTCGCCGGGCGGCGCGGCCGCTAATGACTTGACCAGTTCCTTGATTGCTTTGCGTGCGTCCTTGGTGTCGCCCAGCTTCTCGACTTGCGCGGGGGATTTCAGTTCGGCCGGGTGAAACAGATCGACCCCGGACACGTATTCCAGCAACGCGCGCTCAATCTTTTTTGCGCCCACGGTCCACTGGCGATGCTTTTTCTTCTGCACCAACTTGTACCACTCGCGCAGCACCGCGTCGCCCGCAAGCAGGCGTCGCAGTAGCTCAGACTCGATCTCACGCGCCCACTGGTCGAATAGCGGTATCCATTTCGCTTTCTGGGCGAGCGCGGCGCTATCCGCGCCAGCAACGACGTGCATGTTATTGATTTCCCCAGTGGGGTCTTCGGCGAAATCCATCACCGCTTCGTTCTGGATTAGCTCGTCGAATTCCGGGCAGCGCGTCTTCGCCGGGCACCACGTGCACCAGTGACCCGCGCGTCGCGGCGCGTTCGTCGGCGTCGTCGCGTCAGCCGCGGCCTTCAGTTGGATTTCGAATATCTTCAGTTCGTCGCGAGTGTAGGTTTCGGTGCGGATAATGCCGTCCTCGTGCGGCGCGTTCGGCTGTATCAGATGAACAACGACGCCTTCGCAATCCTCGTGCTCGTGGAGCAGGAACACCGCATAGTTTTTCATCTGTGGATTGTCTTTCACTTCCACCGTGACGTAGCCGTTCTTGTAATCGAACAGGTGTATCCAGCCGAATGGTTCGACCGCGGTCACGTCGGCGGTGCCGCCAAGTCGTGAGTCGAGCCACCGGCCGTCGAGATAGCGTTCGGTGAAAAGCTCCGGCATGAATAGCGTCGCCATCACGCGGTTGACTTCATCGACCATGGTCTGAACGCCGTACACCATATCCTCGTCGATTGGGAACGCACGCCAGCCGGGTTTGAGCGTCGCGGCCGCGCGTTCGCTATCCACGATGCGAGCGGTCTCGTCGCCCTCGTGTACTTGAACCCACTTGCCGATGTAGTTGCGGGCGGCCACTTTCTTCGTGCCGAGCATGACTTCAATCACGCGGTGCGCAGCCGTTCCCTTCATCGCCGGATCGCCAGCAACACTCGACTCGTCGCCGATCAGCGCGACGCTGCCGGAGCAATTCATCCAGCGTTCAGACGATGACGGTGAGAGTTTAGCGTGCGCCATTTTGGATTTCTTAACTTTCGTCGGGGAGAATATTCTGTAGGTGCTCCATTGCAGACTGAAGACGCTCGCGCGCCTCGATCTCGCGGTGGAGTTTATCCGCTTCCGCGTGCGCCCGTTGCGCTTGTAAACGCGACTCGTTGCGGCGGTGACGCAAGGACTCCAACTCTT
>Ga0182018_10005009_pt1 | contig 10842 bp, 11 predicted proteins | sample 812P2MmetaG_FD_120490 | JGI IMG/M metagenome (GOLD analysis project Ga0182018, IMG submission 120490) | Permafrost microbial communities from Stordalen Mire, Sweden - 812P2M metaG | ecosystem: Environmental > Terrestrial > Soil > Wetlands > Permafrost | place: Sweden: Stordalen | collected... | reverse complement strand
GTAATTGAGAACCAAATAGGCGCGACGAGATCTGTAACGGACTGGACCGAGACGGCGGCCGAACCGAGAAGGCCGCGAGGTTGACTATTGCCCCAATTGACAGAGGTGGCTAATGGGTGACCCGGAGCCGCCTGTTGCTACTCCCAATACCTGCCATTCAGATTGCGATAAGCGGACGCCCGCCGAGCTACCAAGTTAGGTGGTCTTGCCCGCTGGAGCCTCTCCCGGCACCGGCAGGCCGATCTTGCGGCAGAACGCTTGGACGAAAAGCGCAATCGGATGCGGCGTTGAATCAACTCGAGCGAACGAGCGCGGCGAGCGACGCGTGCAACGTTGCGGAGGTTCACGCGTGCTGTGGACCAAGCACTGAATTGGCTCGATCGGGCGTATCTGCAACGTGATGACGGCCTGACGGAGGTCGACCGCGACCCTTTGATGCGTAATCTCAGCGGCGACCCTCGCTTCAAGGCGTTCCTGCGGAAGATGAATCTTGCGGAATGACGGCAGCCGGAGCATGGATGCTCCAACCGTGCTGCCCCACAGCTGACGTTAGTTACGGAGCTAGGACCAAGTGTATTAGTTGGGACTCAATCGGACAGACATTCTCCGAGCGCAACGCGATGGACCGGCCGCTTTTGGGAGCGCAATCCGGCGGTTCCCGGCCAAAAGTGGCCCTCCAGTTAAGCGAAATCGCTTCCCCGAAGCGGTCATGCCCGGGCCCGAAACTCAGTCTGGTTGCCAACCCCCTGTGCATCCGCGACGATGGCCCTCAAATAGTGGGGGTACTGGAAATGGTCGAGGGCGGCGGCGAGGATAAGGCGAGCGTACACGCGCCCGCCGTATTCCTCAGCTACGCCTCGCAGGATGCCGCGGCAGCGACCCGCATCTGCGGCGTGCTGCGCCAAGCCGGGGTTGAAGTGTGGTTCGACCAGAGCGAGCTGCGCGGCGGGGACGTGTGGGATCAGAGGATCCGGCGCGAGATCCGCGACTGCATACTCTTTATACCGGTCATTTCGGCGAACACCGCGTCGCGGCACGAGGGCTACTTCCGCCTCGAGTGGGACCTTGCGGATCAGCGCAGCCACATGATCGCCCGCGACCGCGCATTCATCGTGCCGGTGTGCTTGGACGCGACTAAGGAAGCCGGAACCGACGTTCCGGAGTCGTTCCATCGGGTGCAGTGGACGCGCCTGATCGATGGCAACACGCCGCCCGCGTTCACGGCGCGTGTCATCGCACTGCTTTGCGCGCCGGGCCTGGCGGTATCGCAAAGAGCCTCGCAGCCGCCAGGCGCTGAATGTGTCAAGGCATCATCCGCTGCGGCACCCGTCAACTCTGTTGCAGCGGCACCCGTCACCGATGAATCGAGCGAGACCCTCGGTGCTCGCGCATCCCGAGCGCTCTTGAGAAGGCGAACAGGGCTGATGCTCGCCGTCTTATTGCTGTCGATGGTCGCGACGCTGACATGGTGGGCCACGAGAAAGGCCGATTCGGCGGGTAATCCGCTAGCCAATGCCAGGTTCAGCCGGCTCGCGGGCTTCGAGGGTGTGGGCCGTGCGGCCGCCATGTCCCGCGATGGGAAGTTCGTGGCGTTCTTGGCGAGCCGCGAGGGTAGAAGCGACGTGTGGGTGAGCGAGGTTGGCAGTGGCACCTACCGCAACCTGACACGCAGCGAACCGCGCGAGTTCACCTCCCCCCGGGAGATCCGAACGTTGGACTTCTCCCCCGACTCGTCGCTCGTTTCGATCTGGACGCGCAGCTCGGACGGTTCACGACCAGAAGATGTAAACGTTCTGGCCGTGCCGATGCGCGGGGGGCCGCTGCGTGTATATCTCCCGGAAGTGGCCGAGTACGACTGGTCGCACGATGGCAGGAAGCTGGTATTCCATACGACCGCTCCGGGCGATCCCGTCTTCGTGCGCGAGCCGGGCATGCCCGACCGCCTCATCTATGTAGCGCCCGCGGGCGTGCACTGTCACTTCCCGGTATGGTCGCCCGACGATGCCTTCATTTATTTCGTCCGCGGAATACCCACCGATGGTGTCTGGGATATCTGGCGTGTTCGACCCTCAGGCGTTGGGCTGGCGCGTCTCACGACTCACAACTCTTACGTGGCCTACCCAACCCTGCTGGACAACCACACTATCGTCTATCTTGCCACTTCGGGCGACGGCTCCGGACCATGGCTATACACGCTCGACACTGAGCGGCGGGTCCCGCATCGCATCAGCTTCGGACTCGAGACGTACACCTCGCTCGCGGCAAGCGCGGACGGTCAGCGCCTAGTCGCCACCATCGTCAATTCAGGCAGCAGCCTCTGGAGACTGACTCTGAGGGCGAAGGACGGCGCACCTGCGACCGCGCCGACTCCCTCGCTTCTTTCCGCGGATGGCGCTGCGCCGCGGCTGGGTCCCGACTACGTGCTGTACGTTGCCGGGCAAGGCGGCAAACAGGGAATCTGGACTTTGACGAAGGGAGCTACGCGCGAAATCTGGAGCAGCACGGACTCGCTGATCGCCGGCGCGCCGGCCATCGCGCCGGACGGACGCCACATTGCCTTCACGGCAAGGGACAAGAACAGGTCGCTGCTTTATGTAATCGACCGGGATGGCTCACACCCGAGAATCATCGCCGATTCGCTCCCGTTGCGGGGCGATCCCGCGTGGGCACCCGACGGACAATCGATCGTCACTGCGGTGGTTCGCGACGAGGAGCCGCGTCTGAGCAGCATCTTCCTCAATGGCGCGCGACCCCTGCCTCTAGTTGCCGAGTATTCCGTGGATCCCGTCTGGTCCCCTGATGGCCGCTTCTTCGTGTACTCGGGCGCCGACATCGGTACGACCTTCCCGCTGCGAGGCGCCGGCCGGGATGGCCGGCCCTATCCGCTGCCTCCTCTGATCCTGACACGTGGTGCTCGACACGTGGCGTTCTCCTCAGACGGGCAGTCGCTGGTGGCCCTGCGCGGCGACTTCGAGCATAAGGACTTCTGGCTTATCGATCTGCGGACCGGTGCCGAGCGCATGCTCGCCAAGCTGCCGGCGGAGTTCGTGATCGGTGACTTCGATATCTCACCCGACGGTTCCGAAATCCTCTTCGACCGCGTGCAGGAGAACTCAGAACTCGCGCTCATTGAGCGAGCACATTCGTCCGCTAATCCGTAAGCAAGGGTGCTTGAGCGATAGATGCGCTGCTCTTGCCCAGTGCAGCATGGAGGCGACCAACCCGTGTCCCCGCGATGGCTGTCGGGGCCGTCGTGGACAAGCGTGCGCAGCCGCTTTCTCACCATGACAGTCGAGGAACCTTCTGCCGTTCATGCACGGGCAGTCCGCGGTCTAGTTGGTCGGAGGGCCACGCCCGTGGAGACAAATAGTGTCCAGCCAATTTTGACTAAGGGAACCTGGGTACCGCATGTGGCTGGAGTTGACCCGATGAAACTGCCTGTCGTGAATGGCGGCTATCCTGAAGCGAAAACTACGATCTAGTCCGATCTCCCTGGTGTCTCAACGGCGAGCGCACCCCTCGCAGCGGGGTGCCGACGTCACGACAATCTCAGGTGGTGGCCAATTTCGCGATGGCGTCCGCATGGATGCCGGCGCAGTCGATGAGCGGAAAGTCTGTGTCTCGTTCGTTGAAGGCCAGTGCGAGGTCGGTCCCTCCGAGCATGATTGCCTCGACGCCAGATTCCTTAAGCAACTTTTTGCTGACCGCGGCGAAGACTGCGCTCTGAGCTTCTGTAACGATCCCGGACGCTGCCATCGCAACATAGGCCTGGTGCACATCTTCCAGATCCTGGCCGCTGGGCGGGACGACTTCCACGCTGGAAACGCCTCCATAAAGGCGCGTCTCCATGACCGTGCGGGTTCCGAGGATGCCGATCCGTTCGAAGGCTCGTTGTTCAATGGCTCGGTTAACTTCGGAAATCATGTCAACCACGGGTAGCACGGACGACGCCGTGAACGCGTCGATACAGAAGTGGCCGGCGATGGATGTGATAGCGACACACTCGGCCCCCGCCGCCGCCAAGCGGTTAGTCAGCTTCATAAAGATGGCGACTTGGGTAGCGGCGTCATTACTTGCGAGATTGCCGAGGAGCGTTGGTGTGTCGGCATGCACGATCGTCAGCTCAAGCGCCGCCTTCTTGCTGGCAAACGTTGAAATCAGGCGCCGATAGTAAAAATCAGTCGCCGCAGGGCCGATCCCTCCGATAAGGCCGATATGCATTTGCCAGCTGTCCAATCAATGCCCGGTCGCGGCCACCCAAACTCAGCTTACGCCGGCACGGACCACCCCGCTGAGGGCAGCTCGTGACCCGCCTGTCACGAACGTCAGCTTTCCCGGAGGTCCCAACAAGACTTCAGCTTTGTTACTGCGACCCGTTACCCATCGCCCCAATCACGCAATTTCAATGTGCAGCAGACGCTGCAGACGGTGACGCGACGTCATCGCCTGGTCGCGCACCCATCATTCGAAATAGATCCTCATCGGACCTGGCTCCCTGCGTTATGGCGCGGGTTACGCCGTAAGCAATATTCGTGGTGCGATGGAAACGGAACAATTCGGTCAGGGTATTGTTTAGCAGTACCGAGTACTCGCCCAGGTCCTGCGGTGTCATCTGCGAGACGTCGGGTACAGGTCTTACATCGACAACCGCGACGCGGCTTTGATCCGCCGGCGCCATGTGAGCCAGCTCAGATGCGGATACCTTACTTTCGATGACCGCGAAGCGGCTTTCAAACCGACGTAGCTGATCAAGCTCACTTAAGTACGCCAATAGCATCTCCTTCACAAATCCCTGTTGCGCGTATACCAGGTCGTACATCCCGGCCTCATCGCGCGGCAGCAGCCCAATCTCCGCGCTCTCCTTTGCGGTATTCCAGTAAGGCGAGTCCGGAGACCACACACCGCGCGTCTTCGGCGGAGGCTGGTAGGTGAAATTCGCCTTACCGCCGCTTGCACGCATCGCATCCACCTGGCTACGAAGCTGAGTAAGCCATGCAACCATAGCGTCGAAGTACTGATTATCGATGTCCATCAGGATGAGGTTCTTCTTCGCCTCCATCTGCAAGTCTTGTTCTAACCGGTGCCGCTCGTGCAGCCGATGTAGCGCTTCCACGCTCTGCTCAAGCCCAATGGCGATCAGCAATCCAATCGAAATCGTGCCCAGATGAATCCAGAAGTCCGTCCACGTGTGCGCGGCAGTACGGGGCGAGTGCACGTCAAACATGGCTACCGGGCTCCCCTGTAAATCCGTTGATGCGCAAATCGGCTTCGGGTCGGGCGATGTTTCGGTCGGCGCAACGACATTTGCGGCGACAGGCGGATTGAATGATGTCGGTGGTTGCGCTGGGCCCGGGATGTCGTCCACTAGTCTACCCAGTCATCGGTCGCCACTCACTCATGGTCAGCGATGCTCCCAGAGTTGGCAAGTAACGTGCGGCGACCAATACTTGAATGTCGGCTTCAGGGCGGGCACTTAAGGTCATCGAAAGTCCGGGTTTGGCCGCACTGAGCCGCTCGCGCGCATTTCACGCAAAAGGTCGCTTCCTGCCTCCGAGCTGCCGGTCGTCACCGGCCGCTCCAACCTGACCTGCTTTCACCAAGCTCTCAGGTCGGAAACTTAGCAGCGGGGAGCTTTACAGCGGCGGTGGGCATTGCCGTTCCAGTATAGGAGACGCGTGCGTGTCGTCAAACCGGCAGATCGGCAGCGCAGCGAAAACGTAGCGTTTGATGCTTTTTCGCGCGCAACAGTGCCTGTTTTGAGTGAGCGCGGGCCTGCTAAGTGGTTGAAAATTAAGATCCTATAAAGTCATCGCTGCAACTTTTAACCTAGGGTCGGGAGTTCGAGTCTCTCCGGGCGCGCAATAAATTCTATTGCGCGAGTTAAGTGGAGCGCCGATTTACTGAGTGCGCGATGAGTGAGCACAGAAAAATCAGTCCACGTCTAAACGATGCCGCCGTGTATCGCGTCGGTTTGAATCGTCGAGGCCTAGCGTCTGTGCGTCTGTAACGCGCTCTCTGCCTTCTCAAAAGCCGTATGCGATCGTGTCTGTGTCACGCGCCGCGTCATAAACCAGGTGGCGCCGCCTGCGCGACCACGCAAACCCGATCTCGACCCTCTTCCTTGGCGCGATAGAGCGCACGGTCGGCCGCCTTGAGCAGATCGGCGGACGTCGTTCCGTTCGCTGGGTAGGCGGCGACGCCGAACGAGGCGGTCGGAGCCGGCAGCGTTTGCCCCAGATGGGTGAGATTGGTATCGCGGATCGCGAGCCGCATCTCCTCGGCACGCGCGCGGGCGCATTCCAGGTTTGCTTCCGCCAGCACAACAACAAGCTCCTCACCGCCGTAGCGGCAGGCAATGTCGGATGGACGGATGCTCTTCGTGATGGCTCGCGCCAGGGCGCTGAGCACGAAGTCGCCGGCGTCGTGGCCGTACTTGTCGTTGAAGTGCTTGAAGTGGTCGATGTCGATCATCACGACCGATACCGGCTTATCGTTGCGCTGGGCGCGATGCAGCTCGCGGTTGAGGACGTCGTCTAGGTAGCGTCGGTTGTACAGGCCCGTCAGGGCATCGCGCAGTGCCAGCTCACGTAGGGTGTCGCGCAATTTAAGGTTCGCCAGTGCCGGGCCGACCCTGTCGGTCATCGCCCGCAGGCGTTGTTCAGCGTCCCGGCCCGGTCCCATGCTGCGCGGGCTGACCTCGATTGCAATATGCAATAGGCCGAGGATCTGACCTTGTCCGTGGACCGGCATGCAGACGTAGCTCTCGACGTCTTCGTGCACGTGCCGGCAGCGTGATGGCCCCCTTCCGACGCACAAAATGCGGATTGCCCAACCGCAGCGCCCAGCATTCGTCTGGCATTAGCGTCGTATCGCCCGCCCGCCCGCTACCCCAGGAGGTGGCATGCTCGAGCACGTCGCGCGACTCGCGGTAGATGAAAAGCGATCCGGAAGACTCCGGAAATAACTGCGCGCCGGTTTCGCGCACGATTGTGTAGGCTTCGCCGCGCAGCGTGCATGCCTGCAGCAGTTCTGCCATGCGCGACAGCACTTCGCCATCGTGACGGAAGGATTCGAGTTGCCGCACTGTCGCTGCCAGCGCCCGGTTGTTGCGGCCCATCGCAGCGTGCCGGGCTTGGACTGTCGCTTGCGACGCGCGCAAAGCTTCTTCCGTGCGATGCAGCGCGGTAACGTCGCGTGCAACCGTGATTTCGCCGATCAGTTTCTTTTGGTCGTCCAACAACGGCATTGTCTTGAGGGCGACCCGGATCACTTCGCCGTTCTTCTTGCGCCGCTCGGTGGAGGCCGAGGTCGGACTTCCCGAGCGAACGCGCTCGAGAATGCGCGCATAGTCGGCCTCCGAGAGGTCCGCGCAATGCAGCTTGCGCATCGGCTGGCCTATGGCTTCCTCCGCAGAAAAGCCGTACAGGGACGCCGCTTCGCGGTTCCAGAAGGTGACGATTGCGTTCAGGTCCTTGACGATGACAGCTTCGCCTGTCTGTTCAAGCACCTGCCTAAGATCAAGCGCACGCGGCGATTCCGATTGTCCGTCACCGGTACCGCGATCCATCTCTGACTTGACCACTCGCATAGAACAGCTTCCTGCATCTGGACTGCGCGTGGCCACGCTGAGGCACAAGGTCGGCTACTATTACACGCGATCCGAAGTCTAGGGATCGCGAAAAACGCATACGCGCCTCAATCACGCATATTTGCGTAGTGGGATCTGAATCTTATGGACCAAGCGAAGGATCTTTATTAGTAGCTGTGATCGTAGTGACTATTTTCGAACGACCGTCGACTTCGGAAAAACCCCAGGTTCGATCGCGTCTGGCACATTATGTACACTTTCAATACATTTCCATAAGCGTGTTGGGAATGTCCGTCTCGCCGGCATAAATCCCCTGTGCGCCGCGATCTCGAGCGACCCTTGGCTCCACAAATGGAAGAGTTAGCCTTTGAGCCCATCAAAGCTGGAGCCCGGAACCGACGCTAAATGAAGCGGGCTCGCGTCGTTTAAGTGACCAGCGCATCACTACCACCTTGGCATAATTGATGCGGTTTGGAAGAGGCGTGTGCATGCCACCGGATTAATTACACCTTTGGCGCGCCAATGCTTTGAGCAGTCGTGACTGGATTTCGTGCATGTGCCAAACTCTCGGGTATTCCGTTCCCGGTTTGACGCTTCGTCGCGGGTTCAGCGCTTTCTGATGGCCCGATGAGCAAAGTGTGTGAGAGCAGCCAATGAAACCAGAAACGCCCACGGACATTGCCAACTTGCCAGAAGTAACCGCGAGACCCAAAAGCTCCCGGCCGCTTCTAGTGCTTGTCTGTGGGTTATGCGGAGTGTTGCTCTATTTTGCCCACTCTGTGTTTATTCCCATTGCTTTGGCTCTACTGTTCGCGCTCGTGCTGTCTAGCCCCGTCGAGGCATTGCATCGGCAAGGGTTACCGCGCAGCGTGAGCGCCACACTGATCCTGATGATCTTCCTTGGACTGACGGGTGCCGCGGTGGATCGGCTATGGGAACCCGCTCAACAGTGGCTGGCGGGCGCTCCGCGCACCGCCAAAATTATTGCACAAAAGGTTGGACCCGTGGCCCGTGTAATGCGTCGTATCGACGCGGTCACGGATCGCGCCGAGCATTTGACCGACACAGGTGCAGAAGCGCCTGCCGTCTCAACAAAGCCGACGCCCACCCCAAGTGCCTCGGCGGGATTGATCCTTGAAACGCGCACTGCACTCGCCGCCGTGGTGACAATCACGATTCTGACTTTATTCCTGCTCGCCGGCGGCCCTCCTATGCTCGCGCGCATGACCGCCTCGCTCGCTCGTGATATGCATTCGACTCACGTCCTAAAGGTGATCGAAGCCGTTCGCAGCGAAGTTGGACGCTATTACGCAACCCTAGCGATTATAAATCTTGGGCTCGCTCTGGCGACCGGACTGGCGATGATGGCTCTAGGCATGCCAAACCCCGTTCTGTGGGGCGCTCTTGCGGGGGTACTCAACTTCATCCCCTATGTTGGGTCGGCGACGACCCTCGTTGTATTGGTCGTCGTAGCGTTCGTTTCTTTTGACGGCGTCGGTCGCGTGTTCGTGGTCGGGGCAACCTATCTCGGCATCGCGGCAATCGAGGGCCAGATTGTGCAACCGCTCCTGGTCGGGCACCGGCTGGATCTCAGTCCAATCATCGTTTTTTTGGCGCTCTGGTTTGGCGGATGGTTCTGGGGCATTGCGGGAATCGTACTGGCCGTGCCCGGACTGGTTGCACTTAAGGTTGTAGCCGAGCACAGCAAGCATGGCACTCCATTGCTGGCATTTCTGAGCCCGAGCATGGCGAAGCGGTTTATTCGGCTACGTGCGATCAGAGAGCGCTCCTCGCGTCTGAACAAGCCGCCACCAACCCTTTCCTAACCGCAGCGGCCGGCGCTTCAAAGTCAGTCCGGGCGCGCGCATTGCGTCACAATTCTCGGTTTTGCTGAGACCCGTAAGCGGCTTACCGAACATACCACCGCGGTAAACAGGCGGATGCTGCAATAGTCAGAAAAACCATGGCGGCCTGACGGAACTGAGCCATGGTGATGATCTCGGTGGGCGAGGTCGTTCTGCTGATCGTCATCCCGGAGAGCGTTCGAGGAAATCCCCACCCCCGCGCGGCGCTCGAATCACGGCTGACCGTTGCAGGACATTGAGAAAAGAATGATGTTGCGCGCGCTAAAGATGGTCCGGGGATTTGGATTCCTTCGTCATCATGGGAGCACGCACCTCGTCGAGAGCTGCCTGGACTTTCTGAAAATGAAATCGGCGAGCGCAGGGTTGCGGCAAGGCATTCGCGGTGACACATGAATCACGTACTAATGGCAGTGATTATCGTCGTGGTCATCGCGATCATCGCTGCTGAGTTTGAGTGGCGGAACTCATCGACATTCATCGGATCTCTAGCATTCGCAAGCCCACCACCTTTTCGCGCCCCGCGCCCCTCCAATGAGTTGTTCTTGAGTACGGCGACCGCCGTTTGCCTGCGGGCCATTGCAGCAGGATTCTGGGGGCTCAATCGGATCGTGGCCCTAAAGCCATGGGTCGCTGCGGCGTTGCGCGGCTTGTGAATTGCAAGCATCTTGGCTCTTACGACATTCATGCATCTGTGGATCAATAAACGGGAAAAAACGATGTTGGATGCTGTGGAATTAGAGCGCCAATGCCGCCACTCTGGAGCTGGAGAATGAGCAATTTTGAAAGTTTGGCGCCGCCATCGACCTTTGGCAGCGGCGCGCAAACGGATTGGGAAAACCATCTCGCGCAGATGGATGCCCGGCACCAGGTTCTGGACGAGGCACTCCGAGATTGCGAAGCAAGGTATCAGATGCTCCTTGATGGAGTCGAAGACTACGCGATCTTTATGATGGACCCGCTGGGACAGATTGTCAGCTGGAATGCCGGTGCCGAGCGGATCAAGGGTTATAGGGCCGACGAGATTATCGGTCGCAACTTTTCGTGCTTCTTTCCTCAGGAAGAAATCGATCACGGAAAGCCGGCGCAGATACTCCGGGTGACCGCCGCGAACGGTCGTCACGTCGAACAAGGCATGCGCACGCGGAAAGACGGCACACGTTTTTTAGCGAGTGTCACCTTGACCGCTTTGCGCGACTCCGCCGGCAATCTGCAGGGGTTCTCCGAATTCAGCCACGATCTTAGCGCGAGCAAGGAGTCGGAAGCGAAGTACCGCGGGCTGTTGGAGGCGGCTCCCGATGCGATGGTGGTGGTGAACCAGGGCGGGGAGATTGTGCTTCTGAACCTGCAGGCGGAGAAACAGTTCGGCTACCGTCGCGACGAGCTTCTGGG
>Ga0182018_10005008_pt1 | contig 10852 bp, 12 predicted proteins | sample 812P2MmetaG_FD_120490 | JGI IMG/M metagenome (GOLD analysis project Ga0182018, IMG submission 120490) | Permafrost microbial communities from Stordalen Mire, Sweden - 812P2M metaG | ecosystem: Environmental > Terrestrial > Soil > Wetlands > Permafrost | place: Sweden: Stordalen | collected... | reverse complement strand
AGTCCCGGCCTTCTTTCCGAGGAGCTCGACGTCCAACAGCGCCAGTTGCGCGGGAATCTCCCCCAGGCCTTTGTCCACGGACTTCTGGTGGAGACTGCGGCCGCCCAGGGACCGCGCTGAGATGGCCATGCCGCCACCGCGCAGTTCGGAATGGAACGTCACGGGCATCGAGTGCCTGGTCTTCTCCGTCCCCACGGATCAGCCCGAGGCCGACGGCACCCTCGAATGGTCGGCCACAACCATGGTGGTCGTCCTCGTACGAGCCGGGGCGGTGACTGGCACCGGGTGGACCTACGCGGGGGCCGGAAGCAAGGCGGTCGTCGAGGATCAGCTCTCCGCAGTGGTGCTTGGTGCCGATCCGATGGACGTGCCTGGGATCACCGAGGCAGGGATCAGGGCGTGCAGGAACCTCGGGCGTCCCGGAGCTGTTAGCTCGGCGATCTCGGCCGTCGACATCGCGCTATGGGACCTCAAGGCGCGGCTCCTCCACCAGCCGCTCTCCGCCCTCTTCGGCCGATGCCGCGCCGATGTACCGATCTATGGCAGTGGCGGATTTACCACCTACGACGACCCCACGACCGCTTCACAGCTTGAGCTCTGGGTGGGCGATTGGGGGATACCCCGGGTCAAGATCAAGATCGGTGAGTCGTGGGGTACGAACCCCGAGCGCGATCTCGCTCGGGTAAAGCTCACCCGATCAGTGGTGGGTGATGCAGTGGAGATCTACGTCGACGCTAACGGCGGCTACACCCGCAAGCAGGCAGTGAGGATGGGACGCAGATTCGGCGACGAGTACGGCGTCGTTTGGTTCGAAGAACCCGTCTCCTCTGACGATCTGGCCGGTCTGCGCGAGGTGCGCGACCACCTCGACATGGACGTGGCGGCTGGGGAGTATGGGTATGACGAGACCTACTTTGCCACCATGGTGGCGGCCGAGGCGGTGGATTGCCTGCAGGTGGACGTGACCCGGTGTGGGGGCTACACGTGCTGGCTGCGCGCCGCGGCGATCGCCGGCTCACGCGGTCTGCAGGTTTCGGCGCACTGTGCTCCGAACCTCCATGCCCACGTTGCCACCGCTGTGCCCAACCTTCGCCACGTCGAGTACTTCCACGACCACCACCGCATCGAGACGATGCTTTTCGACGGTGCCCTCGATCCCCGAGGAGGGGCGCTCATTGCTACCGACCACCCGGGCCACGGGCTGACGCTGCGGATGGACGCCGCGGAGGAGTACAGGGTGCGCTGAGTTGTCTACTGAATCGCTTGTGTAGACGGTCCCTTTGTCCGACATAAGCCGAACCACCGATTCGGTCAACGACCTAACCGACGAAGGGAAAAAAGAGGATGAGCAGGCAATCCCAAGTGGTTGTGATCACCGGGGCCAGCGCGGGCATCGGACGAGCTACAGCCGCCTTATTTGGAGCTCGTGGGGCCAAGGTAGGGATCATCGCCCGAGGAAAGCTGGGCCTCGACGGCGTCACCCGGGAAGTTCAGCAGGCAGGTGGGGAGGCATTCGCGGTTGAAGCCGACACGTCGGACTTCGACCAGGTGAACGCCGGAGCTACCCGGCTCGAAGAAGCACTCGGCCCGATCGATGTGTGGATCAATGTTGCCTTCGCTTCGATATTCGCCCCCTTCAGCCAAATCGAACCGGACGAGTTCCGTCGGGTGACCGAAGTGAGCTATCTCGGCTTCGTCTACGGCACCCGAGTCGCGCTGGATAGGATGAAGCCGCGAGGCCATGGCACCATCGTGCAGGTTGGATCGGCGCTCAGCTACCGGGGCATTCCACTGCAGTCGGCGTACTGTGGCGCGAAGCATGCGATAAACGGTTTCACCGAGTCGGTGAGGACGGAATTGCTCCATGAAAAGAGCGACGTCCACATCACCATCGTGCAGATGCCGGCCGTGAACACCCCCCAATTCTCTTGGGTATTGAGCCGCCTCCCGAACCACCCACAGCCGGTGCCTCCGATCTATCAACCCGAGGTGGCCGCTCGCGGCGTCTTGTACGCTGCTGACCATCCCACCCGCAAGCAATACTGGGTGGGAGGGAGCACCGCGGCAACCATCATCGCTCAGAAGTTCGCAGCCCCCCTGCTGGATCGCTATCTCGCCCGAACTGGTTACAAGTCCCAGCAAACCGACAAACCAGTCGATCCAGGCCGGCCGAGCAATCTATGGCAGCCGGTCGATGGGCCGTCTGGACAAGATTTTGGTGCTCACGGCGTCTTTGACAACCAAGCCCATTCGAACAGTGCTCAGATGTGGGCATCGCAGCACATTCGGACCGCCGGTGCGATTGCTCTCACCCTTGGGTCCGTAACGGCAAGGGCGCGGCGGAACCGACGCGGTCGGACGAAGGAACGCAGGGCCACAATCCGCGGCGCAAGATGAATGGATCGGCAGCACGCTGTGCCAGCGATCGCATCGACTTCATCTGCCCGATGAACCCCCGGCAGGCAAGAGCAGGCTGACCGTCGCCCTTAGCCTCGGTCTGTCCGTTCGGGACTCAAAACAACGCGCTGAGCTTCGAATGCTGGAACGGTGCCCCTCGATGCTCTGGGTAAAGATGTCGCCAACCTGCGAAGGCGGCTCGGACGAGGATCCTATGGACGGCGCGACCCCCGACTCTGCCCCTCAAGGTCCCGTGGTTGACTGCTCCGGACTGTCGTCCGGGTCACTCAACTCGGGACTTTGATCGTCTGCTGGACTCTCGTCAGCAAAACGCTCCTCAGCTTCTTGGTCTTCCTGTTCTTCTGACTTTTCGGGCCCGAAGGGATCACTCTGACGGACAGTCACTGGCATCTCCCGCCCAGTGGCAAGACGTTAGGACACTGGCTCTTCGCTCGTCGTAGTTGTCATTCCGCTTGAGCCACATGGCGACAACCGATTTTCGAGCGCGTTGAAGACTGCTTGATTCGCGCTACTTCTTGAAAGCATCCTTGACGTTTTCGCCGGCCTGCTTGAGGTTGCCCTTCGTTTGGTCTGCCTTGCCTTTGGCCTGAAGCTTGTCATTGCCGCTGACCTTGCCAGCCGCCTCCTTGAACTTGCCCTTTGCTTGCTGGGCGGTGTTCTTTGCCTTGTCAGTCGTTGCCATGGTTTGGGTCCTTGTTTGATAGGTGAGAGGGGGGTTGGAGCTTGGAGTGACCCGAGATCCACGGTGTCCGTCAGACCCGAGGGTCACTCCAAGCTCCTTGTTCAGATTCGATATCAAGTTCTGTGTTCTCTGGGCGAGCCCAGTGCCGTGCTGGCCAATCAGCGATCTACCGGTGGGGCGCTGACCTCCTGTGGCGTACCGTGCCCAAGTGGGTGCAGCAAGCTCCGCTTGGAGGCGTCGTTGTCCAGTTGGCCATTGGTGTCGGGTGAGCCATTGCTCACGACGTTCGCCGGCTGCGCGGGAGCGGCCGCTCGCTGTTTCACCAGGTTGTCGCGATCTTCCCTGGCGGCGTCCGTTTCGCGGCGCGACTGCTTGAGCCCTTGGCGCGCAGCGCTGCCACGTCGAGAGGTGTGGCGCGCCCCGGTCAGGAGCAGGCTTAAGCCGAATACGGCGACTGCCCCGACGATGATGCCATAGAGGAACAGCCTGCCGGTGGAGCCGTTGACGTGGTAGCCGAAGACGGCGAACCGATGGGTGAGCACGTGCGCGCTGCCATGGTTGGTCAGCACGCCGGCCACGCCGACAACTACCGCAGCGACCAGAATGATGAGACCGAGAATGATGAACATGAAACGCTCCTTGAATTGATGGAAGGAATTCAGCGATGAAGGTGGGGGTGAGAACGCCGCTCAGTCACGGTGGCGAGGACTGCCACCAGACAGACCCAAGCCCGGCTCAGAACACCTTGAAGTCTGCTCCGCTACCCAAACGCGTTCTTTGCGCTTAACCAGTCCCATTAGTGCACTTCTTCGTGCACAGCTGCCGAACGGCCCTGCGCGTCGGTGACTTGTCGGTCGTAGGTGTGACGACGGCTGCCTGTCGAACGACGCGACGTCCCGAAGACGATGGTCGAGATGACCAGGCCGATTGCTCCGACGATCATGAGAATGATCCCAACTGTCGATAGCCGGAACCCGTGACCTTGAGCGGTCACCGCCCAATACAAACAGCACCGGCTGCTATTGCGACGATGCTGAAGCCCATTCCTGTCAAACCCATTCTGATGCCTCCGTCTCGTTGTCTAACAATCGATCAGCGCCGATGTACTGGCCCGCTTCTCCTCGCACGCCATGCGCGGGACCGGGAACCGGTATCAGGACGCCCTCCGTGCGTGAAGGGGGACGTGGCGCACTCTGGTCGGTAGGAGCTCAGCCGGTGCTTCCGTGTAGCTAGCTTTCGGACCCTGGTCGTGGCGCACCGCTTTGATCAAAACCGCCCCACGAACCGGAGCTCGGCGTATCACCACGTCATCGGGCGAGGCCATCTGTCGCATCCCCACCTTCAAGATCTCAAACGAGCGATCCATCCGATTGCCGAGCTGCGCTCTGCGGGCCAACTCCCAAGTGGCGAGCACAGCCGCCAGGCCTCCACCAACCAACAGCACTAGATCCATGGCACTCCTTCATCCTTCATTCGATTCGCACAGAGGGCTCTCAGGGCGGGCCCCAACGCCCGACACGACCTTCGTGCCTACCCTCCACTTCATCCTCGATGTAGGGAACGGGATGGTTCCCCCCAGCTCGACGAAGCGCTCGTTCAGGGCATGGGCGATGACATCGTGGTCATGGGGGCTGGGCTCGAGGGCGCCGTAGAGAACGGCCTCCAGTTCGAAGGCGGTGCTCATACCCCCGAGCTCGAAGTAGCGCAGCCAGAGTTCCCCATGCGAGAGGTCGGCATCCTGGCGGGATCGATCGAGCACATCACTTGGCCCAGGAGTCATGGTGACCTCTCACGGCCCGGAGCGGGACCCGGCAAGGACTGCCGAACCGAGCCCACCACGTCCTCTGCCCGCTCGCGAAATGACCGGCCGAAGCGCTGCGAGAAGCGCGGCACGACGTCGAAGGCGTCGTTCTCTCCGATGTCGTGGCGCTCCATGATCACCCCTTGGGCCTCGGCGATGATCTCTCTGCTTCTCAGCGCCCCTTGGAGCCAGCCAGTCAGTTGGTCGTCGTTCATTTGCACCCCGGCGTCGCTCAGGATGTTCGATGCCTCGGTGGCGAACACCGAGGCGAGCTCCTGCTCCTTGGCCCCGAAGGCAGCCGCTGTACGCGAGTAGATGTTGAGGGCCCCCACCGGTTGGCCCTCGGCCCGGAGGGGGGAAGAGAGTATGGCGCTGATCCCCAACGCTCGGGCCCTCGGCGTGAACGCTGGCCAGCGCGTCTCTTCCTCGAGGGACTGGGCATGGAACCAGCGTCCCTCAATCGAGGCGTCGACACAGGGCCCTTCACCAGTCGCATACTGATTGGCGTCCATGTCTGAGACGGTCTGGTCGCTGGCTGCGACCGTGCCGAGGCGGCCATGGCGTCGAAGCGTCACGCTGGCGCCGTCGGCGCCGTCGACCATGGTTCGAGCCAGCGCCACCGCCAAGCGGAGAGCACCGTCTATTGCGCCGTCATTGGCGGGGACCGCTTTGACCCAGCTCAGGTGCTGCGCCACATCGGGGAGTCCCACTCTGAGCGATATCGCCGAATCGGGTGTCACCTGTTCGGATCCCAGGCGCTCCCGGCTCGGACCAGGAAGCTCCAAGCTGATCAATTCGGCCAGCCAACTGGCATCGAGGACCCGGGCAATCTCGCTCAATGAGGACCGAATGGTCAGCTGATCTCCCGAGGCGATGAGGCTGCTCGCAGCGCTGACGATCACCGTCAGCCCGGCGGGATCGATGGAGTCCATGCCGGTCAGATCCAAAACGACCGACGGGTAGCCGCTGGCGGTCACCGCGTCGAAAAGGACGCCCAGCTGGGGTGCTGATGTGAGGTCGACCTCACCTCGGACGGCGAGCACGGCTTGGTCATCGGCGAAGCCGGCGAAAACGACCCTCACCTCAGGCACGACCGCGGGTCCGGGAGGGGTCGACGCTGCTGCGCCCTCTGGGCGATCACGGAGTGGCCGATCGGCGTCCGAGGGCGTGCCCAGCAAGGAAACGGAGCGACTGTTCTTGTTCGACAGTGAGGAACTCGACACGAAGTCGTAGCCTCCGAGGCGCAACGGTCGGCACAGGCCGACCCTTCCCAAACCCTCACTGTCGAAGTGGCTCGACCATACACCTCTTATCAACCTGCCGTGACGGCGCTTGACGGATGACGTCCTCGCGAACGAGCCGAGAAAGAGCAGGCAGCCATGCATTCCACTGACCATCGGGGCCGCGCCCGACCCGGCCATCATCGCCGTGGACCCCACCACCGCGCTCGCCGCCGACTTCTCCGAGACGGCCCGGATCTTGTTCGCGGTCGGCAGTGCAAGCGACACCTTGCGCAAGGTTCGGAGTTGGCGGTGACCACGATCGACGGCTGACCGAAATCGCCAACTGCGCGGGAGCTGGGAAGCGCGTATTGAGAGTGCGAAAGGGCAGGATCATTTCGCGCCGCGACGAGGCCGTAGAAGACCGGGGCCTTGCGGACTGAACGCGAGAACCCCCAGTGCCTGCCGAGCACGCCGGCTATGCCGACCGAGCCCGATCCGGCCAGCACGGGGAAATTTGGGCGCCCGTTCCAATTTGCAGAACCGTGGCGAACTCGGAATAGGACTGATGACTCTGGTACAGCTCAGCGTCTCGACGTTCAAACACCCGTGCTCGATCTTGGGCGGCTTCGAACTCTTCCTTGGTGCGCAGCACGCGCACCGTCTGAAACAATCGAGACGAGGGGACGGCAGGAGCCAAGTCGATCAGCTTTTCCCTACGACGGCGATGCGTGGCCAACTCCCACGGAAGTGACCCGCCTGGCTGTCGAAGCTGAGCTGAGCCAAAACTTAGCATCCGGTCGTTGCGGAGCGAGCCTCTGGGGGTTCGGACTCAATGCCGGTCAGCATGAACTCGGCGCTGTTGTCTGGGCGATCGACGGCGACGTTACGGGTGGAACGCGGAGACCCACTGATGATCAACGTGGCTGCTCGCACGGGAAAAGCGGTGTAGGGTCGAGTTTACCTTCGACAGTGTGGGTTCGAAAGGTCGGCTTTGCCGGCCACTCAACCTCGGAGGTTGCGATTACGCCATGATCATCCTCGGCATAGTCCTTCTCGTCATTGGGTTCATCGCCGCAATACCCGTCATTTGGTCGATCGGGGTCATCGTCCTCATCATTGGCCTGGTCTTCATGATCTTCGGAGCCCTGGGGCACGCCATCGGCGGCCGGCGTCACGTCTTCTAACTTGTGCGCTGGTTGTTCCGGCGCCTAGGCCGGACGGTTTTGGACGTACGCACATCCATGGGGCGACAGGATTTTCGACTCGGTTTCTGCTGTCGCTCCGCTATCCCGACCGAACCGGGTGACGGATAGCTGTGCTGCCTCCAATGACCACAGGGGACCTGTAAATCCCTTCCTCACCCCAACCGTTTCCCCTTTGACGGTCCGCGGATTCGCTAATACGGCTGGACGAGGTCGACGTTCCCTGACTCTCCGGACCGGGCTAAATCGGGCTCCCCAACCCGAGCCCGTCGGAGTTCGAGCAGGACCCCGGGGAAGAACCCGGCAAGGATTACTCGAACCTTGTGTGCCCTACGGGACTAACCCACGACCTCGGCCGTGTGAAAGCCGGGCCGCCTAAGCCCCTTCCGATCCGGCTCGCCCACGCCTCAGCAGGGCGTCGGGTCGTATGCCGGGATCGTCGTGGTGGTGGTCGTCGTCGTCGTAGATCCGGGTGTCGTCGTCGTGGTGGTCGCACCGGGGCCACTCAGAACCGGGATGACGAGCGGGTCGCTGTTGACGTCGAGCGGTGGGGTCGACGGCGTGTTCGGCGTGGTCCCGAGGAATTGGGTGATCATCTCCTGGGCAGCCGGCTCCTGGACAATCTCGACGTCCCCGCCACCGTTCTGCGCGCCGAGCGTCGGCAGGGTGAGGGTCTGCAGCTTGGACGGCGAGAACGCGTGGTACTTGTTGGCCAGCTCGTAGATCAGACCAAGGCCGAGGTTCTTGTCGACGGTGATGTCGTTCACCACCGAGTCGAGGAACGACTTGAGGGTCAGCGGATTAAAGGTCGACTCCACCTTCGAGATGAGCGCCTCGATGATCTCGTCCTGGCGCTGGATCCGACCGATGTCTGAAGACGGGTCGTAGGTCCAGCCGCCCGCGGCCGGGTCGTCGTACTGGAAGAACCTCGAACGGGCGAGAGCGAGCGTCTGGTTCCCGTTGAGGGTCTGACAGCCGGTCGTCGGGATGGCGAGCCCGGAGTTGTCGATCTCGCACCCTTGATCGCTGCAGTCCCGGACCGGGTAGGTGAAGTTCATGTTGATGCCGCCCACCGATCCGACGGCGTTGATGAGCCCGATGAAGTCGATCACGACGAAGTGGTTGATCGGGATGCCGAAGGTGTTCTCGATCGTCTCGGTGAGCGAGTTGATCCCCGAGGCCGGCGTGGTGCCGCCGTTGAAGGCCGTGTTGATCTTCTGGGGGCCGCTCAGCCCGGTGCTCTCGGGGATCCCCGACATCTCGACCCAGGTGTCGCGCGGGATCGAGAGCAGCTGGGCCGTTCCGGCCTGGGGGTTCACATGGAGGATCTTGATCGTGTCGCTTCGCTGGCCCCCGTTCGTGGCCTCCGTGCCGAAGGACTTGGCCGCCTGACCGGTGTTCCCGGCCCGGCTGTCCGAGCCGACGATCAGCACATTGAACGGGGCGACGGAGCTGGTCACGACGGCGCACGAGGTGCAGTCGACCTTGGCCACCTTGTTCCACTCGTAGCGGAGGTAGGCGTAGCCCGAACCGACCACGCCGACGAGCAGGATGATGACGACGCCGAGGACCGTCAGCACCCGTCGCTTGGTGCTCCAGCGAGGCCGACGGCGGCGGTGACTCGGGCCCGTGCGCTGAGGAGCCTCAGCAGGTGCGGTCGGCGGGCGCCCCTCGATGTGGTCGCCGAGTGCCTTCAGCCTTTCTTCGTTGGCCAGCTTGGCGGCCGCCGATGCCGCGTCGGCGCCCTCGCCGAGTTGGGCGAGACGGCGGAGCGGATCGTTGCCGCGACGGCCGCCTTTAGACGAGTCCGACGAACGACCACCAGCCATGGCGGCCCACGGTACCAACCGCTTCCGACGGGCCCACCCCGGGCCCCACCAGGTCGGCCGCTCTTTATCAACTTCTTAGAGCGACTCGCCAGGACCTCGGGCCGCGGGAGCGGGCGTCATCAGGCGCTGTAGGCGCCGTAGCCGGACGTGTCGAGCTCGTCGGCGAGCTCGGGCCCACCCTCGGCAACGATCCGGCCGCCCACCATCACATGCACGCGGTCGGCTCGCAGCTCTTGGAGCAGGCGGCGGAAGTGGGTCACGGCCAACACGCCGAGGCCCCACTCCGACGTCGCCAGCTCGATTCGACGCGCGACCGAGCGCAGCGCGTCGATGTCGAGGCCCGAGTCGATCTCGTCGAGCACCGCGAAACGGGGCCGGAGCACGCCCATCTGGAGGATCTCGTTGCGTTTGCGCTCGCCGCCCGACAGATCGACATTGAGGGCCCGGTCGAGGAAGCGCCGGTCGAACCCGATCGCGTCGGCCTCCGCATCGAGGGAGGTCGCGACCCGGTCGGCGTCTCCCGCGGTCTCCCGGAGGGCCTCGGTGAGCACGGCTGCGAGGCGCACACCCGGGACCTCGATGGGGTGCTGGAGGGCCAGGTACAGGCCGGCGCGGGCCCGGCGCCAGCTCGGCAACCCGGCCAGCTCGGTCCCGTCGATCGTGATACTGCCGGCGGTCACCGTCGGCCCCGGTCGGCCCATCAACGCGTGCGCGAGCGTGCTCTTGCCCGACCCGTTCGGGCCCATGACGACGTGGACTTCACCCGCCGCGACCTCGAGGTCGACGCCGTGGAGGATCTCGGCCCCGCCGGCCTCGGCGTGGAGGCCCGACACCTTGAGCGTCCCGGTGGCCGTCACGGGAGCACCAGCACCACGTCGTCGCCCTCGACCTCGACCACACACCGGGACCGGGGTGGTGGCCGGGAACGACCGGGGCTCACCCGTCACCAGATCGAACATGCTCCCGTGCTGCGGGCACTCGATCTCGCACTCGTCGGCCCACACCTCGCCCTCGCCCAAGGAGTAGTCCTCGTGGCTGCAACGGTCGCCGATCGCATAGAAGTCGTCCTCGATCCGCACTAGGGCGATCCGGGTCCCGGCGACGTCGAACCGGCGGGCCTCGCCCGAGACGAGCTCGTCGCGCCGGCACAGGACCTGGCGCTCACCCATCGGACTCGCCCCCCCGCCCGAGCAGCCCGGCCAGCCGCTGCCCGATGCGACGGCGCAGCGGCCCGGCCGCGCTCGGCACCGGGGAGCGCTCGACGATGTCGTCGAAGAACCCGAGCACGATCAGCCGCTCGGCCCGGTCGGGCGAGATGCCGCGGGACTCGAGGTAGTAGCGCTGGTCCTCGTCGACCGGGCCGACGCTCGATGCGTGGCTGCACCGGACGTCGTTCTCCTCGATGTCGAGGTTGGGCACCGAGTCGGCGTGCGCGCTCGCGTCGAGGACCAGGTTGTGGTTCGTCTGCATGGCGTCCGAACGCGCCGCCCCGTTGCGGACCCGGATGAGGCCCGTGTAGATCGACCGGGATCGCTCGGCGACGGCCCCCTTGCACAGGAGGTCGCTGGTCGTCTTGCCGGCCACGTGGTCCTGGAGCGTCCGCACATCGTGGATCTGATCGCCCGAACCGAGGTAGACGGTGGTGAGCTCGGTCGAGCTGCCCTGGCCGACCGCCGCCGCGTCGACCCGGCAGCGGT
>Ga0182018_10005007_pt1 | contig 10853 bp, 8 predicted proteins | sample 812P2MmetaG_FD_120490 | JGI IMG/M metagenome (GOLD analysis project Ga0182018, IMG submission 120490) | Permafrost microbial communities from Stordalen Mire, Sweden - 812P2M metaG | ecosystem: Environmental > Terrestrial > Soil > Wetlands > Permafrost | place: Sweden: Stordalen | collected... | reverse complement strand
GTGGCGACGTTCACCAAATCCGCACAGCAATCGCAAATGACCGCGTTCTTCATCAACCCGCCGCTGGCGACACTCTCGGGGTCGATGACGCCGGTGGAAGCCATGCCCTCCTGGATGCAACCCATTACGTGGCTGGATCCGATCCGCCATTTCGGCATCATCTCGCGCGCCACGTTGTTGAAGGGCAGCGGCATCGACGTGCTTTGGCCGAACTTTCTGGCGCTTATTGGATTCACGGTGGTGCTGGTGTCGCTCAGTATCTGGCGTTTCCGTAAACAACTTGGATGATAAACAGATGACCATACGTTATTGCGCACTTCTCTGGCTCGCGCTGGGATCTATTCTCTGGGCGCAGGCGCCACCGCCGCAGAGCACGCCGGCCACGCAGTTGCCGCTGTCGGGACGCGGGGGCCAGGGCGGCTCGGTGAACACGGTGCAGACGCCCGTGCCAGGCCTCACGTCGAGCGTCAACACGCTCAATACGTCGGTGCAGGTGCAGGGCCCTTACGCCGGCAGCGTTCCGGGAAGCGCGAAGCCCTTCTCGGGCAAGCTGTCGCTGCGGGAGGCGGTGGCGCGCGGCCTGGAATACAACCTGGGCACGGAGGGAATGACGCAAGCTATGCGGCAGGCTCGCGGACAGGCGCGCGTGGCGCGTAGTTCCCTGATGCCGAATTTGAACGGGTATCTGCGCGAGACTGTGGAACAGGAGAACCTGACGGCATTAGGCCTGCGGTTCAACTTCAACTTTCCCGGTATCTCGATTCCCAACATCGTGGGACCGTTCAACTACTACGACCTGCGCGCCACGTTGACGCAGACGGTGGCGGACCTGACGGCGTTGAACAACTATCGTTCGGCGCAGGAACTGGTGAAGGCGAACGAGGCCGCCCTGCGCGACGCGCGCGATCTGGTAGTGCTGGCGGCGGGCGGCGCGTATCTGCAAGTGCAGGCGGCCGAGGCGCGCGTGCGGTCGGCCCAGGCGCAGATCGACACGGCGCAGGCGCTTTTCAAGCAGACGCAGGACCGGCGAACGGTGGGGCTGAATCCGCAGATCGATGTGAACCGCAGCCAGGTGCAGTTGCAGACCGAGCAGCAGCGGCTGATGTCGCTGCAGAACGACGTGGCCAAGCAGAAGATCAACCTGGCGCGGCTGGTGGGCCTGCCCGTTAACGACAATTACGAAATCACCGACGATATCCCCTATTCGCCGGCGCCGGATCTGACACTGGAGCAGGCACTCAAGCAGGCGTTCGAGAATCGCGCCGATTTGCAGTCCGCCGCAGCCCAGGTGCGCGCCGCCGAACGATCCCGGAGCGCGGCGCATTGGGAGCATCTACCCTCGCTGGCAGTCTCGGCCGACTACGGCGCGATCGGCATCAATCCGGCGCAATCGCACGGCACGTTCACGGTAGTAGGCACGCTTCGCATCCCCATCTGGCAGGGAGGCCGCACCGAAGGTGAAACCCAGGAGGCGGACGCCGCTTTGGGGCAACGCCGCGCGGAACTAGAAGATGTGCGCGGCCGGATCGAGGCCGACGTACGCGATGCATTTCTGGATCTCAAAACCGCGGCCAATCAACTCGATGTGGCGCGTAACAACCAGAAGGTGGCGCGCGAAACCCTCACGCTCACTCGGCAGCGCTTCGAGGCGGGTATCACCGATGCGGTGGAAGTGACCCAGGCGCAAGAGTCGGTGGTATCGGCCGATCTCGATTACATTACCGGCGTGTTTGCGCACAACCTGAGCAAAGTCGCGCTGGCCCGCGCCATCGGTCGAGCTGAGGAGCGGCTGGGGCAGTTCCTGCAGATGCCGTGAGCGCGCGGCTCTGTGGCGCGCCGGATCTACCCACCGCGCACGCCCGTAAACGGTGCAGTGCCTAGCGGCTTTCCTGGTGCAACCATTCCTTGAAGGCATCGTGGTACAGAATGATGCCTTTGCGGGAGTAGCGCAGGTAGCCTTGGCGGCGGAACTGGTTCATGTAGTGTGTGACGATCTCGCGCGAGGTGCCCACATATTGTGAAAGCAACTCGTGCGTGAAGGGCGCCAAGCGCACGGAACCATCCTGTTCCGGCGTACCCAACCGCTCGCTGAAGCGGATCAAGGAACGGGCCAGCCGGCGCGCAATATTATCCAACGAGAAGCTTTCGATGCGGTGTCCGAACTCCATGGTCCGCTCGACCAGGATCTGCAACAGCGCCACGGCTAATCGGGGCCGCCTCGCAACGATGTCTTCGATCTCCGTGGTGGTCCAGGTCATCAATCGGGTGCTCTCCATGGCAGAGGCCTGTTCGGCGCGCTGCGGGAGATTGAGAAGCGCCGATTCGCCGAAGAACTCGTCGGTTTGATAGATGTCCAAAATCACCTGATGGCCGTCGTCGGCCATGCGGGAAACCTTCACCTTGCCCTCGATCACCAGGTAAATGCTGGTGGAAGGTTGATCCTGACTGTAAATATTCTGGCCCTTCTTGTACTCCAGGATGCTGGAGCACGGCAGGTGGGCCAAGGGATCTTCCAACGTTCTTTGGGGTGCAATCACTCTCGCGGTACTTGCCATTAGTTTATTCTCCAAGCTCTTTTTGAATTGGTGTCACGGTTTTTGAGTCTCCGCAGAAGGAGCGCAGGTCTCCGAAACAGTTGCAACGCTCTCGACGGTCATCACGGGGAGAGGATCGTCCTGCGAGAGCACTCCCCGTAGTTTGACTTTGTGCCCCACGTGCTTGGCGAAATTATCCTCCGGCGACCCAGCCGCCGGCTTTAGGCGAGCGGTGGGCTGGAGGTTGGTATCGTTGGTCAGCACGTATTGACCGTCGCGTTCATCCACGCAGCCGGTGAGAGAAGCCTTCGCGGCAGGCCTTGCCTTGCCCGACTGTGGCGGAGCGGCCGTCACGCAAACTGTAAGCACCAAGAGTGACAAAAGATACCGCATCCGCTTTCTCTCCGCGCCTTATTGCATTTGGCGTGCCAGATCTCACAATCGTTACTTGGTGTCGTAACGTCCTATGAAATCCTCGGCTCTGTACAGTTTCGCACAAAACCCGGCGAGGCGGCAATGTGCAAACCTTGCGCAAGTGCGGTAATTTCTGCCACGGGCTGAGGGCGCTATATGATGTAAGAACGCATTATGCGATATTTGCCGCTTTATTTTCCGCTCTACTTTCCGCTCATGATGGCAATCCCCATCTGCGCGGCTGAATATGCGGCCCCCGCTGGAATCCGGCCCGCATTGCGCCGTCCTGGAGCGGCCAGCATCCTGCCGGGAGGGCGCATCATATCGCCGCTTGGCCATCAGTACGTGACGGGCCCCGGACCCTTCGGATTGGCCATCAGCGCGAGCGGCAAGACGCTGGCATCCGCCAACAGCGGGCCGGACCGCTTCTCGCTGACAGTGCTGGAGCAGGAGAAGGGCGGGGCGTGGCAGGTACATCAACTGGTGGCGCCGAAGAAGAAACCGAAACCGGGCGAGCGCGAAAGCGACGAGAAGGGTGACGATCACTGGCACAGCGTTTTCATGGGGTTGGCATTCGCCACCGAGCATACTGTCTATGCATCGGAGGGCAACTCGGGCCGCGTGCGGCTGGTGGATTTGGCCACGGGCGGGGCCAAGAAAATTTACGACTTGAACCGCGGCGGCTTCGCGGACAGCTTCACGGGCGATCTGGCGTTTGACGCCGATCGCGGCGTGATATACGTGCTGGATCAAGCCAACTTCCGCTTGGTGGCGATAGACGTGCGCAAGCAGCGCGTCTTATCGTCGGTGCGGTTGGGACGCCTGCCTTTTGCGCTGGCGCTTTCGCCGGACAAGCGCAAAGCTTACGTGACCAACGTCGGCATGTTCGAGTACCAGCCGGTGCCGGGCGTGGATGCCCACAACCTGCGCGGGACCGGCCTGCCGTTTCCGGCTTTCGGATTCCCGTCGGCCGAATCGCGCGAGGGCGCGCGCCGCGAGACCGGCAAGGGGCCGGTGGAGGTGCCTGGTTTGGGCGATCCTAACGTGCGGGAAGCCAATTCGCTGGCGGTGGTGGATCTGGCGGATCCGGCGGCCGCCAGGGTTGAGGCATTTATCCACACAGGCGTGGCATTCGGGGCAGGGACCGATGGCGGCAGCAGCCCTTCGGGCGTGGTGGCAACCGCGGATCGCGTGTTCGTCTCGAACGCGCATAACGATTCCATAACGGTGATCGATGCGAAAACCAACAGCGTCGCCGGACGGATCGACATTCGCATTCCGGGCCTGGAAAATCTGCGCGGCGTGCTGCCGATCGGCATGGCGTACCACGAAGCGACCGGGTGGCTGCTGGTGGCGGAGGCGGGCATCAATGCGGTGGCCGTGATCGATACGCGGCAAGCGAAAGTCCTCGGACATCTGCCGGCGGCTTGGTTTCCCAGCCGCGTGCTGATCGATCGCGACACGGTGTACGTAACCAACGTGAACGGGCAGGGCACCGGCCCGAACGTTTGGCAATCCGCATTTTCTTCCGGCGAGGCCGGCTCCGATATGTCGGGCACGTTCCGGCGCGGCAGCCTTGCATCCTTTCCACTGCCGGATGCGGCTGGGGTGACCGCCGGGACCGGGACCGTGCTGGACAACAACGGCCTGAACCCGCGCGACGAGCAGCCGGGCGCGCTGCCCAGCGGCGTGAAGTACGTGGTGACGATCGTGAAAGAGAACCGCACCTTCGACGAAGTCTTCGGCGATATCCAGCGTCTGGCGAACGGGTCGACGGTGATGGGCGCGCCAGCGGTCGCCCGCTTCGGGCAGGTGGGCCATGCGGCGGGCAAGGGCACTCGCCTCAGTGTGCAGCGCGTGAATGTGACGCCGAACCACCATGCACTGGCGCTGCGCTGGTCGTTCAGCGACAATTTCTACGCCGATTCGGAGGTCAGCGTGGACGGCCACCACTGGTTGGTGGGCGCGTATCCGGACGCGTGGACCGAGACTTCGTTTCGGGCCTCCTACGCGGACGGCCGGGATTTTCGTTTTCCGACGACGGCGCCGGGGCGGCTGAGTTTCGCAGAAGGGAATTCTTCGGTGCATCCGGAGGAGCAGCCCGAGGGCGGCACGATCTGGCATCACCTGGCGCGCCATGGCATTCCGTTTCGCAATTACGGCGAGGGTTTTGAACTGGCGGGCGTGGACGAAGGGAAAGGCTACGAGCCTACCGGCGGACGCTTCGTGACCAATGTTCCCATGCCGGAGCCGCTCTATAGCAACACCTCGCGCGAGTATCCGGTGTTCAACATGAACATCCCGGACCAGTTTCGCGCCACGCAGTTCATCCATGAGATGCAGGAGAAGTACGTGAAGGGCGGCGAGCCGTTTCCGCGCTTCATTTATATCCATCTGCCGAACGATCACATGACTGAGCCGCGCCCGCTGGACGGCTATCCTTACGAGGCGTCCTACGTGGCGGACAACGACTACGCGCTGGGGCGCATCGTGGAGTTTCTGTCGCAGACGCCGTGGTGGCGGGAGATGGCCATCTTCGTCACCGAGGACGACGCGCAGGGCGGGCGCGACCACATCGACGCGCATCGCACCGTGTTCATGGGAATTGGGCCGTATTTCAAGCGGAACTACGTGTCGCATGTGAACACCAGCTTTCCGGGGATGCTGAAGACTATCTTCCGGCTGCTGGGATTGCCGCCGCTGAACCTGTTCGATGCGGTGGCCAGCGATTTGAGCGATTGTTTCACGAATACGCCTGATTATGACGGCTATCAGGTGGTGAAGGAGGATGTGCGGCTGTTCGATCCGGCGGTGGCGCGGGAGCCGCTGGATCCGCGGCCGTCGGTGAAGATGGACGATCCGGCGGAGGTGGTGCGGTAGCTGAACGGCGAGATGCAACTGTGCCCATTGGGAATCAGCCATAGCAGCTTCCTCAAGGATCAGATGCCGGGCTTGAAGGATCGCATCAAGCAGGCCTCGAAGCCACCAGCGTGGAAGCGGTTTGTTGTGGGTACCCGCCGCGTCGAGCGAGCAAACGGCCGCTCTCATTCCAGCGGGCGTCTTCATCGAAATGCTGTACTCCAGCTCGTGGACCGACCAGGTTGCTGCGCAATCTGCGCGCGCAAGCGCTGGAGCCTTTGCTGGAGATGGCCCACTGTCGCAGTTCCGGCCCCGCCTCCGCGGCAAGAATGATACTGGGCAGGTGCGCGGGAACCGAGGAAGGCAGCCTGGCGCAATTGGTGGGAGCGGGAGATGTTGGGGCTATCGTGGAAGCGCTACCCGTGAAGTAGAGCCACGCCGCTCACGCCCAGCCCCTTCGCGCGCTTCACCAGTTGGTCGTCGAAGCTCACGAATTTGGCGCTTTCGCCTCTGCTTGCGAGGTGCAGCGCGTCGGCGAAATCCATACCCGATGACGCCCATCCCAGCGCTTTGGACACCGCCGCGGGGTCCTCAACGCGCACCGTGGGAAGGCTCGTGAGCGCCAGAATTGCAGCGGATAGCCGACTGCCGCGAAAACGATAGAGACTGCGCAAGACCCATTCCGTCTCCAGGATTACCGTCTTTGACAGCCATATCTCTTCCGTCCTGAAGAGCACGACCGCGCGTGCCGACTGCCGCAAATCGTCCCCGGTAAGCAACCGGACGACGACGTTAGTATCGACCGCGATCACGCCGCTCTTTCACTCCCTTCGCAATGGCCTTCTCCATTTGCTGGAGAGTCTTGGCTCTACCGGTATATTGCAGGCAACCAGCCACATCCTCCAGACGCGAAGGCGGCGATGGTCGCAACGGACGCAACGTGATTCCTCCGGGCGCCATTTCAACCGCGAACTCCGTGCCGGGGTTCCATCCGTGAGCATCCCGAACCGTTTTGGGCAGGATCACCTGCCCTTTCGTCGACAGCTTTGTGGTTTCCATGGACGTCTTATCCTTTTAGGTAAGATCTTGGTAAGACCAATATAGCAGGATCTCAAAGTCAGCGCTTCAACATGTCCTCGACCCACGGCGGTGTGGCTGCGATCAGCCGTCCGAGCTCCGGCTCCAGTTGCTCCATCTTGAGCTTCATCTCCCAGGCGACTGCGCGATAACTGAAGTGGCCTTTCACGCCGCTGCGCACGCGCGAGATGTACTCGGCTTCGGCGAAATCCATCTTGAACAGGAAGCGGCCGCGCGCGCCGAAAGGTAACAGGTAATGCGCACCGGGCGCGGGCAGGCCCTGCATGGCCGCCAGGGCCGCCTCCACCGCCTCCCGATACACCGCCGTGGCGCCGGATTCGTCCACTAGCGCCGGCGTGTCGAAGCCCAGCCGTCCGGAGTAGCTCTGCCGGAACTTGTGGCAGCGCCGGTGACGGTGCAAGTCGCGATAAGCGCCGATGTCGATCGCGAAATCGTAGGCGTAGAGTCCACCGTGGAACCCGGCCAGCAGATCGTCGCGCCTGGTGCGCGATTCCAATGCCACATCCAGCACCTCGGCGCGCTGGGCCGCGCTCCAGCCGCGCGCCATCTCGTAGAGCTCGCGAAAAGGCCGGTCCGTCGCCGGATACAGGAGCGTGGCCACGATGTCGGCGGCCGTATCGGTTGGGCGAATCAGATCCACGCGCGGGGGCTCGCCGCCAGTGTAACGCGCCAGGTTCTGATCGGCCCAGCGACGGAGGTTGTGCTGCGCGCGCGCGGCGTGTTCATCCGCCTCGGCATGGCGCGCCAGAGTGGGCGCCAGCGCCTCGCGCGCCGCGTTCGCATCCCACGCGCAATCCGGCTCCGCGGCGCAGGCTTGCGCGATCTCATCGCCCACATCGCGCAATTCCTGGTACTCCGCGGCCTTCAGGCGCCGGATCTGCTTTTCGAGCGTGCGGATGCTGGTCACCTGTCCAACATTGGTGGGAATGCCCCAGAACAGCAGATAACGGGCCACGTCGAAAGCGCGCGCGGCCAGATTGCGCCGGTAAGCCTCCGGCTTCATGTCGTCGGGACGCGGCAGGCGCGCCGCGAGACAATCGAAGACCCGCGCGTTCACTTGCGCATACGCATCCAGCAGCTTGCGCGCGGCGGCCCGATAGCACTCGGCCGCGTCGCCGGTCAGTTCGGGCGGCGTGACAAATCCGGCGCGCGAAAAATCCTGATAGCGCGACGACTTCGCCTGCCCATCCCAGAGCGGCTCTTCTTCGATCTCGGTGGCGGCCAGTTCCGACAGGCCTTCGAAGCACAGGACGGTATGTCCCAGATCGGCGATGGAAGCGTGGCCATATTGGAAATAGAAGCTCTCGAGGAACTTTTGCGAATCGTGCGTGCGTACCCAGGCGAGCGACTCGCGGATCGAATCGGGCGAGCGGCTGTAGCGCGCCAGGGCGTACGCGCATTTTTCCGGCGGCATCGGCGACACGGAAATCACGCGCTTGGGTTTGGATTCCGGCATGAAACAGCTATGATAACGGATTCAATGCGAATTCGAATTCGAAGACTGCGTGATGACGCCGTGCTGCCGGCCTATGCGCACGGCCCCCAAGAGGATGCCGGGCTGGATTTGCGGGCCGTGGAGCGCGCCGTGCTGGAGCCGGGCACCCCGCGGCTGGTGGCTACCGGGCTGTGTATCGAGCTGCCGCCGGGATACGAGGCGCAGATCCGTCCGCGCAGCGGCCTGGCCGCCAAGCACGCCATCACGCTGCCGAACAGTCCGGCGACCATCGACCCGGGCTATCGCGGAGAAATCCGCGTAATTCTTCTCAACCTCGGCCGCGAGCCATATGAAATCCACCCAGGCGACCGTATCGCGCAGATGGTGATTGCGCGCTACGAGGCGATCGAGTGGGAAGAGGGAGAGCTGAACGAATCGCGGCGGGGGGAAGGCGGGTTTGGCTCGTCGGGGCGGTGAGCGCGCGCCACATGCGGGTGATAATGGTGGTTTCATGAGACCCTTCACCACCCTGGCCGTCATGGTCCTGCTTGCGCTCGGGCGCAGCCCGCTTGCCGCCGCCGGCACTTACCAGTATCCTTTCCAGAATCCCGACCTGCCCATCGAGCTGCGGGTAGACAACATCGTCTCGCTGATGACCTTGGACGAAAAGGTCGCCTGCCTGGGCACGCGCCCGAACGTGCCACGGCTGGGCATCCAGGGAACCGGTCACGTCGAGGGACTGCATGGCCTGGCGCTCGGCGGCCCTGGCGGATGGGGGCGGCCGACACCGATTCCCACTACGCAATTCGCGCAGGCCATCGGCATGGGCGAGACCTGGGATCCCGACCTGATCCGCAAGGCGGGCGGGGTCGAAGGGAACGAAACGCGCTACATCTATCAGAGCAAGCAGCGCGGAGGACTGGTGGTGCGTGCGCCCAATGCCGATCTGGGCCGCGACCCGCGCTGGGGAAGGACCGAGGAATGCTTCGGGGAAGATCCGTTCTTCAACGGCACGATGGTCACCGCGATGGTTAAGGGTCTGCAGGGCGACGACCCGAAGTATTGGCTGACGGCTTCCCTGATGAAGCACTTCCTGGCCAATAGCAACGAGAACGGCCGGGGCGGGTCGTCATCGGACTTCGACGAGCGGCTGTTGCGCGAGTATTACTCGGTTCCCTTCCGCATGGGCGTGCTGGAGGGCGGATCGCGCTCGTACATGGCCTCCTACAATGCGTGGAACCACATTCCCATGACCGTGAACCCCATCCTGCGGCCAATCACGATGAAGGAGTGGGGCGTGGATGGAATCATTTGCACCGATGCGGGCGCATTGCGCAACATGATCAACCTGCACAAATACTATGCCACGCTGGCAGAGGGCGCGGCGGCCGCGGTGAAGGCTGGGATCAATCAGTTCCTCGACCGTTTCCAGGCGCCGGTCAACGATGCGCTGAAGGAGAAGCTGCTGACGGAAGCGGATATCGACGACGTGATCAAGGGGGAATTCCGAGTGATGATCCGGCTGGGGCTGCTGGATCCGCCCGAGCGCGTGCCGTACTCGAAACTGGTGGGCGAAGAGGACGCCTGGAAGACGCCGGGCCACAAGGAGGTGGCCAAACAGGTGGCGTTGGAATCCATCGTGCTGTTGAAGAACGCCGGCGGCTTCCTGCCGATTCCGTGGGCTGGGTCAAAGCTGAAATCCATCGCGGTGATCGGCCCGCGCGCCAATGAAGTGCTGCTGGATTGGTACAGCGGCACTCCGCCCTACACGATTACTCCGCTCGAAGGCATCAAGGCTAAACTCGGCTCCGGCATCACCGTGAACTATGCCGCGAACAACGACAATGACGCGGCGGTCAAGGCGGCGAAAGAGTCCGACGTGGCCGTGGTATTCGTCGGGAACCACACCACGTGCGATGCCGGCTGGGAGAAGTGCCCGACGTCTAGCGACGGCAAGGAGGCGGTCGACCGGCGCGCCATCAATCTGGAGATGGAAGAACTCGTGAAGCAGGTCTACGCCGCCAATCCGAAGACCGTGATGGTGCTGGTGGCCAGCTTCCCGTTCGCCATCAACTGGTGCCAGGAGAATCTGCCGGCTATTTTGCACATGACGCACAACGCACAGGAGATGGGGACGGCCATCGCGGAGGTGCTGTTCGGCGATTACAATCCTGGTGGACGTTTGGTGGAGACTTGGCCTAAATCGCTCGATCAGGTTCCCGCCATGATGGACTACGATATACGGCACGGCCGCACTTACATGTACTTTAGGGGCGATCCGCTGTACCCATTCGGCTATGGGCTCAGTTACACGACGTTCCGGTATTCGAAGTTACGAGTCAGTGGCGGGCGGCTGGCCGCAAACGGCAAAGTCACGGTGAGCGTGGACGTGACGAATACCGGGACTCGTACTGGCGATGAGGTGGTGCAGCTTTACGTGAAACATCTGAAATCCGCCGTGGACAGGCCAGCGAAGGAGCTGCGCGGCTTCCGCAGGGTTACGCTGGGGCCGG
>Ga0182018_10005006_pt1 | contig 10855 bp, 18 predicted proteins | sample 812P2MmetaG_FD_120490 | JGI IMG/M metagenome (GOLD analysis project Ga0182018, IMG submission 120490) | Permafrost microbial communities from Stordalen Mire, Sweden - 812P2M metaG | ecosystem: Environmental > Terrestrial > Soil > Wetlands > Permafrost | place: Sweden: Stordalen | collected... | reverse complement strand
CGCCTCCAAGAGGACCACGGCATCACCGAGCGCCAGGACCGCCTTGATGTCGTCTCTGGGCTACTGGGCAGGCCTCTGACCAGCACAAAAGAGATGACCAAGGCTGAGTTCGTCCAGGTCCAAAAGGACTTGCGGGTCATGAAGGGCACTGAAGGAGTCGCTGTGCTCCTCTCTGAGGCCCGCGAGGTCCGCTTTGGCATCACTGGGCACACGGCCGCAGAAAGCGTCACAGAGCCAGAATCTGCCCCTGCTGGGCCAAGATTTGAGCCATTCACCGAGATAGACCTCGGAGGTGCTTCCATCGAGGTCACCAGGTCCACGATGAAGACGGTCATGAAGTGGGATGCCAAGAGGTGCTCGGAGGTTCTGGGGGAGTTCAAGATGCCGAAAAAGGGGACCCTGACCGAGAAGCGTCTTCGGCTCTACGAGACGATTTGCAGAGAGCGGGCCGCTGGGAATGCTGAGGCGGAGTCCCTCATCCAATGACCCCTAAGCGTTGTTGGTTCTGCCCAGGTGGTCCTGGAATCAACCAGTTCAGCCCTCTCAAAAAAAAGGGTGAACTCTGCGATAACTGCCGCGCCTTACTCAGTGACTTCCTGGTCTGGTTAGGTCGCAGCCCGTTGCCTGAACGGGCGAAGATTAGGAAATGAGCCGGCGTTCCCACCTTGTCCAGACACTTACCGTCGTCGCAGCCTTCCTCTGGGCGGCCATCTCAACCGCCCACATCGCCATCGGGACTTGCCCTCGCGGTGTGCCTCCTGGCGGCTGTCGTGGGGGTCGTCGGGGGCACTCTCCTTGGCTTTGCTCTCGACGAGTACTGGCCCCCTCGGCACGGTTGGTGGCGAGCTGGGTGGCGTCGGTGATTGTGGAAGAAGTTGTGGACTATCTGGGGATAACTCCAGAGGTCCGCAGGTAGGGCGCCAAAGCTGAATCCACATGGCGACTGAGGGGTGTTCGCGGTACAGTCACAACTCCCCCTAGACGCGGAAATGACCTGGGCGTGAACCCAGGCCATCTCCCAGACCGAACCGCTCGGAGGTTCGCAATTGAGAACTTTAACCACAATCAGCCCCTCCGAAACAATCATCGGGGCCTATGGGTGACAATCTCTCGCCTCTCTTCGGTTGGCGCGGCAAAATTGCGTCCAGTGACCTGGAACCAACGTCCCGTCATGTCGCCCTCACCCTCTCCCTGTGGATGAATGAAATGGGGGGTTCAGCGTTCCCATCAGTCGAGACCCTTGAGCGGGCTACAGGGCTCAGTCGTCGGGCTGTCCAGACCCACTTAGCCATCCTTGTGGAGAAGGGATGGCTCAAACGGACTAAACGCCGAAACGAGGATGGCAGACAAGGGAGCTACCTCTACGAGTCCAAGGTTCCGAGGGGTGCACCTACTGCACCCCTGGATGAGTTGAGGGGTGCATCTGACGACAATCGAGGGGTGCATCTGACGACATTTAGGGGTGCACCTGCTGCACCCGAATTCGCCATTAAAGCGCCAGTAGAAGACGTTAGTACGCGTGATGATGAAAAATCCCTTGACCCTCTTCGCGGTTTTGACGTTTTCTGGAGTACCTATCCGAAACGAAACGGCCGTCTCATCGGTCGGGGACCCTGTGAGAAGCGGTGGCGGAAACTCTCGTTGGACAACAGGCGAGCGGCCTACCGCGGGGCGAAGAACTACGCCGCCGATGTGGCTGCCGGACTGACCATCGCCAAGGACCCCGACAGATGGCTCAGGGACAAGCTCTGGACGGATTGGCAGGATGCGACCATTTCCCAACCATTGACACTGAATTCCCAAGAGGTTCCCTACGACCCAGACCGGGAGGCGGGATGACTCTCCGGGTGGTAGCTCACGGGGGGGGTGTTCAATCCACTGCGCTTCTGGTTTTGTCGGCGCAGGGGAAAATCGACTTTCCAGTCCACCTGTTCTGCAACACGGGGGACGACAGCGAGCATCCAGCGACTCTGGAGTACGTCCGCAATGTGAGCCAGCCGTGGGCAGCGGACCACGGTATCGAACTGCTGGAAATCCACAAGGTCAAAGGCCGCGACGGTGAGCAGGAGACGCTCATGGGTCGACTGATGAAGGAAGGTTCCCGCTCACTCCCCATCCCAGTGCGGATGCCCGACACAGGAGCGCCGGGAACACGTAGCTGTACCGCCGACTTCAAGATTCGGGTCATCTCTAAGTGGCTCAAGGCCCACGGAGCCACAGCGGCCGACCGGGCGATAGTGGGAATCGGGATCTCGGTCGATGAGATTCAGAGAGCAGGACGTGGCAAGGACGGGCCGTATGAGAGCCGCACCTACCCGCTGATAGACCTTGGCCTTCGACGTTCTGACTGTCACAAAATCATCACCGACGCAGGCCTGCCAACACCACCCAAGTCGGCGTGTTTCTTCTGCCCCTTCCATCGTCCACAAACCTGGGCAGAGCAGGCGCGGGACGAACCCGAACTCTTTGAGAAAGCCGCCCACCTCGAGGACACACTCAACGTGCGTCGCGACATGCTGGGCAAGGACCGGGTCTACCTGACGCGCTTCGGTAGGCCGCTCCGTGAGGCCATAGGCCCAGCAGGTCAACAACTGCCGGGATTCAGCGCGTCTGAGATGGACGAAGCCGACTGTGATGAGGGGGTCTGTTTCGTATGACCGCCACCCTCCCCCAAGGCACCCGCTACAGCCCCGAAGCCGAGGAGGCTGTCATCGGTATCGCCCTCATTGAACCCAGGGTTCTCCCCCGTCTGGTAGCCGAGCTCAACTCTGGGGACTTCTACAGGCCCGTCGCAGCAGCAGCCTTCGCCGCCATCACTGAGCTTCACCAGCACGGCCATCACGTCGATGTGACAACCGTGGCCGACGCCCTGCGCCAGAGCGGCAAGCTCGAGGAGATTGGAGGCATCCCTGGTCTTCTGGACCTCACCACAGGGTTCCCTGGAGTCCATGCCGTGGGGACGTACATCGCCATTGTCCGGCGCGAGGCCACAGCTCGCTCGGTCCTGAACCACATCGGCCAGGCGCGCCATGAGTTGGCTGAGAACGTCGACCCGGTCGAAGTTGTCGCATCCCTGTCGGAACGCCTAAGCAACCTCGACCGTGGGGGGAAACTCCCAGAGCGGTACTGGAAATCATCGAAGGACTATCTTGCGGCCGACCACTCCGACACCACCACTCCACTAGCCGAGGGGGTGTGTTATCCGTTGTCGCGTATCATGGTCATCGCCTCGGAGAAACTGGGCAAGTCGGTCCTGGTGCGTTCGATTGCCTACTGCCTCGCAGCTGGCATCCACCCGTTTGACCCGCGTATCCGAATCGAACCGGTTCCGACCCTGCTCTTTGACGCAGAGAACGACGACGACGAACTGTCGATGTCGATGACGCAGATACGCAAGTGTGTCGAGGCCCGGGCAGGGGAAGATGCGCCGTGGCCATCGACGTACTCGGTTCCTTACGGGGTCGACTTGGAGACCCGACGTGACCGGGGGGACCTGTTGGCTGTCCTCGAGGACTGCCGTCCCAGACTTATTGTCGGGGGTCCGGTCTACAAGATGACTGACCAGACCAAAGAGATGTCGGAAGACCGTCGGGCGGCCATCGTCCAAGGGGTGTTCAACGACATCCGCAAGCGGTGGGGTTCAGCCGTAATCCTTGAGCACCATGCACCGACCGGTGGCCCGAAGGGGCGCGATATGAAGGCCAAGGGTGGCCAGGTCTGGCCGGCGTGGGTGAACATGACCATTGCCCTGCATTCAGAGCGCGATGGGATGTCCGCTGAGGTGCGCTATCCGCACCCACCGAGAGGGAAGTTCCGTTGGCCCAGGCGATTCGACCGGGGTACATCACCACGCGAATGGCCATGGATTCCCGTATTGCGGTCACCCATCTCTGCTACTCCACCATTGGCGACTCAGGCGGAGCCAGCGTGGGAGGAGGAACCGTTCTGATGAAAGTCCAATCGCGGCCCAATGACGCATGGGAGACCTCGCGCAAGAAGGGCATCTACCGACGTCTGACGCTGCGCCGTTCTGACGGCCGGGTCTACCTCAATCGCTGGGGTTTAGGCCACGACCGCGTCGGGGGAATCTTGTTGCATCGGATGGACGCGCCAGACCCCGGAATAGATTTGCATGATCATCCTTGGTTTTTTGTATCGCTCATCCTGTGGGGTGGCTACACCGAGGCCCGGGCCAACGTCCGCCTGCCTGAGGAGCAGGAATGGGTGAACAGGTGGCCCGGGTCTATTCGCACCATGCGCCTCGACGAGTGCCACACCATTACCGCTCTGGCGCGAAAGCACAGCTGGTCTGTCGTCATCAATGGCCCTCGTCGCCGGATATGGGGCTTCTACACACCAGAGGGCTACATGACGGAGTCGAAGTACGACGGCACGGTGCGGGCCGGTCGACGAAACCTGTGGAGTGACCAGAGAGTCAGTGAGCGACCATGGAAGTGACAACCTCAAGAGGAGCGATGATGAAGGGCGCGTGGGTATCCCACGACGGTCTCTATCGTTACCGTCTCCAACGGCGGTGGGGCAGTGGCGGGAGAATGGTATTCATTCTCCTCAATCCCTCCACCGCTGACGCCAAGGTTGACGACCGGACCACGGTGCGCTGTATCGGCTACGCCAAGCGCGAAGGATGTGGAGCAATGGAAATCATCAACCTCTACGCCTTGCGCGCTACTAAGCCGATTCATCTGCTGGACCATCCTGACCCCGAAGGCCCAGAGAATCCGATGGCGTGGGCTCAGGCCCTCTTTGACACGGAGCCTGCCTTAATCGTTGCGGGGTGGGGTGCTCAGGCGGGGTCTGAAGACCTGCCAGCGTCAAAGGCTCTGAGGGGCTACGCATCTGGACCGATGATGTGTTTGGGGACAACGAAGGAGGGGTCACCTCGACACCCCCTATACCTCAAGGCTGACCAGCCGTTGATGGAATGGGCATGAAAAGAAAGGGAGAAATGAACAGAGCAGTAGTGACAACCGTCGCATCCTTTGCGGCTTACGTTGCAGCGATTGTGGCCGCGAACGCCATGATTGTGCATGGCTTCTTCGGACTGGCGACGGCAACACCGTTCCACACCTACACCCTGCCGGTGGGGTTTGGTCTGGTCGCTCCAGCGGGCACGTATATGGCAGCATTGAGTTGGCCTCTGCGGGACGTCACTCAGCGGTCTGGCGGGAGAATTATCGGCATTGCTGCCATCCTGGTAGCGGCTGTGGTGAGTTGGTGGGTGTCCAATCCAACTATTGCCGTCGCTTCTGGCGGGACGTTTCTGATCTCTGAGTCCTTCGACTTCCTGGTCTACACGCCACTACAGAAACGGTGGTTCGTGCCAGCGGTCATTGCTTCGGGTGTTGTGGCTTCGGTGGTGGACTCGCTCATCTTCTTGAAGTGGGCCGGGATTCCCTACTCGGGCAACCTTGAGGGCATCATCGTGGGCAAGTTGTGGATCGTGGTGCTTGTAGGTGGATCGTTGGCCTACGGACTGCGGAAGGTTCTGCCAACGAAAGACCCGGTACTGGCGTGATCCTTTATCTGAGTGGCGTAACGAATGACAGGATCGAACCTCGGCTCATCACGGCAGGTATCGGGCTGATGTGTCAGCCGGGCAACAGCTATCACCTGCGTATCGCTCGCTACCCATTCTGGGCAGCAGACGTCGTGGGGATGCATGCCAGCGCCACACCTGAGAGGGGGATGGATTGGGTCGCACCCCTCTCGCCTGAGCGGTGTCTGTTTGTGGTCAGTCCCGATGCCTACCCCGATGCGGTTGAATCGCAGCGACGCGGTTTGGAATATGCCCCGCTGATTCGTGAGCTGGGCTTTCCGGTTGCTGTGGTGGCCCAGGATGGTGCTGAACGACTCTCATGGCCGTGGGACGAGATGGATTGCCTGTTCATCGGAGGCATTGAGCGGCGCCCTGGTTGGACTGAATGGAAGGAATCAATGGCAGCTGAGGGACTTGCCCACGCAGCTCGGAACGCCGGCAAGTGGGTGCATATGGGTCGGGTCAATACCCGTCGTCGTTTGCGCCGTGCTCGCGATATGGGCTGTTTGAGTGCGGACGGGACGGGCATCAAATACCGCAAGCGGCGGCGAGCGGGTGAGGATGAGGGCCAACGGCATTCCAGAGGAGAGGGTGAGTTGATACGGGACTTGGGGATCGTGGACGCCACGCCATCGTTGCCGTTCCATCGCTGGGAGACACCGAGTCACCCGAACCACCGCAGTGTTGGGTGGGACAATGGCTGACGTGATTCATCGACCCTTCCGCCACCTCTGCCCCCAAGCAGACCTCCGCGACGCGATGGATGAGGATGAGTTCTGGGACCACGTCTTCCACGGTGGGGAGGTCGACCTTGAGCCTGACTACGAGGACATGGAACCCATCGACGAGGAGGTCCACATCCCCACCCCCTGCGAGGTGTGCGGTTCAACCGGGGCGTGTGGGTACGACACAGAGGGACGGGCGCTGATTCACGCGGTGCCGGTGGATGACGAGTCGTGAGCGTTCGCTCTTGGGATTGGGAACCACCCCGCTGGCACTATGCCCGCTGTCCGATTACGGGCAAGCTCGCTCGGTTCCTCTATGTATCTGGCATCACAAGCAACGGTGGGTCATGGACCCATCTAGGAGATGGCACCGAATACTGGACGCTCCCGCGTTGGCGTGACATCTTTCCGAAGCGTCGACCGCTGCTCATGGGCAAGCCTGATGGGTGGTATCGACGCCCGTACATCCTCTGGCTACCCGGATGGTGGTGGGACTGCCACAAGCGCCAGGGGTGGAAGCTCTGGAGGCATCATCGGCCGTATGAGCCCGCTGCGTTCGGAATCTGTGGTCGGTGCTTACCGTGTCCGACGTGTGATTCACCTGAGATGTGGTGTGGGTGCTATGGCTGACATTCAGTCGATGGGGACATGGAAGAACAACTCCGAGATGATTGCCGACGTAGCATTGTTGGGCTTCATCCCAGGCAACGTCCTCGACCTCACTTATGGCGATGGTGCCTTCTGGAATCACTTCCGTCCCGCTGACCTGACTACGAACGACCTTGACCCTGAGAAGCCAGCCGAGCATCATCAGGATTTTCGGTGCACGACTTGGGAATCAGGGTCGTTCACCACGGTGGTCTTCGACCCTCCCTACAAGATGCAAGGCACGCCGTCATCTGAGGCGATGGATTCGCACTTCGGAACTGATGTGGTGCGGACACGTCCTGAGGTCTTGTCGTTGATTGTGGGTGGGGTCGCAGAGGGGTCACGTCTGGCGACCAAGTTTCTATTGGTCAAATGTATGGACCAGGTGAGCAGTGGGAAGGCGCGCTGGCAAACTCAGGTGGTTACCGACACGGCCCGTGCCCTCGAGTGGCGCTGGGTTGACCAGTTCCTTCTCCCTGGCGGTCGCCCGCAGCCTAAAGGGCGCAGTCAGAAGCACGCCCGGCATGAGTATTCGACCCTGCTGGTTTTCGGAAGGCGATGAGTGCTCACAGTTGGTTCATTGTTCAGCGGAATCGGTCTGCTCGACTTAGGTCTGGAGCGGACCGGTTTTCGCACCATCTGGCATTCAGAGAAGGACAAGCAGGCGTCCAAGGTCTTGGCCAAACGTTGGCCCGGAGTCCCGAACCTCGGAGATGTCAAGCGCATCGACTGGTCAACAGTGGAACGTCCCGAAGTCCTTTCTCTCGGAGGTTGGCCTTGCCAGCCCCTGAGTTCAGCCGGGAAACAGCTCGGTCGTGACGACCCTCGATACCTCTGGCCCGAATGCGCCCGTGCCATTCGCGCACTTCGACCCCGAATGTGCATTATGGAGCAGAGCCCAAACGTCCTTGCTCTCTTCGGAGGGGACATCTTTTGCGAAGTCCTCGGTGACCTGGCCCAAGCAGGGTTCGATGCGAAGTGGGCGGTCGTACCGGCATCGGACGTGGGTGCGCCCCACAAGCGTGAACGTCTCTTCCTTGCTGCCTACGCCGACGGCTTCGAACCCCAACGATGGGGAGGACCTGGAGTCCTGGGAGGCACGGCGACAGGTCAATCTGACCAAGGGTTACAACGGGAACGGTCAGGGAACGCCTCTTGGGATCGCGGTGAAGCTGTTGCCGACGGTCACGGTGATGGACGCTGCGTCATCTCGAAACTCGACGGCCAAGCGGAGCGATCCGAACTCAGCGCACCACTCCGGGGACACGCTGCTCGACGCTCTGACGCTGCTCCCCACACCGAGGACAACCGACGGACAGGGGGGGGGCATCACGGCGATGGAGGGCCTGACCTCAGAACGACCGTTGGTGCTCTTGCCGACGCCGACAGTCCACGATCGAAGACAGCCAGGAGCGACTTACACGAATTCATCCCTGGCGAGAGAAATCGAACTGATTGGGGTAAGTACACGCCCGCCGTCGAACGATGGGCTCGAATCTTCCGACCCGCGCCAACCCCGCTCGACGAGAAGGGACGGCTGAACGTGTCGCTGCCCGAATGGATGATGGGCGCCCCGGAGAACTGGTGTGACGGTCTGAGCCGTACCGCGGCCATCAAGGGCTACGGAAACGGCGTCGTGGTCCAGGTGGCCGAAGCGGTCGGTAGATGGGCGCTGGAGGGGCCGTGACCTCCACACGCAAGAAACAGTCCCTCTCCGACATGCGCAAGGCCCGTCCCATCGTCAAGGACCGCTCGAGGGGGGTCTGTGAGGTCCGTATCCCCGGGGTTTGCGAGGGAAGGGCCACGAACTACCACCACAGGCTTCCTGAAGGTCAGGGAGGCAGCAGTGAACCTGAGAATCTTCTGCATCTCTGCGGGGATGGCGTTCGCGGTTGCCATGGCCATATTGAGCACAACCGGGCTCAGGGGTATTCCAAAGGGTGGTTAGTCCATTCATGGGAAGACCCCGCTGAGATTCCATGGGGGCCAGCGTGATTATCCTCGCCATTGACCCAGGTAATACCCAGTCGGCCTATCTCATCTACGACGAGGGGCGTCCAACTGAGTGGGCCACAGTTCCGAACGGTGCTCTTTTGGCGTGGCTACGTGATGAACCGGTGGCCGACTTGTTGGCGATTGAGATGGTCGCAAGCTATGGAATGCCCGTAGGTCGGGAAGTTTTTGAGACCTGCGTGTGGATAGGTCGATTTGTTGAGCGGTGGAATCGTGAGTTCCGTCTGGTCTACCGTGCCGATGTGAAGTTGCACCTCACCCACTCGCGCCGGTCCAAAGACCCCAATGTGCGTCAAGCCCTCATCGACAAGTTCGGCCCGGGCAAGGAACTGGCTATCGGGCTGAAGAAATCCCCGGGCCCGCTTTATGGCATAGCAGGTGACTGCTGGAGTGCTTTGGGGGTCGCTGTGACGGCTGCCGAGACAGGGATGACCGTTACGGTATAACCCCCCCGGGCTGACAATCACATCGCCCGAAGACCGGGGAGCGCCTCGAGCGCAACGGACCGCACCACTAGTGCGGCACCAACCGGACAGCGGCAAGGCGGTGAGCCCGCAGAAACAGACCAAGTTCAGAGAGAGGCGCTTAGCGTCCCGACCGAGAAGGAGGCGAGTTATGCGGAATCATCGCACTCGCACAGCACTCATCGCCCTATTCGTTTTAGCTACCATCTCCGTGGGAACACCGTTGGTTGGAACTACAGCCAGCTCCAAATCGACGGAGGTTTCATGGAACACAGCACCACCCTTGAGCACCCCGATACAACCGTGGCAGTTCGTCTTCTATCGCCAGGGAAGGGTTACGTCTGCTCCCACCTCCACATCCACGACATCGACGACGTCTGTTCCGGTGAGCACCACGACCACGACGGAGCCTGTGGCACGGCCCCCTGTTTCATCGCATCTGGTCTCGCCACCGACATCACCCGTGAGCTCTACGACGAGCACAGCGGCCGTCTCTGGGGGTAGTGACGCCACCTCGGTAGACACGCCGGATTGGAATTGCATCGGGGAACACGAATCAGGCAACTCATACACCGAGCACGGTGGGGGACGTTTTCAATTCGAAGATGGGACTTGGGAGTCGGTAACCGGCCTGCCTGGCCCAGCTCAGGACTACCCCCCGGCGGTCCAGGACGCGGCTGCCCTGAAGCTCTACTCCGAACGGGGGTGGGAGCCGTGGACCACCCGGTTCGTATGTGGCCTGTGAGCCTAGCCAATCCTCAGCATGCTGTGGTAGCGTCCTCGGCACCAGATTGGACCGACAGGAGGACGTGGATGGCCGGACCGGCAGTGTCAGAGATGGACCTCGCGGCAGAAGGAATCCTCGAGAATTTCGAGGGCAACCCCGTCACTGCTGTGGGGGTGGAAGTCCGTAATGCGGGTGGTGGTCTGAGCGAGGCGCTCAGCGTTGACCCGGTCATGCTTCACGGCGGGGACACGGTTTACGTTGTGATGCGCTGTGACGTCACCGGGGTCAACCACAAGCCCATCAAGGGTGATGAGGGTAACTGGAAGCGCATCCACGTCATGCGCGCCACTGACGCCACCATCATGGACAGTGCAGCAGTGCGCAAGGCCATCGACTCCCAACGCGAGCGCATCAAGAAGGAGATGGAGCGCCGTCAGGGTGTCTCTCGGATGTTCGATGACCCCCCAGAGGGCGATGTTACCCAATAGTCCCGAAGCCGAAGAGGTCCTCGCAGACATCACCAAGGCTGGTAAGCGTGCCCAGAAGTCTCAAGCCGTGGCAGACAAGGATTTCGCGGAGCGCAACTTCCTCTTCATCAAGGCCTACGAGATGAAGGTGCCCATCGCCCACATCGCCCGGGCCGCTGGCATCGGAGACTCAGCGGTGCGGTGCGTGGTGAAGGGGCGCGGGAAGTGAGCGAGAACTTCACCTGCACGCTCTG
>Ga0182018_10005004_pt1 | contig 10860 bp, 6 predicted proteins | sample 812P2MmetaG_FD_120490 | JGI IMG/M metagenome (GOLD analysis project Ga0182018, IMG submission 120490) | Permafrost microbial communities from Stordalen Mire, Sweden - 812P2M metaG | ecosystem: Environmental > Terrestrial > Soil > Wetlands > Permafrost | place: Sweden: Stordalen | collected... | reverse complement strand
GCCACCGGCCCCGCGGCGCGATTCCGCCCCCGCTGTTCCGCACCCTGAAAGGCGGCCTGGGCCAATTGGTGGATGCCGTCGCCGCCTCCATCCAAGGCAAGGCGGAAGTGCGGCAGGTGCGCGCCGAATCTGTCGAACGCACCGCCGCCGGCTTCCGCATGAAACTCAACGGCGATTGGATGGAATCCGGCCGCCTGGTGGTGGCCTGCGAAGCGCACAGCGCCTCCATACTGTTGGCCACTGTCGACCCGCGCCTCGCGGAACTGCTGGGAACGGTCGCTTACAGTTCTTCGATGACCGTGGCGCTGGGTTTCGACGCCGCCGATTTCGCCGCTCCGCCCGTGGGTTTCGGTTTCCTGGTGCCGCGCAAAGAGCGGCGGCGCCTGGTGGCTTGTACCTGGGTCGGTACTAAGTTTTCCTGCCGCGTACCGGATGGCAAAATCGTCGCCCGCTGCTTCCTGGGCGGGATGGAAGACGCCGGCGTACTCGACGAATCGGACGACGCGATCATCGCCGCCGTCACCGGCGAATTGCAGGAGATCGCCGGCGTCGCCGCGCGTCCGCGCTTCACGCGCATTTCCCGCTGGCCCAGTTCCATGGCGCAATACACCGTGGGCCATCCGCAACGCCTCGCCGAAATCCAGGCCCGCACCGCCGCGATTCCCGGCCTTTATCTCGCCGGCAACGCCTATACCGGCATCGGCATCCCCGACTGCATCCGCATGGGCAAGAGCGCGGCGGAAGCCATTCTGCAAGGGCACTAAGGCGTCGCGCAGAAATAAGTTGGTCAGTTTGGCCATACTCCCTCTCCAGCGGGGACTGCGCAGCTACGCGCGTAGCATAAGATGTTTCGGACCAAAATGCCGCGGCTCCTAAGCTAATTACTGGCCAAACATATTTGAAATCGGCCGATCAACCGCATTCCGCGATGCGGCCGGTCGGATAGCCCGGCATGGTTACGATACGGCTTGAGCCCCGGTCGATGCACACGAACGCAGCAGGCTAGACTAGACTAGGCTCTTGATTGGGCGCCGCGGGCACGGAAGTTCATAGAATCACGGACTCAAGGTTTTCTTGAAGGCCGTGGAGGTGCTCTGCTTTCCATCCGCTGAGTGGTTAGAGACAGTAATAGACACATCCCCTTTGTCCGTGTCGCTCAAGGCGGCGCGCAATTGAGTGGCGCTGACGAACTCCGTGGTGTTCGCTGGGATTCCATTGATCAGCACCTTGGAGGAGTCTTTCAGGAAACCATTGCCTGTCACCATGATCGTGCGGCCGGTTTGCTGCACATCCGTGACAACCGGCGCTGCTGCAGGTGCTGGTGTACCTGTCTTTCCCGTGTCCAGCGTATCCTTACCCTTATCGGAAGGCTTGAACAACGCGTCGAAGATCTCGCCTATCTTCACACAGGCTTGCTCTTCGTATAGACCGATTAATCCGGCCATCACGCCGATCTTCAGGAGGTTGCCGGTGTCCGTGCCGGCGGCCGAAATGTACCCGCCGGCAAGGAGAAAGTATCCAATCACGGCTAGAGCGGCGCCGAGCATGGGACGAAGGAAGTACCACCACGTCCAACTACTCGAGAACTGCCGGTTTCCGGTGAAGGCGACAAAGGATGAAACCGCGTGCACGTAGCTGCCCAACGCTCCCATGATCATGACGAATGCGATGAGAAGCCCGGTCGGATCGCTGAGGCCGAAATCCTGAGGATCGTTGGACAGGTAAACACTCGCGGCTGCCGAATCGCACTGCTTGCTAACGATCACCGTCACCCGTTGCGGGCGGTTGACAGTGGGGGGAGCCTCGTAAGTGTAAGAGCCATCCTCTTCCGCTTTGCCAAGGGGGGAGGAGGGCACAACCGACCAGACTGGGGCCGAATCCCAGCCCTTTCCAGCGCTCGCATCACAGGCGGACGGCGGCGTAACGGGCGGCGTAACCGGCGGCTTCGCGGGCGCCTTGCTCAGTTTGAACGCGTCCGAGAGCGTAAAGGTAAACGTCTGCTTTCCGGACGGCGGCAGGAAGGTGCTGGATGGACTAACGGTGAGGGTCCGGCTCTTGCGGAGCAATATCGTGGCAGATCCCGCGGTCTTCCCCTCGACCACGGCCGAGAGGGTAACAGCCTGGTCGGAATCTCCATCCGGCGCGTGGTACAGCCCTCCAGTTGAAATGGTGCCGGTGCCTACAGCGGGGCTGAGCGACCAGACAACCGAGGTGAGGTTACTCGCTGCGGCTGTCCCGGTAACGTCAAACTGTTGGGTTCCATTGGCCTGTAGCGTCACCATGGGCGGGTTGACAGCGGACAAGGGAGCAAACGCGCGCAACTTGGGCCAGACTGTCAACATTCCCCAAACTAGGAGGCCGGCTGTTAATAACCAGAACAGCCCTATAACCACACTCCAGAAGGAGGCAGCCGAGAGTTCGATCCTGGCGGCCGCGGGCTTGACATTCTCATCGCTGCTTCTAGCCAGAAAGAATACGCTTCGATCGCGAACAATCCAACGGGGAGCTTGATAGAAACCCTCCGTGGTGTGATGGCCGTCGGCGCGCTTCTTGTTGGTTACCAGTTGCCAAGTCACCTTCTCGCCGGGCGGGTCGATCACGAAATTCTGGGATTGTGCCGGGTTGAGCGACACCGAAGCCGGAGTAATCGTCAGAACCCTTGGATTCGCCGCGCCACCTCCGACCTGGGCCGCTGGCGGCGCGGCCAGCGGAGTGGCAGGCGCGGCTGCTGACGGAATCGCCGCTGGCGGGGCGGCTGGCGGGTCCGCTGGCGGGTCCGGGAGAACCGGAGCTTCGCTTTCTTCGGGCATGTGGTCTCCTTTCTTAGCGGTTGCGATTATCTCAGATAAGTCTTCCGGATACAATCGGCAATCTAATTTGGCCGGACCGTCGCAGACCGCGCGGCGGAAGCCATTCTGCAATCGCCTGGAAGCGCCCCGCGCTGAGTCATAATGGAGGAGAGGCTGGAAGGTATGAAGAAATCAATCACCGGGGAACGTGAGGACACAGCCCTGTACGACTGGGATTTCTATGCGTGGACTCAGAGCGCTGCCGAGGATCTCCGACAAGGACAGTTGTCGGAAGAAGATGCGCAACACGTAGCGGAGGAGGTAGCCGACATGGGAAAGCGCGACCGGCGAGAACTTCGCTCCCGTATGACCGTGTTGATCATGCACCTGATGAAGTGGGCCGCCCAACCCAAACTGCGCAACAAGTCTACCTGGAAAGCGACGATTATTGAACAGCGGGACCAGATCAACGATCTGCTTGCCGACTCCCCGAGCCTCCGCGTTCCTCTCATTCAAGACCTTCCTCACCTGTATTCGCGGGCAGCCTTGCGGGCCGCCGATGAGACTGGACTGAATCTTACTGTGTTCATGCGCCCCGCCGCTTTCACGGGCAAAGTAGCGCACATAGATCACCTGCTTGCCGATTTGTGGTGCCCGGAGACCATAGACGATCTCTTCAACTGAGGCTTGCGACCCGCAGGCCGGCCACTTCCGCCCGCGTCTTCCGCTGATACCTCGAGGCGGCCGGCCTTCTCCGGCAGCGGCGGATTGATAAGGACGAACTCCGCCGTGGACACCGAGCCACACAACTCCCGCAGCACCACCATACCGGTGGCTGGTTACCGCCGGGCATCTCGGGCGAAAATTCCGCACAAGCTCGCGTCCTCACACTGTCTTTCCGGGTGCCCGTGTTGGGGCCGGCTGGTTTAGCTTGCCCGCCTCCGCCGCGATACCATGCATCTATGAAAGATGCGGTCCGAGCCGCCTACCAGCGCATCGAGCCTTACGTGCGCGAGACACCGGTGGAAGAATCGTATGCCCTGGCCGACGGCGGCGCCGCCGCGGTGTACCTCAAGCTCGAACACCTGCAGCGGACCGGCTCCTTCAAGTTTCGCGGAGCCTGCAATAAGATCGCCTTGCTGACGCCCGCCCAGGCCGCGGCGGGGGTGGTGACCGCTTCCAACGGCAATCACGGGGTGGGGGTGGCGGCGGCGGCGCAGGCACGGGGAATCGCCGCGGAAGTCTACGTCTCGGCGCAGGTCTCGCCCGCCAAGGCGCGGCGCATCGCGGCCCACGGCGCAGTCCTGCGGCACGCCGGCAGCGGCCCCTTGGACGCGGAACTCGAAGCGCGCCATTCCGCCGAAGCATCCGGCCGCGTCTTCATCTCGCCCTATAACGATCTCGACGTGATGGCCGGCCAGGGCACGCTGGCGATAGAACTGCACCGGCAAGTGCCCCATCTGGACGCGCTCTTCGTGGCGGTCGGCGGCGGCGGCCTCATCGGCGGCGTCGGCAGCTACTTGAAGTCGGTGTCCCCGGAGACGGAAATCGTGGGCTGCTGGCCGGAGAACTCGCCGGTACTCTACGAGTGCCTGCGCGCCGGCCGCGTGATCGACGTGGCCGAACGGCCGACGCTGTCGGAGAGCACCGCCGGAGGCCTGGAGCCGGGATCCGTCACCCTGCCCGTCTGCCAAAGCGTCATCGACCGCGGCATTCTGGTGCCGGAAGCCGAAATCCGGGCAGCTCTGCGCCTGATGCTGGAGACCGAGCACTGGCTCGTCGAGGGCGCGGCCGCGGTTGCCGTCGCGGCATTCCGCCAGGACGCCCGCCGCTGGGATGGCAAACGGGTGGCCATCGTTCTTTGCGGGCGGAATGTCTCGCCCGAGGTATTGGCCCAGGTGCTGTAACCGCCGCTAGTCCGCCTGCGAGCCGAAACTGAGTGCACCATTTCGCAAGTACCCCAACGTATTTGTGCCGCCGAAAAACGGAGGTCCGAAATACGCGACCGCACTTCTGAAATGACCGGCTAAGTGCAATACTGTTCACTTTGAACTAAGAGAACCTGGTGAACCTTGATTCCTGAGCTGTGGGGCAGACTTCAGCCCGCGGCGGGCCTCAGCCCGCCTTCCCGCGAACGATGTGATGAAGCCTGCGGCAGGCGGACTGAAGTCCGCCGCAGTCTGAAGCCAGCGCCTGCGGGCGGATGCCAACGGCCAGAAGCGGCGACTGTCCGGCAACACGGGATCCTACAACGACGCGCGGCAGACCTTACCAGTGAGCTTCGTGGAACAGTGTTCCGGCAGGGCATTTATGCAGGTGACCGAGGAGATGGTGGGAACCGTGCGGGCTGAAGCCTGCCCCACGAATCTCACCGAGATGTTCGTTACGTGAACAGCATTGCGGCTAAGTGCCGTCCGGAATTAACTGTGCCAGTTCGCGGCAACCGCGGTTATTTCCTTTTTCTCGCGCCGCGTTCCTTTGCGGTTCGTCGATCCGGTGCGGAGTGGTCCGGGCCGAGGGAACCCAAAGCTGAACGCTGAAAGCCGATCGCCGACGGCTTGCGGCGAAGCCGAGCCGCGCCCCTTACAAACTACCCCCGCAATTGAATATACTGAGTTCCAATCGTCATGAAACGAATCCTATGGTTCGCTATACCCGCCGCTGCGCTCTCGCTCGGGCTGCTGCTCGCGCAACAGGCCTCCACGCCGAAACTGACCGCCGACACGGTCCGCGAGATTACCCTCCGCAACATTCCCGGAACTTTCACGTCCGGGCGGATTGCCGACGTCGCCATCGATCCCGGGAACCGCAACATCTGGTACGTCGCCACGGCCTCCGGCGGACTCTGGAAAACCGTCAACCGGGGCGTCACGTTCCAGCCCATTTTCGATGACGGCGGCTCCTACTCCCTGGGATGCGTGACCGTCGATCCCAAGAACTCCGGCGTGGTCTGGCTGGGAACTGGCGAGAACGAGTCGCAGCGCGCCATCGGCTGGGGCGACGGCATTTACAAGAGCACCGACGCCGGCAAAACCTGGAAGAACGTGGGCCTGAAAAACTCCGAGCACATCGCCAAAATCCTGGTGGATCCGCGCAACTCCGATACCGTGTACGTGGCTTCCCAAGGACCGCTGTTTTCACCCGGCGGCGACCGCGGCCTCTACAAAACCACCGATGGCGGCGAGACCTGGAAGCCCATCCTGCAAATCACCGAGAACACCGGCATCACCGATCTCGACATCGACCCGCGCAACCCCGACGTGATGTACGCGGCCGCTTACCAACGCCGCCGCAACACCAGCGTGGTGGTGGCCGGCGGTCCCGACGCGGCCATCTTTAAGACTACCGATGGCGGCAAGAACTGGAAGAAGCTCACCGAGGGCCTGCCCACCGTGGACATGGGACGCATCGCCCTGGCCGTTTCCCCGCAGAAGCCCGACGTGGTCTACGCCCTCATCATGACCGCGCGCGCCAACAAGATGTCCGGCTACTATCGCAGCGAGGACGGCGGCGAGCATTGGTCCCGCGGCGCCTTTAAGGAAGTGCAGGATCCCGAGTATTACGGCGAAATCTTCGCCGACCCGTTCCAGTTCGACCGCGTATACGCCATGGACACGGCCGTGTTCGTCACCGAAGACGGCGGCAAGACGGTGCAGAGTGCATTCGGCGGCGGGGGCGGCGGCGGCGGACGCGGCCTGGGGCTCCACTCCGATAATCACGCGCTGGTCTTCGACCCCGCCGATCAGAATCACCTGATCGAAGGCAACGACGGCGGACTCTACGAGAGCTACGACCACGGCCGCACCTGGCGCCACTTCAACAACCTTCCGGTAACCCAGTTCTACCGCGTGTCGGTGGACAACGGGCTGCCGTTTTACAACGTATACGGCGGCACGCAGGATAACGGATCGCAGGGCGTTCCTTCGCAGACCAGGGACTCCGCCGGCATCCGCACCAGCGACTGGATGAACACCGGCGGCGGCGACGGATACCAGTCGCGCGCCGACCATGAAGACGCGTCCATCGTCTACACCTGTTCGCAGAATATCGACTGCGTCCGCCTGGATTTGAAGACCGGGCAGAGCACCGGCATCAACCCGCAAGCCGGCCGTGGAGGCCGTGGCGGCGGTAATCAGCAGCCACCCGCCGGCAAGGTGAACGACCCCAAGCTGCGCTCCCGCTGGGACATCCCCTTCATCATCAGCGCGCACAACCACACGCGCCTCTACATCATGGGCAACCACCTGATGCAAAGCGACGACAGCGGCGCCACCTGGCGGGAAGTCTCCGAAGACCTGACCCGTAATATCGACCGCAACACCATTCCGGTGATGGGCAAAGTTTGGGGCGCGGACGCCGTTTGGAAAAACGAATTCACCGACCAGTACGGCACCGGCACCGCGTTGGCGGAATCGCCGTTAAAGGAAGGGCTGCTGTTCGTCGGCACCGATGACGGACTGGTGCAGATTTCCGAAGACGGTTCCAAGACCTGGCGCAAGGTGGACCAATGGCCCGGAGTGCCGGACATGACGTATGTGACCGACGTGCACCCATCGCCGGTCGACGTGAATACGCTGTTCGTCACGCTCAACGATTTCCAGCGCGGCAATTTCAAACCCTACGTCATGAAGAGCACCGACCTGGGCCGCACCTGGACCGCGATCACCGGCGATCTGCCGAACGGCGATCCCGCCTGGAGCATCGTCCAGGACCACGTCAATCCCAACCTGTTGTTCGCCGGCACGGAGTACGGCCTGTCGTTCACCGTGGATGGCGGCGAGCATTGGATCAAGATCCGCAACGGCATGCCTCCCATTCCGATTCGCGACCTGGAGATCCAGAAGCGGGAAAGCGACCTGGCGGCGGCATCCTTCGGCCGCGGGTTTTTCATCCTGGACGACTATTCGGCGCTGCGGCAGCTCACCCCGCGGGTGCTTACGTCGGAGGGGGCGCTATTCGCCCCCGGCCGCAAAGCGCGGGTCTTTGACGAGCTCGGATACTACCGCGCGCAAGGAGATAACATCGGATCGCCGAATCCGCCGTTCGGCGCCATGCTGAGCTATTATCTGCGCGACGACGTGCCTACGGCGGGTAGCGCGGACGCCCCGCGGGTGGTGCTGCAGATCGCCGACGCCACCGGCAAGATGGTGCGGCAACTGGACGCATCGTCGAAATCCGGTCTCCATCGGATCGCGTGGGATCTGCGGGAAACCGCGCCGCAGAATGCGCCGGGCGGACGGGGTGGGAATGCCGCGCCGCCGGCCAACCCGGCAGGAGCGGGCGCAGGCGATCAGGAACCGCCGGCGGGAGGCGCCGCGGCGGCGGCAGGCGGTCGCGGAGGCAGAGGCGGGGCTGGTGGCGGCGGTGGTTTCGGGGGCCGCGGAGGCAGAGGCGGACCCATGGTCAAGCCGGGCACCTACACGGTGACCCTCGGCAAGTTGGCGGCCGGGATCCTGGCGCCTATCGGACAGCCGCAAAAGGTGGAAGTAGTGCCGCTGGAAGCTTCGAACCGTTAACATCGCCCGGTGGCGTGTACCGAAAGCCTCACGAGGATTGCCGCCCAACCAATGGGCCAGCCATCCCCGGCTAAGCTAAGTATTTCGGCCCTCCGCCGTTGCGAAATTCCGATGGGATAAGCCTGCGTTACGCTCGCGGCTGCATCGGCATTCCGCGGACGGGAATCAAGCTATTCTCCAGTATCGCGCGGAGCAAGCGGTGTGGCCGGGTCAGACAGGTGGGACTGTCTGCGACCCGATGGAGGCGAACGTGCTTCTGAACCGCACTCCCAGACTCCCGGAACGAATTGAGTCGGAGAGCGAAGCTGTCTTAAGTGGACCATTCCGGGGAGGCGACAGGCCGAGGCAACCCGGAAGTTATCCCGCTTGGAAGGCGTCGGCACCACTTCGGAGCGTTGCACAAAGGACCCTTTGTGAGACAGAGTGTAGGCGGGACCGACCCGGCGTTTGAGTGGGCGTAGACTGGAGGACGTGAGCTATCTAAATCTGGAAATCAACTCGTGTCAGCGGAGATGGCGTGTGTTTGTGACGTTCCTGCCGATCTGGTGCGCTTTGGCAGCCTCGTCCAGACCGGCAACGGCGCAAATCAACGCCCCAGAAGTCTCATCCTGCAAGGCTTCTCAGCTTTCGGCGACAGAGGACCGCAAAGAATCGGAAGAAATGGACGGCGGTGCCGGCAATCAGGCCTTAACGATCTCGGTTCAAAATCGCTCTCCCTCGCCATGCGTATTGCAGGGCATTCCGGGATTAACCTTGTCGGACGCATCGAAACGCCCATTTTCGACGCACGTTTGCTCAAATTGCGCCGACTACCTGTTCCCAAGGCAACCCGTTAAGAGAATTCTTCTGGAACCGAACCGATCGGCTTACGTACTGGTGGGCTACCGCACCGAATGCAGAAAGGCAGAGGTGCTCAGCTTTCACCTCTCTAATCAGCAAGGCGCACTGAGCATCACGGTCGCCGGGATGGTCGGTCCACATGTGGTGGATGGCCTGCAAAGTTGTGGGGCGGTCAACATCACTCCATTTCTTGAGAAGCCACCTGTGGAAGGTAGTCTGCCGCCCGAAAACTAAATTGGCAATACCGGAAATGCTGTTGCGAAAAGGACCCTTTGTGAAACAGGATCCGTCACGCTCCACTTGGCCGCATAAACGCCCTACCCGTAGATGTGCCTTCGCCCGTGCCCACTTCCGGCCAGAGATCCCCTACTTCTCATGCCTCAGAATCGCAATCCCGATCTCGCGCAACTGCCGCTCGGGCACCGTCGACGGGGCATCCGCCATCAGATCCGTACCGCGCGCCGTCTTGGGGAAGGGAATCACGTCGCGGATCGACGTCTCGCCCGCCAGAATCATCACCAGCCGATCCAGCCTCAGCGCGATTCCGCCATGCGGCGGCGCGCCGTACTCCAGAGCCGTACCCAAACCGGCGGCGCGCTTCGTCTTCGGAGAATCCCAGCGCGGCGAACACCTGCGTCTGCACATCGCGACGATGAATACGAATCGAGCCCGAGCCCATCTCCACGCCATTCAGCACCAGATCGTACGATTTGGCGCGGCAGCGTGCCGGGTCGGCGGTCAGCTTCTCCAGATCCTCGTCGTGCACCGACGTGAAGGGGTGATGCGCGGCGGTCCAGCGGTTTTCTTCCTCGTCCCATTCGAACATGGGGAAGTCCACCACCCACAGGAATTGCAGGTTCTTGGGGTCGAGCAGCTTATGGCGGTCGTTGAACTTCTGCGCGGCGTGCAGGCGCAAATGGCCGCAGGCCTGGTAGACGGTCTCTTCGGGACGCTGTCCCTTGGGCTCGCCGGCCTAGCGCCATTTTCATTGACTTCAGATGGAGGCAGCGGTACGGTAGGATTTTGGAAGGGTACATGACCATCACTGTCGACATCAGACCCGAGGTTCAGGCTGAACTGGCCCGTCAGGCCGCCGCTCACGGTCGCGCGGTCGAGGTACACGCTGCCAGTCTGCTTGAGGAGGCTGCCCATCTTCCGGTCGCGCCCGCGTCGCCGGACCAGGCTGCTCGACCCCAAGGTCGGCGACTCCCCGGCAGAAAGAGTCTGGCGCAGTTGTTTGCCGACTCTCCGTTCAAGGGCCTTGACCTGGATTTTGAGAGGGACTCGGATTTGGGCCGTGACATCGAACTATGAAGGGCTCTGCTCGACACAAACATCCCTTCGGAGATGACTCGGCCCAACCCGCAACCGAGTGTGTCCGGATGGCTCGACGACGCCGATGATGGGCAGTTGTATTTCAGCGTGGTTTCTCTGGGCGAGGTCCTGAAGGGCGTTACGCTGCTCTCGGAAAGCAAGCGTCGCAGCCAACTGCAACAGTGGCTCGATGAGACGTTGCGGCCCTGGTTTGAAGGCCGCATCTTGCCAGTGAACCAACCGATTGCCGAACGTTGGGGGGTTCTGGCGGGACAATGTCAGTTGAAGGGAAGGCCGCTGAAGGTGGTGGACGGTTTCATTGCCGCGACGGCACTTGAACACGATCTCACGGTCGTAACGCGGAACGTGAAGGACTTTGCGGGTCTCGGCGTCACGGTCTT
>Ga0182018_10005003_pt1 | contig 10861 bp, 7 predicted proteins | sample 812P2MmetaG_FD_120490 | JGI IMG/M metagenome (GOLD analysis project Ga0182018, IMG submission 120490) | Permafrost microbial communities from Stordalen Mire, Sweden - 812P2M metaG | ecosystem: Environmental > Terrestrial > Soil > Wetlands > Permafrost | place: Sweden: Stordalen | collected... | reverse complement strand
GCGACCTGTCTGGAGTTTCAACTGCTGCGCAGTTCACCCATTGGGTGACAACTGGCTTTGCTGCAAACACTTGCGACTGAAGGAGAAGACTATTCTGGCGGCGTCTCAACCGCCGTTTTTAGGTTCAGGCAGTGGACAACGAGATTGTGACGAATGCATTACGGACGCGACAAGTTTATTCGGTGATGGGCACGGCACGGAGGGGACGGCTTTGCGCGCTATTCCAGCAAGTGCCCCATTTTTTCTTTTTTCGTCCGCAGATACGCCTCGCGTGTCTCCACCACGTCCGCCAGACACGGCACGCGCTCGGTGACCTCGATGCCGGCATTCTCCACCGCCGCCACTTTCTCGGGATTGTTGGAGAGCAATCGAACCGCCTTCAGGCCGAAATGCCGCAGAATCGCGCCGGGAAGCAGATAGCTGCGCAGGTCCGAATCGAAACCCAGTTGCTGGTTGGCTTCCACCGTGTCCGCCCCCTGATCCTGCAATTCGTACGCCCGCAGCTTATTGAGCAGCCCGATCCCGCGGCCCTCCTGAAGTTCGTAGATCACCAGCCCGCGGCCCTCGTCCGCCACGCTTTTGAGGGCGATCTCGAGCTGCGCGCGGCAATCGCAGCGCAGGCTGTGAAACACGTCACCCGTGAGACACTGGGAGTGGATGCGCACCAGCGGAGGGGGGCCATCCGCCAGATTGCCCATCTCCAGCACGACCGCTTCTTCGGTGAGTCCATCGTGGCCGCCTTCGAATCCGTGGATCCGGAAGGTACCGAACTGCGTGGGAAAATCCGCTTCGGCCACTTTTCGCAGCCGTAGCCCGGAGGAATTATTCATGCCGACAATTGGGGACCTTGATGACTTTATTATAATGGCTTCCGGCAGATGAATCTCGAAGGCTATCTGGTTTCGCTGCTGGTCAAGCTCGCCGCGATGGCGGCCGTCGCCAGCGTAGTGGCAAGATCCAATACCTTCCAGTCGATGCTGATGCGCGAAACCCGCACGCTGCCCCAGCGGGCCTCTATGGCTTTGTGGCTGGGGGTGGTATTCGCCTTCAGCGCGGCGGTCCGCGCGGCCGGCCCGCCTGCTTACGAAGCGGCTTACGCGGCGGCCGACCTCGGCCTGGAAGGCAGCCTGATCGCCGGACTATTGGGCGGCTACGTTACCGGCCTCCTGGCCGGAATCCTGATTTCGCTTCCCACCTTCTTCAACCACGAATATCTGACGCTGCCGCTGCTGGCGAGCGTCGGCGTCCTGGGAGGCCTGCTGCGCGACCTGGCGCCCGCTCCCGAAGAGGTCTGGCGATTCTCCCCGTTCCCCGACCTGAACATCTACCGTTTCTTCAAGGAAAAGCACGATCACTGGCGCACCGGTTTCCAATTGATTTTCTTCGCCGCCATTCTGTGCGCGGAAGCCCTGCGGCAGGGGTTGGGCGATCTATTCCACCGCATCCGCGACCCGCTGGTCTTCTGCCTCACGCCACCGCCGGGGCTCGTCGAGCCGTACCACTCGCTGGCCATCGCGGCCACTTATGGCACCACCCTGTTCGCCGTAGCCATTCCGCTGAAGATCTGGAACAACACCCGCAACGAAAAAAAGCTCGAGGAACAGGAGCGCCTGCTGGTGGAAGCCCGCCTGGCCGCGCTCACCAGCCAGATCAACCCGCACTTCCTGTTCAATACCCTGAATTCCGTCTCGTCGCTGATTCGCACCAATCCGAACCAGGCGCGCGTGATGGTGGTGAAGCTTTCCAAAGTGCTGCGCCGCTTGCTGCGCAAACACGAGAACTTCAGCCCCCTGCGAGACGAGTTAAACTTCATTGAGGACTATCTTTCGATCGAGGTGATCCGGTTCGGCGATAAGTTACGTTTTGAAACCGATGTGGCCGGCGACACACTCGATATGCTGGTACCAAGCATGATGTTGCAGCCGCTGGTGGAAAACTCCATCAAGCACGGCTTGAGCAGCAAGGTGGAAGGCGGCACCATTCGGATTCGCACGCACCGCACCGAGACCAGGCTGCATCTGCTGGTGGAAGACGACGGGGTGGGCATCTCCGAGGAAAAGCTGGCGACGCTGCTGGAACACGGGGGAATCGGAGTCAGCAATGTGAACGAACGGCTGAAAGTGCTGTTCGGCACCGAGTATCGGATGTGGATTGAAAGCCAGCCGGGGAACGGCACGCGGGTGCGGATCGAGGTACCCGAATTGCAGACCGATCTGGCGGCGGTTTCATAGATTCCGCAAGTCAAACCTTACGGACGGAGACAGACATTGAACAGAATGGAAGAGTTGGTAAGCGATTGGCCAGTGAATGGTTTGCCCGCTACCCTGGCCGGGAGAACACGATGCGTATACGATCGGCTGGCGGGGGTCTACCCGGTATCCACCATGTTGTTTCACTCGCGCGCTCACCGCTGCGCCCTGGAAATCTCGGGGATTGCCGACGGCATGAAGGTTCTGGAAGTGGCCACCGGCTCGGGGGAAATGTTCCGGCGGCTGGTGCGGGCCAACGGCAGCGGCGCCACCATCGGAGTGGACCTGTCGCCGAAGATGGCCGCGCGGACGCTGCGTGCCGCGCGCCAACGCTTCCCGCTTGCCCAAACCTATTGCCAGGCGGTGGACGCGCGCCACATGCCCTTCCGCAGCGAGTCCTTCGACGCGATTTTCTGCTGCTACCTTCTGGAATTGTTGTCGGCGGAAGACATCGCCCGGACGCTCCGGGAATTCCGGCGCGTGCTGCGCGACCGCGGCAAGCTGACGCTGGTGCTCATCGGGCAGAACACGCAGGTATTTAACACCGTCTACAAGCTGGCCACCAAGGTAGCCCCGGCGTTCTGGGGCCGGCAAGTGGAGCGCCGCGTACCCGAGATGATCTCCCTGGCACGCTTCGAGATTCTGCACGACCGCAAAGTGCAGCAGGGCTTCTACCCGTCGCGCGTGCTGGTAGCGCAAAAATAATATTTGGTCGCCGATGAACGCCTATAAACGCCGATAAGAAAAGAGTTTTGTTAATGGGCTATCCACTTGGCTGAGGTAATCGCGCTGGCATCGGCTTGGTGGGGCGGTCCCCATGGAGCGCGGCGGACGCCCTCGTCCGCCCTGCCGGGAGGCCGGCCAGGGGCCCGGCAGCGGGCGAGGGCGCCCGCCCCACATGGCTTCCACGGGGCGGCCTACCTGGGTCAAACGGATAGCCCATTCTTGTTTTATCGGCGTTTATCGGCGTTCATCGGCGGCTAATTTGGTTGTGTTCCGTGCGAATCACCATCTCGAAAGAGAATTACCTCAAGACCATCGCGGAAGCCGAATCGGAGGGCGAAACCGTCAAGGCCGTCACCCTCACGCGCTGGCTGCATGTCTCGGCGCCGGCCGTCACCATGGCCATTAAGCGGCTCAAGCGCGATGCCCTCATCAACGTGGCCGCCGAAGGGCAGATCACCCTCACGCCCGCCGGCCGCGAGATCGCCAGCCGTCTGCTGAACCGCCATCAGCTCATCGAACGCATGCTGACCGAAATCTTCGGCCTGGAATGGTACAAGGTGCATGACGAGGCGGAGCAATTGGAACACGCCGTGTCCGCCGATTTCGAGCGCAAACTGGTGGAGCGGCTGGGCCCGAGCCACGCCTGCCCGCATGGCAACATCGTGGGCATGGATTCCCCGGCGGCGCGCCGCCAGCGCGGCCTCAGGCCGCTTGAAGAGGCCCGCACCGGCGAACAACTGGTGGTCGTCAGCTTGTTCGAGCGCGACCGCACACTGCTGGAATATCTCGACGGCGCCGGCATCCGCCCCGGTGTCCGCCTGGAGGTGCTCTCCGCCGCCCAAGGACTGGACCTGCGCTCCGGGCGGAAGAACATCCACCTGGAACCGGCCGTCGGCTCGAAGATCTGGGTGAAAGCCTACTCCTTGGAGTAGGCGGGACAGGCTTTCGCTCAATGACGTTGGTTTTTCCCACCACCCGTCAATCCGCACGATTCGTGGGGCGAGCCGCCGACGAGCGTTCGTGCCCCAAAAGGAGCCGGCTAAGAGCCGGCCGCAGCCCGGATTGGCTGCCCCACAAACGAGCGGCATTGTGCTGTCGCTTGCCCCCTCGCTGCTGGAAAATGGCCGAACTCCAGCGGCACGCGGAGCATGCCCCTACTCCGTCTTGGAGTAGTAATACGTGTACTTGCTGTACAACTCCGAGGCGCGCGCGCCGTTGGCCACTATGCCCAGCACGTTGTTCTCGCACAGCGATTGCATGGCGCGAGTCACGTTATCGAAGGTCGTCGAGCCGATTTTCACCACCAGGATGGCGCCATCCGCCAGGGTAGCCAGCAGGTTGGCGTCGGCCGAAAACAACAACGGCGGCGTATCGAAAATCGACCAGTTGAAGGTGCGCGGCAATTCTTCGAAGAGCGCCTTCACCTGCCGCATGTTCAGCAGTTCGAGAGGATTTTTCACCGCGGACCCGGCCGGCAAAAGGTACAGATTCATGCCTTCCACCTTGCGCAGCGCCTGGGCGAAGGTACATTGGCCCGTCAGGTAGTCGGAGATCCCGGGAGAGCGCTTGATCTGGAACAAATTGTGGATGATCGGCCGGCGCAAATCGAAATCGCCCAACAACACCGAACTCTCCGTCAATTGGGCCTCCGCCAACGCCAGGTTGACGGCCGTGAAGGTCTTACCCTCGGCTGGCGAGGGGCTGGTGACGACGGCGGTGTGCAAAGGCTGGAGCGTCTGCAAATGGTTCAAGCGGGTGCGCAGGGTACGGAACTCTTCCGCCGGAGTTTCGTGCGAATTGTTGAGGTCCAGCAGGTGGGATTCGGGCGCCGGGTCGAACTTTACCACTTCCACATCGGCCAGCATGCCGGGGTGGATGTTCAACCGCACGGTGGGAGCCGACCCCACACTGACGGGTAGAAACTCGAGAGGGACCTCCGGACGCGCCGGCAACGGCTGGTTGTCGACCGGAACTCCGCCCATCTCCGCCCGGCGTAAGGCATCGTGTACTCGGCTCATTTCTTCTCCCCATGACGCCAACGCGTCAAATCTCCCATGACGCGAACGCGTCCTCCACTACGTGACCTGCTGTGCGGCGATGACGAGGTGATAGTACGCCGCGCCGATCATCAAACCAGCGCCCACGATCAGGGCGCTCGACCAGGCCAGCCAGGCCATCCGCCGCTTTCTGCGCACCAGGAGGGCATTCTCCAGCAGCGGAATGCTGCTCAAAACCGGCAGGTTGGTGTATGCCCGGACGTCCTTCAGGTTTTTCAGCGAGGTATTCTTGATTTCCTTGGCGCCTGCCAGCGCCACGCCCAACACCAGCCCCAACGCGGCGCCAATGCCCACCATGGCTGGACGGTTCGGCGAATATGGCGTCTCCGGGGTGATGGGCGATTCCAGTATGTCCAAGGTCTCACCCGCCCCGTGTGTTTCCATGCTCTGCTGCGTCCCGGTCTTCTCCTTCGTCGCGCTCTGGCTCTGGTATTCGTCCTTGGCCATCTGGAGGTCCTGGGAAAGCGCACTATAATGCTGAATGATCGGGGGGCTGGCGGTAATCTTGTCCTGAGCCTCTTTCAGTTGCCTGGACAGGTCCGCGGCTTGTTTCGTCAAAACGCCTTCCTGCACTACCGACGCCTTGATTTGGGCGACGAGATCGTTTTCGGTACGTCTCAAATCTTGCAGTTGTTGAGCCACCTGAGGATTCTGCACCATCCTGCTGGTGCTTCCCGGTTGACCGGCTTCCGACTCGGACTTTTCAAGGCCGTCCCGCTGCTCTTCGAGCCCGCGCAACACTTCCTGGCAGGTCTCGACGGCAGGATACTCAGCCTGATATTTTCTCTGCAGGGCGGTGCATTCCCCGCTCTTGGTGTTGATCGCCGACTGCAGGTTGATCAGATTCTGGTTCTTGACTGCCGAATTCGTAGTAGTGAGCATCGAGTTCAGGTTCGCTTCGGCCTGGCTTTGCATATTCTTGTTGTTACTCAGGCTCGAATCCAGGAGCGCCTGCTTCTGCTTCTCCTGCCCGATCTGTTGGTTCACATTGGCGATCATGGCGTCCCTGGTTTGGACCTCCAGCATATTGGCCTGGAAGTTTTCCGGCAGCCGTCCCTGGTTCTCGGAGGAGAATTTGGCGATTTCCGTCTGCGCCTTTTCCCATTTCTCCCTGGCTCCCTTCACCAAGTCGTCCATTAACGTGGCGGCGGTACCGGCATTGGCGCTCTGCAAGACGACGTTCTTGTTCTGGAACTCGTTAACCAGTTCCTGGACAACTTTCCGCGCCTTGTATTTATCCGGATATTCGAACGCGATCCGGAAGGCCTGCGCGCCGCTTCTTTCGCCCTCCGAGACGATTGACTGAATGTGGACGTGCTTCGCGAAAACATCTTCGGCCACGTCTTCATCCGAGTAACGCCTCCGTTCATTCTTGTACAGGTCCAGGCTGGGCATCCTGATCAGCGTGATCAGGTTGTCGCGTCCCAGAATCTCCCGATCCAACTGCTGCATCCTCTGCGCCATCTGGCCGGTCATCGCCGAAGGAATGAGATCGTTGGGCACCGCGCCCGGCTTAATCTGCATGGCCGCCGTGCAAACATACACGTCGGGGAGCCAGCAAGCCACCACCACCGCGATCACCAAGCCGGCGAACGTGGGTCCGATGATCCAGGAGCGATAGCGCCGCAGGATGTCTATGTAGTCTTCGACGTCGGGTGGACGCCGGGAAACACTCACGAAGTTTGTTGGAGCTGCCATAAGACTGTCGATACCTCCGATTCCCCGCGACGTGGCGATCTCGCGTCAGTTCACGATGACGTGGTCGCCATCCAGCAGCAAGGGATTGGATTCCGGATGCTTGCCGCTGGTCGTGTCTTTGTAGTTGATGTATTTGGACTTCTTCCCGCCGCCGTGGTCGATCATCAACGGCTTGTTGTCGCGCAGAATCGTGATCTTTTTCTTGTTGGCGAAGTCCTTGAAGCCGTTGCGGGCCGAGATGGCTTCGAGAAGGTGGATGGGAATGACCAGATCCATAGAGCCCGGAGAGCCGATGCCCTCGCCGTCGAAATAGACGTGCTTACTGTGCACTGCGAGCACATTCACCGAGGCCCGGGGAGTTCTTAGTTGGCTGAGGGCGGCTTTATCGATGGCATCCTGCAACTGTACCGGGGTGAGCCCGGACGCTTTGATTTCTCCGATCAATTTCATGGAGATGAAGCCATCGGGACGGATAGTATACTCCCCGTTAAAGTTCGGTTCGTCCCACATCGTTACGCTGATCTGGTCTTGGGCGCCCAGCACAAAGGTGCCAACATCCACAGGAGCGCTAACGGGGGGGGGGCCTCCGGCAGACTCGGCCATTTTTGCGGGATCGGCCGGGGTCTCCACCGCCGGCATGGCCGGGGAGAGCGAAACCGGCGGTTTCGGCGATTGCGCGGGCGGGGCGCTCTGTTCCGGCGAGGCTGGTTGCGCCTGGGCGGCATAACCAAGGAGAACCACCCCCGCCACAAGCATGATGGATTGAAAAAATAGCGACCTTCTCATCTTGATATCCTCGGAGAATCCTGGCAGCCCCGCAAGGCTCCTCCGCGTCTCTCACGGCTGAACCCGCGACACACGCCTCTCGTTAAATCATATATAGTGTACAGCATTTGCGATCGAATACGGCCGGTTCCAGGACTACCAATACAGGCTTAGGCAGGCGCGGAGCCTGGGAGGACAGTCAGGCGTTGCGATCCTCCGCTCCTTGACAACCGCGGCTCGGTGCGAGGGCTTCGCCACCGGGCCGCGCCGATGAAGGAGCGCAGGGCGCCAGCCTTGTCGCCAACAAGATACACTTCCACGTAGTGTGAATCTCCCGAAAAACGGATCACGGCCTCCCTTATACTGGTAAGTTATTGAAAAAAATAGTATTCTCAATACAAACCAACGAATTTTCGACGGCATCAAACGTGCTCACGGTGATGCGGACTATTGTCTCGCTAGACGGTACCGGCAGCTCTTATGCTTCAGGAACTCAAGTTCCAGTTGTCCACTGCGATCCTCACGATCCTGACACTAGCCGCAAGTGTTGCTGCCGTTACCAACTTTTGGCAATACGGGCATTTCCGGTTGCCGGACGATGGCGTCGTGTGGGTGGATCGCGCCGGGGGCGTGGAAGCGCTGCACGTCGCGCCGGACAGCCCGGGGGCCAAAGCCGCCATCCACCCGGGGGACCACCTGGAACGAATCGAAGGCTCCCCCGTCCGCCGCGCGCTGGATGTTCCCCAATTGCTAGTGCGAATCGGTTCGTGGCGTAAGGCTACATACACGGTGAACCACGCCGGTGTGACGGTCGAGCCTACGGTCGTCGTGGGTGAAACGCCCAGGAACCCAGCAGTTCTCTATGAGTACCCGTTGGGCGGCGCCTACCTCCTGATCGGACTTTTTGTGTATTTCCGAAGAGGTAGTGCCCAGAAAGCGCAGCACTTCTACGTGCTGTGTCTGGTCTCCTTTGTGGCTTTCTGCTTCCACTATACCGGGAACCTGGACACGTTCGACACCCTGATCTATTTCGGCAATGTAGCCGCCGGCCTGTTCGCGCCCACTATTTTCCTGCATTTCTGCCTGACGTTTCCCGAACGGCGCAAGTGGTTCCGGAAACCGGTCCGGGTAGTGCTGCTGTACCTGCCCGCGCTGCTGCTGACCTCGCTCTACCTGGGGGTTTCCACCGGAACGTTGAAGACCGGAATCCCGGATGTCGACCTGCGCTGGCTGTTGGACCGGCCCTGGACCGTGCTCCCGACAATCTTGTACCTGCTGGGCGCCTACACTCTGAACATCGAATACCGCAAAGCCGAAGATCCCATCGTGCGGCAGCAGCTCAAATGGCTGCGCAACGGCGCCATCTGCGGGGTAGCGCCGTTCGCCGTGTTCTACACGCTGCCGTACGCATTTGGGGCAATTCCCGGCTATTATCAGGCGCTGTCGGTGTTGTCGATGGTGCTGATTCCGCTCACTCTGGCCTATGCCATCGTGCGCTACCGGCTGATGGACGTCGACATCCTCTTCCGCCGGGGGTATGCCTACACGCTGGCCACCCTGTGCGTCCTGGCCAGCTTCTACGGAATTGTTTTCTCGCTGGGCACACTGGTCTCCAAGAAATTCACCGCGCCCGGCAACGTGACGTCGCTGATCGTCATGCTGACCGCAGCCTTCCTCTTCCAGCCCATCCGCACCTGGATTCAGGAGTGGCTCGACAAGTATTTCTATAGCGACCGTTACGACTACCGCCGCACCCTGGCGGAGTTCGCCCGCGAGTTGGGTTCCCAGATGGATCTGGACACCATGCTGGCGTCGGTGGGCGAGCGCCTGCTGAAAACCCTCTCCATCCAGCACCTGGGCTTCTTTCTGGCCGAAGAATCGCCCGCGGGGCCGGTATTCTCGCTGAAAAGCCGCATGGGAAACAATCCGCGGATGTCCGCCGGCGCCGAAGAGGCCCTGGACCTGAGCTTCCTCGATTGGAAACTGCCCGAGTCTTACCTGTTCTTCGAACGCACGCGCCATCAACTGGACGCCGTCTCGCGCTCCTGGCCAGCCTCGGTGCGCCGCACCATCGCCGAGCTGGATTTCACCTATTACCTGCCCTGCAAAGTCCACGCCCGGACCATCGCCTACATCGGGGTGAGCCGTACCGTGGATGACGAGTATCTTTCCAGCGTGGATGTGGAACTGCTCCTCACGCAGACCGGCTACGTGGCCATCGCCATCGAGAACGCCTCGCTCTACCGCTCCTTGCAACGCAAGGTGGAGGAGTACGAACGGCTCAAGGAATTCAGCGAAAACATCGTGGAATCCATCAACGTCGGCATCCTGGCGGCCGACCTGGAAGACCGCGTGGAGAGCTGGAATTCGCAAATCGAACAACTCAGCGGAGTCACCCGCGAGAACGCCCTGGGGCACAAGCTTTCGGAGTTGTTCCCCGGGGAACTTACCGGCCAGTTCGACCGTGTGCGCGGCGAAACCGGAATCCACCACATCTATAAGTTCGTGCTCAAGCCCGTGGTGGGCGCCGGCGCCAGTGCCGGCGAGAATGGCAACGGCCATACCAACGGAAACGGCCATTCGCTGCCGGCGCGTTTCCGCGAGGCCACCCTGAATATCGCCATCGCGCCACTGGTTTCCAAAGACCAGGAGCGGATCGGCCGGCTGATCATCTTCGACGATGTCACCGACCGCGCCGAACTGGAGCAGCGCCTGGTGCAGGCCGACAAACTGAGCAGCATTGGGCTGCTGGCCGCCGGCGTGGCGCACGAGGTCAATACTCCGCTGGCGGTGATTTCCACCTATGCCCAGATGCTGGCCAAGCAGATGGCCGAGGACTCGCCGCAGAGAACCGCGATCCTCGATAAGATCGCCAAGCAGACCTTCCGCGCCAGCGAGATTGTCAATTCGCTGCTGAATTTCTCGCGCACCTCCAGCACTTCGTTCGGCGACGTGAGCGTGAATAAAATCGTCCAGGAGACGCTCTCCCTGCTGGAGCACCAGTTGCAAAAGTCGGGAATCCAGGTGAAGAGCGAGTTGGATGCCAGCCTGCCGCCGGTGCATGGCAATACCGGCAAACTGCAGCAGGTGTTTCTGAATCTCTTCCTGAATGCGCGCGACGCCATGCCGGGCGGAGGCGCGCTCGAAGTCCGTACCTGGCGGGACGGCGCCGGCGTGAAGGTGGAAGTGGCCGATTCCGGCCATGGGATCGCGCCCGAACATTTGCACCGGATCTACGATCCCTTTTTCACCACCAAAGGCGCGCAGAAAGGCACCGGCCTCGGCCTGTCGGTGACCTACGGTATCATTCAAGAGCATGGCGGCTCGATCGAAGTCATCAACCGGCCGGATGGCGGCGCCCGCTTC
>Ga0182018_10005002_pt1 | contig 10861 bp, 12 predicted proteins | sample 812P2MmetaG_FD_120490 | JGI IMG/M metagenome (GOLD analysis project Ga0182018, IMG submission 120490) | Permafrost microbial communities from Stordalen Mire, Sweden - 812P2M metaG | ecosystem: Environmental > Terrestrial > Soil > Wetlands > Permafrost | place: Sweden: Stordalen | collected... | reverse complement strand
CATGGGGATCTCGACGGTACTCATAGGCCTGTTGCCCACCTGCGCTGCCGCCGGCGTGACCGCGCCGCTCCTCCTGGCACTGTGCCGCTTCGGCCAGGGACTGGGCCTAGGCGGTGAGGGGGGCGGTGCCGTCCTGCTCGCCATCGAGAATGCACCGCCCGGCAAACGCGCGTGGTACGGAATGTTTCCGCAGTTGGGCGCACCTCTGGGCTTTCTGTGCTCGACCGGCGTCTTTCTGCTCTTGACCCAGTGGCTCACGGAGTCGCAGTTTTTTGCTTATGGTTGGCGCCTGCCCTTCCTCGCAAGCGCGCTCCTCGTGTTCCTCGGACTGTACATCCGCTTGCGTCTGACCGAGACCCCGGCCTTCCAGCGCGCGATAGAAAAGAACGAACGCGTCCGCCTGCCGATGTTCAGCGTCTGCACGGTCTATAAACGCGCGCTCTTGCTCGGCACCCTCGCGGCCACGGCGACCTTCGTGCTCTTCTACCTGATGACCGTATTTGCGCTGAGCTGGGGCACTAGGGCGCTTGGGTATGCGCGCAAGGATTTTCTGGTTCTGCAAATGGCGGGTGTTGTGTTCTTTGCAGTGATGATCCCGGTCTCGGCTGCAGCGGCCGAGCGGCGCGGCAGCCGGCCGGTGCTGCTCGTTGCGACCGCTGCGATCGGAGTTTTCGGCCTGGTTTTTGCGCCGCTCTTTGGCTCGGGGAACGTTTTGGGTGTTTTCACGTTCATGGCACTTGGCCTCGCGCTGATGGGATGCACCTACGGTCCACTCGGCACGGCGCTGGCGCAGTTGTTCCCGACGGCGGTGCGCTATACCGGCGCTTCGCTTGCATTTAATTTGGCCGGCATCATTGGTGCATCACTGGCGCCGTACATCGCGACTTCGCTTGCTGTGCGCTATGGCCTTGCCTACGTCGGCTACTATCTATGTTTAGCGGCTCTTCTGAGTTTCGTCGCGTTGTGGCATATGCATCCTATCCCGCGCGTCGATGGCGCATCTGAGGCTGCCGCATTGTGAGTTCCGCTCACGCCTGCGCAAATTGTCGCTAGGCTATATGCCCGGTCGACTCGACGGGCCGGAGGTTCACGACCTAGGAAGGCCCCGGCACCCGTAGAGCGCGCACCGGCGGCTGAACGGTGGATCGCGGTTGGGGCGGGCGCCGCGCCTGATGGCTATGTAGCGGTGCCTGCGGCCCATTTGGATGCGCGCAAGAGTTCCGCGTCAAATCTGCGGCTAGATCGGCTTAGTGTGTAGCATAATAGTGTATTAATCGACAGTCGCCCCGGTGCGGCATGGCCTGGGATTAAGTAAGGATGGGTCTATGACGGTTGTGGATAGGATGCAAATGTTGCTCGGCGAGCGCGCGCCCGGCCATTCGTTGCCGCAGGCGATGTACGCCGACCCAGCAGTATTGGATTTCGATATTCAGGCGATTTTCAATCGCCATTGGCTGCAGGCTGGGCTTGAAATCGAGATTCCCAAAGCGGGCGATTACATCACTATGACCGTCGGCCAATCGCCGATCGTGATCTTGCGCAATGAGCAGGGTGGCATCAGCGCATTCTTCAATAGTTGCCGTCATCGTGGCGCGCAGATTTGTACCGAGGAACGTGGCCACGCAAACCGGCTGGTATGTCCGTATCACCAATGGACCTACGACCTTCACGGTCAGTTGCTGCGCGCCGGCAGGATGCAGGAGAGCTTCGATCCGAAGGACTACCGTCTGCGGCCCGTGCGGGTCGAGTGCGTCGCCGGGGTGATATTTGTCTGTCTCAGCGAGGCCGCACCGAACTTCGCGCCCATCCGTGAGGGCATCGAGCCGCTTCTCGGACCGCACGATCTGCGCAACGGCAAGCTCGCCTATACGGCGACGCTCGTAGAGCGCGCCAATTGGAAACTGGTCATGGAGAATGCCCGCGAGTGCTACCACTGCCGTGCGCGGCATCTGCAGCTCATGCATTCATTCCGCGATTTCACCACACAGGATATCTACCAGGAGCCGGAGCCATGGCTCATCGACTTCTGGGCGCGCTGCGCGGCACGGGGGCTTAAGAACGGACCGGTCCGTGGAAAGGATTTCGAGGCCGGCCGCTTTGCGCTCGCGGATGGCGTGGTCTCTATCACCATTGACGGCAAGTCCGCCGTGACGAAGAAGCTGGGCGCCGTGGGCGACGGCGATGTAGGCACAATGTGGTGGGCGGTTCAGCCGAACTGCTTCAACCACGCCGTCGGCGACTACACGTTTCTCTTTCAGGCAATGCCCACCGGGCCGCAGGAGACCGTAGTCACCGCAAAGTGGATCGTCAACAAGGATGCCGTCGAGGGCGTCGATTACGACCTCGCTCGCTTGATCGAAGTATGGAATTCGACCAATAACGAGGACCGCTGGCTGGCTGAGAACAATCAGCGCGGCATCAATTCCATTGCCTACGTCCCGGGGCCGTACTCCGAAATTACTGAGGCGAGGGTGCTGCGGTTCGTCGATTGGTATTGCGACGAGTCGCGGGCGTTCATTGCAGAGCAGCGCGGCCAGCAGCCGGTCCACGCGTTTGCGCGCGTGCGCGCGGCGCCTTAGCAGTTCTCCATTGGGCGGCGAAGTGCTGCGAGCGTATCTGAGACTTGTACTCTTCGCGCTCGGGCTGCTGATTGGCGTTCAGGCCCCGGGCTTTGTAGACCAATACTCGAAGCGGGTCAGCGCCCACTATATCGAGGCATCGAAGGACTTCGCGGGTTTTCAGCGTACCGCGAACCTGTATTTTGGCGGCAGCGTCGAGGCCTTGATCGCGCATCACGAATCGAGTGCTGATGCTGTGTTTAAGGATGAGGCGAAAAACGTAGCGGCGATCTATGTCCGCCTTAAGAAACTCGCCCTCGAACTTGACGCAATGAGCCGGTCATTGTTTAGCCGGATTTTCCATGTCGCGTTTAACCCGGACAAGGAAATTCTCAACGAAACAATCGCCGCTTATTCCTACACCGTGCCTCTTAATCAGGAAGCAGTCTTGTGTGGCTTGATCGCGGCAGTATTGATGGCCGTGCTGGTCGAATCGCTCTTGATCGGCGCTGCGCGATTAGTGCGATTGACGCTCGGCGCACCCGCTGCTTCGCGGGCGTGAGCGCCAGGGCGGGCTCGTATGTGGCATTCGGCGGGCAACGAAGAATACGGTCCGCATTTTAGTGCGGACGGCCGTGTGACGTCGGTCAGTCACCTGCAGTGACAGCGTGAAGACGGTGTAGCGGGCCAGAAAGTAGGCCCTGCGCGCTCGAGAGTCTCAGTGCGTGTGTGCGGTGAGCAGTACATTGGCGAACGGGGTACCACGGCTCATCGGTGTGGCCTCGCTGTCGAAGCCGCACTCTGTCAATAATTCACGCCATTGCTCAATTCTGCGGCAGTGAGTGGCCACAAATCCGTGACCGCGGAAGAACATGGCGAGCTTATCGGAGTATGCAGTGATGCGAAAGCGCAGGCCACCGGCCGGGTTGCCGACCCGCAACAGCAGTAAGCCGCCCGGCGGCAGCGCCGCATGGACGCGCTCGAGCACGTCGCGCTGCGAGTGTGCATCGAGGTAATGCAGCACATCCAGAATCACCACGGCATCGGCGGCTCCGAGCGCGGCGCTGCGGATGTCAGCCTGGATGACGTCGCAGGCGGCCCCCAGCGCGCGGTGCGCGCGCGTAACGTCGCTGGGCATCAGTTCGATGCCGCGAACCGATTGGCCCTGCGTGGGCGGTGGCCAACCCCGCGGCCAGATAGCACGCTCATAGCAGTGCGCGGCAGCTCCCAGCCACGCCGCCAGCAGAGCCTGTCCACACCCAAGATCCAATATTCGTTGCCGCTGCTGCAGCAGACCGAATTCCAAAATGGCGCGGTAAACCGGATCGACGCCAAGCTTGCCGCGTGCAAATTTGTAGGCGAAGCGGCCGGCTTTGCGATACGGCTGGGATGCCGCATCGAGCAATGCGCGGAACGCCGCATCCGCGGGCGCGCCGCGCAGGTCACGGGCATCCTGCTGCGCAGATGCCTCGGGCTGCAATACGCTCGAATGGTGCTCAAATTGAATGTTCACGCTGACTGCACTGCATCACGTCGCGTCAGGCCTCGCGGTGCGAAGCCCCGGGTCACGGGCGGATGCAGCGCCTTTTTGATCTATTGATCCGACAATAGCGCATTCGGCGCATGCGGGTCTATTTTATCGGCTGCAGTCCGAGCGCGTACCCGGCGGCATTGGACACCGCCTTCGCATCCGAATTGATGCAGAGACTTCGCGCCTAATATGCCGTCAAAGGCATCTGGGTCGCCGGTGTCACCCCAACTCCACCGATCCCCGCGAATTGAATTGGAACGGACACGTCCTCCGCCCCGGCATTTCTGACGACCGCAAAGTGCAGGTGCGGCCCGGAGGTAAAACCGGTGTTGCCGGAGTCGGCAATGTACTGCCCGCGCGCAACCCGCGCGCCAATGCGCACGCGGATGGAATCCCAGTGCAGGTGGGCATAGATGGCAATCGTCCCGTCATCGTGGAGAATCTCGACGACATTGGCCTGGTCGAGCATGACCGGGCTGGTACCCGCGCGGAAGGAGTCATGGCGCACGTTGATCACGGTGCCCTCCCGTGCTGAATAGACGGGCGTCCCATCGGGCAACGCGATGTCTACCGCGTACTGACTGTCAGCGGTGGTATGTGTAAGACGCGTGGGGTAGGCCTGCGAGATCTGGTAAGTCGAGCCGACTGCAAAGGGGACGCGATAAGCGCGCGGTGGATTGTGGACGGCGCCTGGCGTTCCAAGGGCGATTGTCCAGGCATATCGAAGAGAGGCCTTGGCCGCGCCAGCAGACGCAACCTGCACCAGAATCTGCCGGGTTCCCGGCGCAAGCTTTGCCGCGTAGGCGGCGCCGGTGGGGATGGCGGGAAAGTCGGATTGTATAATCGAGACTCGAAATGTGACGACGCAGAGGCAATCGTTGATGGCGACCAGCTGTGTTGATGCAGCGCTGTCAACGCGATCGACGGCGACGTGCAGCGCGGCGTTCTCGTGCTCCAGGCTGATGGGATCTCCCGGCGCGGCCGCCGTGACGGCGCGATCGGTGAACACCCATTGTCCGTTTGCGTCACGGTACTTGTAAGCGGTTTGGGCCATCAGCGTCGCGCTCGAAAGCGCGAGAACCATGGCAGTGAGTACCATCGGCCAACGATGGTTGAAAACCAACCCACGCGAGACTTTGGCGCAAGCGGCTGCGGGCGAGTTGCCGAGCGTCACGATCCGCAGGCGGCGATCATCGCCTGCCGGGCGTCTTCTCGCTGCGCGTCGGCCTGCGGATCCGTTTCGTAGACGCGGTTGCCGTCGGCATCCCGCTGGAAGAGCCGTCTCGAATCCCGCATCGTGTAGTAGCGATTGCGCGCGGCGTCGCAACGACCCTGCTTGTCGCGATCCTGTTGCGCCTTTTTCTTGTCATCGACCGACTGCTGCTGTTTGCGCTGGATGTCCTGGGCGTTCAGGATCTCCTGCTCCTTGGCAATTCGTGCAACTTCCGCAGGGTCAGGTTGATCGACGTGTACGACGGATTTCTGTGCGGTCGAAGTACTGGCCCGGTCCGAGTACACAACGTGGCCCTGGGCATCGGTGGATTTGTACACTTCCTGCGCGAGCAGCGCACAGCGTGGCCACACCAGAAGGACCAGCGCCACGACAACAGCACTGTACTGCGCCAAATCTGACGTTGTCCGTGAATGTCGCACATGAATTCCTGATGGCGGGTCAATCTACTGCGACGCGGCGATGTTTATCGGCGAATTCCATCACAAATCATGACTGCGAATGACGCCGGAGTCCCCACCGGGCACACAGAGATTGACAGTAGCAGCACTTCGGGCCCTCCTCAACATGCCTTAATGAGGCGCAAGCGCGCTTGAGATCGCGCCGACAGTGAAGATCGGAAGCCCACAGCTTGCGCAGTAGGAACCCACGGTTGTTAGGGAGAAGAGGCCAGGCGACGCGGGCTGCACTGCGCAAGCTCCAAGCCAAGGAGGACGATGAGCTTATCGCCGAGCGCTGAAGGCCAAGAGCAAGCGCACACAGAACGCCGCCTCGCGAGCAGGCGGCGTTCTCCACGCGGCTCAGTTAGGCGTTAGGCTCCCAATGACCTCGAACAAATTGCCACCCACCGTCAACCTGTACCCAGTTTGCTCGCACCCAGTGATACCCCGGGTGTTCGGCGCGCCAGCTCCCTCTGATCCACACGTACTGGTTCCCGTTCCAAGACCAATACCCTGGAATCCAGACATACCCAGCTCGCGGTGCTGGTTCCGCGACCACCTGTGGCGGAGGAGGAGCGACGGCGACCGCGAATCCGGGGCCCGGCCGCGCGTAGACGTAACACGCACTTACGGTGACGGCGCACACGATCGCTACAAGCGCGTGCCGCCATGCAACCGTGCATCTTGATAAAGACATGCGCATGGATGTATTCCTCATGGTGTTCACAGCCAAATTGAAACGATGCCGCGCCAATTGCTTGTAGCAGGTCTTGCGGGCGTAGCCAACTACAGCCGGTTGCGGGGCGGCTTCTCTATTACCATTGCCGGGCAAAAGCTACGGCGCTACGCACAGATCGGACCGTGCTAAGACGCCGCTGACGCGCATCTCATCAACTTGTCCCGCGAGCGTCGCGGCCCAGGCTTTGCCGGTGGCGCGTGTGCCAAAGGTCGCACGTCCTCACGTGGCTGCCCTTGTGCAGCGGCGTGCCGATGCGGCCGTTCATTCCGGGATGGAGGTTGCGCGTGCGCTCGAGCGCGCGGCATGGCTGCGATCGCAAGAGAGTCTGGACTTGGACGCGAGAGCCATTACAAAGCATTGTCGCCGGAAGGCAATCCGGAGTTCAGCACGATACTCAAAGTTGTGACAGCACTCGGTCTTAAGTTACACGCGTCGGTCGCGTGAACGGGCGACACGTTTCCGTGGTCGTCGCTTTTCTACGGCACGCCTGCACCAGACGGGTCCCGATTCACGGGTGCACGTCTCGAACAAAATTTCGTGTGCGCTGCTTGTGCAGTGGGGCCGACGAAGCCCGCTTGCCCTTGCAAATCAGCCGCTTGACCACGACCGATATTACATGTCTCCTTTACGTCTCCTCCTGGAAAACCCTGCAACGCCGATACAGGTTCTAGCTCGCCGCAAGGAACGTAGAGCGCATGTCATGTCGAATAACTCACGTTGAATCGTTAACTTGCCCGACTGTCGAGAGTGAAGCTTGCAATGCATGAACTACTTTTCCGAGCGATTGGCGCTATCCCCGCACTCGCCCTGTCTGTCATCGGCGTAACCGCCGCGGGCGGGGCAGAGGCGGCGAAGAGAGCGCCTTGCGCGAACGCTTCCAACGCCTGCACAGATTGGGTGGCGCTGGGCGGCGGTCCGGCTCGCGCCATGATCTACCGTACCTTTCCGCTGGGCGCCCGCAACCCCGCCATTCGGCGCGCGCTGATCATGGTGCACGGGACGCTCCGCAACCCCGAGCATTACTTCGCGACCGCGACGGCCGCGGCCTTCCTCGCCGGTGCGTTGGATGACACCTTGGTCATCGCGCCTGCCTTTCGCTCCTGGGACGGCGATGACTGTCGGGACAAGCTGCAGCCCCCCGAAGTGAGCTGGAGCTGCCACGGCGACAGTTGGCGCTCGGGCGGCGCGGCGACCAGCGCTCCGGCCCTCACATCCTTCGACTTCATGGACGAGATCCTGCGCAGGCTGGCCGACCGGAAGGTCTTTCCCAACCTTGTGAATATTGTCGTCGCCGGCCATTCCGCGGGCGGCCAGTTCGTCGCGCGCTACGAGATGGCCAACCGGGTCGAGGACGATCTGGGTGTCAGGGTCAGCTACGTCATTGCGAACCCGTCGAGCTATGCGTGGCCGGACGCCACACGCGTGTTCCCGGTCGACGACGCCGCCCCAGTGAACGCCGCGGAAGGCTGGAAGGAGGACCGGCCGCACACGAAGTTCAGCTACGGTAAGTTCGATGCGGCCACGGCGCCAAGGTACGACCAATGGCCCTACGGGCTTGAAAACCGCGCCGGTGGCTACACGGCGAACACGAGCGACGACCAGCTGCGGAGGCAACTCGCGTCGCGGACCGCCATGTACCTCTTGAGCCAGGTCGACACCGTGCCGCTCGGAGGGTTCGATGACTCTCCCGCGGCCATGGCCCAAGGCCCCACGCGGCGTGCCCGCGGCGAGGCGTTCGTCAAATATCTTGACGAGCACTTGGGCGCCACAAACAGCAGGGCGCTGATCGTGCCGGAATGCGGCCACAACGACCGCTGCGTCTTCACGACGGACGCCGTGCTGGCAGTGTTGTTTCCGGCGCAGGGGAAGTAAGAGGCGGCGACGATTCACCACACGAATCGGCGCTACCGGCCAACACCGGGTCATACGGAAAGTTAAAATGCGCGACTGCAAGCTGCCGTCCGATAATCGCTCCGTGTGCGGTAGAAATTGGCCCCGAGAAAACGCAGCCGCCGACGCGGGCTGCGAATCTCGCCAGTCGTTAACGTTTGGTCCGACTAGTTGCTGTGGGAACTTGAGCTTGCTGTCGCGCTACTCGGCCCGACTACCGCTGGTGGGGTACCTTTAAGCAGTTTGCCGCTTGTATGCATCTCAAATGTCACGTTTGCAGACGTGTTTTCTTCCCAAAGTTCCCAGGTCAATGCCTTCTGATCAAGCACGAAAATATATACGCACCCCGGGCCATTCAACATGTCGGTTGTGCTGATGATCCACATTCTGTCGGTCATTCCGGAAAACTTTGTAGCAAACCCGCCAGCGTAATCGCCGTCTAAGCAACTTCCCGTATGTGTGCCGACGGCCGTGGTTACGGTTTCGGTGAGCGTGAGGCCGTCGCAGTAAGCGCTACCGCTGTCATCGGCAAGGGTGTATTTGACTGTCCTCGCGTATGCCGGAGCGATACCCCAAATCAGCATCACAGCTGCGGTAGGTAAGAGATACTTTGTAATCATGTCTTATCCCCTTCGTGATTTTCGTTGATCGTTGATCCAACCAATTGCGGTATTACCTAAAGAGGGATTTCGCGCCGCTGTGCCCGACCTCCATTGGCTGAGCGCCTTTCTTCAGTTTGCCGCTATTGAGTAATTGAAATGTCACGGCACTCGTGGTGTCTTCCTGCCAAAGCTGATAGGTCAACGCTTTCTGATCAATTACAAAAACGTACACGTAACCCGGATTCGAAATCATCTGGGTCGTCGTTATGACCCATTGTCTGTCGGAATCGTCTTCAAGCCGTGCAAGCCTCCCCGGAAATCCGCCAGCGTAATCGGGGTCCGAACACCCGGTATTTCTCCCAACGGCCGTGATTGCGGTTTCGGTAAGCGTGATGCCGTTGCAGGTGGAGGTGCCGCTGGAATCGACAAAAGTGTATTTGACTGTCCCGGCGTATGCCGGAGCGATGCCGCAAATCAGCACGACGTTTTAACTGGAATGGGAGCGACTGTCTTAGTTGGGCCCACGAGGCATTTCTCAGGTGCCTGACACAGGCTACATTCTTGCAATCCAACGTCGCGGCACGATTGAAACGTCATCTGCGCTTTCGCGCCCTCTCAATGCCCCACGGCAACCAGTAGACTCCCCTAAATGCCCAGGAATACCGCAGAAACGCCGCAAGTGGAAAATGCTATAAAGGGAGACGTTTCCGTCGAGAAAAGCAACGATTCCATTGATCGCCCGGATCTCAGTCGCGCCCATGATGGATTGGACCGACGAAGCCTATTTCGTCTGATAGATCAGAAGCTTAGGTAGCGTCCGAAAGCCTTGTCTCCTTTACGTCTCCTCTAAGTAACGTCGTTCTGACCGCTTATCTCAATACTGATATAATCATGCCGTGAAGCCGATCATCTGGTGCGGCGATAGTCTGAGAAGACTTCGCGACTTTCCGGAGGACGCCCGGCGCGAGAGCGGGCACCAGCTCAACCGCGTACAGCAGGGCCGCGAGCCGAAGGACTGGAAACCCATGTCAACGGTAGGTCCCGGTGTGCGAGAGATACGGATTCACGAGGCGGGCGAGTTCCGCGTGCTCTACGTGGCGAACCTGCCCGAAGCGGTATACGTCCTGAGCGCCTTCGAAAAGAAGACGCGCAAGACACCGCAAAGAGAGCTCGACCTGGCTGTGGACCGATTTCGCTCAGTTGCACAGGGGCGCAGGAGACGGCGACGATGACAAAGCGAATGAAGATGGCACGTGGTAGCGGCGATGTGTTCCGGGATCTTGGATTTCGAGAGCCCGAAGCGCGCAACCTTGCTTTGCGCTCCGAGATCATGATCCGGATCGAAGAGTTTGTTGAGCGAAGCGGATTGACGCAGGCTCGTGCGGCCACACGCCTCCGTCTTACGCAGCCGCGCCTTAACGCGTTGCTCAAGGGCAAGATCGACCAGTTCAGCCTCGACGCTCTAGTGAACGCCGCAACACGCGCTGGGCTGCACATCGATCTGCTGGTCACCGCACCGAAGCGGGTCAGCGAACGGACAGCGGCCAGTGCTTGAGCATCAGTCGTCTAATACTATTTGGGCATCACAATGATGACGACACGCCAGCTTTTCGCCCTTGCACTGCTCGGGTTGTTGACACTGAAAGTTAACGCGCATGAAGACGAGCCCAATTTGCATCTAGGCTCCGTAAAATCATTTCAGGTAAGTGCCAGCATTAACGCTCCCTCCGGGGCAGGGTTGTCGTTGCGCCTCGGCGGACAGAAGTCGCCCTGGCTCGTCAGTGCGCCCGATCTCGCCGAGCTGATCGACCGACGCCGGACGCAGCTTGCGAAGGCACAAGAATCTTCGCGCGAGAATGGTGCGGAGCGT
>Ga0182018_10004999_pt1 | contig 10864 bp, 8 predicted proteins | sample 812P2MmetaG_FD_120490 | JGI IMG/M metagenome (GOLD analysis project Ga0182018, IMG submission 120490) | Permafrost microbial communities from Stordalen Mire, Sweden - 812P2M metaG | ecosystem: Environmental > Terrestrial > Soil > Wetlands > Permafrost | place: Sweden: Stordalen | collected... | reverse complement strand
TAATGAGCCCGAGAATCCTGATGCCATCCCGGGGCTGTACGGGATCAGGAACCGTTGCCGGCTTGGGCGGCGATTCCACATAATCGGATCAGGTCAGTTTCCTTGAGATCAGGAGGTCTGAAGGTGTACGTAGAGACCGGCCCCGGCGTCTGTTTCAATCGCCACCTGACGCGCGATGTGGCCGAGCGGGGACGCACTCCGGAATCGGTGTGCGGCCATTACCAGCGCACGGTGCGGCCGAGTGCCGAAGGGTTTGTGGCGACGACGTGGAAATTCGCGGACCTGGTAGTATCGGGTGAGGATCCGCCGGCAAATTCCAGCAGTGAGCGCACTGGACAGGGCCACTAGTGCGGCGGGGGCCGGATCAGAAACCGCTCCCTACGGTCGCGGCGCTGTAACGACGCGTCAAGCGCCACTGTCGCTACCGAGCCGCGACCACAGGAAGCGGTTTACCTTGCAGTCCTAGTTACCCCTTCCGCGCCCGCCACCGCCACCGCCGCGTGCGGCCGGCAGATCTTTGCGCGGCAACTTCTCGGGCCGCGTGGCCGCCTGGTACACGAAGTAAGCTTCGACGATCGCCATCTGCTCCATGTCGCCTTGCTGGACGCGTTCGTAGGTGTCCATGTTGGTGTGGTGAGTGCGGGTTTCGTAGTCCATCGGATCCTGGATGAACTGGAAGCCCGGCAATCCTACGGCGTCGTACGACTGGTGGTCGGTGCCGCCGGTGTTGCGAATGGTGATGATGCCCGCGGTGAGGTCCTTGATGGCGGCGAACCACTGCTCGAAGATCGGCCGCACCATCTCGTTCCCCTGCAAATAAATGCCGCGAACCTTCCCGGTGCCATTATCGATATTGAAATAGCCCGCGAAGCCGTCGTGTTCGGCGGTGGTCTTCATGGTGGCCGTGTCGGCGAAGTGTTCCTTCACGTAAGCGGCCGAGCCCAGCAGTCCCTCTTCTTCGCCGCCCCAAAGCGCCATGCGAACCGTGCGGTCCATTTTCAGGTTGGCGGACTTCAGGATGCGCATCACTTCCATGGCGACCGCGCTGCCTACCCCGTTGTCGGTGGCGCCGGTGCCCATGTGCCAGGAATCGAAGTGGCCGCCCACCATCACGATTTCGTTGGGTTTGGTGGCGCCGGGGATTTCGGCGATCACGTTGAACGACTCGGTCTGGGACATGTCGAACTTGGTCTGGATATTGAAGGAGAGCTTCACCGGAACGCTGTGCTCGAGTAAGCGCGCGACGCGATTGTAGTTCTCCGCGGTGACGGCGATCGAGGCCAGGTTCTTGGTAGGATCGCCGGTGCGCGGCGAGCCGTTGCTGGTGGCTACCACGCCGCTGGATCCTCGCGTAGTGCCGTTGGCCGATATCGTCAGCAGGACGCCTTCATCCTTCCAGAACGTGGCCGCTCTGGCTGTGACCGCGCGCTGTTCTTCCTGGGACAGGGCCGGACCGCCATCGGCGTTGCCGCCGCGTCCGCCGCGTCCACCCCGCCCGCCGCGTCCGCCGGCGCCGCCAGTGGGAAGCGCCTCGGGAATCAGCGCGCTCAATTCGGCATCGGTGTAGCGAGTGGCGAGAGGAGTATCGGGGAAGGCCAGATCCAGCGGTCCCGTGCCGAGCAGGATAATCTTGCCCTTCAGGGTTCCGTGCAGCTTGTCCATTTCAGCCATGGTGGTGATGGGCGGAGCCATCATGGCATCGCCGGTCACTTTGCCATCGGTGCTGCCGCTCCATGCCTGCGGATAGCCGATGATCGGCATGTAGGTGGGCGACACCATGGCGCCTTCGTATTCTGTCGTCTCCCAACTGGGGATGGCGGCGCGTCCGCGGCCTCCGGCGGCGGCGTTGTCGGCAGCGTTGCCGGCAGCAGGCGACGGAGGCGGGGCAGTGGCCCATTTTTCCAAATGAACGTTGCTCAGGCCCCATTCCTTGAGTTGGCCGACGGCCCATTCTCCGGCAGCGCGGAATTGGGGCGAGTTGGTCAGGCGCGGACCGTAGCGGTCCGTGAGGTTGTACATGGTCTCCATGATCGGGACCCCGCCGCGAGCGCCGCGGCCACCACCACCGAAGCCGCCGCCCCCGCCGAGTTCCGCGGTCTTGAGCTTGTGAATTGCGTTCAAGTCGATCCGCTCCATGGGCTGCTGAGCGACGAGCAGCACCGAAACGAGCAGAGTAAGCATTGCGATGAGAAGTGTCTTTCGTGACATAAGCTTTGATGATAGAGGATATCAAACAATGGCCTCGGTTTGGTTGCCGCCGAGCGCGGAGGGGCAAATCACGCACCCCGCCGCCCTTCCCATCGGCGGTGGGGGAGAGTACAATTGAAGATATGGCCAGAGGTTGGGAAAGCAAGTCGGTCGAGGCGCAGATCGACATGGCCGAGGCCCATCGTCCTTCCAAACCGATACAAGCGCCGAGTACTAGATCGCTCGATGTCATCCGCAAGAAGGAAACCATCCTTCTCTCCCGTACCAGGGTGGTGCGGGAATTGGATAACGCGCAGAATCCGCGCTACAAGGCAGTTTTGACCAAAGCCCTGGCGGATCTGGACGCGCAACTGACTACAATCGCAGCAGTTTAGCGAATAACCGGACGTGGCCCGCCGGATGGAAATTCCCGGTAAGAGGGACCGCGCCCGTATTCCGCAGTCGTTTCCGTACTTGCCCGGCGCCTGCCGGCACCGGGCAGGTATTTTTTGGGGCGCGCCGCTGGGATTTGCGCCGTCGTTACCGGTCTCGGACCACTCCATTCAGCCGCTTCTTCTTCGGCAGATTCCCGCAATCCACCGCCGGCCGATCTGGTGCACGCACTCGCTTTAACCGAAAAACGGCAGTTGACCCGCGGTACGGTCGGCAAGTCCGCGACCTGTCTGGAGTTTCAACTGCCGCGCAGTTCACCCAATGGGTGACAACTGCCTTCGCTGCAAACACTTGCGGCAGAACGAGAAGACTATTCCGGCGGCGTCTCAACCGCCGGTTTTAGGTTTAACGGGTACGCCGGCTGCATCCTTGTAGTACTTTGGCTACTACCCGTTCGGCAGCCGGTTTTTCAACGGCGATTTTCTTCAGACGTTATGTCCGCAGCGGCGACCTCGTGAGGAACCTGATCCGCGGTTGGGAAAACCTCAAGGAATACGCCTTTGCGCGCTGAGAGCGCAATTATCCGAAAAACGGCAGTTGAGCCTCAGCACGGTCGATAAGTCCGCGACCTGTCTGGAGTTTCAACTGCCGCGCAGTTCACCCAATGGGTGACAACTGCCTTTGCTGCAAACACTTGCGGCTGAAGGAGAAGACTATTCCGGCGGCGTCCCAACCGCCGTTTTTAGGATTATTAGGATAAGCTGGCCATCCCAGCTCCTTGGGGAGCTGTGAAAACGCAATGCCCGGAGGGGACGCGGCACCGCCTGCCCCACCTTTGTGCGCAAAAGCTTGCGGTCTTGTGGGGCTGGCGGCGCCGCCTGCCAACGGTTATTTTCACTTTCACGGCTTCCGACGGGGCGCCCGCTGGGCCCGGCTCGGTGAGAGGATGCAATAGCCGGCGTCCTCACGCAAAAAAGGCGACCCGTTGCCGGGTCGCCTTTTTGGAAATGCGGAAAGCGTTTGTGCTTTATAGCAGGCGGAAGTTGACTTCGATGGTGGCTTCCACGGTGACTGGTTTGCCATCCTTCTTGCCGGGCGTGAACTTCCAGTTGGCGACTGCTTCCATGGCCTTTTCGTCGAGTCCCAGACCCAGGCTCTTGACCACCTGCATATGGGTCGCGTGGCCGGAGGTGTCGATCTGCACGTACAGCATAACCGTGCCCTGGTGCTTGGCCTTGCGAGCTTCCTCGGAATACTCGGGCTCCTTCTTGTAGAGCAGGACGGGGGCCGAGACGCCGCCGCCGACGCGGAATACGTTGCCGCCGACGCCGCCGCCGGAACCGGGACCGTATCCGCCGCCGTTGCCGTTGCCTACGCCACCACCCTTGCCGTTACCGATACCGCCGCCGGAACCTTGACCGTTCGAAGGCGTCATGTATTTGGACAACGGGTCGCCATACAGCGGATAGTCCACATTGGCAACCTGGGTGTTCGGGTCGCCGATCAGCGTGGGATCCATCGCCAACTTGGGATTCATGTTGTTGTACACAGCTACCGGCGGAGTGAATTGCTTCAGTGCGAACTTCGGCAGCTTGCCGTAGCTGGCCGGGAGCGGAGAACGATCGCCACCGCCGCCGCCGCCTTGCGAAGCCTGCTGCTGGGGCTTCATCTTCACCTCGGGCGGAGCCGTGTCGGCGATGTACAGAATGGTGTGCGTCACGGCCTTCTGCACTGACTTGTTGGTGGTCAACAAGAGCACCACAATGACCATGCAGACCTGAAAACCGGTTGACATCATGAAGGAGCTCTTCTGGCGCCCATAAAGCCCCCAGATGTCTTTCACCGGGACGGGCTTGGATGTCAGTACAAGAGGTGGCAGCTTGGGTGGGTTGAAGAACTCTTTGAAGTTGCGGATGAACGTGTGATACCACGGATCTTCGATATCCGCGCACAACAACCGCGACAGATGGTCGTCGGCAGTATTCACGTTGGGATCTTTGGGTATAAGGTCAGCCATTTTTGTCCACCACCCTCTTCGGAAAACCGCTGTTCGGTACGTCTATTGGACGATTTCCACAACCCCGGAGTTACAGGTTTTGGAAATTCGTCGCACCGGCTCTTACCTGCGAGTCTACCATAATTCCCGCCGGGCTGGGCATGTAATAACAAGGACGCACCTTAACGTCGAGGCCGGGGGATTCCAAAAACGGGAGAATTTGTAAATTTGCAGACAACCCTCAGTTTGGGGACAATCGTAATGATGAAAATTGCTATCGAGAGTGGACTGCTGCGGCAGATCGAAACCGAAGCGTTGATCGTGCCGGTTTTTGAAGGCGTCCGGGAAGAGCGTTTCGGCGCCGCTGAATTGACTGATGCTGGGGAGGTTACGGGCAAATACCTGGAGCTGACGTTGATACACCACCCACAAGAGGTGGCTGCCAGGCGAGTACTCTTGGCCGGAGCGGGCAAGGTGGAAACATTCGATGCCGCCCAACTGCGGCGGCTCAGCGGGGCTGCCGTACGGCTGTTGAAAACCAAATCGGTGAAGAAAATCGCGCTGGCACTGGATCCGGCGCAGGCGAACGGCGAGAACGTGTCGGCGGCGGTGGAAGGCGCGATTCTGGGTGATTTTGAGCCGGACCGCTATAAGACCGGCGACGAGAAGAAATCCGTGGACTCGTTCACGGTGGTGGTGGAAGGAGGATCGCCGGAGCTGGAGGCGGCGGCCGACAGCGGGCGCATTCTGGCCGAGGCCCAGAACTACACGCGCGATCTGGTGAACGAACCGGCCAATCTGCTGACCCCGCTACGGATGGCGGAGGCGGCGCAACAGATGGCTGCCGAATACCAACTGGATTGCGAAATACTGTATCGCGAAGAGATGGAGAAATTGGGGATGGGGGCGCTGCTGTGCGTGGCCCAGGGCAGCGCCGAGCCGCCCGCGCTGATCGTGGTCCGGTACAAGCCCTCCGCGGGCGAGAGCAAGGCGCACCTGGGGCTGGTGGGAAAGGGCGTGACGTTCGACACCGGCGGCATTTCGATCAAAGCGGCCGACGGCATGGAGAAGATGAAATACGACATGGCGGGCGGCGCCTCCATGCTGGGCGCCATGCGGGCGATCGCGCAATTGAAACCGGCGATCCCGGTGACCGCGTTCGTTCCCTGCGTGGAAAACATGCCGGGCAGCCGTGCGGTACGGCCGGGCGACATCGTCACGGCGATGTCGGGCAAGACCATCGAGGTAATCAACACCGACGCGGAGGGCCGCCTGATTCTGGCGGATGCGCTTCACTACGCACGCCAGCAGGGCTGCACCCATATGGTGGACGCGGCCACTTTGACGGGCGCGATTGTGGTGGCGCTGGGCCACTTGAACGTGGGGCTGTTCGCCAACGACGATGGGATGCGCGATCGGGTGCTGGCTGCCGCCAAAGCCGCCGGTGAACGGATGTGGGCGATGCCGCTGGAGGACGACTATAAGGATTACCTCAAGAGCCCATTCGCGGACCTGGCCAACGTGGGCGGCCGCTGGGGCGGCGCGGTGACGGCGGCGATCTTCCTGAAGGAGTTTGCGGGCGACACTCCGTGGGTTCACCTGGACATCGCCGGCACGGCGTGGATCGACGATGTAAAACCGTTTGTGGCCAAGGGACCGTCGGGAGTGCCGGTGCGTACTTTGGTGCGCCTGGCGATGGATTGGTAGGAAGCTTGCAGCTAACAGCTTTCTTTCAGGCGGGCTCGACGCCGACACGCGGTAGCCGCTGACCGCTGAAAGCTAGCTTGCTAAAGGCACGATGGTTTCTCCCCAGCCTGAAGAAGTGTGCACGCGGAGTTTCAGGGTGGCGGCGTCCGGGGCAACGGACTGGTAGCGGATCTCGTAACGGGCCAATAGATTCAGGTACGCGAGCGAGATGCGCTGTTCGATGGCGGCGGCTTCTTCCACCAGGTGGAATTGCCCGCTGGTGCGGCGGCAAAAATCCTGCAAGGCCGCATTCGCGGCCGTCGAGACCACCTGGATGGAAGTTCCCGAGGCTTGAACCGCCGCCACCAGACCGTCGTCCGGATTGTGGCCGACTTCGGCGGGAGCGAGCACGACCATGTGGCGCTTCCCCGGCGCCGAGGTATTTGCAGGCCGGACCGCGCGCTGCACCGCGGTCCAAAAGCCGGTGCACTCGGCCCGCTCCGGCGTCTGTTGGAAGGCACGAGCCGCCTCCGCGGAGTTGGCGATAAACGAAGGGAGTTCCAGGTCCGCAACGCCCGCGGATGGGGTGTCGTCCAAATCCGAATATGGCACGGTGCACCATAGGTCGGTGGAGCGCTTCCAATCGAGACAGCGCAGCGCACCCTGATCCCAGGGTTTACCGGCGCCGTCCACGCTCCGCGGAAAGAGAAAGATCACCGACATGGCTTCCGGCGCGGGCCTCTCTGCCACTCGATAAGACCAAACCGGTTGACCATTCTCGCTCAGCATGAACTGCACCGGCAGAACCGGCGGACTCTCACGGCCATCGGCTGTGACGACGGCTACCGAAACACGGCGTTGGCCGGTGTGGGGATCTTTCGGGCCGCAGGAACCTGCCACCGGCCACTCGACCGCTTCGGAGACCTGAGCGACGGCTGTGCGAATGCGTCCCACCGCCGTGAAGGCGCATTTGCGAACCCCTCCATGGCTATCCGCGAGCATGCGGCCCAGGATCTCGCTGAACCGCGGATCTCCGGTCTCACCCATCACCCAGGCGGCGGTACTGCGGAAAGTAGGAGAATCGTGGCCCGCCATTTTCACCAGTTCGACAAGCGAGGAACTCTCGCCCATCCAATACAGGCCGAGCCATGCATTGCCGGCAACCCGGTTATTGCCGTCGCGGGAAGCCGCATCGAGCAGTTCACGCGCCTCGGGGGTGTCCATCCCCCACAGCGCCTCGACGGCGTTGGCGCGCACACGGGTGTCGGAATCGGTCAGCCGCCGTTTGGCCCATGTGAGGCTCCGGCTGCCGCGTCCGATCATCAGCGCGGCTTTGGACCGCAGATGGGGGTTGGCATTGCGCAACAGGCGCATCAACGAGGGCAGGATTAGAATTCGATCGGAGATCTCACCCAGAATCTCCATCAGGCGTTCGGCTGAGCCTAAGCCGGCGGCGTCAGGACTGGCGATGGCGGTATCCGCCAGATGGCGGGCGAGAGTGGCATCCAAGGCGGGATCGACACGCACCGCCTGGCGCGCCAGAGCCGTGGCCTGTTCGCGATCCAGCGCCGTGTCGCACAATGCCCGGAACAGCAGGTTCTCGGAGACCAGAAGCGTCACCAGGAACTGCACGGCGCGAGAGTCCATGTCCTCTTTCAGAATCTCGATCGTGGCGGTATAGAACGACTCCGGCTGGTATTGCAGAAAGTCACTGATACGCCTGCGGTAGGCGACGGCATCGCTGTCGAAGTCGCGCACCAGGGCCACTAGCGATCCCGGACTGTCTCGAGCCTGAAGCTCCGCGGGGGACGACACGTATAGTAGATCGGCGAATTCCCGTGGGACTTTAATTTTGTAGGGTGACGGGCGGGATTTGCGGGCGCGGACCTTTATAATCGAATTAATGGGAAAAAATAGTTTTGGCGCCGCGGCCAAGCTGCGCGCCGGCAACGGCGACTATGGATATTTCCGGCTGGCCACTCTCGAAGAAAAGGGCCTGGGAAGCGTAGGACGTCTTCCGTTTTCCATCAAGATCCTGCTGGAGAACCTGCTGCGCAACGAAGACGGCCGGCGCGTGTCGGCCGAGGACGTGGAAACGGTGGCGCGCGGAGAAGGCGCTAACACCAAGGAAATCAGCTTCATGCCGGCGCGCGTGCTGCTGCAGGATTTCACTGGCGTGCCCTGCGTGGTGGACCTGGCCGCGATGCGCGATGCGCTAGCCGCCATGGGGAGCGACCCCAACCGCGCCAACCCGCTGCTGCCCGCCGACCTGGTGATCGACCACTCGGTGCAGGTGGACAACTACGGCTCGGCGAACGCCTTCGACCTCAACGCCGCGCTCGAATTCCAGCGCAACCGCGAGCGCTACATGCTGCTGCGCTGGGGGCAGACGGCCTTCCAAAACTTCCGCGTGGTGCCGCCCGATACCGGCATCGTACACCAGGTGAACCTGGAATATCTGGCGCCTGTGGTGTTTCGCTCGGGCGGCCAGGCGTACCCGGATTCGGTGGTGGGCACGGATTCCCACACCACCATGGTCAACGGCCTGGGAGTGCTGGGGTGGGGAGTGGGCGGAATCGAAGCCGAGGCCTGCATGCTGGGCCAGCCGGTCTCCATGCTGCTGCCGCCGGTAATCGGGTTCAAGCTCCACGGCAAGCTGAAAGAAGGATGCACGGCCACCGACCTGGTGTTGACCATCACCCAGATCCTGCGCAAGAAGGGGGTGGTGGGAAAATTCGTGGAGTTCTATGGCACCGGCCTGAGCGCGCTGAGCCTGGCCGACCGCGCCACGGTGGCCAACATGGCTCCGGAATACGGCGCCACGATGGGCTTCTTCCCGGTGGACCAGGAGACGCTTGCCTATCTCAAATTCAGCAACCGCGACGCCCACCTGATCGCGCTGGTGGAAGCTTACACCAAGGAGCAGGGCCTGTTCCGCACCGACGACACGCCGGACCCGGTGTACGCCGGCACGCTGGAGCTCGACTTGGCGGTGGTGACGCCGTCGATGGCCGGTCCCAAGCGGCCGCAGGATCGCGTGGAATTGCCGGATGTGAAGAAGAATTTCCACGACGCCTTCCCCGGTCCCGAAAAAACCGGCGTGGCGCAATTGAACGGCGAGGCCACCACCATCGGCGATGGCGCGGTGGTGATCGCGGCCATCACCAGTTGCACCAACACGTCGAATCCGTCGGTGATGCTGGCCGCGGGGCTGCTGGCTAAGAAGGCGGTGGAACGCGGCTTGCGCGTAAAACCGTGGGTGAAGACCAGTCTGGCGCCGGGATCGAAAGTGGTCGCCGATTATTATCTCAAGGCCGGTCTGACGCCATACCTGGAAGCGCTCAATTTCCACCTGGTGGGCTTCGGCTGCACTACATGTATCGGCAACAGCGGTCCACTGCAAGAGGCCGTCGCGCAAGCGGTGCAGAAGGAGAATCTGGTGGTGGCGGCGGTGTTGAGCGGCAATCGGAATTTCGAGGGGCGCATCAATCCGCAGGTGAAGGCCAACTACCTGGCCTCGCCGCCGCTGGTGGTAGCCTACGCGCTGGCGGGCACCATGGACATCGACCTGGCCCACGATCCGCTAGGGACCGACCCGGCCGGCCAACCGGTGTACCTGCGCGACATCTGGCCCTCTAATGAAGAGGTGGCGAATACGGTGCGCGCGTCCATCGACCAGGAAATGTTCCGCCGCGAGTACGCCAAGGCGTTCGACGGCGATGCCAACTGGCAGGGCATGTCCATCCCGACGGGCAACATCTATCAATGGGACGACCGCTCCACCTATATTAAAAAGCCGCCGTATTTCGACCACATGGTGGATCCGGAGACGTCGGTGACCGACCTGCGCGGCATGCGCGCGCTGGCGCTGCTGGGAGATTCGGTGACCACCGACCACATTTCACCGGCGGGATCGATTCCCAAGGAGAGCCCCGCGGGCCGCTATTTGATCTCCGAGGGCGTGCAGCCGGTGGACTTCAATTCCTACGGCGCGCGGCGCGGCAACCACGAAGTGATGGTGCGCGGCACGCTGGCCAACATCCGGCTGCGCAACCAGCTTGCGCCGGGGACGGAAGGCGGTTGGACGCGTCACCTGCCGGATGGCGAACAGATGTATATCTACGACGCGTCGCTGCTCTATCAGAAGGCCGGAGTGCCGCTGGTGATTCTGGCCGGCAAGGAATACGGCTCGGGCTCGTCGCGCGATTGGGCGGCGAAGGGCGTGATGCTGTTGGGCGTGCGTGCGGTGATCGCGGAGAGCTTCGAGCGGATTCATCGCAGCAACCTGGTGGGCATGGGCGTGCTGCCGCTCGAATACGCGGCGGGCGAGAACGCGGCGTCATTGGGGCTGACCGGCAAGGAGACGTTCCACGTCGAGGGCGTGAAAGCGTCGCTCAACGGGGGCGGGCGCAAGGCGACGGTGCGCGCGGTGTCGGAGGATGGCACGGAGAAGACGTTCACGGCGGTGGTCCGGGTGGATACGCCGCAAGAGGTGGAATACTACCGGAATGGCGGGATTCTGCCGTATGTGTTGCGGCAGTTAGCGGGGCAGTAGGGGGCCTGGCAACCTCCGCTTGCGAGCGCCGGTAAACACTTGGCGAC
>Ga0182018_10004998_pt1 | contig 10870 bp, 8 predicted proteins | sample 812P2MmetaG_FD_120490 | JGI IMG/M metagenome (GOLD analysis project Ga0182018, IMG submission 120490) | Permafrost microbial communities from Stordalen Mire, Sweden - 812P2M metaG | ecosystem: Environmental > Terrestrial > Soil > Wetlands > Permafrost | place: Sweden: Stordalen | collected... | reverse complement strand
CTCATTGGGATCGGTCGCAAGCATGCTGCACTCCCGCTCGCAGCGCTTCCGAAAACTCTTCGAGCGGCTATCGGGCAACCAAAGCTGGACGGGGCGCAATCCTGCCGCGCGCAGGTTCTGCCGATGCTTGCGAACGCGGACTGTTGTAGTGGAATTCATGAACGCTGATGTTTCATGAAACAGAATACTGCATTCAAGCGTTTCATGCAACACGTGGCTGTCGTCCCCGCTGGGCGCCTATCCAGGCTGGCCGCCACCACCCCTACCCTTCATCAACTCCTGCACATAAGCCGGCTTCAACGGAATCCGCCGCATCTGCTTGCCCGTCGCATCGTGCAGCGCCGCTACAATCGCCGGCACCGCCAGCGCATTCGCCGCCTCCGACCCCGCTCCATACACCCCCGTCGAAGGATTGTTGATCAGCACCACCTCGATCTCCGGTATATCGGCCATGGTCAGGATCGGATAGCTGATCCAGTCATCCTGCGTCACGCCGCTCTGGTCAAACGCCAGCTCCTCAAGCAGCGCGTGGCTGATGCCCATCACCGCGCCCCCTTGAATCTGTCGCTTCAACTGTTGCGGGTTGATAATCACCCCCGGATCGACCGCAATGGTGCACTTCTCTGCCCGCACAACCCCTGTCTCCGGCGTCACTGCGATCGTGCAGGCGCAGGCCCAGTAGGCCGAGCTGCGCAGCATCAGCGAAACCCCGCGCCCCCGCACAACCGCCGATCCAGTGTTCTTCGCCTCCGTGCTAGGCGAAGGACGCGTCTCCCAGCCATGCGCCTTGCGCACGGCCTCGAGCACAGCGATCGCCCGCTTCTCGCTCAAGTGATCGATGCGGAATTGGATTGCATCCGCCCCGGCCAGCGCCGCCACCTCATTGATCGCTACTTCGCGCGGAAAGTTCTGCTGGAACTGCCCCGGCGTCCGCATGCTGTGGTTGCGCAGCCCCGCCGCAATCGGCGAAGCCTTCTGTCCCACCTGGAACGTTCCTTTCCCTTGCTCGTCCACGTTTGCCACTTGCGCGTAGACCCAGGGATCTTGTACCGGGTTCACCGTCGACGCGACGAAGTCGCCCTTTGGATCGGGCGGCGGCTGCGTCGGCAGCCCCGCGATCACCGCGCCAACCAGGCGATCGTCCTGCATCGCCGGCATGTGGTGCACAATCTCATACGCCGACAACTTGCCTTTATCATCGATCGCCAGCCGCACGTCGGCAAACGCCGCACTCGACTGCGTCGACCACTGCAGTTCATCGGCGCGCATCCATTGCACGCGCACCGGCTTACCCACGGCCTGCGACAGAAGCACCGCCTCGTCTTCCGCGCCCGAGTTGCCGCCATTCGATCTCCCGTAATGTCCCGGCCCAGCATACGAGCGCACGATCACCTTGTCCACCGTCGTCCCAAGCATCAGCGCAATCTGTTTCCGCAGTTGCTGCGGGTTCTGGTTATGCACATGCAGATACACAGTTCCATCCGCCTTCACATCGCCAACCGCAATCGTCGGTCCAATCGGCACATGCTTCATATATGGCATTTGGATAGTGACCGCGAGCTTGTTCTTCGCCGATGCCAGCACCGGTTCCACGTTGCCTTTGTTCGATTCGCCCTTCATAACCGGCGTGCTCGTCCAATCCGCATCCCGCAGGTGCTCCTGGAGTTTGGCATCGCCTGGAAGTCCCTTCCACTCCGTCCACTTCGTCTTTCCGGCCACGTCCATCGCCGCCTGCACGGCCTCCCACTCCGTCGACGAAACAACCCCCACCAGGTTTCCCTTCACAACAACTTGCGAGTTAGGAAACTGCTTCTTATCCACTTCGCCTGCAGAAATCAGCGTCGAACCAAGCGTCTTCGGGTGCACCACGCGCCCATGCACCATCCCCGGCAGCCGCACATCGGTGACCCAATTCTCTTTTGCCGTCACTCTCGCGCGAATAGCTGGATTCTTGAACGATGTTCCGATGGCCTTGTACTCGCTGACCGGCTTCATCGGAGGATTCCCTTCCACCGTCAACCCCTCGAATCCCTGAATGTCTCCGCTCACCGGAATCGTCAGCTTCAACTGCTTGTCCTTGACCAGATCACCGTAAGAAATGCTCTTGCCGCCGCCAGTAACGATGCCCTCCTTCACGGTAAGTTGCTCCTTCGGCACGTTCAACTGCTCAGCCGCAAGGTCCAGCAGCGCCTGGTGCGTGTACGCCGCCACTTTGCGCAGGTTGGGCGTCCCGCCGCCAAGAAAATCGAACGAACCGTTGCCATCGGGCGTCCTGTCCGTATCTCCCGTAACAACGGTCGTAACTTGTTCGACGCTCACGCCAAGTTCGTCGGCCACAATCTGGCGATAAGCGGTGAAAACCGAGCCCTGGCCAAAATCCGACTTGCCGGTGCGGATCAGCACCGTCGAGTCTGGATGAATCTCAATCCACGAGCTCGGCAGCGCAGGGTTCAGCGTGTTTCCCGGTGTTGGCGCCAGCTTCGGTGCAGGTGGCGTATCGCTCAACGCGCGCTTTGCCCCAACCAGATTGATTCCCACGGCCAGCACGCCGCCTGCCCTCAGGAACTGACGCCGCGAGAGGCTCGCGCCGAAGATGTTCTTGCTCTCCTCCGCATAAATCTTCATTGCCTACCTCCCGCCTTCCATGATCACTGCCGCGTGTTGCACAGCCTCGATAATCGCGGTGTACGTTCCGCAACGGCAGAGATTCGGCGACACGCCCGAGGTCGTGAATGCTTCCTTGATTTGCGCCGTCGTCGGATGCGCGTTGCTCTCGAGCAGCTCCGTCGCCTTGATCATCATCCCGTTCTGGCAGAACCCGCACTGCGGGGTCTGCTCCTCGATCCACGCCTGCTGCACTGGGTGCAGAGTCTCCTTCGCGGCCTCGGCGGAGAGGTTTTTCTGCTTCGCCCACCGATCCGGCAGCCCTTCGAGTGTCGTGATTTCCTTGTCTCCAACATCCGACAACGCCGTCACGCACGACCGAACTTCCTTTCCATCAATCAGGACGGAACATGCGCCGCACTGGGCCAGTCCACAACCGAATTGCGGACCAGTCAGGAGCAGTTCGTTGCGCAAGACATAGAGAAGGGGAGTGTCGGCGCTCGCTTCAACCTCATGTTGAACGCCGTTCACATGCAATCTGATCATTGAATTCTCCTTACATCGCTCAGTTCAAGTGCGGAAACTCAGGGAGATCGAAGGCGCGAACTTGGGGAAGGTCGCAGGGGATGAGCGAACACAGCCGAGCGCGGTCAGAATACCATCCCGCGATATTCCCGGAGAACTGCTCCAGAAACAACGATACCCGTGCCCCATTTATTTCGCGGTTTTTCGAGGAAGAAATGGGAAATGGATGGGATGCGACAACGCCGGTCTGCCGGCCCTTTTGAAAAAGCTCTAGCGGTGCAAGCTGCAGTTGCCGCACGCAGTGCCTGCAGAACTTCAGATCGTGGCAAGTGCTTCTGCGAGCGATCAGCGAGCCGCTGCTGCATGCAATGCCTCACCGCTGCGGAACGCCCTCGAGTGTCAACACCTCGAATGGCTCCAGATGGAAGCTCGTTGCGCGTCCTGCCACCAGCACGCGCGCGGCCTTCCCGCCGTCGGCCTCCCATACGCTCCGCGCAAGATAGCGCTGCGCCGCTCCAGCCGGCAACTCCAGCGTCTCGCCAATATCCAGGTCCAGCGTCCTCCCCTGATCGCTCGGATTCCTCAGCGTCAGAATTGCCGCATCTTTAGACCAAGCCGCCCAGCCGTACACCTCGCCCTTCATCGGGTCGCCGCCAACCCAGTGCGTATCCTTCAGCGTCTCCGCGTTTGCCCGCGCCCACTTCGCCGCCTCGGCCAGCGTGTCCCAATCCGCAGCGCTCAACAGATCCGGCGTGATGTAGAGCTCCTGCAATTGCGTACCCGACGCGAAATACGAGTGCACCTCGTTCGCAAAATCATGCCCGGGGTCAGTCGACAACCGCTTCAGCTTTCGCCCGTACACAATCCCATGCAGCATCAGCGAATTCAGCGGAAACAGCCTTCCGCCTTCCACAATGTGCGCGTAGGTCTCCCCGTCGCGATAAGTAATCCACTGCTCGCGATCCGATCCAACGCCGGCAAAGCCCGTGTCCTCGCCCCCGCGCCAGATCGAGTCTGCATAGAACAGCCAGAACGGCGAAGGCCACGTCCCCGTTGTCAGATTGATGAAGATATCCGGCTTCAGTTGACGCAGGTCGCCGACGAGGTGAATCGCCGCGTCAAAGTCGTTGCTGAATGCGCTACCCGCAACCACCTGCTCCGCATTGCCGGTCCCATCGAACTTGAACTGGTTCACGCCGTCCTCGGTCACCATCCTCGTCACCGCGTCGTGAAACAGCTTGTAGTACTTCGGCCCCGAAAGCGCCAGTCCATCGTTCACAATCTCGTAGCCGTCGCGCCGCGCCGTCGCCAGCCTCTTCTGTTTCGCTGCCGAATAGCCGCCCCACGGCGAAAGCCAGATTCCCGGCGCAGCCCCATAGGCAGCCGCCGCTTCGGTCAGCGGCTTGAAACCGTCCTTGAAGTCCGCCCGCACCTTCCACAAATCGCTCGTGTCGTCCCACCCATCGTCGAAGAGGAACGAGTCCAGCTTCACGCCGCGCTTCTTGTTCAGCTCCTCGCCGATCGCATGAATCCGGTCCAGCGCCTCCGCCTGCGTGTACGGCAGATGGAAGCCTAGATCGAACCAGCTGTTGTAATGGAGAAACGTGCGGTAAGGGTGCGCCCGCTCCCGTTCCAGATAGGTCAGGAAGCTCCGCCGCATCTGCTCGGGCTCGGCCACGCCAATCACCGCCGAATAGCTCTCCTCATGCCCCGCCCCAATCGGCACTCCGCTCTCGAGCTTGCAGATCCCCTCGTCCCCTTGCACGCTGCATTGCGAGAGCGGCGACTCGAATCCAAGGAAGACATTTCCCGCTGTCAGCGGGGAGCCTTTCACGTTCCCAGTTTCTTCAATTCCCTTTGCCTTCAGATCGATCAAAGACACCGCGCTCACTGGCACGGGAGCCGCGCCTGCCTTTATCGTGAGCACTTGGCGGATGTATCTCGACCCCTGCCGCAGCACCAACGCCCAATCCGCCGCGAACCGTCCCGCTTCGTCCGTCAAAGCGTAGTGCACTGCGATGCCAGGCCGCCGCTCCGCATACCGCGATGCCGCCGCATTCGCGACCATGTGCTCAACCCGAGCCGCTCCGACGATCTTCAGGGCGGATGCAGGAATCGTCTTATTCCCACTCAACTCAATCGAGAACGGCGGAGTCAGTCCGTCGAAACAGCCCGACACTATTTCGTTTTTCCGACGGTAGATTGGCTTCTTATCTCTGTAGGGCATCCCCATCGTTGACAGCGAGACAAGGCGCCCATCTTCCACCTTCCAGGCAGCCAGAATGTGCTCGTTTTCGAGCATGCCGCCATTTTCGCGCAGCATTACCACCGGCGACTCTTGTAGAGATTTAGTCTTCGCATCGGCCTCCGCGCTCGCGCCCTCGACGACCGCACATACGCCGACAGCAATGATAGCGATGCGAACCAGAAGCGAAGCCCGCACAAGAGTCGGCGCTTTGTAACAGGGCACGGCTTCAGCCGCGCCGATGCGACGAATAGAATGAATGGGCTTTAGCCCCTGTGGGGTGCTCTTTGTTCGCACTTTTCGAGATCCCTCTTTTTCGCAATTCTGCGATTCGGTCCTCATGACTCGGACCCGGTTTCAGCGAGCCGAATGTCGTCAATCCATTCTCCCTCCTGGCCACGAACGCGATGTCGCTTTCCGATGCGTACTGTCAAGCCCGGAGTGTGATCGACAAACTCGACAAGATCGGGGGCAAGCCAGAGCGGATCATCCCGGCCTTCAACATGAACCGAAAGAGCACGGTCATTCAAAGAGCAGCCAATGAACTTAACACCGGTGACGGAAGGTGTAGTTGACCCATAAACGAGGCCCGTTCGACCCGCAAGGCCAAGCTCTTCCATCTCCACGGTGGGACGGATTCGAACCGTGTCGCCGAAGCCAATTGTGCTCATGCGTGGAATTGTACTTGGTAGGCTTTCGCCAACTCCGGAGTTCGCCCCAGCCGACCCTCGACAAACTCCAGGCGTTCCCATACTTCATACTTTCCAACCGAAGTGGCGAATGCCCTCAACCCAAGGTTCCAGCCCCCAGCCCCGACACCCTGGACCCGATACCCGATACCCCACACCCTAGACCCCAGACCCCAGACGCCCAGACCCTGGCCCCTACTTCACCCCGTGGTCGTTCAGCCAAGGTCCGTACTCATGGTCCGTCTTTTGAATATGGTTGGTCAGCCAGTCACGCAGGAAATTCAGCAGATGAAGGTTCAGCGTGATCTCTCCACGGTCAAACCGCACAACATACCCATTCACCTGCTTCACCAGGTCCCTGTGCAGAGCCTGATGCGCGGCCAGGCCGGGATACTTCGTTTTCGCCATCATGGCCTCTTCGGCCGCAAAGTGCTTCTGCGTGTATTCCACCAGTTTCTTCAGCAGAGGCCCGGTCAGAGCCTGAGCCTGCCCTGTCATCATCGCCGCATGCAGATCATTCAAAATATTGAACAGGCCCGTATGTTGTTCATCGATTGCGTGCACGCCCACGGAGTACTTTTCGTTCCAGGTCAACAATGCCATCTCTCGCTCCAGCCGAACTGCGTCGGTCTATGAGTTATCGGAACCAAAATGAAAAGGTTTAGGCTCACCATTCCACTTCGCCGAATGCCTCTCCGCCCTTATTCCAGAATGACCTCCGGCTCAGGCTGGTGCCCACGCGTAGTCAGGATGACCGCCGCGCTCAGGATCAGCCCTCCGCCCACCCAGGCAAAGGGACCCAGGTGCTCGCCCAGCAGCCGCACCCCGAGCAACGAGCCGAGTGCCGGCTCGATGTTCAGAAAAACTCCGGCGCGCGAGGCCGGTACGTGATGAATTCCCCAATTCCATAGCAGAGTCGTCGTCGCGGTGCAGAGCAGGCCGCTGATCGCGAGCGCAATCCACGCCGTATGGCTGACCGTGGCCACTGGCAGCGGTTCCAGCGCTCGGCTTCCGAACAAGGTTTGCAGCGCCCATGGGCCAAGAATCATTGCAGCAAGCATCAATGTTCCGGCCAGAATGGAATACGAAGTTACCACCATTGGACTGTGCGTTTGCATCAGCTTCTTGTTCAGCAGAACCCACGCCAGCGCAGTCACCAGGGACGCGACCACCAGCAGGTCGCCAGCCAGAGAGGGCTCGCCGCGCGTCGCAGGCCCGCGGCTGCCTCCGAGAACTATCAATGCGACGCCAATCGTCGATCCGGTCAAAGCCATCCAGCCAAGCCAGTCGAGCTTTTCGCCGGCAAAAATAGCCGCGGCCGCCGCCAGAAGCACCGGCATCGACCCCACCATGAGCGAGGCGTGGCTCACTGTGGTGAGCGCAAGCCCGTGGAACTGAAGAAGGAACTGGACAGGAATGCCGAATGCAGTTGAAATAAGCAGAATCCCGACCTCAGATCGCGTAAACCTCACACGCTGAAACAGGGCAAAGGGAAGCATGCCGAGTGAAGCGAAGAGAAACCGGTAGAGCACCATTGCCTCTACGCTCATCTCATTCAGCGCCAGCCGTCCGAAGTAGAACCCCGTTCCCCACAGGCAGCCGGCCAGCGCGCATGCTCCATAACCCATGAATGTCACGCGCCGGCTTTGCATCTGTTCCCCCATTTCCTACTCTCGCACAGCCTGGGCCTCGCTTGTCCCGTTGCGCGACGAGCAGCGGCATCTCTCAATCCCGCACCGGATCCTGCCGCGCGCGGATGTCAAACCAGCGGCCAATCGGCGAGAATACACTTCGGATCGGCGAGAATAGATTCTGATGCGAATGCAGTGGGCTAAGCGAGGATTGTGGGATCGCGCGGGGATCGTCTTCGTGCTTGTCGGCGTCTCGTTTCTTGCCCCACGCGGATTCTTTGCCCCATCCGCGGCTCTCTCTCAATCCGGCTCGCAAAGCCCGAAAGCGCCCGCGGACCCGCTCCCCGACATCGTTCCCAATCACGTCGCCAGCGCAACCCCCAACGGAACGAAAGACAGGCACGCCCCGCTTCGACTCCTCGACGACCACATTCCCGACAAACCCACCGTTGCGCCCTCCTTCCGCATTCCCATTGACACTCTGGGCTTCACGGTTCCGGGCCCCTTCTACTTTGGAAAACGATTCAGCATGGCCTCGCTTGATTTTCTGAGCGACGACCACCTTCTTCTCACGTTTCGAGTTCCCGGGCTCATACACCGGGAGAGCGGGCGCGATTCCGGAGAGTACGAACGCCAGATTCGAGCGCTTGTCTTGAATGCAAAAACCGGCCAAACTGAGGCGGAGGCGCTTTGGACCGTACACGACTATGCGCGCTACTTATGGATGCTGAAGGACGGCCACTTCCTGCTGCGCGACCGGGACCAACTCGAGCAGGGAGACAGCTCCCTGGTTTTGAAACCCGCGCTGCAGTTTCCGGGTCCCCTGAACTGGCTCGAACTCGATCCGCAACAGCAGTACATCGTCACCAACTCCCGCGAGCCGGCAGATGTTGAGGCCAAGCCGGGTCAGGTTGGCAGCCCCCCTACGGCTGCGACATCCATCGTAGCTGACGGGCAAAATGCCTCTGACCCGGCGAATACCGTCGTCCGCATCCTCGAGCGCAGCACGGGCAAAGTGATGATGGTCAGCCGGGTCCGTTCCACCATTCACTTGCCCATCAATGCGGACGGGTACCTGGAGCGATTGAAAGGCAACGGTCAAATGTGGCTGCTGAATCTGAAATTCTTCAGCGGCGGGAGCCGCATGCTGGGCCGGATTGAGTCCGTTTGCTCGCCTTATTTCGACTTCGTCTCGCAAAGCGAATTCCTGGTGACTGCATGCGGTGACTGGGGAGGAAAGCGCCTGAGCGCCTTCACAATCGATGGCCGCCGGCTGTGGGATGACGATACGACCAGCTCGGCATTCTGGCCGATTAACGTGATGAGCCCGGATGGATCCCGGCTGGCCCTTGAGACGCTCCAGGTCATCCGTCCCATGAGCACCTACGCGCCCATCGATACAGACGACGTGAGGGTCCAATTGGTCCGTATTCTGAATGCCGCGGATGGCACTGTTGCCTTGGAAGCAATAGCCAGCCCTGCGCTCGATTCGGGCGGCAACGTAGCCATCTCCTCCACGGGTCGCAAGGTGGCGCTTCTGAGCGATGGGGCGATTCAGGTTTTTGAGCTTCCCGCGGCGCCTCCGCTTCCGGCTTCGGCGGCTGTTCCTGCGGCCCGCTGACGGGCAACCCTACGAACGAGTCTGTCGATTTAGGCCGGCCGGAGGATCATTGTCCCACCCCGGAAACGGCGGAGATTTTCCTTCGAAAAGACGGGGAGGTGGAGAGGTTACCACCGTGTAAACTGAAATGCGGGAGATTGTCCTTGTCTACGGCCCTTATCCGCTACTCGGCCGCTGCGGCTTCTGATCGCGGCCGCAAGCGCCCATCCAATGAAGACGCGTTTGCTTATTCCGTGGAACACGGAGTGTATCTCGTTTGCGATGGAATGGGCGGCGCCGCGGCGGGAGAGATCGCCAGTTCTCTGGCTGCCGACGAGACGCTCAAGCATCTGAGCCGCCGCATCGGAAGCGGCGTTGAGGCAGAAGACCTTGCCCAGGTCGCGGAAGAAGCCATCGGAATTGCCAACGACGCCATCTACAAGCGCGCCGAGCGCAATTACAAGCTCAGCGGCATGGGTACCACGCTCGTGGGCCTCATAGTTGACGAGCGCCGGGTGCTGGTCTTCAACGTCGGCGACAGCCGCTGTTACTTGTTGCGCAATAAGCGAATTCAGCAGCTCACCATGGACCACTCCCTGGTCGAGGAACAGGTCCGCCTGGGGCGCATGACGCGCTCCGAAGCTCTTCGATCGCCGCTCAAAAACGTAATTACTCGCGCCCTGGGAACCCAGACTCGTGTGACATCGGATGTGTTTGAGCACGAGGCCGAGCCTGGCGATCTCTTCCTGCTCTGCTCCGACGGCCTTACCCGGGAACTCTCCGACTCCCAGATCGAGTCGCTGCTGGCCAGCGATCTGACCCTGGCCGTTCTGTGCAGCAAACTGGTGGAAGCAGCTATGAACGCCGGCGGCCACGACAACATTACTTGCCTGCTGGTCCGCGTCGACGGCTGACGCCGCCTGAAAATTGCCCAACGAAAGCATTGTCATCCTGAGCGAACCGGGGTTCCCGGCGACAGGTCTTCGTCGCTGGGGTAGGGAACGGGGCCCCAGGCGTACTCTTCAGCCCCGGGGTGGAGCTTGGGGGTGGTGAGCCGAAGGATCTGCGGTTGCTTTTTCCCTCTTCAACCAAACTTGGTTTCGGGATACCAGCGAAGCCCCGCACAAGCTGCTTTGTATCAGGGCACGACTCGCCGGGGTCCCCGGCGACAGGTCCTCGTCGCTGGGGTGGCTTTACAGGTTGCGAAAAAAGGCGGTGGAGGCGGAGCAATGAGTCAGGGCACGACTTTAGTCGTGCCGATAAGGCCAACAAAATGGATTGGGCTTCAGCCCCTGAGCGATGTTTTTCTAAATACTCTCCACCAGATTTTCCTTCTTCCGCACCCCGTCTAGCCCCTGAGTCCGCGCCGACGTCGAAGTGACTCTCTGCCCCTCTCATCCAGGTCAATTGACACACTCCGACGCGAGACCGTACTTTTGACTGTTCCATGTAAACGTTAACTTCAAGGTCCATGGGAGAGACGTTTGGGCAGCCTGAACGACCAAAACGTGCCTGACTGGAAACTCAAACTCGCCGACTGCCTGGCCCTCTTCGGCCATCGCAACTGGATTGTGGT
>Ga0182018_10004997_pt1 | contig 10871 bp, 8 predicted proteins | sample 812P2MmetaG_FD_120490 | JGI IMG/M metagenome (GOLD analysis project Ga0182018, IMG submission 120490) | Permafrost microbial communities from Stordalen Mire, Sweden - 812P2M metaG | ecosystem: Environmental > Terrestrial > Soil > Wetlands > Permafrost | place: Sweden: Stordalen | collected... | reverse complement strand
GGCCATCCACGTCTTTGGCGCGGCCAGCAAAGTCGTGGATGGCCGGGCCAGACCCGGCCATGACGGGCAAAAAGTCGGGCGCCCGGACCCTATTTTAGCGCCCATGGGGCTCGACCCGGGGATCAGTACCGGCACCGTGCCGCGATTGATCCCCGGGTCGAGCCCGGGGATGACGGAGGCACGCAAGCGTCAGTCGTTCGGTCGATTGGGGATAAACGTCACAGCACGGGCGATGGCGGCGGACCCGGCGCCCTTGGGAGCAAGGATTGGGCGATCGCGAGTTGCGGCACCTCGGCGCCCAGTCGCAACCCTTCCTGCTGCGCCAGGCGCAGAATATCCAGCATCAGCGTGTGGCGCGCGCGTCCTTCGGCGACCTCGTCGGCGACATCGAGATAGATGATCAGGCTGATCACGACACCGAACTCGGAGAAATCGGAGACGTTGATCATCGTGCGGTCGGTGACGAGAATGGGATCGTCGGCGATGCGCCGCCGCAACGCTTCAGTGAACGCCTCCAGCTTTTCCGGTGTCGCGCCGGCCGCGACGACCAACCGGGTTTCGACGAGGCGGTGACGGCGCTGACCCATATTGTCGATCGTGGACTCGGTCAGCTTGCCGTTCGGCACCACGATCACGCTGCCTTTCGTGGTCCGCACGCGAGTGGACCAGATCCCAACCTGCTCGATGGCGCCTTCGATGTCGCCGGACTTGATCCAGTCGCCCTGCCGGAACGGGCGGTCCGATATCAGGATGCCGGCGCCGAAGATGTTCGACAGCGTCTCCCGCGAGGCGAACGCCACCGCCAGGCCGCCGATGCCAATACCCGCCACAATATTGGCGGCCGGAATGGACAGGAAATACGCCATGCCCACGGTACCCACGATCACCACGACGAACTGAGCCGCCGTCAGCACCAGGGTCAGCGGGATCTCGTCGGTGTAGGTTGCTCTCAGTTCGGTCAGGGCCGCCGCGTGCTGGCGGATCATGCGCAGCAAGTGCCAGGCCGCCACGCTGCCAAGCAGGCATGCCAGCGCGCGCGAGAACGGTGCGGTATAGGCCAGCGTATTGACCGGCAGACTCATCAGATCCGCCATCGGCAACAACAGGCCGAACAGCAACAGGATCTTCACCGACCACACGAACGCGGCGGGCACGCGCCGTACCGGTCGCAGCACCAGCAGGATGCCGAAGCAGATCGCGCGCGTAATACCATGAGCGATCCCGAACATCAGCGCGATCAGCATGGGATATGCCAGGAGTTGCCAATATTCGAAGTGCCCGGCGCGCCCCAGCAGGGCGGGCGCCAGCGTGCCGATGAAAGCCCTGATCTGAAAGAAGCCGAAGCGCGGGATCCGCCCTGGAGGTGCGGCAACCGGCGGCGGCAGCGCCTCGGTCGCCAGAAACAGATTATCGATCGTCGCGATGGTTTGTGGCGTGAACCGCCAGGCGGCGTCCGCCTCCGGCCCGGACGGAGCGATGACGATCGCGCCAACGGAATCGACAAAATGGACATAGGGTTCGCGGCCGGTTCCGTCGTCGGGGATCGATTGCAGGCCGGTCATGCCGATATGCTCCAGCGCCCGCCGCAGATAGCGCGCCGCGCGTATGCCTTCGCGTTGCTGAATGATCTCGGGCACATTGCGCAAATCAAGGGTGGACAGAGCCAGATCGCGGCCGCCCGTGTCCCAGTTCGACATGCCCGCCAGAAACGCCCGCATCGTGTCGCGCGGAGAGTGCAGGCGCCGGAACGCATCCGCGGCGGGAGCGTGGCCCTGGCTTCTGACCAGCAACGCCTTCCGGGCGGCCGCGAGGTCCGTTTCGGTGGGCATCGCGAGGCGCCATGCGCCGTCACCGCCCCGCCGCATCGTCAGGGTCAGGACCGCGTCGGAGCCCGATTGCGGCAATGTCAATGTGATGTCCTGTGCCCCCAAGGGAGCCGCCCCGGGGGTCGCCAATGGAGCAGAAGGGGAGTCGGGAACGATCGTGACGTCGAAGGTCGTCAGGTCGATCAGGTCGAACAACTGCCGGACCAGCGCCACTTGCCGCGGCGGCGGTAACCGGGAGCCCGCCGGCCCGAAATCCACCGCTTCCATGCCGGCGGCCCAGTCGTCTTCGTCCCCATCGCGGGCCAGGTTGGCCGCGACGAGGAAGGCGATGAACGCGGCCCGTGGCGTGCCGGCGCTTCGCGGTATGGGTTGGCTGGATTGTCCGCCACGTTCGCCGGTCCACCATTCGCCATTGCCATCGCGGCCGGCGAAGTTGGTGCCGTCGCGGCCAAGGGTGAAACTGAACCGGCCGGTGTGATCGGCGCCCGTTTGATCGCGCCCGGTTTGATCGCCCCCCGCCTGGTCAGCAGTCGCCCATTTTCCCTCCAGCGTCCGGTCCGTCGCGGTGGCGATGATACGGGCTCGAAACAGCGGGAACTCGCCAGCGACCGCGGCACCGTCCTGGCGCAGGATCAACTGGCCGCCGCCGCCGCGCCAATGCGTTTCCCACACACCCGACCATATTCCTTCGGCGTGGCACGCGCCGGTCATCACCAGAATCTGCAATGCCAGCCAAAGCCAGAGGCCGCGAGTCATGCCCTGTAATACCAGCCGCCCAAACGACTGACTCTCGCGTTACGCGTCATCCCCGGACTTGCTCCGGGGATCAATCCCGGCACAGTGCTGACATTGATCCCCGGGTCGAGCCCGGGGATGACGTTGAGACGTTTCACGAATGGGTCATTCCTTTGGGCGGCTGGTATAACTTTTAATTTTCGCGACGCGAGCGATCCGCATCCTGGCCGCCCGCGCGACATTCATTTGCTATTCCTTCACCTTAAGCTTACCGCGACACCGTGGTGAACATGCATTCGAGCTTCCCTCGTGAACGCCCATTCCCGGCGAGTGCGATGAAAACAAATCGTCGCGGCCTGACTATCACACTACGCGCGGCGTTCGTGCTGGTTGTCATCGCTGGCGTGACTGGCCCGGCTTCGTCGCAACAGCCGGCCCGGCCGGACCGCGACAGCGTTCGCATCGCGTGCGGCGCGGACCGCCAAACATTCTGCGCCGATGTGCCGCCTGGTGGCGAGGACGCACTGGCATGTCTTCAGAAGCACGAGTCCGCGGTGTCCTCGGCCTGTCGCGCGCAACTGGACCAATTGCCCACCGAGACCCAGATCGCCGCCATGCGCAGTGCCTGCCGCATGGACTACATCAGCAATTGTTTTGGCGTGCCGACCGGCGGCGGCGAAGCGCTGCGATGCCTGCGAGCGCACGGTGCCTCGATTTCGTCTGGCTGTCGCGACGCTCTGGCGCGGCGATAGGCTCTGTCGCGCGCGAAGGCCATTGAGCATCGAGCCGCATGCCACCTTCGGCGGACGCATGCGCTGAGCAACGCGCCGCGAAGTTCCGGCTGTGGAACGTTCCTTGTAAGCCATGGTTACCGCCCTCGGTGTCCAGGACACCGAGGGCGAAACATAATCCCTTGTGGAACGGGATGAATGGACGGAAACAATACGCCGCTCGCGTTACGTCAGTGCCAGATCCGACGGTCTGTACGTCAAGGCGGCGCCGGTCACCTGTAACAGGCCATCGCCAGCGCTGATTGTCGCGGCACCTGCTTTGTCCTGATAGATGTATTCGTTGCCGCCAAACGCGAAGGCAATGACCTGGGTTATGACGCCCGTGGCGTGGATCATCGCGGCCACCTCATTGACGGCGGTCAACAGGCTCCCGGCCGCGGTCGTGACGGCGAGCTGCTGCTGTGTGAGCGCAAAGTCATAATGCCAGCCCTGAGTGGTCAGACCCGCGAGGTCGATCTGGGTGGCGCCGCCGACATAACCGTTGAGAATATCGACATCCGCGGTCAGCGCGGTGTTGCCCGTGGTATCCGCGGAGGAGATGAAGTTGAGGCCGGTGACACTGCCGGTCTGCACGGTCGCCAGGCCAGTGCTCGCGGTCGCGGTTACCGTGCTGGCCGCGATCGCGCCATTGAAGATCAGCAGCGGCGAGTTCGTCCCGGTCACGTCGTTCCCGATGTCTTGCGCGATATACGTCGCGGCCGTGGTCACCGTCGCGGCGGTCGAGTTGATCGTCGTTATGATCGCTCGGGACTGCGCCGGATCGGTGTTGCCGTTCCAGCTGAGTGGCGGATTCGTATGCGCGGTAATGGCGTTCGTGTAATTGCTCGATACGGTTTCACGGTTCGCGACGGTGGTCGCGTCAGTTCCCGTGGCACCAATGATGATCTGGTAGACCATGAAGCCGGGATTTGCCCCGGCCGTGAGCTGCGCCTGCCAATATGACAGACCCGCCGGGTCAGGCGCGTGACCAAAGAGGTTCTGGTAAACAGAGGTGATGAAAGAGGCCTGCGACGATGGGCTGCTCTCGAGCGTGGCTGGTGTATTGAGTGCCGGATAAAGTGCCAACGTTTCCGTCTGTGGAACGAATTGCAGCGCGATCGTTGAGTCGCTGGACCCAGCCGACTCCTGCCCAAGCCAATAGCTCAGGCCGGCGGGATCGGCAGCGCGGCCGAAATAGGCAACGTAAATGCCTTCGAGACTGATCTGAGACACGGTGTTTTGTCCTTCGTTACGACAGTGTTCTTGTTTTCGGCAACAAACCAGGATACGCGTAGCTTTTGATACGCGACCAATTTGCTAATTCACCGGACCGCTAGGTCACTTGCATCACGCTTATGGTTGCGGCCGCGCGTCAGGTCAGCGACAGGTCCGTGCTCTTGAATGTCGCCGCGGCGCCGGTCACCTGCAAAACGCCATCGCCAACGGAGAGCGTCGAGGCGCCAGCTTTATCCTGATACACGTATTCGTTAGTGCCATACGCGAATGCCACCACCTGCTTCGATGCGCCGAGGGCGTTAACCGCCGCGGCCACGCCATTGACGGCGGCAAGCAAGGTCGAAGCCCCGAGCAGGCCGGTGAGCTGCGCAGGGGTGAGCGCGGTGACCTTGTAGCCGGCAGCCGTCAAACCCGCGAGATCGACCTTGGTGCTACCGGCGACATAACCGTTGAGGACATTGAGATCCGCGGTCAGCGTCGTGTTGCTCGTGGTGTCCCCGGTGGCGATGAAGGAGAGGCCGGTGGTGCCGCCGGTCTGCACGTTCGACAGGGCGGCGCTCGCGGTTACCGCGCTGGCCGCGATGGCGCCGTTGAAGATTAGCAATGGCGGGTTCGCCCCGCCTATGTCGTTCGTGATGTCCTGCGTGATGTATCCGGCCGATCCGTTCGATCCTGTCGCCGTTGTCACGGTGATGGCGGTCGAGTTGACCGTCGCGATGATCGCCCTCGACTGCGCCGGATCAGTGTTGACGTTCCAGCTGATCGGCGGCTCTGTCTGCGCGATGACCGCGTTGGTGTAGCTGCTGGACACGGTTTCCCGGTTCGCGATCGTGGTCGCATCGTTACCCGTGGCGCCAATGATAATCTGGTAGACCATGAAGCCAGGATTTGCCCCGGCCGTTAGCTGCGACTGCCAATATGACAGACCCGGCGCGTCCGCCGAGTGGCCAAAGAGATTCTGGTAAACGGAGTTAATGAAAGAAGCCTGCGAAGTTGGGCTGCTTTGGAGCGCGGCTGGCGTATTGAGCGCCGGGTACAACGCCAGTGTTTCCGTCTGCGGAACGAACGCCATCGCGATCGCTGAGTCGGTGAGGCCCGCTGTTTCTTGCCCGAGCCAGTAGGTCAGGCCCGCGGGATCGGCCGCGCGTCCGTAATAGGCAACATAAATGCCTTCGAGACTGAGCTGCGACATGGTGTTTCGTCCTTGGTTGCGACAGTTATAGTTATGTTCGTCAACAAACCAGGACGCGCGTAACGATAGCTACGCGAACAATTTGCTTATTCAGCGGGCCGCTGGGCGGCTAGCGACACGCTTATGGTAGCCACCGGGCACTGTCAACACCCCGATGTGCGCTATCCGACAAAATTCGAAAATCGTGATGTTCGCCCGTGCCGTGCTCATTCGTGGCCTTGCATTCTTCGTACGCTGTGTGAACATTCCGCGAAAGGCACCGTGCTCCAGGCCAGAGTCCATCCCGCGGCCTGGTCAGGCCAACAAAATTTTTCGTGCCGGCCAGATATATGCGCGACACGTCGCCGAAATGTAACCGCGATTCTATCCGTCGCCGGCCGTGACGACAAAGCCAGGCCGGACCGGGTGCGCGGAATATTCGACATGCTCACGCCCGTTGCCCGCATGATCTCGCCGCGGTATAGTGTTGTCATATCGGATCGAAATGCGATCGCATTGTGTTGGTCCGGATAACCGGCCGGCCATATTTGGTTCGGATTGCCAACGTTCATTAGCTGTTACATTGCCGCGAGCCCGGTGTGACAACACGCCTTCAAAAGCACGAGTCCGGGTTGTGCTTCGCCCGGCGCGTGGACGGACCTCAGCGATTGCCTTGGCGTGCCGGCCGCCCACCCGTTCCAACGCTCGCGAAAAGATGCCAGACGGCCTGTAAGCCGGGTTCTGTCCGCGCGATCGCCGAAGCGATCACACGGGACGACCATTCCTCTGGGACGCGCCTTACAGCGCGCCTCACGCGACCAACCCGGGCGGCGGGACGGGAATGTCCCCGCATCCAGCGTGTTACCGCCGATACAGCCGCCCCTATGCGGTCTTGCTCCCGGTGGGGTTTACCCTGCCGCCTCCGTTACCGCAGGCGCGGTGCGCTCTTACCGCACCGTTTCACCCTTGCCCGCCGAGTGTCGCCACCAGGCGGGCGGTTTGTTTTCTGTGGCACTGTCCCTGGGGTCGCCCCCGCCGGCCGTTAACCGGCACCGTATTCCCGTGGAGCCCGGACTTTCCTCCATCCCCCGGACGAGCCGGGGAACGGCGGCCGTCCGGCCGTCTGGCGGAGGCGACATGGGGCCGCATGGGTGGCTGCGTCAAGGACGCGATCGGGCGTTAGTACTTTTCTCACTCCAGCACTTTTAATCAACCGCGAGAACAACCACCGCGCCAGACGCGTGCGGGACGGGCGCGCGCGTCGCATCGCGACCAGCGCGACGAACAGCGGTGAGCGGAGGGAATAATGAGGATACGATCCTCATTAAGCTGCTTGAAATCTGATTGAGAACGCCTTATCAAATGGAGGCACGCATTGATGCCAGGAGCCTCACCCAACAGCAAACCATCCCGCTCCGGCCAGGCGAAGAAGCGCTTCCAGCCGGCGATCGGACGTGACTTTGGAGCAGTCGATGAAGTCGAAACGAAAAGCCGCGGATATCTGATGCGGGCCATTGTTTCGCTCAATGGCGGCGTGTGGTCACCGGCGGTTATGGCCTCGCCACTGGCAACCACACGCCGCTCATAACGGTCTGGGCCATCGCCGGACCGTTCATCGGTGCGATGGTCGCTTTCTACTTTGGGCCGCAAAGGAGCGACACGGGATGACCACACTGACCTTCGCATCCGGCGCCACGAATGACGATACGAATGATAAGCCGCCGGACAAAGCCAAGGCCCTTAAGCAGAACCGGGTCCAACTCGATTTCCCGCCTCGCGCCATGGAGCGCCTGAATACGCTGAAAGCCAAAACCGAAGCGTCCTCTTATGCCGAGGTCGTGAAGAATGCGCTGCGCCTGTACGAGGCGCTCATCGAAGAAGACGAGAGCGGCAAGCAATTCCTCACCCGCGACAAGGACGGGGTGGTGGCGCCGTTCAGGCTGTTCCTGTAACGCACGCTCGTTGTCCGGTGGGCCTCTGATATGCCAGAGGTAGCCGAGTGCGGGACAGGAGGTTTGCGATGCGATCGAACCGGCGTGCGTTCATCTCCGGAGGGGCGGCCACGCTGACCGGCACCACTTTCGATCGCGTCACCGCGCGGCCCGCTCGGCGGATATTCGACAGCCATTGCCACATCATCGACCACCGTTTCCCGATCGTCGCGAACCAGGGCTACACGCCGCCCAACTTCCCGCTCGAGGACTATCTGGCCCGGGCCACGCCGCTCGGCGTGGTGGCGGGCGCGGTGGTGTCGGGGTCGTTCCAGGCCAACGATCAGACCTACCTGGAGGACGTGCTGCCGAAGCTTGGCTCTGGTTGGGTGGGCGTGACGCAAATCCCCAACGATTGCCCCGATGCTGAAATCGCCCGGCTGGGCATGCTCGGGGTACGTGCCATGCGGTTCAATCTGTTCCGAGGCCGCATCGACACCGTCGATGACATCGTCGCGATGGCGACCCGAGTCCACGCCGTCGCCGGTTGGCACGCCGAAATGTACGTCGATGCCGCGGCGTTGCGCCCGCACACCGACAAACTGTCGAAACTGCCCCAGCTCTGCATCGACCACCTGGGCATGACCGAGGCCGGGGTGCCAGTCCTGCTCGACCTGATCGCCGCCGGCTGCAAGGTCAAGGCCACTGGGTTCGGCCGCGTGAAGCTGGATGTGCCGAAGACGCTGGAGACCATCGCGAAGCACAATCCCAACGCGCTGGTGTTCGGCACCGACATCCCCTCGACCCGCGCCGAGCGGCCGTTCCAGCCCTCTGACATCGATCTGGTGGAGCAGGTGCTTGGACCGGTACTGGCCGCGAAGGCGTTCTGGGATAATCCGGTCGCGCTGTATCGGGTTACGCCAGGGTAAAGTGAGACGCGGCGACTCGCCCTGTCATGCCTCGGCCTGATGAGAGGCCGGCGATTGGATCGGCAAAGGCAAGATTTCAGCACAGAGCAGGCGGAGAACCACGGTGATCGCGGAGCGACCGTGCCCGGGTTCCGCTATTTTCTCAATGCCGGCGACGGATGTTTCGATCAGCGGACGGTCGGCACGGCCTGGCGTTGCGATGAACTCCGTGGGTTCCGTGATGCTCCGCCCGCTCGGTGCTGAGAATCTTTCGATCGCCAACGCGAATACGGACAATCGGTTTGCCCACGCCTCTGGTCGCCGCGCGGTCCTGGCTGAACCGCCACACTCGGGATGAGATATTCGAACGCCAAAGAATCCTCCGGCCAGGTGACGGCAGACCTGTGACAGAAGGGTTCCCGGCTGCTTCAAGCTGATCGGCGCACCTTATCCCGCCCGTCCTGGACACGTCGTTGGCTGCCCGTCCAACCCTTCCTTGCCCAGTTGAAAACGCGCCCTTGTGACTGGCCCAAATTGATCGATCCGCACGATGAAGATGCTGTCGAAATCGCTGCCTTTCCACTCCGGCACGACGGCGGGATCGGCGCCGAACTGGTTCATCAACGCTCGCGCCTCGTTCATGGCCATGAAGTGCTCCCATGCCACCAGAACATAAGCATTGCGAAACTCCGGCGCGGTGAGCGCCTTGTTCAGTTCGTCGATTTTCGACTGGCCGATATCGGCGTTGACCGGCAAGCCATAAGCGATCGCGGCCGGCTCGATCGTCGCCAGCGGGCGGATGTAGTCATACATCTTGCCGTCGTCGGATTTCTGCTCCGACGGATTGGGCGCGAAGATCGCCGCCGGTTTGCCGAATTGTTTCTCCAGCACCGCCGGCAGCGCCAGCGCCCGATTGAGCCCCTGACAGTTGAGTTGCCCGAGCCCGGCGGCGGGTTTTTCGCCATGGCGGATCATCACGATCGTTTCGGTTGCATCCGGCGGTGGAGGCGGCGGCTGCGCGCGCGCGATCGCGGACGTGACGACGATGCCGCCCAGAAGCGCGAGAACCAATCGTGCCATGCTTACCCCCTCGTCGCGCGAAACGTCATTCACGTCCGGGTCAATCTATTCCAGGACCGGCGATGGGCGCCATGGGACGCGGTGCATCGCGGAGCCGGGCAATCGATTATCCCTAATTCTTGGGGTTGAATTTGAAATTCTTCAAGTCGCCGAATAGCGATTTACCCATGCCACCCTTCTTTTCTTCCAGATGGTAAACGGATCTTAGCCCAGCAGCCCGCAACAAACGCGCCTTGTTCTTTTCTTCGGTTTTCGCTGAGCCCATGTCCAGCCTGTTCACCAGAACCTTGAGGGGAACCAATCGGAGTATGCCGTGGCTTATGAACGCCTCGGCATGCAAATTGTTATACATATTATTGTATACGAATTCCACCTCGGTGACTGTCTTGGGTTCGCCGCACCGAATCTTACTATTATACACTACGTGTGATATCTGTACTTTCCCGACATCACTTTCGTCGATATTCACCGTGGCCTTGGCCACCCCCTCATAGCTAATCGCGATATCGATGTCTCCCGGAACCACCGTTGTCCATTGCTCTGTTGACCACAACGGGGCCGACTCGTTCGAATCTCCTTGAAGGTAGACCCATGCCGCGTAACTTCCAACGATGAACCACCGGTCTTTGTGCTGTTGGTTCAGAGCCTCAAGAACGTCCCAGAACTGCTTGGCCATTTGACCCTACCTACCGTCCGGCAGGCACCATAACCGCATTTGGTGCGTTCTGCAAGGCTGACGCCCGCGGTGGGGCCGATTGGTCGATGATCGCCGAACGACCGAAAAAACTGTCGGGTCAGGCGGCCTTTGGATGCACGTCTCCTGCCGACAGCATATGCGAGACGGCTTACACGAAAACATGAGATAATACGGCAAATGCGGGACCGTTCGTACTGGCCATACGCCGACCGCGCCGCCACGCGTTCAGTGCGAGTCAGGCGGTACCCAGCGCGTGCACAGCCGCTCGATCAGCAGAATGGTCAGATAGAACAGCACCGAGAACACCGACCCGCAGAACACCGTCGCGTACAGCAACGCGCTGTCGAAGTTGTACGTCGCCTGGATGATCAGCGCGCCGATGCCGACCTGCGAGCCGATCCACTCGCCGACGATCGCGCCGATCACGGCGGTGCTGGCGGCGATCTTCAGCGCGACGAACAGATAGGGAATCGAGGTCTGCAACCGCAGGCGGATGAACACCTCCCATTTGCTGGCC
>Ga0182018_10004996_pt1 | contig 10872 bp, 9 predicted proteins | sample 812P2MmetaG_FD_120490 | JGI IMG/M metagenome (GOLD analysis project Ga0182018, IMG submission 120490) | Permafrost microbial communities from Stordalen Mire, Sweden - 812P2M metaG | ecosystem: Environmental > Terrestrial > Soil > Wetlands > Permafrost | place: Sweden: Stordalen | collected... | reverse complement strand
TTGTGATAGTTGACGATCGCGGCTTGCTTGTCCCCCGCAGCCTCCTGCGCCTCAGCCAGGCTATCGTAGGTATTCGAACTTTCCGGATACATGGCAACATTCAGCTGGAAGATGGCGACGGCTTTGATCACCTTGCCCGAACCCAGAAGGTCGTAGCCCCAGCGGTTGACCTCGCGTTCCGGGAGCTTGAAGCCGGGATCGTTCTTCCTGGCCTTCTGGTAGATCTCCGACACTTTGTCGAAGCCCTGAGTTGCCAGTTCGCGCGCAAAGTCGGGGATGTTGGCGGCTGGATGCAGCGCCTCCCTGACAGCCATCTTGAACAGGTGGGGCGGAACCGAATTCTTCTCCGGCTCATTCTTGAGGAACTGGCGAGCGTACGCACCGTTGTTCAGGTACGCCTGCAGGAATTGGAGCACATACCGGACCACCCAACTGTAATTTTCGCTGAACTCCGCTGGAGTGTAATCGGTGAAGTCCTGGTCCTCGCGAAAGCGGATGAACAGCGAGGAAAAGCCAGGGTGGATCATCTCCGAGGTCTGCACCAAGTAGGTATCGTTGTACTTTAACTCGTTGAGAAAGTTGTAGGAGTTTTCGATCTTCAGATTGCTGTTCAACTGATTCAGCTCTTCCAGGGTGTAGGGCTGGGAGGAGATATAGAGCAGAGGCACAGTTAACTTGTTGGCATCGACCAGGCCGACGGTTTCGCCTTCCTTCATCCTCGCCGGCTGATAACGAAGAGCCCCGTCCAGGCCCACCAGCGCCTGGATGCGCGAGTCCTGCAAAGCAGCGAAGACATTGGTCATGCCGCCCCAGCTCCAGCCCGCGACCGCGATCCGCGCCCGGGTCAGCCTGCGGGATGGTTCGCAGGTAGCCCATCAGGAACTCGATGTCGCCTACCTGGGCCTCAATACCCTCCAGGTCCAAGGTCATACCGCGCGAATGCATGCCGAGGCTCGGGCTGGAAATAACGATGAAGCCCTGGCTGGCCAGGTACTCGCAGAGGTCCGAGTTCTCAAACGCTGAGGCGCTCAGGCTGGGTGCATAGATGACCACCGGAAAAGGCCCGGGCTGAGGGTCTGCATTTTCGAAGGCTTTGGTTACCTGAACCCGGCTCGCGCTCGTAGTTCTTGGTAATGTAGTTCGCCTGAAGGAGAGGCTTCAGCTTGAGGGCGCGTTGTTGTGCGTTCAGAGGCGTGAAGTCGTCCTCAGTCGCCATCAGGTCAAGATAGCGACCGAACAGCATCGGCTTGGCGCTGGTAGCCGTTTGCGCGGGATACCAGATCAGCGTCTGGATAGGGCGGGCCCGCTCTCCGGGGATCACATTCCCTTCGGCATCGACGCGTTCGTAGGAGCGCGTATAGTCGTAATGCTGCATCACCCGAAAGCCCACAGGATGCGGACCGTAGGCCACGGAAAATGTGAAGTTCGACTTCTCAGCTGCGGAGGCCAAGCGGGCGAACAGCAGCGCCATGGCCAAGATCTTGACCCTCGTCATCTGTTCCATCCTGACGACCAGAGAAGGACCGCCCGGTTAGGGATTGCCGCGGGAGATTGTCTCACCTCGTTCAGTTTCTTGGCGATGCGCCGAACAGCCTGCAGGCCTTGGCGTCACTGTCGAGAAATCGCCATTGCGCTCAATGACTGGGTTTTGCAATCGCCTGTTCAAAGCTTGACTACAATATTGTGGCAACGCAGGTTAACGGTTGAACGCGAACTGCGTCCTTCTTTATAGGGACGGGGGTGACTTATGATGACTCGCTGCGTGTTCGCTTTGCTCGTGCTTCTGGCTGGTGCACCTCTCGCGGACAGCAAGGGTTCTCCTGCCCTGATCCTGATCTCGGGGGGCGGTCTTGCCCAGCCCATCGAGGTCACCGACCCAGCGTTGTTGAAAGCGTTCGACCCGTGGATGGGACAGTTCGCCGATTGGCAAGAGAAGCCGCTCGTTGACGCACCGTGCTTCCGGCGCTCCTTCGAAGTCCTTTTCTATATGAAGTGGCCGGGACGCAAGTCTTCGTTGGATCGCGGCGATCTGCAGATGATCTACGCCACGCGCTACTGCTCCACGGGTCTGGCCGGGTACGTTTACGTCCCTGGTCCGGGCGAGCCTCAGTATCGCGGGAATATTAGCACCATCATCCGTGGCGACGAGGACGGGAAGTGGCACCCCGCGACTACTTCATGGGACTCCCTGATGGGCGACGCGGTCGCCATGAGCGAGCAGCAACGGACGCCGGACATGATCCTGATCAGCGGCGGCGAACTCAAACACCCGGTCGAAGTAACGGACCCGGAACTGCTCACGGAGTTCAATCCCTGGACTGGCGCGTTTGTGGATTGGGATCGGCCGGTCTCGGGAGGGCGTTTGGGCTGGGAGTACGAGATCCTATATTTCAAACGAGGGATAGGGATTGAGCCGACGACTCCTTACGATCGGGACGGCCTGACTATGATCTACGGTCTGCGATACTGCGTTGATGAGGACGGCGGACCGGGTTCTGTGCACCTGGCAGGCCGGAACGATCAATTCGGATCGGAAAATGTCCGGATGGTCTGGGAGGGCACCTACGCTGGGAAGTGGAATCGTTCGACGCCTTCGTGGAAAACATTCATAGAAAGCACGGTCGCTGGCCAAGGACGCGGCGAGTAACTGATGTTGTAACATCGCCATAACGCATTGACCGAGTTCCAGAGCGCGCGGCGTGCCCACTGCGAGATGTGTTGGGTGTGAGCGAAGGGAAGGTCAATCAGAAATTGCAATATTGACGCGACCGAACTGCCTGTTTGAGTATCTAAGCCTAATCAGCTGTTTATCCTGAAAGTCTTTCGTTTTGCCAGGGAGTGATATGGCGAAGCCCATCCTGCTGACGGTCGATGACGACCCCGATGTGTTGCGGGCGATCGAACGCGACTTGCGGTCTCAGTACGGCGCCGAATATCGCGTGATCAGCAGCGACTCGCCGGTCGGCGCTCTGGATATTCTGAAGGAACTGAAAGTCCGCAACGACGGTGTTGCGCTGCTTCTTGCCGACCAGCGCATGCCTCAAATGGACGGCGTCGGTTTTCTGCAGGCCGCCCGAGAGATATTCCCGGACTCAAAGCGTGCGCTGCTGACTGCGTATGCTGACACCAATGCAGCGATCAGCGCGATCAATCAGGCCAGCCTTGACTACTTTTTCATGAAGCCGTGGGACCCGCCTACGGAACACCTTTATCCGCAGCTCGATGATCTGCTCGATGACTGGAAGGCTTCGTATCACCCCGCTTTTCAGGGAATTCGCGTGTTGGGGACGCGCTGGTCCCCGCGGTGTTACGAATTGCGTGACTTCCTGGCGCGTAGCCACGTGCCTTATCAATGGATCGACGTTGAGACTTCGGCAAACGATCCTGAGACCAAGCGGCTTCTCGAAGCTCTTGGCCCGGATTCGAGTGATCTTCCCGTGGTTCTTTTTCCGGACGGGGCGAAGTTGCTCAACGGAGCTCCGGCCGAGGTTGCGCAGAAGGTGGGCCTGCGCACCCGCTCCGAAACCAGCTTCTATGATCTTGCGATTGTCGGTGGAGGCCCTGCGGGTTTGGCGGCGGCGGTTTATGGTGCCTCCGAAGGATTAAAAACTGTGATTGTGGAGCGGGAGGCGCCGGGCGGTCAGGCCGGAATGAGCTCGCGCATCGAAAACTACCTGGGATTTCCGAGCGGGCTTAGCGGGGGCGATCTCGCCCGGCGCGCCGTCGTGCAGGCCCGGCGATTTGGAGTGGAGATTCTCGCGCCCCAATCCGTGGTGAGCATGCGAACCGAGAATTCATACAGGATTGTGAAATTGGCGGACGACAACGAAATCTCCTGCCACGCATTGATGATTGCCACTGGAGTTCAATGGCGCCGGCTGGACGCTCCGGGGATTGACCGGCTGCAAGGGGCTGGAGTTTATTACGGAGGCGGCACAACGGAAGCCCTGTCTTGCAAAGGGGAGATCGTTTACGTCGTAGGCGGCGCCAATTCTGCCGGTCAGGCCGCGATGAACTTCTCTAAATATGCCGAGCGGGTTGTCATCCTGGTTCGCGGCGACAGTCTTTCTAGCACAATGTCGCAGTACCTGATCGACCAGATTAAAGAGACTCCTAATATTCAGTTGTGGAGCCACGCGAGCGTGGCAGAAGTGCATGGCGAAACCCATTTGGAAGAGATTTCTGTGCTGTGCTCGGACACAAATAAAGTGGAGCGAGTTGCAGCGACTTCGATGTTCATTTTCATTGGGGCTCTTCCTCGTACCGATTGGGTGGGCGACGCGATTGAGCGCGACGAGCGCGGATTCATCCTCACCGGCCCCGATCTGATGCAAGGCGGCCAGCGGGCCAAAGGATGGACGCTCGAACGGGATCCGTTTCTGCTGGAGACGAATGTTCCTGGCGTGTTCGCGGTTGGCGATGTGCGGCACGGTTCTGTGAAGCGAGTCGCTTCCGGCGTTGGTGAAGGATCAGTTGCGGTGCAATTTATCCATCAGTACTTGAGCAAGGTCTAATGGCCGGCACACTGGATCTACTGCGTCGTGTTCCATCGTTTGAAGGGTTGCCTGACGACCAGATCACCTGGTTTCTCAGTCAATCGGAGGAACTACATCTCAAGCCCGGCGAGTTCTATACGCGCCAGGGTGACCCAGCCGACAAGATGTCTGTCGTCCTCGAGGGCCAACTGGAAGCGCGAGGGGAGTTGAGTGGGGAATCCATCGTGATTCCCATGAAACCGGGCGACGTCACTGGCAAGCTCCCGTTTTCCAGGATGAAGCAGTTCCCCTTGAGCGGGCGGGCCATCACCGACAGTTTCATCTTGCGATTTCCGGCGGTCCGGTTTCCCGAGCTCGTGCAGAAGATGCCCGAGCTTACGCAGCGTCTCGTGGGACTGATGTCGGACCGTATCCGGGAAACGACTCGCCTGGAGCAACAAAGAGACCGGCTGGCCGCTCTTGGCAAGCTGTCGGCCGGATTGGCTCACGAACTGAATAATCCTGCGTCAGCCGCGAAGCGCGCTACCAGCCAGCTTCGCGATCTCCTAAAAAAGGTGCGAGATGCGAGCCACGAGTTAGGGCGCCGTGATCTGACGGCATCGCACCGAGCCGAGATCGAGAAACTGGAGGCATCCATCACACAAATGGACGGCCCGCCTCCGGATCCATTGACTGCCAGTTCTCTCGAAGATCAGATCGACTCCTTATTACGCAGCCATGGCCAGAACGATCTTTGGCAACTGGCCGCCGATCTCGCGCGCAGGAACTTCAAGCCTGCTGCACTCGAACAACTGTTTGCCACTCTCGATCCGAATTCGGCTCGCGCAGCTTTAGTGAGAATCTCCGCCTCGGTGGAAATCGTCGGACTGTTGAATGAAATCGAAAGCAGCACTACTCGCATTTCCGACCTGGTCAAGGCCATCAAGGAATATACGTTTATGGACCAGGGGCCGGTTCAGAACGTTGACATCGTCAAAACTCTCGAGACGACGCTCACAATCCTGAATCACAAATTGAAGAAGGGAGTTGCTGTTCAGCGCGACTACCAACCCGCGCCGATGGTGAATTCGTTTGGCAGCGAACTGAATCAGATTTGGACAAATCTGATCGACAATGCCATCGATGCGATGGGCGGCAAAGGCGAACTTCGGGTACGCACGTATCGTGATGCCGGGTGGGTCGTTGTCGAAATCGGTGACAATGGGCCCGGAATTTCCCCGCAAGTGCTGCCTCACATTTTTGAACCTTTCTTCACGACAAAGGGAGTGGGCGAAGGAACTGGCCTAGGGCTCGATACGGTCCAGCGAATCGTGAGGAAACATCAGGGCAACATTCAAGTTCGATCCGAGCCGGGGAACACTCGCTTTCAAGTTTGGTTGCCGATCGCCCAAGGTGCTCGGTAGGAGCGGTGCGGTACGCCTTGGCGTTGCAGGGAAATCAAGCAGCCTCGAGAAAGGAAGCCTATGGATTCCGCATTCGTTCTACTGCTGGCGCTTGGAATTGGCATCGTCGCAGGCCTGCGATCCTTAACTGCGCCCGCTGTGGTCGCCTGGGCCGCGCACTTCGGCTGGATTCGTCTCGCTGGCTCTCCGCTGGCTTTCATGGGCTCGAAGTGGACAGCGGCAGTGTTTACTCTCTTGGCGTTAGGCGAACTGGTTGCCGATCAGCTTCCAGGTACCCCTCCCCGAACCGCGGCGGTCGGGCTTTCGGCGCGAATCGTCACGGGAGCACTCTGCGGCGCGTCCTTTGCCGTTGCGGGCGGGGCAAGCCTTTGGCTCGGTGCAGTGGCCGGGGCGATCGGCGGAATTGCCGGCGCGTTTGGCGGCTATCAGGCGCGTGTCGGACTGGTTCGTGCGTTGCGCGTTCCGGATTTCGCGATCGCAATTCCAGAAGATATTGTTGCCATCGGACTCGGATTATTCCTCGCCTCTCGATTTTAAGAACGCATCCTAATACCGCACTTCGTAGGGCTTCGCTAGCAGGAGCGGGAATGACAACTCCGCAACAATACGACGCCATCATCATCGGTTCTGGACAGGCGGGCACGCCGCTATCCACGGCGTTAGCCGAAGCGGGCATGCGTACCGCCCTCATTGAACGGATCCATGTGGGCGGCACTTGCGTGAACGAAGGATGCACTCCCACGAAGACGATGGTCGCAAGTGGACGTGTGGCTTATCTGGCGCGCCGGGCAGCGGACTACGGAGTGCATACCGGACCAATCAGCATCGATCTTCAGAAAGTCCGCGAACGAAAACGCAATATCGTGGACAGCTTCCGCAACGGTAGCCAGGGACGGATCGAGAAGACTGCAAATCTCGAACTCATCTTCGGAGAAGCCAGCTTCAGCGGCCCAAAGACGGTTAATGTTCGGTTACAAGATGGTTCGGAGCGCTCGGTATCTGCGCAGCGCATCTTCATCAATGCCGGCACCCGAGCTGGGCGGCCGAAGCTGGACGGACTCGACGCGGTACCTTTTCTCGACAACATCTCGATCATGGAACTTGCGGCGGTACCTGATCGTCTTTTGATTTTGGGCGGAGGCTACATCGGGCTAGAGTTTGGGCAGCTCTTTCGCCGCTTCGGAAGTCGAGTCACAATCATTCAATCCGCGAATCAACTGCTGACGGGAGAAGATCCTGATGTGGCGGACGAAGTTAAAAACATCCTGCACCAGGATGGGATTGAGATTGTGCTCAACGCAAAGGCGACACGAGTCGATCAATCGAGTGGAGAAATCCTGTTGCAGATACAGTCCAGCGGAAATTCAAAGACGCTGGCTGGTTCTCATCTGCTAGTTGCTACGGGGCGCGTGCCAAATTCCGACACTCTCAATCTGCGCGCAGTTGGAATCCACACCGATGAGCACGGATTCATCGAGGTCAATGATCGCCTGGAAACCACGGCCGAGGGAATTTACGCTTTAGGAGACATCAAGGGCGGACCTGCGTTTACGCACATTTCGTACGATGACTTTCGGATCATCCGCGCTAACTTGATCGAGAAGAAGAGCGCCTCCACCAAGGGGCGTCAGGTGCCGTACTGCCTTTTCATCGACCCCCAGCTGGGTCGCGTCGGCTTGACCGAATCCGAGGCTCGGGCGCAAGGGCGCAAGATTCATGTAGCAAAACTTCCCATGACGTCGGTCGCCCGCGCGCTCGAAGTGGATGAGACCCGGGGATTCATGAAAGCCATCGTGGATGCGGACAGCAATCAGATTCTAGGGGCAGCTGTTCTGGGCATCGAAGGCGGGGAGATCATGTCCGTCCTCGAGACCGCGATGATGGGGAAGTTGCCGTACACCGCGTTGCGAGATGCCACTTACGCGCACCCAACGCTGTCGGAGTCGCTCAACAACCTATTCATGGCGATGGATCGCGCTTAGCGGAAGCGATTGCTGTTCAGCAGATCGGAACTGAATGGACGTATATCTCATCGACGGAACCTACGAATTGTTCCGTTACTTCTACGCCGTACCAGCGAGTCGGGATTCTTCCGGCCAGGAGATTGGCGCGGTTCGAGGCGTTCTCGGCTCTTTACTGTCGATGATCGAAGCCGGGGCAACTCACTTGGGTGTCGCAACCGACCACGTCGTCGAATCCTTTCGAAACAACCTTTATCTCGGATACAAGACGAGCGAGGGTGTACCTCCCGAACTGCTGTCGCAATTTCCGATTCTTGAAGATGCGCTGCGAGCGATGGGAGTTGTGATATGGCCGATGGTGGAGTTCGAAGCGGACGACGCGCTCGCTTCCGCCGCTGCCAAAGCTGCATTGGATGAACGCGTGCGCCAAGTATTCATCTGTACGCCAGACAAAGATTTGAGCCAGTGTGTCGTTGGGACGCGAATTGTGCAACTCGACCGTCGCCGCAATATCGCGCGCGATGAGACAGCCGTCGAAGCAAAGTTCGGAGTAAAGCCGGAGTCCATTCCGGACTATCTCGCCGTTGTTGGCGACAGCGCAGATGGTTATCCGGGAATCGTCGGATGGGGAACGAAAGCGGCAGCGCAAGTGCTTTCGCAATATTTACACCTCGAAAATATTCCGAAAGACTCGCGCGAGTGGAATCCATCTATCCGGAGGGCTCGCCCTTTGGCGGAATCGCTCTTCGGTGCTTGGGACGATGCTCTCTTGTTTCGCACGCTTGCGACGTTAAGGAGCGACGCGCCGGTCTTCGGTGCTGTGGACGATCTCAGGTGGACGGGACCCCGCGCCGACTTTGAGGAATACGGGCAGCGGCTGAAATCGCCGGAATTGCACCGTCGCGCGTCGACCAAGGCTAAGTCCCTCGCCTCATCGATCTAGCGCCGATCGACGTATTCGATTGGGCGATGGTCGCAATTCGCGTGGTAAAATCAGACGTATTACGGCCTGGCGGTCTTGGGCCAGATCCGCAGTAGGCGCGTAGCTCAGTTGGTTAGAGCGCTACCTTGACACGGTAGAGGTCAGGAGTTCGAGTCTCCTCGTGCCTACCATTTCTTTTCTTGCGGTTAGCCCCCCTTGATCCCAACTGCCTGAGTCGAATCCAAGACTTTTTGCACTGTTTTTGTACTGCCGAACCCTTTGAACCGGGGGTTTCGGGAGTTTTCTCAGTATTGAAGGTCATAGGGGAAAAACGTATGACGGTTTCGGTTTACGCAAGGCATTCGAGCAAGTGTTCAAAATCAGGCGAGAGGGGAGCAGGGCAGTACAAGCGTTGCAAATGCCCGCTCTGGCTGCGGTGGGGCAAGGATGGCAAGAAGTCGGCAAAGACCCGCAGTTGGGACATCGCCACAAAAGCGGCACGCAAGCTCGAACAAGAACTCGAACTGGCAGCCAATGGCATCGAGCCTCCAAAGAAGCCAGACCACATCACCATCCAGTCGGCTGTCGATCTCTACCTAAGCGACATGAATCAGCGGTCCCTTGCCAAGCCAACAGTCGATAAGGCTCGGCGGATGATCACCCGCCTGCGGGACTACGCTAATGCACGGGGAATCATCCAATTGACCAGCAGTTCTTTCACGTGGTCGTCCATTCCCGTGCTGCGCAAGTCGGGCTTGGAAGTCCAGAAATCCCACTCTGTTTTTGACATCACGTACCGGGCATTCGGGAATGCTGGTTTACCACTCGTGTCGAGCACGCCGCCGATATGGTCAGGATGGGCATGGGTCAAGACCACGGTCGTGATCTCTTCGGGAGTTATGCCTTCGGCCTTCAAGTGTTTCAACAGGTCTCCCGTGGTAGGTGCAAGCCCATCTGCTCCTGTATCCACGAGTACTTTGTGATGCCCAGCCTTGATGACAAGGCAGGTATAGGGGCTGACGACCTGAGTCAATGAGAGGTTGTGATCGCGGAGGCTACTTTCCAGTTGTTCTTGCGGCACATTTGAAAAAAACCAGTTAGGTGGGTAGGAGAATGTCCCGTCATTGATCGCGATGCATCGAATATCCCCGACACTGAAATGCTCTCTGTTCGAAGCCATAAAATTCCTCCAACTCGCCGACCCAGTCGCTGAAACAGAAAACGATACTAAACCACTTCAGGCAATAATCGCTATGCCGCTCTGTTGCGCCAGATTAGAATTGTGGACAAGTCTGCTCGAACATCGCACCAAGCGGAGGAGGGAACGAACCATGCCAGTGAAGCAAGGAAGTGTTGAACTGTTGCAGCATCCTGCGTCCAAAGAGCTTTTGCAATCGACAATTCCAGCACGGCTGGCTTATGTCTGGACGGATGGCACGCCGCGAGTGATACCGATCTGGTTCCATTGGAATGAGCGAGAGTTCGTGCTGGGCACGCCTTCGAAAGCTCCGAAACTTAAGGCGCTGGCGAAGAATCCCAAGGTGGCGCTTACGATTGATGACAACACGTTTCCGCACAAGGTGCTGCTGGTGCGCGGCACTGCGCGGCTGCAACCCGTGAACGGGATCGTCAGTGAGTACGCGCTGGCTGCGGAACGCTATTTCGGGGATCAGCAAGGAAAGGCTTGGGTAGCGCAGCTTACTTCCATGATTACGGACATGGTGCGAATCACGATTACGCCTGAATGGGTTGGTCTGCTTGATTTTCACACCCGTTTCCCAAGTGCTCTGCCGCTGTAAGTAGCTGTGATCGGAAATCGCTGTCACGGACAAACGCTTTGTTTCACGCATCGCCTAGCGAGACGAATTACCGCTTTTCTCGACGCTAAGCGTTGCGATTGACCGTTGCCCATCATTCGACCTACCATTCCCGCCAGTGTCCACTCCCTCCCAACCCGTGGGGCAAATGGTGTCCCATTACCGCATCCTCAGCAGGATCGGCGGCGGGGGCATGGGCGTGGTGTACGAGGCTGAAGACCTCAAGCTCGGTCGCCACGTCGCTCTGAAGTTCCTTCCCGACGAACTCGCCCA